>ERZ724513.16-NODE-16-length-58313-cov-9.648203_pt1 | contig 58313 bp, 56 predicted proteins | sample MGYA00376046_ERZ724513 | MGnify/ENA primary metagenome ERZ724513 (study PRJEB28724, sample SAMN07190883) | activated sludge metagenome | isolation source: activated sludge of sewage treatment plant in Hong Hong | place: Hong Kong | collected 2016-03-17 ...
GCCCGGCCCGACGCGGTGGCCCGGCGGCACGCCGCCGGTGGCCGCACCGCCCGGGAGAACATCGCCGATCTGGTCGACGCGGACTCGTTCGTGGAATACGGCCGGTTCACGGTCGCCGCGCAGCGGCACCGCCGTGACATTGACGACCTGGTCGCCAACACCCCGGCCGATGGACTGGTGGGGGGGACCGCGCGCGTCAACGGCGGCGCGTGCGCGGTGCTGTCCTACGACTACACGGTGCTGGCCGGCACCCAGGGCGCGCTGGGGCATTTCAAGAAGGACCGGCTGTTCGAGTTGATCGAGCGGATGCGGTTGCCGACGGTGTTCTTCGCCGAGGGCGGCGGCGGGCGGCCCGGCGACACCGACTACCCGACGGTGTCGTCGCTGAACGTCCGCGCTTTCGCGCTGTGGGCGGGACTGTCGGGGGTGGTGCCGCGCATCGCGGTCGTCAAGGGCCGGTGCTTCGCGGGCAACGCGGTGATCGCCGGCTGCTCGGACCTGATCGTGGCCACCGCCGACACGTCGATCGGCATGGGCGGTCCGGCGATGATCGCCGGTGGCGGCCTGGGCGAGGTCGCCCCCGACGACGTCGGCCCCATCTCCGTCCAGGAACCCAACGGCGTCGTCGACGTCGTCGTCGCGGATGAGGCCGAGGCGGTCGTCGTCGCCCGCAAGCTGCTGGGCTATTTCCAGGGCAGCACAGCTGCCGGGCCGCAGCCGGACCAAACCCGGTTGCGCACAATGATTCCCGAACGCGCCCGGCGGGCCTACCCGGTCCGGCCGGTGATCGAAACCCTCGCCGACACCGATTCGGTGACGTTCCTGCGCGAGCGGTTCGCACCGGAGATGGTGACCGCCCTGGCCCGCATCGACGGCCGCCCGGTCGGGGTGATCGCCAACAACACGATGGTGATGGCGGGCGCGATCACCGCGGCCGCCTCCGACAAGGCCGCCCACTTCCTGCAACTGTGCGACGCGTTCGGTTTGCCGGTGCTGTCGCTGGTGGACTGTCCCGGCTACATGGTCGGGCCCGACGCCGAGGCGCAGGCCCTGGTCCGCCGGGCGTCGCGGCTGCTGGTGGCGGGCGCGGCGCTGCGGGTGCCGTTGGTGGCGGTGATCCTGCGGCGCGGATACGGCCTGGGGGCGCAGGCGATGACGGGCGGCAGCCTGCACGAACCGCTGCTCACGGTGGCCTGGCCGGGTGCGCATCTGGGCCCGATGGGTCTGGAGGGCGCCGTCCGGCTGGGCCTGCGCAAGGAACTCGAGGCGATCGCCGACGTCGAGGAGAGGGAGGAGCGCGTTCGCGAGGCGACGGCGGCGGCGCAGTCAAATGCCAAGGCGCTCAACGCCGCTCAGCTCTTCGAGATCGACGACGTCATCGACCCGGCCGAGACCCGCGGACTGATCGCCGCGACCCTGGCCGCCGCCGAGTCGGCGCCCGAACGGCCGCGGCACCGCTTCGTCGACACCTGGTGAGTGGCTCTCATCACAACCCGGGCGCGGTGGACGGGTGTCGATTTCCTATCGTGGCGGGATGACCGCCGATTCTGATCGGGTGACCGCGCTGGCCGAGCAGGTGCTGGCCGATCACGACCCGAACACCGTTCCCGTCCCGGAATACCTGGGCGCCTGTTACGACGCCGGCCTCTCCTGGGTGCACTTCCCCGAAGGCCAGGGCGGCTTGGGGGTGTCGCGTGGGCTGCAGGCCGTGGCCGACCGGATCCTGCAGGGCGCCGGCGGACCGGTGCCGCTGGGCCTCAACCCGATGGGCTACGGCATGGCCGCCCCGACCATTCGGGAACACGCCCAGGACGACGACCTGAAGAAGTCGTGGCTGCGGCCGTTGGCCACCACGGAGCACATCTGGTGTCAGCTGTTCTCCGAACCGGGCGCGGGGTCGGATCTGGCCGGGCTGGCCACCTCGGCGGTGGCCGACGGGGACGAGTGGGTGGTCAACGGGCAGAAGGTCTGGACCAGCCTGGCGCACCGGGCCCGCTGGGGTCTGCTGCTGGCCCGCACAAATCCCGACGTGCCCAAGCACAAGGGGCTGACCTACTTCGTCATCGACATGCACGGCCCGGGCGTCGAGGCCCGCCCGCTGCGGCAGATGACCGGCCAGGCCGAGTTCAACGAGGTCTACTTCACCGACGCCCGCATCCCGGACGCGCACCGACTCGGCGCCGTCGGCGACGGCTGGCGGGTCGCGATGACGACGCTGATGAACGAGCGCAGCGCGCTGGGCGGCAGCGGCAACCGGCGCGGCGCCGGACAGATCAGCGACGCGGTCTCGCTGTGGGCGGCCCGGCCCGACCTGCGCACTCCGGTGTTGCGGGACCGGCTGACCCAGCTGTGGCTGCGTGCCGAGGCCCAGCGGCTGACCTCGGAGCGCTCACGGGCCACGGCCACCACCGGCGGCCCGGGCCCGGAGGGGTCGATCGGCAAGATGGTGGGTGCCGAACTGAACCAGCAGATCTACGAATGGTGCATGGATTTCCTTGGGCCGGAAGGGATTCTGTACCACACCTACAATCCCGACGAGGACGCCGACTGGCGCGGGCCGATCCAGCAGCGGTTCCTGCGCAGCCGGGCGAACACCATCGAGGGCGGCACCTCCGAGGTGATGCGCAACATTCTGGGCGAGCGGGTGCTGGGTCTGCCCGGCGATCTGCGCGCCGACACCATGGCCTGGAAGGAGATCCCCCGTGGCTGAGTTCGCGTTCACCGCTGAGTTTGTATTCAACCAAGAGCAAGCCGACCTGCGTGCGGCGGTGCGGAAGTTCTGCGCGGACAACGCCGGCGAGCAGGCGGCCCGGCGGCTGATGGAGTCCGACCCGCCGTTCGATTCAGCGGTGTGGGGCCGTCTCGGCGCCGAGCTGGGCGTGCTCGGCCTGTCGGTGCCCGAGGCCGACGGCGGCGCCGGTGGCACGCTCGTCGACCAGGCGATCGCGGTCGAGGAACTCGGCGCGGCGCTGGCGTGCGGGCCGTTGTTCGGCACGGTGTATCTGTCCATTCCGGCGCTGGTGGCGGCGTCGCAGTCCGGTGACCTGCTCGCCGACCTCGTGGAGGGCCGGCGCACGGCCGCCTTCGCGGTCCCGGACCGCTCGGGTGTGTTCGACCCGGCCGCGGTCACCGTCACCGCGACGGAGTCGGGTGCACTGACCGGTGCGGTGGCCCGGGTGGTCGACGGCGGCGCCGCGGACGTCCTGCTGGTGGCGGCGAACGGCCCCGGTGGCCTCGGCCTGTACGCAGTGGCTGCGGACGGCCCCGGCGTCACACGTACGTCGCTGACCACCCTCGACTTGACCCGGCCGCAGGCTGCGGTCGAATTCACCAGTGCCGCAGGTACATTGGTGGCCGGCCCCGAAGAAGCCGAGCGCGTGATCACGCACGCCCTGCAGGTCGGCGCCGCGCTGCTGGCCGCCGAACAGGTCGGCGCCGCCCAGTACCTGCTCGACCTGGCGGTCGACTACGCCAAGACGCGCCTGCAGTTCGGCCGGCCCATCGGTTCGTTCCAGGCGGTCAAGCACAAGCTCGCCGACATGCTCGTCGACCTCGAGCACGCCCGGTCGGCGGCCTACCACGCGGTGTGGGCGTTGACCGACGGCACCGATGACCCGGCCGTGGCGACCGGCATCGCGCAGGCCGTGGCGTCGGCCGCGTTCAGCCGGATCGCGCGCGACACCATTCAGGTGCTCGGCGGTATCGGGTTCACCTGGGAACACCAGGCGCACCTGTACTTCAAACGCGCCAGCACCGACGCGGCCCTGCTCGGCTCGGCCGAGGCGCACCGGACCCGGCTGGCCGAGTCGCTGCTCGACACCGCGGAGGCCGACCGGGCGCCGTGGATCGCCACCGGCCGCGTGTGATTTCGGTGCAATTCCCGTCGCTGACCGACGGACGATGCACCGAAATCACTCAGCCGGCGACGACTTTCTCTATCGCGCGGTAGATGCGCTGCTCGCTGACGGGTCGCGGGGTGCCGAGTTGCTGCGCCCAGAGACTGACCCGCAGTTCCTCGATCTGCCAGGCGATCTCGCGGACCTCCGGGGCGGCGGCGCGGGCCGGAGACAGGGCCGCGAGCAGGTGATCGTAGGCGTCCTCGACGGCGTGCACCCGATCCATCCGGTCGCGGTCGCCGGCGACGTCGCGGGGCAGTCGCTCCAGCCGGCGCCCGATGGCGGTGACGTATCGGGTCAGATCGGCCAGCCGGCCGGCACCGGTCATGGTGACGAAGCCCGTCGGGAACAGGGCGGCGAGTTGGGCCCGGATATCGGCGATCGCGTCGGCCTGGGCCGGTGCCGGCCGGTCCGGCAGCGCCACCTGCACCTGTTGCAGCGCCGCCAGGACGGCTTCGCAACGCCCGACGATGCCGAGCGTGGTGTCGGCCAGCGACGTCGCCAACCGGGCGCGCTGTTGTTCGAATTCCGCGCGGCTCCAAGCCGGTTGGGGTGCGAGCACGTCGGTCGCGGCGTCGGCGCAGTCTTCCAGCAGGGCGGCGAGTGACCCGTCGGGGTTGTTGCCCAGCATCAGCCGCGCCCGCGGGTCGAGTTGTCGTTCAATACCTTTCGCCGGCGATGGCACCGCCGCTCGGAGCAGCCGGCGGGATCCGGCCGTCATCGCCGCCAGCTGTTCGGCCGGCGTCGGATAGACCCGCAGGTCGACGGCTGCCCCCGCCTGAGTGAACGCCGGGAAGCCGCGCACCGTGTGGCCAGCACTGAAACTCTCGACACTGCGCGGCAATTCGTCCATATCATCGGGCCAGCCGGTCAGGCCGGTGCGCTCCAGGGTACCGGCGACGGCGTCGGCCACCGCCGCGCGCGCCGGGCCGGCGAGCCGGTGCTGCAACGACTCCAGATCCTTGCCGCGGGCCACCTCGGTGCCGTCGGAGTTCTCCACGACGAACGTCATCCGCAGATGCGCGGGCAGCTTGTCCAGATCGAACGCGTCGACGGGCACCAGAACTCCGCTGCGTTGGCGCAGCGCCCGCTGCAACGAGTCCAGCAGCGGCCCGCTGTCCGGATCTATCGCGGCGAGCACCGCACGCGCGGTGTCTGGCGCGGGAACGAAGTTGCGGCGCAGGTCTTTCGGCAGGGACTTGATGAGGGCCGTGACGAGTTCCTCGCGCAGCGCGGGCACCTGCCAGGCGAATGCGTCGCCGCCGAGGCGGGCCAGCACATCCACCGGCACGTGCACCGTCACACCGTCGTCGGCGGCACCCGGCTCGAACCGGTACGACAGCGGCAGCGACAGGTCGCCCGAGCGCCAGGTGTCGGGGTGCTCGTCGTCATCCTCGGAGCGCAGCAGGTCGTCGCGGGTGAACGTCAGCAGATCCGGGGTCAGGTGCCGCTGCTTCTTCCACCATCCGTCGAAGTGCCGGCCCGACACCACGTCGGCGGGGATTCGGGCGTCGTAAAGCGCGTAGACGTCGTCGTCGGTCACCACCAGATCGCGTCGGCGGGCGCGCTCTTCCATCTCGGCCAATTCCGAACGCAGCCTTGCATTGTCACGGAAGAAGTGGTGCCGGGTCTGCCACTCGCCGTCGACCAGGGCGTGCCGGATGAACAGCTCCCGGGCCGCCACGGGATCCACCGACGCGTACCCCACGCGCCGCCTGGGGATCAGCGGGAGCCCGTAGAGTGTCACCCGTTCGAAGGCCATCACCGCCGAACGCTTGGCGTCCCAGTGCGGTTCGCTGTAGCTGCGCTGCACCAGATGTGCCGCGACCCGCTCGATCGACTCCGGGTCCACCCGCGCCGCGATGCGTCCGTACAGCCGGCTGGTCTCGACCAGGTCGGCCGCCACGATCCACTGCGGCGGGCGTTTGGTGAGCACCGATCCCGGCGCGAGGACGAACTTCGCGTTGCGGGCCCCGGAGTACTCCCGGGTGTCGCCGTCGCGCAATCCGATGTGCGACAGCAGGCCGGCGGCCAGCGCCGCATGGATCCGCGCCGGGTCGGCCGGCTCGTCCTGCTCGGTGATGCCCATGTCGCGGGCGATGCTGCGCAGCTGGCCCACCAGGTCCTGCCATTCCCGGATCCGCAGGTAGTGCAGGAACTCGTCGCGACACATCCGTCGAAAGGCATTGCCCGACTTGTCGTTTCGCTGCTGCCGCAGATAGTTCCACAGATTCAGGTATGACACGAAGTCGGAGTGCTCGTCGGCGAACCGGGCGTGTTTCTGCCGGGCGGCCTCCTCCCGGTCGGCGGGTCGTTCCCGCGGATCGGGGATCGACAGGGCTGCCGCCAGCACCAGGATCTCCCGGACACAGCCCTCGGCGCCGGCGGCCAGGATCATCCGGCCGAGCCGCGGGTCCAGCGGCAGCTGCGCGAGCCGCCGCCCGATGTCGGTGAGTGCGCCGGAGCGGTCGAACGCACCGAGTTCCTGCAGCAGCCCGATGCCGTCGCGGATGGCGCGGTTGTCCGGCGGATCGAGAAAGGGGAACTGTTCGACATCGCCCAGGTGCAGCGCCGCCATCTGCAGGATGACCGCCGCGAGGTTGGTGCGCAGGATCTCCGGATCGGTGAAGCGGGGCCGGGATTCGAAGTCCGCCTGCGAGTACAGCCGGATGCACACGCCGGGGGCGGTGCGGCCGGACCGGCCGGCCCGTTGCGCGGCGGAGGCCTGTGAGATCGGTTCGATCGGCAGGCGCTGGACCTTGGTGCGGCGGCTGTAGCGGGAGATGCGCGCGGTGCCGGGGTCGACGACGTAGCGGATGCCCGGCACGGTCAGGGACGTCTCGGCGACGTTGGTGGACAACACGATTCGGCGTCCGGTGTGCGGGGTGAAGATCTTGTGCTGTTCGGCGGTGGGCAGCCGCGCGTACAGCGGCAGCACCTCGGTGGTGGCTAGATCGACGGAACTCCTCAATGCTTCCAAGGTGTCGCGGATTTCCCGCTCGCCGGACAGGAACACCAGGACGTCGCCCGCCGGTTCGGACCGCAGTTCGGCGACGGCGTCGACGATGGCCTCGGTCTGATCGCGCAGTTCGGTCCGGACGATCTCGTGGTCCGGGTCGTCCGGGTCGTCACCGGCGTCGGCTGCGACCGGTACTTCCAAAGGGCGGTAACGGATTTCGACCGGATACGTCCGGCCGGACACCTCGATGACGGGCGCGCCGCCGAAGTGGTCGGCGAAGCGCTTCGGCTCGATGGTCGCCGAGGTCACGATGACCTTCAGGTCGGGCCGCCGCGGCAGGAGCTCGCGCAGGTAGCCGAGCAGGAAGTCGATGTTGAGGCTGCGTTCGTGGGCCTCGTCGAGAATCAGCGTGTCGTAGCGCAGCAGGCGGCGGTCGCGCTGGATCTCGGCGAGCAGGATGCCGTCGGTCATCAGCTTGACGAGGGTGCGTTCGCTCGCCTGATCGGTGAACCGGACGGTGTAACCGATGGCACCGCCGAGCGGGGTGTGCAGTTCGTCGGCGATGCGCTGGGCCACGGTGCGCGCGGCGAGCCGGCGCGGCTGTGTGTGCCCGATGGTGCCGCGGATGCCGCGGCCCATTTCGAGGCAGATCTTGGGCAGCTGGGTCGTCTTACCGGAGCCGGTCTCGCCCGCGACGACGACCACCTGGTGCGCGGCGATCGCCGCGGCCAACTCGTCGCGGTGCGCACTGACCGGCAGCTCGGGGTAGGTGATCGCCGGCACCGCCGCGGCGCGGGCGGCGACGAGCGCCTCGGCCGTCGTGAACTGCTGGGCCAGCCGGCCCGGGTCGGCCCTGCGGTCCTTGAGCCGCCGGCCCAGCCGGGCCGCGTCCCGGATCGTCAGCCCGTCCAGTCGGGCGCGCAGGGCGCGCACGTCTGCCGCCGAATCGGACGAATCGGCGCGATCGTCTCGCACTCTTCCGCCCATTCGCACGTCTCGGCGTAGTTACCTGGGGGACCAGTAGGCGAGCAGTTCGGCGAAGGTGTCGAACGCGGCCTTGTTGGTGCCGTAGGCCGCCTCCAGGTGGATGCTGAGCGGGAAGCCCAGCTCGGCGACGCCGTCGATGACCCTCTTGTACAGGTCGAGCGTCAACTGCCGGCGGCGGACCGGCTCGGCGGCCGCCAGCGCGGTCACAAACTCCTGCTCGGCGGCCACCGCCGCGTTGCCCGGGTCCTGGATCAGCCAGTTGATCAGGCCGACCCTGGTCTCCACGCCCGGGACGAAGCCGAACGACAGCAGGATCTCCGGCCGGTGTTCGGTGGTCGCGGCGAACTCCGTAAGGAATCCCACGATCGCGTCGGAGTACAGCAGCTGGGTCATGCCGTAGGTGGCGCCCCGGTCGCATTTGAAGTTGAACCGGCCCTGTTCACCCTCACGGGTCGGGATCAGGATCGCGCCCCGGTTGGGCACCACGTTGTCGAAGATCGACAGCGCGTCGGTGGGGGCCACGCCCGAGCCCTCGCCGTCGTTCATGGTGCGCGGCACCCCGACGAACGCGATGCCCTCGATCCCGGAGTCGCCCAGGGCGGTCAGGCGCGTGCGCAGCGCATCCTCGTCGAGGAACGCGGTGACCTGCGTGCACAGACCGTTGATGCCGGGCAGTTCCGGTTTGATGATCGACCAGAAGTCCAGCACGTCCAGCTTCGGCTTCATCTCGACGGGCCGGTCGCCGTCCTCCTCGATCATCCCCGGCATCATCACGTGCCGGATGACGCCTTCGAGCCCGACCGCCGAGGCGCACTCGAGGACCTTGTGGGCCTCTTCGACGGCCTGCTCACGGCCCCGCTCGACGTTCGGGGGTACCAGCTCGAACGCGACGGTGTTGAGGGTCACGAGATCTCCTTGGCGTTCCTCATCCGGCGCTCGCGCGCCGCGATCCGCGATGCTGATCCGCACGGCGCCGGGCGGGTTGTCAGGGGCAGTCACGAACGGGTCCCGACATCGCAATTCTCAGGGACACGCTATCGACAAGTCCCGTTCTTTTCGAACCCAGGCCCGATCTGCCGCTCGCGGCACGGCCCCAACACCCCCGGACTCCGTAGCCTGGAAACCATGAGCACCCCGGTGACCGTCGAACTGGGCAGTCGCTTCGCCCGCGAGTTTCCCGAGCTGGCGGTGCCCTGGCAGGCCGAGAACCCCGACGAACCCCTGCTGCTGGTGCTCAACGACGCGCTGGCCACCGAACTCGGCCTGCGCCCCGAGTGGCTGCGTAGCCCCGACGGGCTGCGATTCCTGCTCGGCAACCTGGTCCCGGAGGCGGCCAGCCCGGTCGCGCAGGCGTACGCCGGGCACCAGTTCGGCGGCTTCGTCCCGCGGCTGGGAGACGGCCGGGCGCTGCTGCTGGGTGAACTGGCCGGCCCGGACGGCTCGCTGCGGGACCTGCACCTGAAGGGTTCCGGGGCGACGCCGTTCGCCCGCGGCGGCGACGGCCTGGCGGCGGTCGGCCCGATGCTGCGGGAGTACATCGTCGGCGAGGCCATGCACGCGATGGGGGTGCCGACGACCCGGGCGCTGGCCGTCGTCGCGACCGGCCGGCCGGTGTTCCGCGACACTCCGCAGCCCGGGGCGGTGCTGACCCGGGTGGCCGCCAGCCACCTCCGGGTGGGCACCTTCCAGTACGTCGCCGCGCGCGGGGACATCGACCTGCTGCGCCGGCTCGCCGACTACGCAATCGACCGGCATCATCCCGCGGCCGCCGACGCCGAAAACCCCTATGTCGCGCTGCTGGAGTCGGTGGTGGCAGTGCAGGCGGCGCTGGTGGCGCGCTGGATGCTGATCGGCTTCGTGCACGGGGTGATGAACACCGACAACATGACGATCTCCGGGGAGACCATCGACTACGGCCCGTGCGCGTTCATGGAGGCCTTCGACCCGGCCACCGTGTTCAGCTCGATCGACCAGTGGGGCCGTTACGCCTACGGCAATCAGCCGGTGGTCGCCGAATGGAATCTGGCCCGGTTCGCCGAGACCCTGCTGCCCCTGATCGATGCGGACACCGATCGTGCCGTCGAGCTCGCGCTCGCCGCCATCGCCGGGTTCCGGCCGGCCTACAGCGCCGCGTGGTCGGCCGGTGTACAGGCCAAACTCGGTCTGGCCGAACCGGTTTCGTCGGATCTGGTCGACGACCTGCTGGCGTTGCTGCAGCAGAGCCGGGTGGACTGGACGTCGTTCTTCCGGGCCCTGGCGCACGCCGCGCGCGGTGACGCCGAACCGGCCCGCGGGCTGTTTGTCGACCTCGCCGGGTTCGACGCCTGGCTGGACCGGTGGCGCGCCCTGGCCCCCGACGGCGACGCCATGGACCGGGTCAACCCCGTCTACATTCCGCGCAACCACCTCGTCGAGGAGGCGCTGACGGCCGCGACCGGTGCCGACCTGGAGCCACTGCGCGCGCTCCTCGGGGCGATCACCGACCCGTTCCACGAACGCCCGGGATTCGACCGCTACGCGCAACCGGCACCGGACGAGTTCGGGGATTACCGGACGTTCTGCGGCACCTGAACGAATAATCTCTCCGCAGGGGATGCGGACACGAGAAGGAACACGAGCATGAGTCTGTACGCAGTGGTCGACCCGGCAACCGGCGAGGTGGTCAAGGAGTACCCGACCGCCACCGACGAGCAGATGGAACAGGCGCTGGCCGCGGCGGCCAAGGCCTACCGCGAGTGGTCGAAGACCTCCACACTGGCCGACCGGGTGGAACTGATCCGCAAGGTCGCCGCACTGCACGACGAACGCAAGGACGAACTCGCCGCGATCATCCAGCGCGAGATGGGCAAGGCCCTCGACCAGGCCGTCGGCGAGGTCGAGTTCAGCGCCGCGATCTACGAGTACTACGCCGACAATGCCGAGAAGTTCCTGGCCGACGAACCGATCACGCTGCTCGACGGCGAAGGCAGCGCGGTGATCAAACGGGGCCCCGTCGGCGTGCTGCTGGGCATCATGCCGTGGAACTACCCGTACTACCAGGTGGCCCGCTTCGCCGGACCGAACCTAACGCTGGGCAACACCATCGTGCTCAAGCACGCGCCGCAGTGCCCAGAGTCGGCGGCGGCGATCCAGAAGATCTTCGACGACGCCGGCTACCCGGCGGGCGCCTACGTCAACGTGTACGCCACCAACGAGCAGATCGCCGAGGCCATCGCCGACCCACGCGTGCAAGGAGTTTCGCTGACGGGCTCCGAACGGGCCGGGGCGGCCGTGGCCGAGATCGCCGGCCGCAACCTGAAGAAGGTGGTGCTCGAACTCGGCGGCTCGGACCCGTTCATCCTGCTCAGTTCCGCCAACCTCGACGAGACGGTGGAAGCCGCGATCGCCGGCCGGTTCGAGAACGCCGGGCAGGCGTGCAACGCGGCGAAGCGGTTCATCGTGGTGGCCGACGTCTACGACGAGTTCCTCGACAAGTTCACCAAGAAAGTCCTGGAGGCCGGCGACGGCTTGGCCCCGCTGTCGTCAGTGGCCGCGGCCGAGCGGCTCGGCTCCCAGGTCGACCGGTTGGTCGCCGACGGCGCCACCCTGGTGACCGACGGCGAACGGAAAGGCGCCCACTTCCCGCCCGGGGTGCTCACGGGCGTCGATCCCGACCTGCCGTCGGCCAAGGAGGAACTGTTCGGCCCGGTGGCGACCGTGTACAAGGTGGCCGACGAGGACGAGGCGGTCCGTGTGGCCAACGACATCCCGTTCGGGCTGGGCTCCTACGTGTTCACCACCGACGCCGAACAGGCCAAGCGGGTCGCCGACAAGATCGACGCCGGCATGGTATTCGTCAACGTGGTCGGCGCCGACGGCGTCGAGTTGCCGTTCGGTGGCGTCAAACGCTCCGGGTTCGGCCGTGAACTCGGCCGGTTCGGCATCGACGAGTTCGTCAACAAGAAGCTGATCCGGATCGGATAGGCGATCAGCCGGCGTTCGCCGCGCTGCCACCGACCTCGGCCGGCAGCGGTTTCACCGGGGCGACGGGCGTGGGCGTGGCGGTGGCCGTCACGGTCGCCGTAGGTGTATCCGTAGCTGTCGCCGCGGTCGAGGGCGACGACGCCGACGCCGGCACCGATCCGTGGAAGTCGACCATCGCCTCGTCCCGGAGCACCGTGCCGCCGTAGGTCACTTCCAGCGCGCTCGCGGTGACGGTGTAGGTGCCCCCGCCGGATTCGGCGACGAACCCCTTGCTCGTAAGGGCCGCGGGCGCAATCAGTTTGGCGCCGTCCCGCACCCGCACACCGCGGTACTCGTACCCGCCGGCTTTGTCGCGGCAGATCGCGACCCGCGACGACGCGGTGCTGCCGAACACGACGGCCACATCGGGCGACTCACAGCGGGCGGTCGAATCGATGTAACCGCTGCCGTCGTATGACGGCGTCTCCGCGAATGCCAGCGGGGCGGCGACACCGAGCAGCGCCAGGGATGTCGCGCCCGCCAGCAGCACGCGGCGTGATGGGTGCACGGCCGAACTGATCTTGATCATCGGCTACCAGTTCACCATTGCCACAGCCGTTTTCACGCAGACAGCCCGCTCCGTGGTCAAGAAGCCACCCGATCGTTAGCTTTCCGAGATTCGACGGGCACGCCCCCGCGCGGTGATCAACGCCAGGCGAACACCGGCTGTTCGAGTTCGTCGACGGGATCGGGCCGGCCCTCCAGGCCCAGCCAGCGCACTTGCAGCAGCACCGCACCCGTCGGCGCGTGGATGAGGTCGTTGCCCAGTGGCACCTGGACCACCGGGCGCGGGCTCTCGGGAATCGTGACGAAGCGCGGCGAGTCGTCGCGCTGCAACTGGTGCAGTCCCACCCGGTAGACGGCCACCACCTCGTCGGGCGCCGGCCGCAGCTCGAGGCGGCCACCGCCCCAGATCACCACCGGGGTGATCACGTATCCCGACCGGGTCGGGTAGTCGTCCAGCAGCCCGAGCACATTGGACGCCGGCAGTTCGACGCCGACCTCTTCGGACAGCTCACGAAGCGCCGCATCGACGGCCGTCTCGCCGGGATCCAGCCGGCCACCCGGCAGAGCCCACTGCGCGGCATGCGCCCTGAGCCGAGATGCCCTGCGGCACAACAGGAATGCCGCGCCACCGGAGACCCCCACCATCCGGCCGTCCAAACCCTGTTCCATCAGACGACCGGCGATCCAGTCGTCCACCGGCGCCGGGTCCACCCGGTCCTCGCCCACCTCCGAATCGACCAGCACCACCGCGACCGCGGCGTGCCGCTTCGCCGGGTCGGTCACCGTGCGGCGCCGGTGGGCCGCCAGATTCATCGCGAACCGGTCCCGCAGGGCGTCGTCGTAGGCGATCGTCACCGGGCAACCGTAATTGCAGCCCGCTATTCGAGTGCTTTCGGCCCTGTCGGCCACAGACGACGGCTGGCATGCTGATAGCCGGCCAACACGGGCGCTAAGGAGAAGGAACATTCATGACCGGGCTCGAAGTGAAGATGATCATCCTGTCGACGGACAACCTGGATGAATCGATCGGCTTCTACAGCGACACCCTCGGAATGGCGCTGAAGTTCCGCGACGGCGCGCACTTCGCCGCACTCGACGGCGGCCCGGTCACCCTTGCGCTGGCCACCGACGTGGACCATCCCATCCCCGGCCAGGTGGTCGTCGGGATCAAGACCGCCGACGTCGACGCCGCGGCCAAGGCGATCGAGGAGGCCGGCGGCGGCATCGTCAAGGGCCCGTACGACGACGCGCACGAGCGCCGCGCCGTGGTGTACGACAACAAGGGCAACGGGCTGGTCTTCTACAGCCCTCTGCAGCGCTGAGTTCAGCCCTTCTCGGCCGCGACCCGGGCGCGCTCGCGCATCGAGGCGACCACGCCGCCGTCGTTGAGGATGTCGGTGCCGGTGAGGTAGCCGGCCTTGTCGCTGACGCAGAACGCCAGCAGGTCGGCCATCTCCTCGGGCGTGCCCCAGCGCGGGACGGCGGCGTCGGCGACCATGGCGCCCGCGCCGGCGTTCTCTTCGAGCCGGCCCATCTCGGTGTCGACGGAGCCGGGAGATATCGAGACGATGCGCAGCCCGCGGGTGTTGAACCGCTCGGCCTGCGATGAGCTGTACCACCGGACGAAGCCCTTGCTCACCGCGTAGGCCAGCCCGGAGCGCGCCTCTTCGGGCGCCATTTCGCACACCGTGAGCATCTCGGCCATGAAGCGGTCCTGGTCCTGCAGCGCGAGCGGGAACTGTGCCGTCGGCATGAACTCCTCCGGTAGGAGGTAGGCGGCCATGGACGCCACGTTGACGATGGCCGACCCTTCGGGGGCGGTGCGGTAGAACGCCTCGTTGACGTTCACGGTGCCCACGGCGTTGGTCTTCATGACGTAGTCGGCGGCGCCCATGCTGGGACTGACGCCCGCCGTGTGGATCACCGAGACCACGGTCCCGAGGCCGGCCGCGGTGTCGAACAGGCGGTCCACCGCCGCCGGGTCGGTCACGTCGGCATTCACCGCGGTGGCCGTGATGCCCAGCGCAGACAGCGATTCGGCGGCGGCGTCGAGACGGTCCTGTCTGACGTCGCACAGGAGCACCGGGCGGTCGCGGCCCACGACCTTTGCCGTGGCCACACCCATGCCGCCCGCACCACCGGTGATCACCGAGACTTCAGCCATACCTGGACGGTATACGGGCGTCTGCCTACCGGTTCTGGGGTGCCCCGAAAAGTCGGCGATGCGGCCGTGAAGCGCGCACCGTTCCTGGTCACTGGTCACGTTCATTGCGCCCACGTCGCATCCGCCTGAGCCGTACCATCACGGCGAAGAAGCATCCGGTCGACAAGGAGAACCATGAGGAAACGTACGGCAATCACGTTGTCGGCCACGGCGTTGTCCGCCGCCGCAACATTCACTGCGGCCATTGCCGGCCTCGCCGCGGCACCGGTGGCGGGCGCCGATGTATGCGGGGCAGCCGACGGCCGCCACTTCTCGGTCGGCGGTTGCACCAACGTCGCCGGTGACGTCGCCGTCGGCACGGCCATCGCCGCCGCCCACGTCCCCTACGTCTGGGGCGAAGTGCCCTGCTACACAGTCGAAGGCGTGCCCTACTACACCCCACCCGGCGACCCCTGCTGAGGTGAGCGGGCCCGGCCCACGGGCGAGACAGGTACCGGCAGTAACTGTCTGCCGGTTTCGGCCGAACCTACCGTGGAAGCATGTCGACGATGGATCTGCGCAGTGAGATCCGCGAGTTTTTGAGCTCCCGGCGCGCCCGCATCAGCCCCGATCAAGCCGGGCTGCCCGCATATGGCGGCAACCGACGGGTCCAAGGCCTGCGGCGAGAAGAGGTTGCCCTGCTGGCCGGCGTCTCGGTCGACTACTACGTGCGCATGGAGCGCGGCAGTCTGGCCGGCGCGTCGGAGGGTGTGCTGGAGGCGTTGGCATCCGCGCTGCAACTCGACGACGCCGAGCGCGATCATCTCTTCGCCCTGGCCCGACAGTCCGGCTCCCACGGCACCCGCCGGAAACGCAAGACTCCCGCGACCGTCCGCCCGGCGTTGCAGCAGGTGCTCGACGCGATCACCGACGCCCCGGCCTGGATCCGCAACGGCCGCCATGACATCCTCGCGATGAACCAGCTGGCCCGGGCGCTGTACTCACCCGTGCTCGAGGCCGACGCGCGACGGCCGGCGAACACCACCCGGTTCGTGTACCTCAATCCCGAAGCCGCCGAACGGTTTTTCGTCGACTACGACCAGATCGCCCGCGACGCCGCCGCGATGCTGCGGCTGGAGGCCGGCCGTAACCCCAGCGACGAGGACCTCATCGCGCTGGTGGGCGAGTTGTCCACCCGCAGCGAGTTGTTCCGCCAGCGCTGGGCCTCCCAGGACGTGCGGTTCCATCGGTCGGGTCGAAAACGGTTGCGCCATCCCGTCGTCGGCCAACTCGATCTCGATTTCGAAGCACTCGAACTACCCGCCGAACCCGGGCTTCAGCTCAACATCTACACCGCGGCGGCCGGTACGCCGACCGCCGACGCCCTCAAGCTGCTCGCCTCGTGGGCCGCCAGCCAGGAGAGCCTCGCCACCGAACGCCCTAGGTCCTGACAGGTACTGCCAGACCCCCGATAGACAGGCACTCCCTGCGCCGGCGCGGACGTAGTTGTCTGGAAGTACCTCGAAGAACGGAGCACACCATGAAGCACGTGAAACTACGCGATCTCGACGTCTCCCGGATCGGGCTGGGCACGATGGGAATGTCGTTCGGCTACACCGGCGCCGGCAGTGACGACGACGAGTCGATCCGGACCATCCACCGTGCGCTCGATCTGGGCGTGACGTTCCTGGACACCGCCGAGGTGTACGGGCCCTACACCAACGAGGAACTCGTCGGGAAGGCCCTCAAGGGCCGGCGCGAGAACGTCGTTCTGGCAACAAAATTCGGGATGATCTCGCATACCGGCCGTTCCGGCCTGGACAGCAGCCCGGCCAACATCCGCGCCGCCGTGGAGGGATCGCTGCGCCGACTGGACACCGACTACATCGACCTCTACTACCAACACCGGGTAGATCCCGGCACCCCGATCGAAGACGTGATCGGTGTGCTGGCCGAACTGGTCCGGGCCGGCAAGATACGGCACATCGGCTTGTCGGAGGCCGGGGTGGACAACATCCGACGCGCCGACGCCGTCCACCCGATCACCGCACTGCAGTCGGAGTATTCGCTGTGGACTCGCGACCCCGAGCCGGCGGTGTTGCCGGTGCTGCGGGAACTGGGCATCGGCTTCGTGCCGTACTCCCCACTCGGACACGGGTTCCTGACCGGGCAGATCCGTTCGATGGACGATCTCGACGCCGACGACTGGCGGCAGACCAGTCCCCGGTTCATGGGTGCGAATTTCGCACGCAACCTGGCGATCGCCGACGAGGTGCAACGGATCGCCGACGACGCGGGCGCCACCCCGGCGCAGGTGGCCATCGCGTGGCTCCTGGCAAGGGGAACCCGGGAGGGGATCGGTATCGCGCCCATCCCCGGCACCAAGCGGGTGAGCCGCGTCGAGGAGAACGTCGCCGCCGACGCACTGACGCTGACCGCCGAGCAGCTCGCCGGTCTCGACGCCCTGACTCCGCCGGCCGGTGACCACCACAACGAACAACAAATGGCGATGATCGACCGCTAGAGACGACGAAGCGAAGGAACAGCGAAACACCGTGAAAGCAGCGATCTTTGACGGCGTGGGCAAGATCAGCCTCGCCGACCGTCCCGATCCGACCGTCCAACAGCCCACCGATGCGGTGGTGCGCGTGGTGCTGGCCTGCGTGTGCGGCTCGGACCTGTGGTACTACCGCGGCGAGTCGCCGTTCACGGTCGGCGGTCCGATCGGACACGAATTCATCGGCGTCGTCGAAGCGGCCGGCCCCGACGTCACGACGGTCAAGCCGGGCGACTTCGTCATCGCGCCGTTCGCGTTCAGTGACGGCACCTGCCCCGACTGCCGGGTCGGGATGACCACCGCCTGCGCGGCCGGCGGATTCTTCCCCAGCAACGGCGACGGTGGTCAGGGCGAGCTGGTTCGGGTGCCGCTGGCCGACGGCACGCTCGTCACGGTCCCCGGGCAGCCCGCCGACTACTCACCCGGTGTGCTGGCGTCGCTGTTGAGCCTGTCCGACGTGATGGGAACCGGATACCACGCCGCGGTCAGCGCCGAGGTCACGAAGGGGGACACGGTCGCCGTGGTCGGTGACGGCGCGGTGGGCCTGTGCGCGGTGATCGCCGCCAAACAGCTGGGCGCAGAACGCATCGTCATGCTCAGCCGGCACGCCGCACGACAGGAATTGGCGCGCCGGTTCGGTGCCACCGACATCGTGGCCGACCGCGGCGAGGACGCCGTCGCGGCCGTCAGGGAACTCACCGGCGGTGTCGGCGTCGACGCGGCGCTGGAGTGTGTGGGCACCGACCAATCCGTGCAGACCGCCCTGAGCGTGTGTCGGGCCGGGGCGATGGTCGGCAATGTGGGTCTGCCGCACGGTGTCGAGATCTCGGCGGGTGCCATCTTCGGCCGCAACGTCGGAATCCACGGCGGGCCGGCGCCGGTGCGCGCATACCTGCCCACGTTGCTGACCGACGTCCTCGACGGCACGATAAATCCCGGCAAGGTGTTCGACTTCGAGACCGACCTGTCCGGCATCGCCGAGGCCTACGCCGCGATGGATGACCGGCGCGCCATCAAATCCCTGGTGCGAGTGGGTGTTTGACGCCGCTCAGCGGGCGAGGTCCCACTGGCCGAAGTCGGCGGCGAGCACGTTGTCCACATCCACGTGCACGCCGTCGATCATCGCGCCCGGATCCGATGCGGTGACCACCTCGGTCTGATACAGCACCGCCGTCGGTTCCAGTGCCCCGCCCGACCATGCCTTGGTCTGCCAGGCCCACCGCTTCCCCGGTGTCGTCGAGTGCCCGATCACCCCGTCGTCGCCGGCCCACCCGCACACCAGGTTGCTGCCGTATACCGCGGTCCGCTCGGCACCCAGCACGGAGTTGATCCCGCGAAACCAGTTGACGGCCAGGCTGTTCCAGGTCTTGGCGTTGATCGGTTCGTCGACGCTAAAGAAGATCGGGGCGCCGGCCGGTCCGCCGGCGGCACCGTGCAGCCGCAGCGCGGTCTGGGCGTCCGCCACGCCCCCGTCGTAGCCGCGGGTGAAGTCCGACGGCGAGTTGACCCAGCCGGGTTTGCCGTACTGGTAGCAGCTGACGATGTGCAGGCCCTCGGCCCGCATGCCGTCGGTGAATTCCCGGGTGACGGGCTTGAAGTCGAAGGTGGCGCCCGGACGTAGTTCGGAGACGTAGACCAAGGCGCCGTCGAAACCGGCGGCCTTGATCTGCGCGGGCTGCACCAGGCGCTCGGCGAAGTCGATCAGCCGCATGCCGTCGGCGGCGGCATGCGGTGCGCTGGCCGTCGCGGCCCAGCTGCCCAGGCCGGCCGCGGCCGGTGCCAACAGGGTGTACTTGAGTGCATCGCGGCGCGAAACGGTCGGGCTCACGGTTCCCCACCCTAACGGCCGGCTGGCAGGACGATCGGCGATCGACCGGCTCAGCTCGTAGCGCCGTCGATGAGTGCCTGGGCGGCCTTGCGGGCGTACGCCCACGGCTCCGGGTCGTCGAGTGAGGTGGCCAGCGCCGCCGCGCCCTCGTAGAGAACGGCCAGTTGATGACCGAGCAGCCGCGGGTTGTCCGCACCGGCCTCGGCGGCGAGCGCGATCATGCCGTCGATGTACTGCCGCTTCTGCTCGTGGACGATGTGCTGCACTTCGGGAAGGGCGTCGGCCGCCTCGACGGCGGCATTGTGAAAGGGACAGCCGCGCATCTGGCCGGGTGGCATTCGGCGATCGAACAGCGCGAGCAGCCGGTCGCGGGGCGTGCGGGCGGCATCCCGCGGCCTGGGGTTGACCGGGTCGCCGATGCGTTGCTGAAGGGAACGGAGGTACTCTTCGACGACCGCCGACTTGCTCGGGAAGTGTTGGTAGAGCGTCCTTTTCGACACCGCGGCCGCGCTGGCCAGCCGTTCCACTCCGGTGGCGTTGATACCTTCGCGGTAGAACAGGTCGGCGGCGGCCTCGAGGATGCGCTTGCGGGCTCCGCGGCCACCTCTGGCCTCGGCGGACGGTTCCCCACTGATCACCGGAGCAAGTATACCGATGGGTTTACCAGTTCGGGGCGCTCTACGCCGGCGGAGAACCGTCCCCGAGCAGCCGCAACGCGTCCTCGTACCTCCTGGTCACGTCCTGCCGGTCGGCCGGCTCGGGAACCGAGCGCAGGTTGGCGCGCTGGGTGCGGTCGGCCTGGTCCCGCAATGTCGCGCGGCGCTCCGCGTCCGGGGTCTGTTCGATGATCTTGGCCAAAGCGTCCAACTGGCGGATCATCACCGCGGGCACGCCCTCAGCCGCCTGGCGGATCTTCTCGAAGGCTCTTCCCACCAGGCGGTCGAAATCCGGTTCGTCGGCGATCACGCGGATGTGGCCGTGGGCATCCCGGCGAACGTGCTGGGGCCGCCAGGAGGTCGAAATCCGGCACAGGCACTCGCCGATCCAGTCGATACACGTCAACGCGGTGAACAGATCGTTGACCGCCGGCGACAGGGCACGCAACGCGATCTCGACCAGTTGGTCGAAGCCGAACGAAATATCCTGTGCGAGAGTCCGGTACGGACCCGTCACCTGGCCGCGGGCCAGATCCCGCTCGATGTCCGGCGCGGCCTCGGGCGGCCACACCTTCGCCATCACCTGCCCGGCGACCAGGAAGTGCCCGGGCCGAAACGGCAGATACAGCACGGCGTCGTTCGCCCTGGTCGTCTTCAACAACGACTCGTGCCGCAGCACCTGGAGGTATCCGCTGTGCGGCGTCCGGATCTCGGCGCCCTCGCGTTCCAACCGGGCGAGCACTTCGTCATACGTCGGGCCGCTCTCCGTGCCCACCTCGAGGCGAGCGGCCTTGTCCTGGGCGGCGATCTCCTCGGCCAGCGTGGCCGCGACGCCGGCGATGACCACCGGCAGCTGGATCATCGACGCGACGTGGTTGAGGAAGTAGATCAGCACACCGACGTCGATGAGGGTCAGCACCAGCGCCGCGGTGACCGACAGGTGCGGGACGAACCCGCCCTGTGGACCGCCGCCGACGGACACCAGCGTGATCACCGCGTAGCAGAAGGTCGCGACGAAGGCGCCCAGGGTCACCTGGGTGCCCAGGTCCCGCAAAAAGTTGCGCAGCATTCGGGGACCGAACTGAGTCGACGCCAAGGTCAACGCCACGATGGTGATCGAGAAGACCACACCGACGACGGTGATGATGGCGCCCGCGATGGTCGCCAGGATGATCCGCGCGGCATCGGACGTGCCGCTGAGAACCCACGGCGGCAGATGCAGCCGACCGGTGTACACCGCGTGGTCGAGACTGAACGTGATGACGAAAAGGGCGAGCGCGCAAAGGATCAGGAGCGTCGGCGTCAGCCAGAAGTTGGTCCGCAACGCCTCCCGGCGCCAGTCCGATTCCAAGTAGCCATACCCGGCCATCACCGCAGCGTACGCGGCGCGGGTGCCGGGAATCGGCGGGAATCGGCACGTCGACGCGCGCGTTGGATGGATTCATGGCACTCGAGGACCTGTTCCGACCGCTGACCGTCCGATCGCTGACGACGCCCAACCGCTTCGCGATGGCACCGATGACCCGGCAGGCCTCACCCGGCGGTGTGCCTGGTCCCGACGTCGCCGAGTACTACCGGCGGCGCGCGGCGGGCGGGGTCGGGCTGATCATCACCGAGGGCATCCGGCTGCCCGATCCCGCGGCGGGCTACCCGTCGTCCATCCCGACACTGGCCGGCGCCGAGGTGCTGACCGGTTGGCGGCGCGTCATCGACGCGGTGCACGGTGCGGGCGGCACGATAGCCGCGCAGCTGTGGCACCAGGGGGCCGAACGCGACGACGCCGACGGCGTGGTGCCGGTCAGCCCGTCAGGTCTCGACGGGCTCGGCCGGCCGAAGGGCCGAGCGCTTGGTCACGACGAGCTCCCGCACGTGGCCGACGAGTATGCGCGGGCCGCCGCCACCGCCCGCGACCTCGGCTTCGACGCCATCGAACTGCACGGTGCCCACGGCTACCTGCTGGATGAGTTCCTTTGGGAGAGAACCAATCTCCGTGACGATGGGTATGGCGGATCGTTGGCCGAACGGACCCGGTTCCCGGCGGAGGTGGTGGCGGCGGTGCGGGCCGCCGTCGGTCCGGACTACCCGATCGCCTTCCGCTTCTCGCAGTGGAAGGGCCTCGACTACACGGCCTCGATCGCCGACGACCCGACACAGCTTCAGGACCTGCTCACCCCACTGGTCGCCGCCGGCGTGGACATCCTGCATCCATCGACGCGCAGACATTATGTGCCGGCCTTCCCCGACCACGACCCCGAGTTGAGCCTGGCCGGCTGGACCCGGAAAGTCACCGGACTGCCCGTCATCACCGTCGGGTCCGTCGGGCTGGAGACCCAGTTCCGCAGCGAGAAGCGCGGCGAGGTCATCCGGCCGGCGTCCGTCGACCGCCTGGTCGAGCAGTTCGAGGCCGGCGAATTCGACATCGTGGCGATCGGGCGCGCGCTGCTGGCCGATCCGGGCTGGGTGAACCGGCTGCGGGACGGCCAACTGGACGGGTTCGGCGGCTACGACCCGGCGACCGCGCTGGCGGGCCTGGCCTGAATCAGCCGTCGTCAGCGACCGTGGCCGGCGAAGAACTGCGCGCTGGCATAGGAAGCGTCGTATGCCCGGGTGGTCGGACCCGCCGCCGGACTGGCGACACCGCCGGGCCAGGTGTGGCCGCCGCCGTCCACCTCGACGAGTTGCACCTCGGTCCCGGCGCCGCATCCGGCGGCGGTCAGCAGGCGCACCCCGGTGCCGTCACCGGCGGCGGAAAGAGCGCCCGCGTCGAGTGCGCCGGGACACCCGTTCATCGCGCGCCACCGGTCCGCCATGACCGGCGCGGCGACGATGTCACTGGGCCCGCCGCGGCCCACCATCGGCCCGCCGTTGAACGGCACGACCGGATCAGCGGTGCCATGCACCTGCAGGACGGATACCGGGCGAGACGGGCCGCACGGGACCGCCGAGCCCAGCGTCCCGGCGACGGCGGCGATCGCCGACACGACGTCGGCCCGCTGGCACGCCAACCGCTCGGCCATGAACGCGCCCGCCGACATACCCGTCGCGAAGACCCGTCCCGGCGGGATCCCGTAGTCGTGGGTGATCCGATCGGCAAGTGCGACAAGGAAACCCACATCGTCGACACCGGTGCGATCGGGTGTGGAGGCACCGCGTCCGTCCGCCCAGCTCATGTCGATGCCGTCGGGATAGACCACCGCAAGACCGAACTGGTCGGCCACGGCGTTGTAGTTCGTCGCCGCGGCCTGGCCCTGACCCGTCATTCCGGCGCCGTGCAGATTGATCACGAGACCGTTCGGGTGATCGCCCGGCGGGATGTGCAGGACATAGGTTCGCTGCCCGCCGTTGGTCATGAGCGCGCCCGGCGCGTCGACGACTGCCGAAGCGGGCGCGGCCGGCAGCACGACGAGGCAAAACACGGCGGCGAGCAGTGCACTGGGACGGAACACGCGCGCGATGGTACCCAACTCAGGTGACGACGCAACGACGGTTGCTCAGGTCGTGCCCGTCGACGGGGACCGTCACCGCGTGATCTTGGCGGTCAGCGACACCAATTGGTCGAGCAGCGCGGTCAACTGGGCGGCCCGACGTTCCGTCGGCGCGAAGCCGTCCTTGCCGAACTCGGAGAACAGCGAGATCGACACCTGGGCGCGGACGTCGTGCATCTGGAAGTTGGCGGCGATCTGGCGCCACTGCTCCACCGACCGGATGCCGCCGTCGGCGCCGTAGGAGACGAAACCGATTGCCTTGCCGGTCCATTCGGGGCCCAGGCTGTCGACGGCGTTCTTCAGCGCGCCGGGAACGCCGTGGTTGTACTCGGGCGTGACGAACACGAACCCGTCGCATCCGTCGACGGCCTCGCTCCAGCGGGTCACGTTCGCCGATTCGTAGTTGCGGTCGGCCATCGCCGGCAGCGTGGCCGACGTCAGCAGCGGCAGTTCGAACTCCTTGAGATCGATGAGCACGAACTCGGCATCGGTTCGCCCGGCGGCCTGAGCGGCGACCCAGTCGCCGACCGCCTTGCCGTTTCGGCCCTCCCGGATGGATCCGACGATGATCCCGATCTTCATGACTTCCCTCCGTCGCTCCGTCCCGATCCGAATCTGTTGAGTATCCACTGCGGAGAAGTCCGAGTGGACCTCGCAGAGAGCGCTCAACAGATCGGCGGGTGGGCACCCTCACCCGACCGCTCGCAGGCCGTACATGTAGGTCGTCACATACTCGTCCATCACCGGCCCGCGGATGTCCTCGGCGGCCGGGACCGTGATCAGCAGCGCGTACAGGCCGGCGAGGAACGACACCCCGTTATGCATGACGTCGACCTCGGCGGGAATCTCGCCGCGCTCGCGGGCGCGCTGGAGTTCCTCGATCACGGCCGCGATCACCGGATGGAAAGTCCATTCCTCCGAGGGCGGACGCGTGGTTGAGAAGTGCAGCGCCAGAAAGTCTTTGAACAATCGGCGGCCGAGCCGTCGTTCCAGTTTCACCAGAACCCGCACGGTCTCGGCAAGCGTGTCGCGCACGCTGTGCGCACCGGCGAAGAACCGGTTCAGCTCACCGGCGATGCGGTCCTCTTCGCGTTTCTCCAGTTCCAGCAGGACGTGTTCCTTGGTCGGGAAGTGGAAGAAGAAGGTGCCGTGCGCCACCCCGGCGGCGGACACGATCGCCGTGGTGTCCGCCGCGGCCATTCCGGCCCGCTTGAACTCGGCAAGTGCGGCACCCAGCAACCGTTCGCGGGTCTGAGCGCCGTTGCGGGTACGACTCGCCGTGGCCGACGGTTTCGGCGCGGCCGCCTTCGGCATCGCGAACCACCCCTCACGGTCGTCCATTTCGTGCGGTCCCGCCCGAGACTACACAAACTGACTTCACTCAGTTAGTGTTCCGAGAACACGGCCCATTGGGGGCTCGTTACGCCGCTTCGGCGGACATGACTCCGGTCAGCAGGAGGGCGCGTTCGTGCAGATTCTCGAGGAAGCACAGGACACACCGCGGGCCGGAAACATCAAGGCGCAGTGGGTCAGTCTGTGGACCGGGCCGGTGGTGGGCGTGGTGCTCCTGGTGGCGGCCCTGGCCTTCCCGGGCTTCCGGCCACCGATGTCACCCACGATGCCGGCCGATCAGGTGGCGTCCTTCTACGCCGACCACACATCGTGGATCCGCTTCAGCCAGGCGACGTTCAACCTGTGCGGAATTTTGATCCTGCCGTTCTTCACGGTGATCGTCGTCCAGATGAAGCGCATGAAGAACCAGAGCCACGTATTCGCCTACTGCTACCTGACGGCAGTGGTCAGTGGCGCCACGATCTTCGCGCTGTCCAACATCTTCTTTCTGGTGGCGGCGTTCCGGCCGGACCGCAGTCCCGACCTCATCATGCTGCTGAACGACCTGGCCTGGATCGTGCTGATCGCACCGGTGGGCATGGTGGTGAGCCAGTTCGTCTTGCTGGCCCTCGCGGTCTACTTCGACGACCGCACCGATCCGGTCTTTCCCCGGTGGGTGGGCCATTTCTCGTTGATCACCGCTGCCGCAATGGTCCCCGCCGCGGGCGCGGCGGTGTTTCACACCGGCCCGCTGGCATGGGACGGCCTGCTGTCCTTCTGGCTGCGTAACGGCGCGTTCGCCGTGTTCGTCATCGTGATGTTCTTCGTGCTGCGATCGGCCCTGCATCGCCAGGCCGTCGCCGATCGGGTGCTCGCGTGAGTGACGCGCGCGTCGCCTCGCTGCGGCCGCCCGAGGGCGTCAAACCCGACGTCTGGTTGATGACGCTGTTCTTCCCGGCCTGGTACGCCGTCTTCGGCATCATCATCTGCCTTCTCACCCGGGTCACCCCGCCGCCGCGGCCGGATGTCACCGCGGCGGACAAGGTGGCCTTCTTCGCCGCCCATCACCTGACGATCCAGATCGGGTTCACCGTGCTGCTCGTGCTGCTCGGCGGGGCGGCGATGACCAACGGCCTGGTGGGCTACCAGATGAAGCGGATGTCGGTGGGTTCGGTGTTCGCCTACGGCTACATCGGCGGGATGAGCGTCGGCGCCCTGCCGGGCTTCCTGTTGGTCACCGTGTGCTTCCTCACCGCCGCCTTCCGGCCCGACCGCGATCCGAAGTTGATCAGCCTGCTCTACGACCTCGGAATGCTCTCGTACAACGGCTCATTGGGCTGCTTCACGGTGGCCTACCTTGTCCTGGCGGTGGCCATCCTCTACGACAAGAACAACATCTTCCCGAAATGGTTTGCGTACGTGTCGATCTGGCAGATCATCACCGAGGTGATCGCGACCCAGATGTTCGTCTTCGAGTCCGGTCCGTTCGCGTGGAACGGCTCGATCGCGTTCTGGTTGGCCGTCGTCGTGTTCTCCGTCTGGCTGGGTGCGCTCATCGTCCTGCTCCGACGGGCCGCGCGACAGGAGCCGGCCGATGCGCCGGCGCTGGCCTGAGGGAGAGCACATGACCGTGACAGAGCAGACGACAGATCGGCGCAGCGGCCATCTGCCCGGTGACATCGACATGTGGGTGATGGTCCTCGGCGACATGGTCATCTTCGCCGGCTACTTCATCGTGTTCATGATCTACCGCAGCATGCACGCCCCGGAGTTCCTGGCCGCGCAGGAACACCTCGACGTCAACATCGGCGTGGTCAACACCGTGATCCTGCTGACCAGTTCATGGCTCGTCGTGGGCGCGGTCATCGCCACCCGCGCCGGCCAGGTGGACCGGGCGATTCGGCTTCTCTACTGCGGCGGCCTCGGCGGCGTGTTGTTCATGGCGCTCAAGGGCTACGAGTGGCTGGCCGAGTTGCGTGCCGGACACACCAACGCCGAGATGTTCTACTCGTTCTACTACGTGGTCACCGGGGTTCACCTGATCCACGTGCTCATCGGCCTGATCGTGCTGGGCATCCTGGTCCGCGAACTCCGCAATCCCGGACGGCGCCGGGCGACGGTCGTGGAGTCCGGGGCGGTCTACTGGCACATGGTCGATCTGCTGTGGGTGATCATCTTCGCCCTCTTCTACGTGATGAGGTGATCGTGACGAAAACCAGCACCACAACCGGCCAGCAGGCGACCACGTGGGCGTGGCTCATTCTCGTCGCCATCACCATCGGATCGTGGTGGCTGGCCCCTGCGCATTCCGGCGGCACGGCGCATCCCAGCGCGCCCATCACCGCGCTGGTTCTGCTGCTCGCAATCGTGAAGTCCCGCTTGATCATTCGGTACTTCATGGAGGTGCGCGCCGCACCCCGCTGGCTCAGGCACAGCACCGACGCGTGGCTGGCGGTGCTGTTCGCGACGATCTTCGTCGTCTACCTGATCTGAGATCTGTTCAGCCATCCCTGCGAGGCCAACTCGCACGTTGTGTCACAGGATGCTGAACAGATCCAGATTGGGCTACATGCTGAACAGATCCAGATTGGGCTACCCGCCCGCGTTGCGGGCCAGGTCGATGGCGAACTGATTCACGAAGTGCCCGGCCCACGGCTCGCCGCGGTCGCAGCTTCCGTCGGATTCACCGACACGTTTGACCCACAGGTAGGCGTCGGCATGCGCGCCTGCCGTCGCCGTGGTCGGCGGGGTGCCGAGCGCGCGGCCGCTGGGGTTGCACCAGCTCAGCGGTGAGTCGGGGGCGGGCCCGGCGCCGTTGCGCGACGTGTCGATGACGTAGTGGGCGCCGTTCGTCATGCCCGAAATCGCTTCGCCGTAACCGATTTCCTCGTCGGTGGAGTAGTAGTTCGTGGTGTTGAGGCTGAATCCCCGGGCGCGGTCGACGCCGACCTGGTTGAGCCGGTTGGCCATCTCGTCGGCGCTGACCCAGCGTGAGTGCCCGGCGTCGACGTACACCGCGGCGGCCGGATCCCGGGTCAGCGCATCCACCGCGTACCGGATCAGGTCGAAGCGTTCCTGTCGCTGATCCGCGGACAGGCAGTCGGCCATGGCCAGTGCGTCCGGTTCGACGATGATCGCCGCCGGCGCGCCGCCCAGGCCGGCCGCGACCGCGTCGACCCACTGGCGGTAGTCGGCGCCCGAGCCGAACCCGCCCGCCGCGAAGCTCCCACAGTCACGATTCGGGATGGCGTAGAGGGTCAGGACCGGTGTCGCTCCGGCGGCCTGCGCCGCGCCCGTGTAGCGGGCCACCGTGCCGGTCACCGTGCCGGCGGGAAACGCTTGATCCAGCCAGTACGCCTGTGGCGTGTTGGCGATCGAGGCCAGCTCAGGACTCGACGGGTCGTTGCGCGCCGCGACCATGGCTTTCGAGACCGGGTCGACGTAGAACGGCCGCCCGGCCAATGGGTTCGCTTCGTCGGCCAGGCGCACCGCCGGCGACTGCACCGGAACGGCGGAGAAACCGGGGGCGGCGATGGCGCCGAGAGCCAGGCAGGGGACGATCCAGCGCGCGACGGCGCCCAGGGCTGAGGAGATCACTCCCAGAAAATAGTGGTGCCCCCAGGCCAGTGCCAACAGCGGGCGCGGTTTCAGTAGTGGTATCGCGCTTTGATGATCTTGACTTCGTCGCCATCCGCTCGGTAGACGAGTCGATGTTCGTCGTCGATCCGCCGTGACCAATACCCCGACAGCTCGCCCTTGAGCGGCTCCGGTTTGCCCATCCCGGCGAAGGGATCGCGCTGAATCTCGGCTACCAATCTGGTGATCCGACGGGCCATCTTCCGATCGGAAGACAGCCAGAACAGAAAGTCGTCCCAGGCGGCCGGATCGAAGCTGATGCCTCTCACTCTCGGCCGGCCATCTCCTGAAGCTCCTCGATCCACTTGGCATGACGCTGCGGCGCCGTTTCGGAGGCCTTGTCCCGGGCAACGGCCTCCATGAGGCGGCGCGCATTCTCCGGCGAACGCAGGAGGTAAACGGTTTCCTGCCAAGAGTCGTAATCGTCGGCCGACATCAGCACCGCATCTCCGGCCTTCGATGTGATGCGCACCGGTTCGTGATCGTTGTTGACCTGTTCCAGAAGCGGGAACAGTCGCTGGCGCGCTTCACTGGCGCTGATCGCCATACCGGTTCCCCTTCGTACGACTTCTCCGTACGGTCATGGTACGACAATCCCGTACCGCGAAACGAGCCTAAGCGCGCGATGGCTAGTGTGCATGGGACGCTCCACCGAACCCGCCGACAGAAGAGTTGAGCAACTTCATGACCGAAGCAGCAGAAGCGTCGGCGCTCGAATCCCGGGTCGGCCACTACTACCAGATGGACCACACCTACCTGGTGGGCCGCGAGAAGTTGCGCGAGTATGCCCGCGCGGTGCAGGACTATCACCCGGCGCACTGGGACGTCGCGGCGGCGGCGAACCTGGGTTATTCGGACCTGGTTGCACCGCTGACGTTCACGTCGACCCCGGGCATGACCTGCAACCGCCACATGTTCGAACAGGTGGTCGTCGGCTACGACACCTACATGCAGACCGAAGAGGTCTTCGAGCAGCACCGCCCGATCGTCGCCGGCGACGAACTGCACGTAGACGTCGAACTGACCTCGGTCCGCAGGATCGCCGGCCGAGACCTGATCACCGTGACCAACACCTTCACCGACGGTCTCGGCGAGCGGGTGCACACACTGCACACCACCGTCGTCGGCGTCACCGCCGAGGATCTCAATCCGGAGATCAAGTCGGCCGTGCACAACGCGATGATGCACGACGTGGACATCTTCGGGGTGGGCGAAACCGACTACGTGAAGACGGTGCGTCCCGAGGGCGAGGTGCGGATCGCCCAGGGCGGCACGACCCGCACGCCGGGAACACCGTCCTTCGACGACGTGAATGTCGGCGACGAACTGCCGGTGCACCACACCCGACTGTCGCGCGGCGACCTGGTGAACTATGCCGGCGTGGCCGGCGACGCCAACCCGATCCACTGGGACGAGGACATCGCCAAACTGGCCGGCCTGCCCGACGTGATCGCCCACGGGATGCTCACCATGGGCCTGGGCGCCGGCTTCGCGTCCAGCTGGTCGGGCGACCCGGGTGCGGTCACCCGCTACGCGGTGCGGTTGTCCGCGCCGGCGATCGTGTCGGCCGCCGAAGGCTGCGACATCGAGTTCAGCGGCCGGATCAAGTCACTCGACCCGGCGACGCGCAGCGGCGTCGTCATCGTCGCCGCCAAGTCCGACGGCAAGAAGATCTTCGGCCTGGCAACGCTGGAGATGCGGTTTCGCTGACCTAGTCGTCAGCGACGGCAAGACCCCGGCGCTCGAAGTCAGCCAAGCCGCTGCGCATCGCATGCTGCTGTTCGGCTGAAAGTCGCAGTCAATGAGTCGCCCGCCCCACCGTGAGCGGACGGACGATCGCCGGCATCCCGCGCCATGAAACGTCGTCGGCCTCGACGGTGAACCCGCAGCCGCGCATCAGCTCCACGGTCGGGCGATTGCACACGCATCCGCCGGCGAAGCCACGCCACGGCCGCAGGAGCTTGTCCTGGCACGCGGCGAGCAATCGAGAACTCGCGCGGACATGTTCGGCGAACAGCAACTGACCGTCCGGGCGCAGTACGCGGGCGATCTCGCGCAACGCACGTTCGGGATCGTCGACGGTGCACAGCACGAGCGTCGAGACGACGGTGTCCACGGACCCGTCGGCGAACGGAAAGCGTTCCGCGGGCACGTCGAGGATCCGCGCGGCGCGGCCATGGCGCTCGAGGCGTCGCGCGAGTTTGCGGCGCATCGAGGGTTCGGGCTCAGTAAGGATGAGTTCGCACACCGCGTCGGGATAGTGTGCGATGTTCAGCCCTGTCCCGGCACCGATCTCGACGACGCGCCCGTGCGCTTCGGCCAGCAACACGCCCCGCCGGCGCCGCATGCCCGCGATCTCGCCCAGCCAGACAAACGGGTCGTACAGCCACGCCATAACCCGCAACCACGCCGCATACGGCGAGTTGGCATCGAGGTCGGTGAGTGGCTCTTCGCATGCGAACTCGGTCATGACGCGAACCTACGAATGGTGCGATCGTGCGCGCATCGCTCAGCGGGGCCATCTTTCACGGCTGGCCGTTTTCGGCCACTCACAACAGTCCGAGACGCGCCGCCTCTGCAACGGCGGCGGTCCGCGAGCTGCTTCCGAGCTTGCGGCGGATGTTGGCGACGTGCCGGTGCACGGTATGCGGGCTCAAGTGGAGTTGCTCTGCGATCTCGCGGTCACCGAGACCGCGCGACGCGCACGCGAGAATCTCGCGTTCACGACGTGACAACGGGACCGGATCGACCTCGCCCACGTCGGATGGCGGTGGCTGCTGCGGCAGCAGCACCTGTCGGCATGCGCGAACGACGGCGTCGACGTCACCGTGCCACGGGAAGTGCGAGCTGCCTTGCAGGGGAACGAATGTCGCGTCGGGGATCGCGGCGGCGACCTCGCGTCCGAGCCGGTACGGTACGGCACGATCGTCGCGACGATGCATGACCATCGTCGGCTGACGGACGAGGGGGACATCGGCGCGGACGTCGAGGCGATAGACAAGACCCAACACGGCGGCGGCAGTCTCCGCAGTGGCCGACTCACGCTGCAACCTTGCGAAGCGCTCGTGTTCTGCGGGTTCGGCGTCGCCGAGGAAGATGTCGCCGAGCAGGCGCGAGCCGAGTCCCCAATGGGCGCGTACCGCCCCGATGATCGCGTCGGCGACACCCGGAGCCGTCAGCGCGTCACCATGAGAGTAGGAGCCGTACAGCACCAGTCGCTCCACCCGCTCAGGGAACGCCGCGGCAAACGCGATGGCGGTACAGCTTCCCGACGAGCCGCCGAAGAGCGACACCCGGTCGAGCTCGAGTTCGTCGAGGAGTGCGCGCAGCGTCGCGACCTCGCCGTCGAGCGTCAGATCGGATTCCCCGACGATGCGGTCCGACATGCCGACACCGAGCCGGTCATAGCGGATCAGGGTGTGGCTCGCCGCGACGCCTTCCCAGAAGCGCCGCACACCGGGGATTTGCCAGTCGAGTTCGAGGTGACTCACCCACCACGCGGGGGCGATCAGCGGCGGGCCGGCTCCCCGCAGCTCGTATGCGACGCGGCGAGCGCCGCGGGGCAGGAAGCGGATCTCCGACCTGTCGGTCATCCTCCCGAGCGTACGGCGGCCCGACCCACCCCACGGCCCGGATGCCGCCGATCGCGCGACGCCGTCAGATGTGCCCGCTACCGTCGACCGGATGACGGTGTCGGGATCGCGCCTCGCCCGGTTCGGCACCGTTGCCGCCGTCGTTCTGATGCTCTCCGCGGTCCCGTCGTGCCGGCATGCGCAGCCACCGGTGCCCACTCACACCCAGGCCACGCAGCCGCCGCCGACCACCACCACCACGCGTGCCACGACCCGACCGGCCGTCGTTCCCGCGGGTGACTTCACGTCTGTCTCCGAACTCGTGAACGAGGCCATCGCGGCGCATCGGCTGCCGGGCGCCGTGATCCAGATCGGGCATGCCGGCAAGATCGTCTTCCGCGAGGCGTTCGGCTCACGCAAGTTGGACGGTGAGCCGGGACTGGACGGGTCACCGGCGCCCGCCGAGCCGATGACCGAGGACACCATCTTCGACCTGGCGTCGCTGACCAAGAGCGTCGCGACGACCGTGGCCTTCCTCCAGCTGTACGAAAAAGGTCTGGTGCGCATCGACGACCCCGTGCAGACGTACCTGCCCGACTTCAACCCCGCCAACGACGCGCGCCGGGCCCAGGTGACGCTTCGGATGTTGCTCACGCACACCTCCGGCATCGCGGGAGACCTCAGCCTGGACGCGCCGTGGGGACTGGACCCGGCCGACAAGGCCGAAGGCATTCACCGTGCGCTGGGCGCCTGGGTGGTGTACCCGCCCGGAGAGCTGTTCCACTACTCGGACATCAACTTCATCCTGGTCGGAGCGATCATCGAGAAGATCACCGGCCAGCCTCTGGACACCTATGTTCCCGCCAATGTCTTTGGGCCCCTTGGCATGTCGGACACCCGGTATCTTCCCCCGGCGAAAGCGTGTGGGCCGCACCGGATCATCGGGACGGCGGTCGCTCTCGGCAACGACCCGCCGTGGGCGGGCGGCTGTCCGGCGGGTACCTGGAGCACCCAACTTCTGGCGCGCATCGCGCCGACGGCGCACGACAACGACAACGGGACCGACCCGGCCCGGAATCCCGACTTCGACCACCTGCTGCGGGGAACCGTGCATGACCCGACGGCACGACGCATGGGCGGCGTGGCCGGAAGCGCCGGGGTGTTCTCGACGGTCGACGACATGGGCCGGTTCGCGCAGGCGCTGCTCGACCGCCTGGCCGGCCGCCCGAGCCCCTTCCCGCTGACGGAGTCGACCGTGGCGATGATGACGACCCCGCAGCAGCCCGGGCACTCCGCCGGGCAACTCGAGGCCGCGAACGACGCCACCCGGCGGGCCATCCAAAACAACTCAGCCGCAACGGATTCGCTGCTCGCACCGAACTATCCGGCAATCGCGGGACAAGACCTGCGCGGTCTCGGCTGGGATATCGACACGCCCCATTCCAGGCCGCGCGGGATGCTGTTCCCCATCGGCAGTTTCGGCCATACCGGCTTCACGGGCACCTCGCTGTGGCTGGACCCCGGGTCGGACACCTACATCCTGGTGCTCGCCAACGTGATTCATCAGCGCGGCGGTCCGCCGATCGCGACCCTGAGCGGCGAGGTGGCCACGTTGACGGCCCGGGCCCTGCACCTCTACGGAACCTAGGCGGGCGTGGGACCCGTTCGGGCGTCGAGGAATTCGACGATGTGCCCGGCCAATTGCTCGCCGGCGTCCTCCTGCAGGAAGTGTCCGGCGTTGTGGATGGTCGGGTGCTCGATGCCCTGCGCTCCGCGCATCTGGCTTCGGAACACGGGCGCCATGGCACCGGTGATCGGATCGCCGTCGCTGAACGCCACTAGCATCGGCGTCGCGGACTCACACAGAGCGGACCACGCGGCGCGGTTCGCCGCAGTGGCCGGATCGTCCGGCGACGTCGGCACCAAGCCGGGCATCGCGCGTGGCCCGGCGCAGTAGTCGTCGTCCGGAAATGGTGCGTCGTATCCCGCACGCACCGCGTCGCTCATCGGGCGAACGCACCCCATCTGAATGAAATCGCTGACCTGGACGGTCGGCTGGTTCTGGATGGTTTCCCGGAACTCCCACCAGATGTCGGGCATCGGAAGGTCGCCGGTCGGTAACCCGGTGTTGGCCACGACAAGACGGGCGAACCGCTCCGGATGCTCGGCGGCCAGTCGCAGCCCGATCAGCCCGCCCCAGTCCTGACCGACGAGTGTCGCATCGGTGAGGCCCAGGACGTCGAACGCCAACGCGCGCACCCATTCGACGTGGCGCGCATACGTGTGATCCTCGCGTCGGGTCGGTTTGTCGGAGCGCCCGAACCCGACGAGATCGGGGCAGACAACCCGATGGCCGGCGGCGGCCAGGACCGGGATCATCCGCCGGTACAGGAACGACCAGGACGGCTCCCCGTGCAGCATCAGCACCGGATCGGCATCCTGCGGCCCGTCTTCGATCCATGCCATCCGCAACGTGCCGCCCTCGTCGTCGTCGACTTCGCAATACCGCGGTTCGTACGCAAAGTCGGGCAGTCCGACGAACCGTTCCTCGGGTGTGCGCAGCGTCAGCATGGTCGATCTCCTTCCCCGGCTGGTTGCCGCCGATCGGCCACCGCACCGAACGATAGGAGCCGACAGGGCAATTCACTCTGCACTTCGCGACAATGTGTGGTCGACGGCAGATGACGGAGCAATGTCGGTCCGGTTGAGATGTGATTTCACGCCGTCGCGGACCGGGCCGGCGCTGCCATCATCGGACGAATGGCGACCAAGGCAGCAGCGAGGACGGACCGCGCGCTGGCGGTCAGACTCGCGGCGCTCGCCTCACTGGGGGCCGCGGTCATCCACTGTGCTGTCGCACCGGCGCACTGGCAGGAGTGGCTGCCGGCGGGTCTGTTCTTCGTCTCGATCGCGGTCTTTCAGCTGCTCTGGGCGCGAGTCGTGCTCTCAAGATCCACGCCGCCGGTGCTCGCTGCCGCAATCGTGATCAATTCCGCCGCCCTTGCGCTGTGGGTCATGTCTCGGACCGCCGGAGCGCCGTTCGGTCCACAAGCCGGAGTGCCCGAGCTGGTGCAAGCCGCGGACCTCTGTGCCCTGCTGCTTCAGGTCTACGTCGTGATGGGAGCCGGCTGGGCCTGGTATCGCGGCCGCCACGGGGAGCCGATCCCGGCGTTCGCGAACGCGGCCGTCCTCCTCGGGGCGATGACGGTCGTCGCGCTGGCGTCGACCGTCGGGGTGGCTTCGGGTCTCCGGCACGGCCACCACGGGCCGGCAGGCGATCACCACGGGCCGAGCATCGAGCATGCCGAAGGCCGTCACGGTCACCATCCGGAGCCGGTCCTTGCGCCGCCCGTTTTCGAGTCGGCCGCCACGCCGGCCGCACCGGCGCCTACCGACACTCCGCGTCCCCGGACCGAACCACTGTCCGACGCTCACGGTGCCCACGAACACGCCGAGTGACGGCTGTTCGAGTTCTTCATCGAATCTTCACAGAACGACTAGGGCCGCTCCAGGGATGACGGGAAGGCTTACAGCGAATCGACGCGATGACGAAAGGGTTCGTTGTGAACAGGAACAAGGCTCTGGCCGCCGCAGTGGCCGCAGTGGCGGCCGCCGCGATCGCAGCGTGTAGCAACACCGCGTCCACCCTGGAGACATCGGCATCGGCGAGTCCCACCGCGACCTCGCCGGCAGCCCCGGCGGCCGCGCACAATCAGGCCGACATGATGTTCGCCCGCCACATGATCCCGCACCACCAGCAGGCGATCGAGATGAGCGACATGATCCTCGCCAAGCAGGGGGTCGACGCCCGGGTGGTCGACCTGGCCAAACAGATCAAGGCCGCCCAGGGCCCGGAAATCGATCAGATGCAAGGCTGGCTCGACGAATGGGGCATGGCGGGCATGCCGGGAATGCCGGGCATGCCGGGCGGACACGGTGGCATGCATGACTCGGACAGCGATAGCGACTCGCCCACCACCTCGACCATGCCGAGCGGATCGATGATGCCGGGAATGCCCGGGATGGACGGCATGCCGGGGATGGACGGGATGATGTCGCCGGCCGACATGCAGGCGCTGCAGAACGCTGATGGGGTGGCGGGCACCAAGCTGTTCCTCACTCAGATGATCGAACATCACCGAGGCGCAATCACCATGGCGCAGAACGAAATCCAGAACGGCCAGTTCCCCGACACCATCGCATTGGCCAAGTCGATCGCCAGCAGCCAGCAGAAGGAGATCGACACCATGAACCAGATCCTCGGCACGCTGTAGTTCTGGCCAACGCCTCGTCCCACATGAGGATTCGTGCGGCGGTCACGAACCCGCCGGCGCGACCTCGCGCCGATCGGCCCCCCGCAGTCCGGCCGGGGGCTGGACCGGCAGCGCCACGGTGAAGGTGGTTCCCGTTCCGGGTCCACGGCTGACCACACTGATGTGGCCGCCGTGGGCCTCGGTCAGGGCCCTGGCGATCGCCAGCCCGATCCCGGCCCCGCGACGATCGCGTTCACCGGCGGTGTCGGCGCTGTAGAAACGCTCGAACACATGCGGGAGCCGCTCGGCGGCAATACCTTCGCCGTCGTCGCCGACGGTCAAGACCACTTCGGCGCCGGCCGGCGCGGCGGCCAAGATGACCTGCCCGCCCGACGGGGTGTGGCGCAAGGCGTTGTCGAGCAGGTTGCCCAGCACCTGGGCGAGGCGTTGCCGGTCGGCCCACAGTCGGGGGGCGCCGGCGACCCGAGTGACCACGGCGACCCCCTTGGCCGCATAGCGGTCGGCCACCGCGGCGGCCGCCGCGCCGAGTAACTCGCCGGCGTCCACCCATTCCGGCCGGATCGTCATGTGGGCCTCGTCGGCCTGAGCCAGCGCCGCGGCGTCGGCCGAGAACCGCACCAGCCGGGCAGTCTGCTCACGCAGCACCGAGATGGTCTGCGGGTCCAGGGTTTTCACGCCGTCCTCGACGGCCTCCAGATACGCCTCCAGCACCGACACCGGCGTCCGGATCTCGTGGGCGAGGTCGCCGAACAACTGCCGGCGGGTCGAGTCCACCGACTGCAGCCGCTGCGCCATCTGGTTGAAAGCGCTTGCCAGTTCGTCGAATTCATCACCCAGATCCGGAGACGTCACCCGAATGTCGTAGCGCCCCTCCGCAACCGCGACCGCGGCCGCGGAGACCTCGGCGATGGAGCGCTGCAGACGCCGGCTCAGGTAGGCGGCGACCACGAACGCCGTCAGAGCCGCGACCGTGATCGCGACGGCGATGGAGATCGCGGTGGCGTGCCGGTAAGCCTGTTCGGCGTGGAACTGCTCGCTTGAGTCATGCGCGACGCCGGCCTGGTGAAGGTGCTCCCGGAACAACGGCGGACCGGCCACCGACGCCACCACCCAGGTGGTGACCCCGCCGGCGAGCAGCACCAGCGTCTGTGCCAGCAGCAGCCGGCGGCGCATCCCCGAACCCGTCGGCGGCGTCACTGTCCGATTCCCATCCGGTAGCCCACACCGCGAACGGTGGACACGAACCTCGCCTCGGCCGGGTCGTCACCGAGCTTTCGGCGCAGGTGGCCGATATGGACGTCGACCAGATGGTCGTTTCCCACCCACGGTTCGCCCCACACCGCCTCGATCAGCTGGCGGCGACTCCACACCACCCCCGGCCGCGACGACAACGTGGCCAGAATGTCGAACTCGGTGCGCGTCAACGCAACCGACTCGCCGTCGAGGAACACCTGCCGGCTGGCGACGTCGATCGACAGCGGCCCGAACACCCGTGGTGCCGGCAGTTCGGCACCCAGCCCGGCGGCGGGCGGGGCCGGGGCAACCACGGTCCGGGGCCGGCGCAGCATCGCCCGGATCCGGGCCACCAACTCCCTGGGACTGAAGGGCTTCGTCACATAGTCGTCCGCCCCGACCGACAGACCGATGACGGTGTCGATCTCGGTGTCCCGGGCGGTCAGCATCACCACGTAGGCGTCGGAGAACGTCCGCAGCTGCCGGCAGACCTCCAGCCCGTCGATACCCGGCAATCCCAGATCCAGCACCACCACATCGGGGTCCATCTCGCGCGCGACGGCCAGCGCGTGGGCGCCGGTGTGGCTGACCGTGACCTCGAAGTGCTCCCGCTGCAGATAGCTGGCCACCACTTCCGCCAGCGCCGCCTCATCATCGACGACCAGGGCGCGAAAGCCCGGATCGGCCGTCCGCGCTGACGACTGGAAGGCGGTGTTCATCTCGTCAGCCGACGGCGGCCCGGCCGGCCTCCAGTCGTGCGACCGGCAGCCGGAACGGGGAGCAGGAGACGTAGTCCAGGTCCGTCTTGTGGAAGAAGTGGATGGACTCCGGGTCACCGCCGTGCTCGCCGCAGACGCCGAGTTTCAAGCCCGCCTTGGTCTTTCGCCCCTCCTCGGCAGCGATCTGCACGAGCCGCCCCACGCCGTCGGCGTCGATTGTCTCGAACGGCGAGATGGTGAAGACGCCCTTGTCCAGGTACGAGGCGAAGACGGTGGACTCGACGTCGTCGCGGGAGAACCCCCACGTGGTCTGGGTCAGGTCATTGGTGCCGAACGAGAAGAAGTCCGCCGCATCGGCGATCCGATGCGCGGTGAGCGCGGCACGCGGCAACTCGATCATCGTGCCGACCGGAACCGTGAGGGTGACTCCCTTCTTGGCGGCTACCTGCCCGAGGATCCGTTCGGTTTCGTCGCGCACCAGATGCAGCTCCATCACCGATCCGACCAGGGGGACCATGATTTCGACCTTCGGGTCCTTGCCCGCCAGGATCTGGTCGCTGGCCGCCTCACCGATGGCGCGGACCTGCAACGCGAACAAGCCGGGCGTCAGCAGTCCGAGCCGCACCCCGCGCAACCCGAGCATCGGGTTGGACTCGTGCAGTTTCTCCACCGCCGTCAGCAGTCGGCGGTCGGCATCCACCTGTTCACCTGTCTCACCGCGGGCCTCGGCGACCGCGACCTTGACGGCGAGTTCGGTGCGATCGGGCAGGAACTCGTGCAGTGGCGGGTCCAGCAACCGGATAGTCACCGGCAGCCCGTCCATCGCGTCGAGCAATTCGGTGAAGTCCTTGCGCTGCAGGGGCAACAACGCAGCCAGCGCATCGTCGCGTTCCTCGGTGGTGCGGGCCAGGATGACCCGCTCGATCAACACCCGCCGATCGCCGAGGAACATGTGCTCGGTCCGGCACAGCCCGATCCCTTGCGCGCCAAGGCATCTCGCGCGGGCCGCATCGGCGGCGGTGTCCGCGTTCGCCCGGACGGCCAGCCGTCGGCGACTGTCGGCGTGGCTCAACAACCGGTCGACCGCCTTGACCAGTGCGGCGGTCTCGTCGTCCGCCCCGTCCACGGCCGCCTCGACACCGGACTCGAGGTAGGTCTCCACCGGCGACGGCACCACGGGCATCGCCCCGAGGAAGACCTCCCCGGTCGACCCGTCGATGCTGATCTCATCGCCCTCGTTGATCAGCACCGTGCCGACCCGCGCCGTCCGGGCCGCCGGGTCGATGTCGAGCGCCTCTGCCCCGCAGACGCAGGTCTTGCCCATGCCACGGGCGACGACGGCCGCGTGGGAGGTTTTCCCACCGCGCGCCGTCAGGATGCCGTCGGCCGCGATCATGCCTTCGAGGTCGTCGGGGTTGGTTTCCCTGCGCACCAGCACAACCCGGTCACCGCGTTCGGCGCGCGCCTTGGCAGTCGCCGAATCGAAGACGACGTGACCCACCGCGGCGCCCGGCGAGGCGGCCATTCCCCTCGTCAGCAGGTCGCGGGTGGCCGATCGGTCGAATTGCGGGAACATCAGCAGTGCCAGTTGGGAACCGGAAACGCGGGACAGGGCTTCGTCCGCGGTGATCAGGTTCTCGTCGACCAGTTGCGCGGCGATCCGGAACGCCGCCGCGGCGGTGCGCTTGCCCACCCGGGTCTGCAGCATCCACAGCTTGCCGCGCTCGATGGTGAACTCGATATCGCACAGGTCCCGGTAGTGCGTCTCCAGGCGGCGCATCACCTTCATCAGCTGCTTGTGCGACGTCGGGTCCAACGCCTTCAGGTCGTCCAGTGACAACGGGTTGCGGATGCCGGCGACGACGTCCTCGCCCTGCGCATTGGCGAGGTAGTCGCCATAGGCGCCGGCCCGCCCGGTCGCCGGGTCACGGGTGAAGGCGACGCCGGTACCGCTGGAGCTGCCGAGGTTGCCGAACACCATCGTGCAGATGTTCACCGCGGTGCCCAGGTGCTGCGGAATCCGCTCCCGGCGCCGGTACAGCCGGGCCCGCCCGGTGTTCCAGGAGTTGAACACCGCGTTGATCGCCATGTCCAACTGCTCGCGCGGGTGCTGCGGGAACTCCTGACCGGAGTGCTCGCGCACCGCATCCTTGAACGTGGCGACCAGAGCCTTCAGATCATCGACGTCCAGGTCGACGTCGCTGGCGACACCCTTGGCCGACTTCGCCTTCTCCAGCGCGTCCGAGAACACCTCACCGGGCATCTCCAGCACCGTCTTGCCGAACATCTGCAGCAGCCGGCGATACGAATCCCAGGCGAACCGTTCGTCCCCGGACTCCTCGGCGAGCCCCTTGACGCTGGCGTCGTTGAGGCCGATGTTGAGCACCGTCTCCATCATTCCCGGCATCGAGAACGCCGCGCCGGAACGAACACTGACCAGCAGTGGATCATGTCGGTCACCGAGCCGGCGGCCCAGGTTGTCCTCGAGCTGCCGCAATGCCATGGTCACCTGCACCTGCAGCTCACCGGGCGCGCTGCCCTGCGACAGGTATTCCCGGCACGCCTCCGTGGTGATGGTGAACCCGGGCGGCACCGGCAATCCCAGCTTGGTCATCTCGGCGAGATTCGCGCCCTTACCGCCGAGCAGGCTCTTCTGGTCCTTGTCACCCTCGGTGAAGTCGAACACGTATTTGGTCATCAGTTCTCCTTGAGCTGCGTTCAGCCTTGCATGGAACCGGCCGGCGTTTTCTCATATCACGCGGTTTCGCGACAATGCCCCGTTTGAGCACCGTCAGGTCGCGGGATGGCCGTTCCACCGGTCGGTGACGATCCGTTTCCGCCCTCTGAGAGACTTGGCCCCATGACTTCCGGTGAAGGCGGCGCGCGGGAAACCGAACTCACGTTGCGCAGCCTGGGCGCTGCGAACACGGTCACGGGCTCCAAACACCTTCTGGAAGCCGACGGTAAGCGAATCCTGTTGGACTGCGGTCTGTTCCAGGGTGTGAAGAACCTTCGGGAGCTGAACTGGACGCCGCTGCCGGTGGACCCCGCGACGATCGACGCGGTCATCGTGAGCCATGCCCACCTCGACCACACCGGCTACCTGCCGCGGTTGGTGCGCGACGGCTTCCGCGGGCCCATCGTGTCCACCGAGGCCACCGCCTCGGTCGCCGACATCATCCTGCGCGATAGCGCATACCTGCAGGAGCGTGACGCCGCGTTCCTCAACAAACGCAAGGCGACCAAGCACTCCCCCGCATTGCCGCTGTACGACAGCGAGGACGCCCAGCGAGCCCTCGACCTGTTCACCACCCGTCCGTTCGGCAAGGAGTTCACCCTGCCAGACGGCGGGCCGGTCGTGAAGTTCCGGCGCGCCGGCCACATTCTCGGCGCCGCCACCGTGGACCTGGTCTGGCACGGCCGCCGCATCGTGTTCTCCGGCGACCTGGGCCGCTACGACGACCCGGTGATGCTCGACCCGGAGCCCGTCCCGGCCGCGGACTACCTGCTGATTGAGTCGACCTACGGCGATCGTCTGCACGAGCGCACCGATCCCGCCGACGCCCTTGCCGAGGTCATCGACGCGACGGTCGATCGCCGTGGCACCGTGGTGATACCGGCGTTCGCAGTGGGCCGCGCTCAGACGCTGCTCTACTACCTGTATCTGCTGCGCTCCGCCGGTCGGCTGCCGGAGATCCCGGTGTACCTGGACAGTCCGATGGCGATCAACGCCAGCAAGCTGCTGGGCAGCCATCCCCACGACCATCGGTTGCCGCCGGCGGTCTACGAGGAAATGTGCGCCATGGCCACGTACACGCAGGACGCCGAAGAATCCAAGGTGATCTCGGCCAATCGCGAGCCGAAGATCGTCATCTCCGCCAGCGGCATGGCCACCGGCGGCCGAGTCCTGCACCACCTCAAGGCATTCGCGCCCGATCCGCGCAACACGATCATGCTGACCGGCTACCAAGTTCCGGGCACCCGCGGCCGATCCATCGCCGACGGTGAACGGCAAGTCAAGATCCACGGCGAGTGGATCCCGGTCAATGCGCAGGTCGCCAACTTGCGGATGCTCTCCGCGCACGCCGACGCCGACGAACTCGTCCGATGGTCATCCGGCTTCGCCGCGCCGCCGCGGCGGGTGTTCGTGGTGCACGGCGAACCCGAGGCAGCCGATGCCCTGCGCCGGCGCTTGGACCGTGAATTCACCTGGCAGGCAACGGTTCCCATGCCGCATCAGGTGTTCGACCTGTAGCGCGTGTTCGCTGCCCGTCTATTTGATACCGACCACCATCGAGTCCGGGCCGACGAGGTGCTCGACGTAGCTCTCACTGAACCCCGTGTCGGCCATCCAACCGCGACAGTCTGCGCCGGTGTAGTCGAACCCGCGGTCCTCGATCAGCATGTTGAGGCTCATCAGAAGTCCAAATGCGTTCTCGCGCCGGTCATCGTCGATGATCGCATCGAAGACGACCAACGCTCCACCCTTCGGCAACGCGGTGTAGGCCTTGTCCAGCAGCATGCGCTTCTGGTCGAGATCCCAATCATGGAGTATGTGGCCCATGACGAGCACGTCCGCGCTCGGCAGTGGGTCGGCGAAGAAGTTGCCGGCCGTGAAGCGCAACCGGTCGGCGAGGCCGGATCGCGCGACGTGAGCATTGAAAATCGGTTCCATTGGCGGCAAGTCGAAGCCGCCGCCAGTCAGATGCTCATGGGCCGTCGCGATCGCGACCGGCACCGCGCCCTCGGCGCAACCGATGTCGACGACACTGCCGTAGTCGCGCCAGGGAAATTTGGCTGCGATCGCCTGACCCGCGGCGGTGCTGAGCCCACTCATCGCACCCGCGAACTGTGCAAGCTTTTCCGGGTCGGCGTAGAGCGTTTCGAAGAAGCCGCCTCCTGTCTTCACCTCGCTCTGCGGCTCGCCGGTGCGCAGGGCCTCGGTCAGTGATCCCCAGAATCGGTAGAGGCGGGCGTTGCACATCTCCAACATGCCGCCCATATAGGTGGGTTTCCGGGGATCGAGGAAGAGATCCGTTTCGGCCGTGTTGAAATATCGACCGCTGTCATCGCGGTCGAGCATCCGGAGCGCCACCAGCGCGTCGAAGAAATCTTGCGCGCTGCGCGGGTGCAGACCGAGCCGCTCGCGTAGCTCTCGGACGCCCAGTGGCCCGGCCTCGCTGAGCACGCCGAACAGCCTGAGCTCGACGGCACTGAGCAGAGTCTTCGAGCCCCAGAACGCGGTGCCCAGCTGCATGATGGCGTCGGGAGTGACCGGCTCGGCTTTCGCATTCGTCATCACATGCCTCCGGTTGACAAACGCTATCACCGAATAGCAGCAGCGGCAGCTGCAGCGAAGGGTGGTTGCGGCTCAAGGCGATTCGCGACGGCGAACCGAGACTCTTCGCCGAGCGGGCGGGGTGTCAGGAGACCGTGACGTGGACGTGGTCGAAGTGGTGCGCCACCCGCCACATCGTGTACTTGATGCCGAAGCGTGCCGCCTGATTCTCGAGGTCGGCGTGGATGGCGTCCCCCAGACCCATGTCCGAGCCGATCATGATGTCCAGGGCGTGCCCGCTCGGATGGTCGGGAAGCGGGTCCGAGCGCACGCCACCAATCGACTGCACACCGGGGTAAGTGAGCATGATGTAATCCGCGAGCACCCTGGCGTTGGGAACCACACCGCCCATCCCGACCGTGGGAATGGGCGCGATCGGACCCAGCGCCGCCGTGACGGCCGCCGTCGGGAGGATCAGCCCGGCCTGCTGAGCGGGCGGCAGCGTGGCAAAGCTCGCGTTCACCGCGGCCATCTGCGTCCGCAGCTCGGCCCGCTTGTTCTGCAGGTCCGCTCGCACGGCAACGGCCGCGTCGACAGCCGCCTTGGCGTCGGCCGCGGACTTGGCCGAGGCCGCCTCGACGATTTGCGCATCCTCGTTGGCCCGGCGGAGTTGCTGCATCTGCTCTGCCATCTCGGTGCCCATCACTCGCCGGACGGCCAGGCTGTCGATCAGGCTCGACGGCGAGGAGGCGACCAGGATCGCGCTGGCACCATCGGCTCGCCCGCCCATGTAGACGGCGGCGGCGAACTCGTCAACGGCGCGCTGGTGAGTGGCCAGTTGCGCCCTGGCCACATCGAGGGCGGCCAGATCGTCGGCGTGCTTCTTGTCCGCCTCGCTCAGCAGTTGCAGCTTCTTGTCGAGATCCGGCTGCGCATTGAGGATGGTCTCGGACAGCTGTTCGGCCTCGCGGGACAACTCGCTGACATGCGCCACGCTGTCCTGGCTTGGGTCGGCGTAGGCCGCGCCGACCGACACCGCGCCCAGGGCCGCCAGTCCGACGATCGCGCCGACCACCGGCTTGTAGACAGCGAATTTCGCCACTGGATAAACCTTCAAGACTTCGCATCCTTTGGCGCTGTCGACTTCCGGCTCCGTCGAACCGCCTGTCCCTACGCCTTGGTTGTCGAGGAGGTTACAAAAGCGGCATCGACTCTGTCCAACCAGCGACCGAGACCCTATGCCGGCCGAAGGATCGCGACGAGGAAGTCGGCGTCGTCGGTGAACGGTCGCAAATCCCACGTAGACAGCAGCAGGTCGGCCGCGAAACCGGCCTCTGCCGCGTCCTGGAAGAACTCGTCGAACGGGTAGTCGCGGCCGGCGCCGAACCCGAGCACCGCTCGACCGTCGGCCCGCAGGTGGGCGCGCAGCCGACCCAGCACCTGGACCCGGGTGCTGGGGGCGAGGAAGGTCATGACGTTGCCGGCCGACACGATGACGTCGAACGGGTCGGTGATGCCGCGCGCGGGCAAGTCGAGTTCGGCGAGGTCGCCGACAAGCCAGCGTGGCCCGGGGTGGTCCTGTTCGGCTGCCTCGATGAGTGTCGGGTCGACGTCGACACCGACCACGTCATGACCGGCGGCAGCCAGGTACCCGCCCAACCGGCCGGGCCCACAACCGGCATCGAGGATGTGGGCGCCGCGGGGCGCCATCGCGTCCACGAGGCGAGCCTCGCCGACCAGATCTTCGCCGGCGCGTGCCATGGACCGGAAACGCTCGACATACCAGTGCGAATGGCCGGGGTCGGCCTCGACCTTCTGCATCCAGATGCTCTGCTCGACCATCCCGGCATTGTCGCAGGAGATGACCGACATCGGGCTTCGGCCACGACCAGCTGCAGCCGGACTACCGCCGACGAGACCGACCGCGATCGTGCGTCTGGCGTTGTCGACGGGCGAGCCGCCGCGCCAGCACCTGCTGCCCGGGGCCGGCCAGCTCCCCGATGGCACTGTGCCGACCGGAGACGGCCATCAGCACTGCTTCCGCCGGTCCGGTCAGCTCTGGCCCCCTGCCGTGACTCCAGTCCAGGTCGATCGTTGTCAGGCGTACGCCGCGGGCGAGGTGCCACCCCGGCAGCTCAGGGGTGTGCAGGCTGTCACCCAGCACACAGCGCAGCCGTTCGGCCGGGATCTGGCGCGGCAGACCGAGCGGGCGGCGGATGTCTTGATGGTGGATGGTGACGTCGAGCAGCGCGAGCCGGCCTCCGAAGACCGTGGCCAGCCCCTGCGGCCGCAGCCGAGCCTGCAGCCGGTCGAGGAGCTGTTCGGTGCTGAGCGATGCGAGTTCGTCGACCCACACCTGATTGGCGTCAATGATCCGACCGCGCATGACACGGCCAAATATGCCGAGCAGACTGACGCCGTCGAAGCCCATCACATGAGCGACCACGTCGCGCACCCGCCAGCGCTCACACAATGACTGCGCCTCCCACTGGTCGGGCGTCAGGGTCGCCAACAGATCGGCCAGGTCTGTCCGCTCGGCGGTGGCCATCTCGACAGCGTCCACGGGATCGACTCTTCCTGACGCCTCTGCTACAGGTCGAGTTCGATATCGGAACAGGCCAGGCTGTCGCAAACGGTGATCCGATCCGTTGTCGTACCGCCGGCTTCCCGGTCGGTCGTTCCGCTGAGCTTGTGCGTCACACAGGCGCGACACAGCCCGCTGCGGCACCCGGTGGGCACCCGGATACCCACCCGGTTTGCTGCCTCGAGAAGTGTTGTCGCGCCGTCGATTTCGACGCTGCGATGAGTGCGGCTGAACGTCACGTTGTAGCGGCTGCCGTCATCGACGGGGCGGGCCAGATGAGGGGGCGCGAAGGACTCGGTATGGAAACGTTCCGGCGCCTGGCCGAGGTCAACCAGGTATCCCCGGACAGCGTCGACAAGTCCCTCGGGCGCACACACGAATGTCTCGCGCTCGTCGGCGTCGTCGACGAGGTCTTCGATGAGTTCCGCGGTGGGTCGGTGTCCGGCGAACACGTGAACCGTGATCCCGTCGACCTCGCCCAGTTTGCGAATCTCTTGCTCGAAGAGAGTCGAGGCGGTGTCGTGGTTGAAGTACAGCAGCACCGCGTCTTCGGCGCTGCCCGAACGCGCGAGAGCCCGCAGGTGGCTGAGGATCGGCGTGATTCCCACTCCGCCGGCGATGAACAACGCCCTGCGCGGAACGTCGGCCACGGCGAGACCACCGGTGGACACCGGCGGGTTGAGCACCGTTAGGTAAGACCCGGCCCGTACCTCCTTGAGCAGGTTGGAGGGCTCGGCCGTCCGCTATTCGCTTGACGCAGATGTCCATCTGCGTTCCCGTCGATGCAGGACGTCGCCGACGAACTTAACCTCGACCCTCGAACGCTGCGCCGGAAGCTCACCGGCGAGGGCACCTCGTTTCGTGGCGTGGTTGCCGATGTGCGGCGCGCGCGGGCAGAGCAACTGCTGAACGGCGGGCTCTCCATCGAGGCCATTGCTCAGCAACTCGGCTACGCCGAGACCGCGAGTTTCACCCACGCATTCACCCGATGGAGGGGATGCTCGCCAAGTCAGTTCCGGGCGTCGTCGCGGCGATAGACGAAACTCTAGCTGCGCAACACCATTAACAGCAGTCTCATTGTTAACATGTGGCCATGCAGAGTTTGCCCGGGACTGCCGGTGTTCGGCAATCGCGCCCGGTTTCCCGGCGTGACGCACTGCGCTACGCCGGCGCGGTATCGGCGCTGGCCGGGCTCGGTGCGGCGGCAGCGAGTGCCGATCCGCCCACGGCCGCAGCGGCCGCCCCCACGCTGATCGACTTCGCTATGCGACAGATTCCGGCCCAGGACATCAGGGCGGCCGGGCATTCCGGGGTGATCAACTACGTGTCGCTGTCGCGTCCCGGCTCGTCCTTCGGCGCCAAGCCGATCACCCGGCCCTATGCCCAGGCCCTGACCGCCGCCGGCCTGGTGATCGTCAGCAACTACCAGTACGGCAAGCCCGGCGGGACGGCGCCATCGGACTTCACGCGCGGGTTCCCCGGTGGCGTCGCCGACGCGCGCACCGCATGGAGTCTGCACACCGCGGCCGGCGGCGGGCAGAGTGCGCCCATCTTTTTCAGTGTCGACGACGACATCAACCGCGACACCTGGAACAACGTGGCGCTGCCGTGGTTTCGCGGAATCAACTCCGTGCTCGGCGTGCAGCGCACCGGCGTCTACGGCGGTATCAACGTGTGCCAATGGGCCGCCGCCGACGGGGTCATCGGCAACTCGCGCACGCCCGGCCGCCGGTGGGCGTGGCAGACGCGGTCCTGGTCTCGCGGCCAGATCGACCCTGCCGCAGTTCTCTACCAACGCATAGTCAGCACCGCGTCGACACCCGGCCCGATCGTCGGCGGGCTTGAAGTCGACGTCAACGACGTCCTCGCCCAGGATTGCGGTCAGTGGAACCTGCACCCGTGAGGTGCTCTTAGGCCGGTTGGCGTCTTGGGTATTTCGGCGCAACCAGTGGGTATGCCACCACCCTGACGGGAGGAGACCCACACAATGAAAGCGCTTGTGTACCACGGTCCAGGCATGAAGGCCTGGGAGGAGGTGCCCGACGCCGCGATACAGGATCCCCGCGACGTCGTGGTCAAAGTCGATGCCGTCACGATCTGCGGCACCGACCTGCACATCCTCAAGGGCGATCTACCCGAGGTCAGCGACGGGCGCATCCTCGGCCATGAGGCCGTGGGGACCGTCGCCGATGTCGGCCCCGCCGTGCAACGGGTGAGGGCCGGCGACCGCGTTCTGGTGTCGTGCATCAGCGCATGCGGCAGTTGCCCGTATTGCCGACAGGCCAGCTACAGCCAGTGCCTCGGCGGAGGCGGATGGATCCTCGGCCATCTGATCGACGGCACGCAGGCCCAGTACGTGCGGGTGCCGTTCGCGGATCTTTCGACCTACCGCGTGCCCGACGGCGTCTCCGATGAGCAGATGATCCTGCTCGCCGACATCCTGCCGACCGCCTACGAGGTCGGGACCCTGAACGGCAAGGTCCGCCCGGGCGACGTCGTGGCGATCATCGGCGCCGGCCCGATCGGGCTGGCCGCCACTATGACGGCCCGTCTCTTCAGCCCCAGCCACCTGGTCGTCATCGACGTCGCCGACTCCCGTCTGGAGGCGGCCCGCAAGCTCGGCGCCGACATCGTCGTCAACAGCGCCACCGGGGATCCCGCGGCGGCCATCGCCGAGTTGACCGACGGCCTGGGCGCCGACGTGGCCATGGAGGCAGTCGGTATCCCCGAAACATTCGAGCAGGCGGTCGCGTTGGTGCGCCCCGGCGGTCACGTCGCCAACATCGGTGTGCACGGCGCACCGGCGACCCTTCATCTCGAGGACATCTGGATCAAGAACTTGACCATTACCACCGGCCTGGTGGACACCTCGTCGACACCGACGCTCATCCGGCTCGTGCAAGGCGGTCAACTGGACACCTCGCAGGTGATCACGCACCGCTTCGGCCTCGACGACATCGAGCACGCCTACGACGTGTTCGGCCACGCTGCCGACACCGGCGCTCTGAAGGTGTTGCTCACCGCGTCGTGACGGTTCGCCTGGCGAGTCTTGGCTTGGCGCCCCAGCCGACTATTCCGGGTCGGGTTTCGCCAATAGCTCTGCGAGGCTGTCCAAGTCGGTCTCCGCGCGGGCCGCAACCTCCCCCAACCGGGCTGACCGTCGGTCCGTCACATATGTCTCCACTTCGTCCCGCGCGTAGGTGCTGATGAACAAGTGATTGGCCCCGTCAATGACCGAGTCAATCGTCGCGATCGCCGTTGGAACCGCCGCGATATTTTCGGCGCGCGTTGCGATTCCACCTCGGGCCACAGCGCCAAGTTGAATCTGAACATGTTGTTCTGCAACAAGTTTCGCAAAGCAAGCCCACCAACGGACGTCGGGCGCAATCGGTCGGATATCGACTTGAATCAGTACCTCGTCACGATCGGCGTGGTCGCGCCACAATCGAGGTTTCCCCGTCCTCTGGACGAGATCCAAGTTCGATGACGGAGGGCGGTCGTCTACCGCATCCTCCATCGTCTCGGGTGGGTACTGGCCGTAGATCCCTCGGGTATCGCCTTTGATGAAGAGAGCGTTCTCCTGGTCGGCACGGGCTGCGAGCTGTGTTTCATTCGTCGGGATAGAGCGGCGCTGAGTCCGCCTCACCTGGTTTGCGTACTTGGATCCGAGCGAAATCGCCTGGGCTACAGGCTCGGCCGCCTGGCACCGGGAGATCTGGATGATCCAATACAGACCAGTTGCGGTGGTCATAATGACGCGGCCGTACAGCATGACCGGGAGTTGCCGATTGTTGTTGAACCGGCGATCCGGACCGCCGTCTTTGTTGACGTAGAGCCATGTGGTGTCGACCAGGGTTCCGTCCGCAGGCGGCACGTCGGATTCGACGAACCGCTGTGTCGTGTGAAAAACCTGTAGGTGTTCGTAACTGACGTCGGTGAACCGCTTGCCGTCACGGACCAGCAGGCGGTCTGGCAGAAAGTAGAGGGCAGACTTTCCGGCCGCGATGGAGGGGACCTCGATATTGGTCTTGAGGTGTGGTGGACCGGAAACGTCGGCGGCCGCAACGATGGAGCTGATCAATGACGATGCACCGGCGTTGCGCTTGAACTGATAGAGGGTGTTGATGTCGCCGGATTCGGTGACGCGCCAGAGTCTCTGCGATTGAGTAAGCCAGCGCCACTGGTCGATCAGCGCTCGGAACCACTTTTCGGCAGCATCGTGGACCTCGTAAAACAGGACGACCGTTCGGCGGGCCTGATCGTTGAAGTAAAGCCAGATGCAGGCCGGGATCAAGAGCACCGCGATCACGAGTCCGAGGATTCGAGGACTTGCGAGAGCGACTACAGCGCCGGCTATTGCAGTGGGCCACCACCAGGAGAACCGGCTTCCGGCGGCGTTGAGCTGTTGGACGAGATCGTCTGGACCCGTTGGCTCCAAAGCAAGCGCGGTCGCTCCTGTGGTGTCCGCCATGAGGATCCCGCTGGGGTTGTATGCCGGGATTCCCCAAGCCGGCGAGGCAGGCCGTACATGCGGGGACGAAGCTCGACGACCGCCGCCGAGCGACGCCCGATAGTAGATGCCGTTCCGACCCATGTGGACGTAGTTGCCCCGCGGCCCGGTACCCACTCGGAAGCCCGGGATGCCGGTGCTGACTCCGAGTCCTGACTTACTCAAGTTGAACCGGAAAGGGCCCGCCTTAATGCTCTTGCGGATATAGAAACCCACTGGTTGTCTCCGTTGTCTGGTCGACTAGCCTCAGCCTGAGGCTGGCTGCGCCAGCCATTGCTTGACTCCCCCATGGCTATCACTTGCTCCACGCGGTGAGAGGTCCACCGCATCACCAGCGTGGCGTGGGACCAGACCGACCGTCAACACCCCGCATCGGCCGGAACGCCCTTTCGTAAGTCGACGTCATCGAAAGGATTTCACCGTGGCGTTCACTACCGCGGGATCGCGACAGTGCTTCCGGACTCGGGCACGACCGAAGGCGGACTGTCCGGCGACATCATTCGGATCACGCCGCAACGAATCATCGCCTGGGGACTCGACGGTGAGGGAACCACGGCGCGAGATGTCGACGCGGCGACGACGCACTGAACCGGGGCTCCGGACGAACGAGTATCAGCGGATGTTGGTTCCGCTTATGGCGCGGGATATGACGAGGCGTTGGATTTCGGAAGTGCCTTCGAAGATGGTGTAGATCTTGGCGTCGCGGTACCAGCGTTCCACGGGGTGGTCTCGGCTGAAGCCGGCGCCCCCGAGGATCTGGACGGCGCGTTCGGTCGTCCAGACGGCAACTTCGCTGGACTTCAGTTTCGACATTGATCCCTGCCCGGCATCGAATTCGTTGCCTGTGCGGCCCATCCAGGCTGCGCACCAGACGAGCAGACGTGCCGCGTCGATTTCGGTCCGCATATCGGCCAGGGTGAAAGCGATGGCTTGGTTCTCGATGATGGGCCTGCCGAAGGCGACTCGCCCTTTGGCATAGTCGAGGGCGTATTCATATGCGGCGCGGGCGATTCCGAGGGCTTGGGCGCCGACGATCGGGCGGGTGATCTCGAAGGTCTTCATCGCGTTTTGCGTGTTGGTCTTGCGGCCTTCGCGGGCTTTCGCGAGTCTGGCGTCGAGTTGTTCTTTGCCCCCGAGCAGGCAGCTGCCGGGGACTCGGACGTCGTCGAGGAACACGTCGGCAGTGTGCGAGGACCGTAGGCCGAGTTTCTTGATCTTGCGGTTTCCGGTCAGCCCCTTGGTGCCCGGTGGAACGACGAAGGTGGCCTGGCCGCGGGATTTCAGTTCGGGATCCACGGAGGCGACGACGACGTGCAGGCCGCCGAGTCCGCCGTTGGTGATCCAGGCTTTCTGTCCGTTGAGCACCCATTCGTCGGTGGCTTCGTCATAGCGGGCGCGGGAACGCAGGTTGGAGACATCAGAGCCGGCGTCGGGTTCGGAGACGCAGAACGCAGCCACTTTCGGATCGCCGGCATCGCCGTAGCATTGCGGGGCCCATTCCATGATCTGTTCGGGTGTTCCCGCGGAGACGATGGCACCCATGGCGAGATGGGATCCGAACATGACCATCGCCATTCCGGCATCTCCCCAGAACAGCTCTTCGGCAAGAATGGGCATCGACAGTCCGGTCGGATCGCCCCAGATCTCGCTGATGGACTCCCAGCCGTAGAGCCCAATCTTGGCTGCTTCCTGAACGATTGGCCATGGCGTTTCTTCCCGTTCGTCCCATTCAGTGGCTGCGGGCCGCATGACTTGTTCAGCGAAGCTGTGTACCCACTCTTGAAGATCGCGTTGAGTCTCGCTGAGGTCGAGGGAGAACGTCATGGCGTCCTTTCTTTGCATCGGTCGGCTCCGGCAACGCCGTTGGCCTCGGTCATGGCCCGGGCGAACTCCACGCGCATGCGTTCTTCGAAGGCCAGCACAGCTTTGAGTGGCCGCAGCATCACGGTGAACTGGTCGATGAGGCCTTCGTCGTTGTAGTGCAGGAAGTCGCAGCCCTGGATGGCCAGGTCGCCGACGCGGGCGTTGAAGATCAGGGCGTGATCGCCGCCGGCGTCTTTGATCTCGCGTTCGTAGGTGAAGTCCTCGAACACGCGCGACACCGCGGTCAGGATGACGCTGAGGGCGTCGCGGCCTTGGTAGGGGCGATGAGCGATGGGTGAGCGGAAGACGACGTCATCGGCGAAGAACTCGCCGATGGAATCGAATGCGGATGCTTCGACGGCATCGCGGAAGGTGTGGGGCATGGCGGGCACTCCTCGGGAAAGGCAACCGTACAGGTGCGGACCACTAACCGGGTAGTCCGACGAACTGCTTAGACAACTAAGTGATTAGTAGCCTTGAGGGCAAGGTACCGCCGGCGGCCTATATAGTCAATTATTTGGGTAACGAGGAGGATGGGTAGTGTGCGCCGCTAATCGTCGGCGTTGACCCGGTCGCCCGAACGGCGGTCGATGACGGCCAGGGCGAACTCGGCCCAGCGGATATTCTCCTGCTCGAAGGCAATGCCGCGCATCAAGGTCAGGTATGGGCCGACCCGGTCCGCTTCCTGCAGGTAGGCGTGCTCGCTGCGCCCTGCCAGCATGGCCGCCCGCAGAGCCTCGTAGCGGGCGAGTTTGGCGCTGGACCATTCAAGCCCGTCGGCCACGGCCGAACGGGCGGCGGCCTCATCGGCGCCGTCCATTCCCTGCACCTTGACCAGCACATCGTCGCGAATTACCGTGGGCTTGGCCGGTTCGGCGATGAACGCCGAGAGGGCCGCCCGGCCGGCGTCGGTCACCGAGTGCACGCGTTTGTTGGGGCGTCGCTGCTGTACGACGGTGCGGGTGTCGATCAGCCCCGCGGTTTCCATCTGGTCCAGCTCGCGGTAGAGCTGCTGGGGCGTGGCCATCCAGAAGTTGGCCAGCGAGGCGTCGAACACCTTGGCCAGGTCGTAGCCGGAGCGTTCCCCGTCGAGCAGGGCGGCCAGTATCGCGTGTCGAAGCGCCATACCTCTGATGCTATCAACACTCCCTATTCACTTTTTTGCCTAACAGGTCTGGACATGCGGCGCCGCGGCACGTACGTTCACTGTGTGAATAGACAACAAATTGTGTATGCCGTGCTGGCTGGACTGCGCGAGGTCGGGGCATGAGCGACTACGACGCCATCGTCATCGGCGCGGGCAACGCGGGGCTGACCGCGGCCGCGACGCTGCAACGCAACGGGGTTCGAACCTTGTTGGTGGAGCGCCACAACGTGCCAGGCGGGTGTGCAACCTCGTTTCGGCGCGGCCGGTTCGAGTTCGAGGTGGCGCTGCACCAGCTCTCCGGTGTCGGCTCGCCAGACAATCCCTTCTCGCTGCGCAGCGGGTTGTTCGCCGATCTGGGCATCCTCGACAAGCTGGAGTTCGTCGAGGAAAGCGAGCTGTACCGCGCGGTGATTCCCGGCCAGCTAGACGTGGAACTGCCGGCGGACTGGGACGCGGCCATCGACGCCATCGGGGCGTCGTTTCCGGGCAGCCGCGACAACGCGGCGAGGTTCTTCGAGTTGGTCAAGAAGGTGACGTTCTGGCAGATGGCGGCGATGCGGGGCATGCCGCCGGACAGGATCGACCCGGTGTTATTCGAGCAGGGGCTGCGCCCGGCCAAGGAGGTGCTCGACGAATACTTCGGCGACGAGCGGCTCAAACAGGCAATCGGCGTGTACTGGGTCTACCTCGGACAGCCGCCGTCGAAGCTCCCGTTCCAGGACCTGGCGATCATGTTGTTCGCCTACCTGGAGTTCAAGCCATGGCATGTCAGGGGCGGCTCGCAGGCGATGTCCGCGGCGATCCTGGAGGTGTTCCTGGACGCCGGCGGTGAGGTGCGATTCAACTGTGCCGTCGAGTCCATCCTGGCCGACCACGGCCGGGTCCACGGAGTGCGTCTTGCCGACGGCGAGGTGATCACCGCGGCCGATGTGGTGTCCAACGCGTCGCTACCAGTGACCTACGGCATGCTCGACGGCCTGGATGTGCCGGTCCCGATCGCGGAGGACCTCTCCAGCCGCCGCGTCGGAGTCTCGGCGTTCATCGTCTACATCGGGCTCAACGCCACCCCCGCCGAGCTGGGCTTCACCACCAGCACGACCTTCATCAACGAAGACGCCGACGACAATCGCACGTTTGCGTCCTGGCGCACACTGGAACCCGCCCGGGCGCTCTGCGTGAGTTGCTACGACGTCGCCCCCATCGGCTTCTCACCGCCCGGGGCCAGCCATGTCAGCCTGGTGACGCTGCAGTACGCCGACGTCTGGGACAAGGTGGCCCCACAGGACTACGCCCGCACCAAATACTCCTACGCCCAAACACTTCTGGACCTCTGCGAGCGCGTCACCCCGGGCGTTCGCGATGCGATCGAGGAGATCGAGGTGGCCACACCGCTGACCGTGATGCGATACCTGGGCCACCCTGGCGGAGCGATCTACGGCTACGACCAGGACGCCACCGAGGGCTGGCTGTTCCGCGACCGCGACAGCCGTACTCATGTGCCCGGACTACACGTGGCTGGCTCGTGGGTCGGCATGGGCGGATTCCAGCCCACCTTGGAGTCCGGAGCCCGCGCCGCCCGTCACATCCTGCACCGCACCACGGTCTGACCCGGAAAGGAACCATCCGTGAACCGAGAACTACTTGAGCGTTTCGATGGGGCCGCCGAGATCCTCACCGAGATCAGCAGCCGCCCCAAGGACACCGAAGACCACCTGACCGAGACCCGATCCACGATCGACACCTACCACCCCAAGCGGCTGCATCTGGCCGTCAGCGAAATCATCGACGAGACAGCCACTTCCAAGACGTTCCGCCTACGCGGGGCCGACCGCGGTGTCCTACCGCCCTTTCAGGCCGGACAGTACATCAACGTGTTCATCGACGGGACAAGCCGGCCTTTCGCCATCTCCTCCACCCCCGCCCGACTCGACCACTACGACATCACCGTGCGCCGCGTACCGGGCGGGCGGATCAGCAACCTGCTGCTCGACACCGTCGACGTCGGCCAGCCAATCCTCACCACCGGACCGATGGGCACCTTCCACCACAATCCGCTCTTCCACGGCGAGGACGTGGTGTTCCTGGCCGGCGGTTCGGGAGTCGCACCGGCGATGAGCATGATCCGCGACATCGTTGACCATGACCTGCCACGTCGCTTCCACCTGATCTACGGCTCCCGCGAGGACTCCGACATCATCTTCCGCGCCGAACTTGACACTTTGGCCGCTGCGCACCCCGCCATCCGGGTCGACCACGTGATAGCCGAACCGAACGGCGACTGGGCCGGGCCCACCGGATTCCTTACCGCCGACACCATCTCGGCACTGACCGGGCCGCTGGGTCAGCGGATGGTCTACGTCTGCGGACCCCAGGCGCTGTATCCCTTTGCAGTGCAGCAGTTATCGGCCCTCGGTCACCCGCGCAACCGGATCCGGTTCGAAGCCAACGGCGCCCCCGCAGACCCGACAACCCAACCGCACTGGCCCGACTGGGCCGATCCGGCCACCGAAGTCACAGTCACCGTCGGGGACACCGCATTTCGTGCCCGCTGCGGCAGGCCTTTGCTGGACGCCTTGGAAGACAACGGCCTGCGCCCCGAAGCGGCCTGCCGCTCCGGGGAATGCAGCCTATGCCGAGTCCGGATCATCAAAGGCGACGTCTACACCGCCGCGGAAGCCCAATTGCGACTTTCCGACCAGCAATTCGGCTACACCCATTCCTGCGTCGCCTATCCCGTCAGCGACGTCACCCTCGAAATGTGAACTATAAAGACGGGTAGCTGTCGTGCGACCGGACGGTCATCCCACTGATGCCGGCAGCATTCGATACGCCAGGAAGAGAACGGGATGTGTTCGTGCCAACCACTTTTCGAAGCGAAACTGGCAGTCCTCCGCATCGGCGAGCGATTGACCGTGTTCGCGAAGGAAGCCGATGAAGTAGTTGCCGATATGCACTGGAAGCCGCATCGCCGTCCGCATCGGCTTGGCCATCAGCGCGTCAATGTCGGCCAGCGGATGGAGATCCTCCACGATGTGCGCGGGATCCAGACGCAACAACGCATCGTCGTAGCCATCCCACTCGATGAGCGTGCACTGAGGGTTGACGTGCTGCGAAGCCAGCGAAAATGCGGCGTCATCCGAAGGGTCGCAACGCACCCAGCGATCATCGATCCACACGCACACGTAGAAGTGCCGGCTGCGCTCGGAAGCCCTGTTGCACAGTCGACGCGGGATCGCCGGCCCGAAGTACTCCCGGCCGTTGACGGTCATCACCCCGTAGCCGGCGGGAATGCCGAGGCTGCGCAACAACGCGACCATCACGTTGGCGGCATTGGTGCATGTACCACGGCCTCGTCGCAGCGTCTCCGACGCCGTGCGTTGCCAGTTGCCAACCTCGTAAGCGATTGCGTCACGGACGTATCCGAACACCGCAACCGCGGAGTCCCGTTCGGTGTTGCGCCGCAGACTCTCTGCCAGACGACCGATCTCGGGATGGGCGGCATCGCAGAACAGAGTCGTGCGCAGGAACGCGTCACCGTTGTACGGTCGCACGCTGACCGCGGGCGTGTGCTGGGCTTCCCCTGCGTATTCAACTCGCGGTCCCATGTAAGGAAGCTAAGGCTCGTCACCGTCGCCATGCGTGAGTAGTCGACTACGCGACCATCTGGCATGGGGGTCGAGAGCACAGACTTCACATATCCCAGTCGTGGAGTCGGGAAGGGTTCTGGAGCTGTGCGCGAACTTCAATTGATGATCGCGCCGCGATCGCTTGAGAGCAGCGCCGACAGTCGTTTCCGCCATGTCTGCAGCTGCTCGGGGGTCAGCCTCGTCCACTCGGTGATCTCGCCGACGATCCGCAAAGGGTTGCTACTGCGGTAGGAGCGAGTGGGGTTACCGGGGAACTTCTTGTCGGTCACGTTCGGATCATTCTCGAAGACTCCGGTGGGCTCTACCTGGTACACCCTCGGAACGGCGCCGCCACCCGCGAGTTCTGCGGCGATCTCCGCGGCGAGTCCGGCTCCGTCGACAAGAGCGGTGAAGTAGATGTGGTTCATCACTATCTCGGGACGATAATTCGACGGGCGGCCCGCGACGAGGAGCTGACCGACACTCATGTCCGCGACGGTGCCGTGAAAGAACGGGCCTTCGTCAAGCGATTTGGACACCGGAATCCTTCTGCCGTACTGGTGGGACGGGCCAGTATGCGGCACCACCGGGGCCTTGCCACAAGCCCCCGACCCCGCCTTATCCTGAAGGTGGAAGCGCGTCTGCGGATCATGCATAGCGAACTCATACCGCCGACGGACCCCACCAAGCGATTGTCGATAACTCCACGTCCGGCAGACCCGGGTTGATTCCTCTGCACCATCGCCGTGGATCAGGCCGCCACAAATGAGGCGTACACCAGGCTCTGGTCGGTACCGCGGTCTCGGAAGTGGGCGGGGTCTAGCGTGGGAGGAATGGGTTACCTCAGCGGCGACGAGTGCCAGGAGCCGGATAGCTGCATCGACAGCCCGCTGCGTCGTAACGAGGTCGTCGCTCAGACAAGCCGGGATGTCGAGGCGACCGAGTTCGCCATCGACGGCCCCGTCATCTTGGGTCCGGGGTTGCCGCCCGAGGATGGTTCCTGCGGTCAGTTCGCTGTGCAGTTTCATGTCACCACGACAACGGTGGTCGGGCTCAAACGCATCGCCGATGCGCGCGGGGTAAGCGTGCCGGAGTTGTGCCGACAGGTCGTCGGTGTTTTCGTTGCACAGCAGGAAGGCGAGCTGGGCGCGCTGCTCGCGGCTGAGGCCGAGGTCGCCGACTACCGGCCCCGCCTGGGTCGGTCCTAGTCGCAACGGGCCTGGGTTTCCCGACGGAGGGGCCGGCGGCCGGCAGGGCGTCGTGGTGATCGGGGCCCGCGGGGCGGGGTGACTTGAGGAGGCCCCGCAGGGCCGCCGGACCGGTGCCGTGGCCGGCGCTCCATCCTCCCTACCGTAAGTCACTTAGCTAGTCGACCTAACTAAAGGCGCGGGTGAGGAACATCATCCAGCCGCCGGCGCCCCGGCCACTTCTTCACCCGACGAGATGATGCCAACACACCGCCGGAACCTAACCGAGTGTTGCGACCGCGCCTAGAAACCACCTTGCCGACGTCGACAGT
>ERZ724513.17-NODE-17-length-57622-cov-13.317022_pt1 | contig 57622 bp, 54 predicted proteins | sample MGYA00376046_ERZ724513 | MGnify/ENA primary metagenome ERZ724513 (study PRJEB28724, sample SAMN07190883) | activated sludge metagenome | isolation source: activated sludge of sewage treatment plant in Hong Hong | place: Hong Kong | collected 2016-03-17 ...
GCCGCGCTGGTCCTGGAGTGTCCCGGACGACCCCCACCCGACCCCACGGCTACACGAACCCGGGAGAAACCTCAACGACCCCCACCCGACCCCGCGGCTACGCGGACCCGGGAGAAACCTCAACGACCCTCACCCGACCCCACGGCTACACGGACCCGGGAGATCCCCACCCGACCCCTCGCGAGAGTCCACTTTTGGCCGGATATCGCACTCAACTCCGATGTCGAATGGGCGGCCCGGATCGAAGTCGGAGTTGGGTGCGCTATTTGCCGATAACTCCCGCCTCGAATCCCCCCGAGACTCCAACCCGCTCCCCCTTCACCTGCCCCTGCCGACTTCGAGGTGACGCAGGTTTGCGACCTATGGGGTCGTAAACCTGCGGCACCGGCCGCGGCTAACGGAGCGGAAAGTGCGGCGCGGACTCGTGGCGCCGCGGGAATTTCGCAAATTGCAAGAAAATTGGCAGGTTTTCCGTCCGATGGGGCGAACTAGCTTTCCATAACCCCTTCCGGAGGAGGATTGTCCGTATGGCCAGAGAGGTATTCGACCAGGCTCGCCCCCGTAGTACCAAGGCGCAGCGGTTTGCCGATGCTTTCAAGGGCTGCGAAGAGTGGACCGTCCCGCCGCGGAAGCCCCGATCGATGTCCGATTCCGTGTTCAATGCCGAAGAATCGCCGTTCGATTCACGCATTTACGGAGCCGAGATCATCGACCTGGAATTCCGCGAAGCAGCCTGAGCACTATCTGATCACAGCCACCCTCAGGACGCGATCCTTGAAGATCGCGGTTCCGCCTGACGTGCTGTAGCGCAGCTGGAAGCTGTGGGTTCCTGCCGTCACCGGCATGACGATCCATCCCGCCCTGACCCGGCTGGTCACTCCGTCCGAAGCTCCGACGCCCGGCGTCGAGATCCTCAAATCGAAATCGTTGGCTTCCGAGCGGTGGATCATCACCGGATTCGGGACCGAGAGCGGGTCGTAGAGGTAGACCCGCGCGGCGTTGTTGCCGGTGGCCCTCATCATCGCCTCGGCCTGGATCGCGACCATCCCGCCCTCCGGCACCTTGACCGTGGCGGTCGGGCCGCCCAGGTCAACCGGCACCGTCGAAGTGGTTGACGACTCTCCGGAGGTGACGGCGGTCGCACCCAGTTTGAGCTTCCAGGGGCCAACCACCCCGTCGGCCAGATGATGGCCGTTGATCGAGCCCAGCTTGACCTTGCCGGCGTCCACGGCCCTTGGCGCGATGTCATCGTTCTTCACCGACCATTTGCCCTTGAGCGCGGTGGCGGTACCGCCGAGCGCCACGAACAAAGCGAGCAGCGAGAGGACCAGCGCCGGCGATGGCAACCTGCGCCTTTCGCGTCCGTCCTTCCCCTGCACCCTGCCTGTCTGATTCATCATCCCTCCCTCGGGAATCGTGAGTGTTGGTTCACAGCTACCCGGGCGGGACCGGATGAAACCGGCATCCTCAGGCGGCGCACCCGAACCGGCACCAAAGAGAAGCGACGCCGGATTTCTCCGGCGTCGCCTTGAACTGCTTCGGGCCGTGAAGCCCGGGCGCTTGATCTCCAGGCCGGAGACCAGCCGTGACGGCTGACCCCCTGTCCGGCCTCTGGATCAGGTCTCGGTGTAGAGCGGGCCGTCGCCGCCTTCCGGCAGGGTCAGGCGGCCACCCTTGGCCGTGATCGCGCCGCACTGGACGCAGTTTGAAGCGGTGACGTGGACGTCCACGATCGGAGCATCCGACTCGAGCTGGTCCTCGGGGATCTCGTAGACCTGCGCCGGGCACATCGAAACCCAGGTCTGGGCGATCTCGCGCGGGACCTCGGTCTGGATCCGGACGTGATTCGGCGCGTCGTCACGGGTCGCGTTGCCCGAGAGGAAGACCGACGACAGCTTGTCGAAGGTGTACTCGCCATCCGGCTCCGGGTAGCTCTCGGAAGCCTTGCCGATCTCCATCTTGTAGGTGGCGTCATCGTGGTTCTTCCAGTGACCGCCGGGGAAGTGGCCCTGGGTGAGGGTCATGGTCGAAGCCATGGCGCCGCCGAAGAAGAAGCCGCGGGTGAACGGCTGGCTCGCGTTACGGGTCTTGTATAGGTCCTTCTCGATGATCGAGTTGTGGACCTTCTCGTCGTAGGCGGAGAAGTCGACCTGATCCTTTTCGAGGGCGTCGACGATCGCTTCGGCGGCGTACATGCCGGCGTGCATCGCGTAATGGACACCCTTGAGCTCGGCCACGTTGACCATGCCCGCGTTGTCGCCGGCGATGACCATGCCCGGGACCGAAAGACGCTTCGGCATCGACCAGTAACCGCCCTGCGGGATCGTCTTGGCGCCCCAGCCGACCCGCTTGCCCCCCTTGAGGATCTTCTTCACGAAGGGATGCTGCTTGAACTGCTGCAGGACGTCGTGGACCGAGAAGGTGGCGTCGGTGTAATCGAGACCGGCGACGAAGCCGATGCAGATCTTGTTGTCTTCCATCGGGTAGATGAACGAACCGCCGAACTCCTTGTACTTGGCGGCCTTGCGGAGCGGCCAGCCCATCGTGTGGATGACCTGGTCGAGCGGCTCCTCGACTTCCCAGATCTCCTTGACACCGAGCTCGAAGCGCTGCGGATCGAGGCCGTTGATGTCGAAGTGATCGAGCGCGGCATAGGTGAGGTGGCCGACCACGCCTTCGGCGAGGACGGTGCCCTTGGCGATCAGGTCCATGCCCGGCTCGAAGTTGCCGAGCTCCTGGCCCTGGCGGCCGCGGCCGCGGTCACCGGAACGGATTCCGCGCACGATCTGGTCCTCGACCAGCAGCTTGTCGGCGGTGGTCTCGGTCAGGATGTAGGCGCCCATCTCCTCCGCCTTTTCGGCGAGGAAGCGGGAAAGCTTGGAAACGGAGGTGACGTAGTTGCCGTGGTTCTTGAAGTTCGGCGGCATCGGCTTGAGCGGAAGCGCGAGCTTCTCGGTCAGCAGGTAGACCGCGTCCTTGTCCACCTCCCGGTAAACCGGCCACTCGTCCCGCGGCAGGTCGGGGAAGAGCTCTTCCATCGCCGAGGGGCGCATGTTGGCGCCGGACATGCCGTGGGCGCCACAGACCTTGCCCTTCTCGACGACCGCGACCGGAACCTCGCCGAGCTTCTCCATCAGCTCGGGCTTGTCCTCGAGCAGCTGGAGGGTCTTGACGGCAGCGGCGAGACCGGCCGGTCCACCGCCGACGATCGCTACGCCGACTTCAATGCGCTCATCCTCGGGATCGGTGGGCGCGGTGATGACGCTTTCGGAATCAAAGGGGGGCGGATATTCGGAGGGCGCTACGGGCGGCATGCTCTTGGTCCTTTCGGGACGAATCGGTGGTGAGACGAGAAGTTCTTCAATCGGAGTGAAACTACGGGCCGGGGAAGCTTTGACGCTCCCCCGGCCGGATACTGCTTGCTAGCCCTTCTTGGCCTTGATGGCCTCGGTGAGCTTCGGCATGATCTTGTTCAGATCGCCGACGATGCCGAGGTCGGAGAACTCGAAGATCGGGGCGTTCGCGTCCTTGTTGATCGCCACGATGTTTTCGGAGTTCTGCATGCCGACCTTGTGCTGGATGGCGCCGGAGACGCCAACCGCCAGGTACAGCTTCGGCGCGACCGTCTTGCCGGTCTGGCCGATCTGGGCGGCGTAGGGGTACCAGCCGGCGTCGACCACCGCGCGGGTTGCGGCAACCGCACCGTTGCTGAAGGCACCGGCGAGTTCCTCGCAGTCCTTGAAGCCGTCGGCCGAGCCGAGGCCACGACCGCCACCGATCAGGATGTCGGCGGCTTCGATGTCCACGTCGGCGCCACGCTGCTCGCCGCGGGTGATCATCTCGGCCTTGGTCGAGAACTCGGAGAGCTCGACGTCGACGTCGACGACCTCGGCGGTTCCGCCGCTTTCGTTCACGTCGAAGGCGTTGAGGCGGCCGATGATGATGCCGGGCTCGGAGACGTAGCCGACGTCGGCGATCTTCGAGTCCTGCAGGATCGGACGCTCGGAGACGAGCTTGCCACCGTCAACCTTGACCTTGGTGACTTCCATGGTCACACCGGCGCCGAGGCGGGCGGTCAGGCCGGCACCGATCTCGAAGCCGAGCAGGCCGCCGCCGAACAGGGCGTAGGTGTAGCCGTTGTCCTGGATGACCTTGGCCATCACGTCGACGATCGGCTGGGCGAGGCCCTCCGGAACGTCCTTCGCGCGGTAGACCTTGGTTACGCCGTAGTTGCCGAGACCGGCAGCTCCGTCGTCGGAAATGTCGCCGACGATTACGGCTGCGGCTTCGGTGCCGAGCTCGCCGGCCAGCTTGGCGGCCTCGGAGAGGGCGCCGAGCGAGTTCTTGTTGAAGTTGCCCTCGTCATCGTGAAGGGCGTAAACGAGAATGCCGGCCATTTAGATCAGCTTCCTTTCCTCGAGCCACGCAACGATCTTCTCGACCGTTTCCGCGGTGTCTTCGTCTTCGATGATCTCGCCGGCTTCCTTCTGGGGCGGCTCGTTCAGCGAAATGACGGTCGTCTGTGAGCCGGCTTCGCCGACCTGGCCGGCGTCGATGCCGACGTCAGCGGCGGACTTGCTGTCCAGCGGCTTCTTCTTGGCGCCCATGATGGCCTTGAGGCTCGGGTAACGCGGCTCGTTGATCGCGTCACCAACCGAGATCACGGCCGGCAGGGTCAGGGCCACGGTGTCGTAGCCGTACTCGGCCTGACGCTCGCAGCGGATCTTGTCGCCGTCGACCTTCATGTCGATGACCTGGGTCAGCGACGGCATCTTCAGGTGATCGGCCACAACGGCACCGATCGTGTAGCACTCGCCGTCATCTGACTGCTGGCCGAGCAGGACCAGGTCCGGGCCCTCGGACTCGAGGACCTTGGCCAGGGCGAGGCCGGTGGCGCAGACATCGGAGCCGGCGAGGGCGTCGTCGGACAGGTGGACCGAACGGTCGGCGCCGAGGGCGACGGCCTTCTGCAGGGCGCGGGCAGCGGTATCGGTGCCCATCGTCACGGCGACGATTTCGTCTACCTGGAGTTCGCCGCCTTCGCGAAGCTGCATCGCAGCCTCGATGGCGTGGGTGTCAAAGGGGTTGAGAGTGTTCTCGCCGCTGCGATCGAGCCGCATGGTGCCGGGATCAATGCGCTTTTGTACCGCGGCGTCTGGCACATCTTTGACCAGGACGCAAATCTTCAACTGAAGCCTCCTTAGGGGGTCTTACGAGGGGCTCTGCCGAATTCAAGGGCGGAGAGCCGGAGATGCTGTTTTGCGACGCGGGATTCTATCGGGATTCGCCAAAAGTTGACTGACGAGTCAATCAGAGGGCTTCTGCAGTCGGGCGGGTCTTCACCCGCCCTCCGGCCTGGAACCCGCCCCTCCCACTCGAAGTCAATGTTTGTCGGGAGGGGATCAGGGAGTCCCTACAACCAACCGGCCAGTCCCAATGCCAGGCCTAGAACCAGATTTATGGCGGCCATGGTGCCCACCACCCTGACCTGTTTCCGGGTGTTCGATCCCATGTCATAGACCCAGGCGGCGACCGCGAAGAAGGTGGCGTAGCCGAAGATCACGATCAGCGGGACGAAGGGCACGTTCCACCACCAGTACTCCCAGTGGAAGTAGCCGGTGCTGTGCAGGAAGATCTCGACCGCCACGCAGAAGAGCGAGAAGACGGTCACGAAAACGATCCGGTTCGGGATCCCGAGGATCTTCGCCTTCCGGTCGGGCGGCAGGGTCTTGACGAAGGCAACCCCGGAAACCGCGAAGAGCAGCAGGATCTCGATCGTCAGGCCGATGAAGATCAGGTAGCTGGTGTCACCGGTCACGGTCCAGAGCGGCGCCCGGTCGGTCAGGTGGAAGATCGCCGAGTTGACCATCTCGTTGAAGAGATCCATCATCGAGAAGGCGAGCCCGGCCAGCACGATGTCCCAGCGCCGGCGTTCGACCTCGACCGAATACACGTAGACGACCAGGCCGAGCAGGGTGACCGTGGACCACTGGAAGGTGGATCCTTCGCGCAGGATGGACTGGGCCTCCCGGACGAAGTCGGGGACCGCCCCGGGAAGCAGCAACTCGATCATCCGATCACCGAGAAATGACCCTGCTTTCGCCGCACGAACACCGAGCGGGTGGCGAGCCGGCCGCCGAGACCCATCGAACTGGCCTCGACCCTGTACCTGCCGTCAGCCAGCCGCCGCGGCTCCCAGAAAAACGACCCGGTGCGGGTGAGGCGGGCTGCCACCGGTCCGCGACCGTCACCGTCAATCCGGCTGACCACAATCGAAGCCGGGCTTTCCGTCGCCGTCTCAAAGGTGAAGGCGAGCCCCAGCTTCCGACCCATCACGTGGAACTCCTTGAAGCCCTGGTCAGGTACCCGTCCGGCCGAAGGTTCCCCGGCGGCTGTGAACTGAAGGCCGAGGTCCGGAATCTCGAGCCCGGCGGTCGTCGCGGTGATCCGCGCGGTGGTGAATTTGCGATCGCCGAGCACGTCCCGGATGAAATCCCGGGCTTCGTCACCCCCGGTCGCCCGGGCCCGTGGCGTGACCGCGATGGTTCCCAGGACGAGCCGTGGTTCGCCGTCGAGGCCGCGGGCGCGCGGGTAGATGCGGACCATGTCGTCAAGGAAGAGATTCAGGTCGATGCTTCTTCCGTCGTCGAAGCTGACCCGAAGCAGGGCCCGCCCGCAGGAAACGTTGAAATCCGGGATCTCGGCCAGGTAGTTGGCTCCGCTCGCGAAGTAGCGCCGGCCTTCGGGCCGGCCCGCCCCGACCGCACTCATGTCCCGGGGCGGATTGTCAAGCCAGCGACCGGTGATCGGCGCCTTCGGGGTGGCGACGAATTTCCAGCCGGACGAGCCCCGGTTCAGGGTGTAGAGGTCCTTCTGCCAGAACCCGGGCAGTCCTTTCGCGTTTTTGCCCTCGACCCGGAGGATGCGGTGCAGGGTGCCCCGGCCGATCGTGGTGATGCTAATCCGGTTGGTGATCTCGCCCCGGATCTTCGGTTGCTGGACCCAGTGGGCGCCGGGCAGCTGAATCGCCGGATCCTCGACCCCGCGCTGGTCCTCGTAGGAGTAATCGAAGAAGGCGTTGTCGAGGCCGGCGATGTCGAAGTCCCAGAGCCGGGTGTACATGTCGCCGTGGTCTCCGATCACGAAAAGCACCGAACCCGAGGCGGCAAGGTTGCTGATCCGGAAGGTTCCGCGACGGGGGCCACAGACCTCGTAACTCCGGTCCTGCGGCAGCCAGGGGTCATTCATGGTGATCCGCCGATGGTCCCCGCGCAGGCTGAGCACATGCGAGACCTTGCCCTCACCGACCGTGTGTTGGTTGCCGGCCGGGTCGACCCAGTACCTCGATTCCCGCGGCGAGATCACGGTCCAGGCCCAGGCCACGGTGTCTTTGGGGATCGTGTAGCCGTCACCCAGCCAGATCGGGAAGCCCCAGCGGGAGGTCCAGTTGAAGCGGGAGGGGCTCGAAAGCGCCTGGTCCATGCCGAAGATCTGGTTCTGCGAGTTGATCGCGGTCAGCTCGTCATCGTCGGCGTCGATCGAGCGGATGTCGCCGTCCAGGCATGACGGGGTGGCGACATGCCGCCAGTTCCCGCGCCTGCCGGTCCGCTCGTAATTCGGTTTGACGAAGAGCCGGCCGTTTTTGAGGGCGAAGTAGTGATTGCGGTTCTGGGCCATCGACGGCGAGCGCAGGTCGACCCGGGTCGGCAGGCCTTTCAAGGTCGGGTTGGCGCCGTGGGCGCCCGGACCCCGGTCGGTCGGAGAACCAGCCCGGTCCGGGACCGGCTCAGGCTCGGGGTCGCCGATCGTGCCGCCCGGGATGAGCGTGCATTCCCCCGCCGCCCTGGCGGCCGCTGAATGGCCGGGCAGCAGCAGGGCGAAGAAGGACAGCCCCAGGGCCGCCAGCCACAAAATCGACAGCTGCGCGGGCGGGAACCGGCCCGGTTTCAATGATCACCCCTCGGCATCGGAGCCACTGGTTATACCAGCCAGTAGCTCAAGCAGCCGTTCGCCATCTTCGGAGGAGCCGGCAGTCCCCGGCATTCGCTGCTTGGTCCGGGGCCGGCGATCCTCGTAGAAGGTTCCGCCCGGCGCCTCTGCCGGAGTCGCGCCGGCGAGCCAGATTGCCGTGTCGACACCTTCATGCGAATCCCGCAGGATCGGACCGGTCAGCTTGTGGAAGCCCGGCAGGGCGGCGCTCATGCCCGGTGTGACCGCCCAGCCCGGATGCATCGAGCAGAAGGTCACCCCGCCTTCGGGTTCGCGTCGCTGCCAGGCGTCGGTGATCATGACCTCGCCCCGTTTGGTGTGGGCATAGAAGCTGGTTGGCTTGTAGTCCTTCTCCGCCAGTTGCGGGTCGCGAAAGCTGAACCCGCTCGAGTACATGCCGCCGGAACTCATCGTGATCACCCGCGGGTTGTCGCCTTCCCTCAGCCGGGGCAGCAGAAGCTCGGTGAGCAGGTACGGACCAATCAGGTTGGTGGCGAAAGTCAGCTCGAATCCCTCATCGGTGTATTCACGCTCCGCCGGCATCACCCCGGCGTTGTTGATCAGCACGTCAAGCCGGTCGCCTGATTTGAGGAACGCGTCGGTGAAACGCCGAATGTCCGTGGTCAGCGAGAGATCGCAGAGATGAACGCTGACCGGGGCCCCGGGAGCGGCGGACTGGATTTCCGCCCGGGTTTCTTCGGCCTTGTCCGGATTGCGAGCGACGATGTGGACGATCGCCCCGCAACGGGCGAGGTCGATCGCGGCGGCTTCACCGAGGCCGGAGGTTGCCCCGGTAACCATCACGCTGCGGCCGGCCAGGTCCGGCATCTGCCAGTCGAACATGCGACGGCGGACTTCGTAGCCGATCCGGCTGAAGCCCGGCACCACCATGAAGTCCATGGCTCCGTCGAGGGCCTCGGCGGCCTTGCCCCGGAGCGGGAGCATCAGGTTCGCTCGCCCTTGCGCGGGCCGCGCCGGTCCGGCACGGTGCTGCGCGGGTAGAGCGCCCTGGTCTCGTCGATGAATTTCGCCATCTTCCCGGCGATACCCGGATCCTCGATTTCCACCATGTTCTCGGCGTTGGCTTCCCCAGAGCGGGAAAGGTTGAAGGAACCGAAGAAGACGGTGTCGTCGGCGACCGTGACCTTGGCGTGCATGAAGTCGCGGACGGTGCCGGTGCCGTAGGGAACCGACCGCTTGCCGCTGAACGGAATCGTCTCCACCACCTGGGTGAGCAGCGGAATCTTCCACTTTGAGCCGGTGGTCGCCCACTGTTCATAGACGCGGTCCGTCTGTGGTTCATCGAGCACCCCGGCGATGTCCAGTCCGGGCCGGTTCGCGATCTCGGCCAGGGTGCTGAGGATCGGGCCGGAAGTCAGGACCGGCGAGGCGATCCGGATCCGGCGGCGGGCCGAACCGAGCTTCGACGAGATCCGTTGGGCAAGCGCCTTGCCGTGACCGGGGGTGAACCAGGCCCGGACCGTGGCCTCCCCCACCCTGATCGGATTGGGATCACCGAAGCCGGATCGCTCGACCTTGTGCTTTTGCCAGAGTTCCTCGAAGTCGGTCAGGTATTCGCGGGCGACCTCGCCGTGATCGATGATCCCCAGCACGTTCTCCTGCCGGGTCCAGGAGTAGACCGACCAGTTTGAGGAGCCGGTCCAGACCGCCTTCTCGTCCCGCACCATGTACTTGTGGTGCATCAGGTCGGGGATGCCCTTGATCGGCTTCGTTTCGATCGGCAGTCTGGCCAGGATCTCCGGATTGGTCTCCGGCGGCGGGTTCACGGCCGGCAGGAAATTGCCGGCATCGGGATCCTCCGGCACGTCGTTGTAGGCGAGTCGCACCTTGACTCCCCGGGCCGCGGCATCCCGGAAGGCCTGTGCCACGGTCTCCCCGACCGGGTCCGGCAGCCGGATGTCATAAAGGGCGAGGACCAGGCTCTGCTCGGCCTTGCCGATGAAGTCGGTGATCCTCCCGGCCACCATCTCCGCCTGCTCCAGCCCGTCCTTCGGACCAACGTCACGGAGGGTGAAGGTTTCGATCACAGCTCGCGGCGGCTGACGCCGGTGCGGATGAAGTTGACGATGTCGTCGGTCGGGGCGCCGGGAGTGAAGACTCCCGAGACGCCCATCTCCTTGAGCGCGTCGATGTCCTTGTTCGGGATCGTGCCGCCGACCGTGATCAGGACGTCGTCGATGCCTTCGGCTTCGAGCAGTTCGAGGATCTTCGGGACCAGGGTCATGTGGGCACCGGAGAGGATCGAGACACCGATCGCGTCGGCGTCCTCCTGAATCACCGTTTCCACGATCTGCTCCGGGGTCTGGTGAAGGCCGGTGTAGATGACCTCCATGCCGGAGTCGCGCAGGGCGCGGGCGATGATCTTGGCTCCCCGGTCGTGGCCGTCGAGGCCGGGCTTGGCCACGACCACGCGGATCTTGCGGTCGGTCTTCGGTTCGGCAGTTGCGGCGCTCATCAGCTGAAAACCTGCTTTCGGATCTAGAAGACCGGAGTCTCCGTGTAGGTGCCGAATACCTGCTGCATCGCCTCGATCATCTCGCCTTCGGTCGTGTGGACCCGGGCGGCATCGAGGATCGGGTACATCAGGTTGGCCTCGCCTGCCGCGGCATCCTTGAGGGCCGTCAGGGCGGACTCGACTTCAGCCGAGTCGCGTTTTGCCCTGGTCGCGGCGAGACGCTCGACCTGCTTGGTCTCGAGGGCCGGATCGATGTGAAGGAGGGGAACCTCCTCTTCCTCGGTCACGTACTGATTGACCCCGACGATCGTGAACTCGCCGTCGTCCACCCGGCGCTGGAAGTCGAAGGCCGCTTCACCGATCTCGCGCTGGGGGAAGTTCTGGCGGACCGCTTCGACCATGCCGCCCAGTTCGTCGATCCGGCGGAAGTAGTCGTAGGCGTCGGCTTCCAGCTCGTCGGTCAGCGACTCGACGAAGTACGAGCCGCCGAGCGGATCGGGCGTGTTGGTGACTCCGGTTTCATCGGCGATGATCTGCTGGGTCCGCAGCGCGACCCGGACCGCTTCCTCGGTCGGCAGGGCGAGGGCCTCGTCGAAGGAGTTGGTGTGAAGCGACTGGGTGCCGCCGAGCACCCCGGCCAGGGCCTCGATCGCGGTCCGGACGATGTTGTTCAGCGGCTGCTGCGCGGTCAGCGAGACGCCGGCGGTCTGGGTGTGAAAACGAAGCCGCATCGACTCCGGCTTCTTTGCCCCGTAAGTCTCCTTGAGCTCCCGGGCCCAGATCCGGCGGGCAGCGCGATACTTGGCGATTTCCTCGAAGAAGTCGATGTGGGCGTTGAAGAAGAACGAGAGGCGCGGCGCAAAGGCGTCTACGTCGATGCCGCGCTCGATCGCCCGTTCGACGTAGGTGAACCCGTCCTTGAGGGTGAAGGCGAGTTCCTGCGCGGCGGTCGCCCCGGCCTCGCGGATGTGGTACCCGGAGATCGAGATCGGATGCCAGCGCGGCATGTGGTCGGTGCAGTACTCGACCATGTCGGTGACCAGGCGCATCGCCGGCTCGACCGGGAAGCACCACTCCTTCTGGGCGATGTACTCCTTGAGGATGTCGGTCTGGATCGTGCCCGAGAGCTTCTCCGAGGCGACGCCCTGCTGCTCGCCGACCAGCACGTAGAAGGCGAGCAGGATCGCCGCCGGGGCGTTGATCGTCATCGAGGTCGAGACCTCGCCGAGCGGGATGCCCTGGAAGAGGATCTCCATGTCATCGATCGTGTCGACGGCGACGCCCTCGCGGCCGACCTCGCCCAGCGATCGCGCGTGGTCGGAGTCGTAGCCCATCAGGGTCGGCATGTCGAAGGCGGTCGAAAGCCCGGTCTGGCCGTGATCGAGCAGGTAATGGAAGCGCTCGTTGGTCTCCTCCACGGTGCCGAAGCCGGCGAACTGGCGCATCGTCCAGTTGCGACCCCGGTACATCGATTCGTAAGGACCCCGGGTGAACGGGTACTGGCCCGGCTCGCCGATCTTGACGTCGGCGTCGCCGCTCAGATCCTCGGGACCGTACCGGGCCTTGATCGGCTTGCCCGACATGGTCGTGAACTCGTTGTCAGCGGCCTCGGCCGCCTTGCGGGCAGCGTCCGAAGAACTGGATGTGGAAGTCGGCTCCATAGGCGAGGTCCATGTTAAGGCAGTTCGGACCACCGGCAGCGGAGCCCCTCGATCCACTAGTGGATATCCACGAGAGGCGGGTTCCTCAGCCCGCCCGTCTTTTCGAAAGCCAGCCGCCGATCCCGCCGACCAGGAGGGCGCCGGCGACGGTTCCGCCGATCGCGAGGTTGCGGCCGAGGCGATCGAAGCGCATCACCGCCCAGCCTTCCCGGCGGGCCTTCTCGAGCAGAGGGGCATCCGGGTTGACCGCGACCGCGTTGCCGACCAGCTCCATCATCGGCAGGTCGGAGGCCGAGTCGGAGTAGGCCCAGGAGCCTTCGAGGTCGAACGGTTCCTCGCCGGTCTGTTCGCGGAGCTCCGAAAGCCAGCGGATCGCCTTGACCTTGCCCCGGCCGTAGACGAAGGGACCGTCGAGCGCCCCGGTGTAGATGCCGTCCTCGACCACGTATCGGGTGCCGATGCCGCCGTCCATGCCCAGCACCTGGGCCAGCGACTCGACCATGTCCGATCCCGCCGCACTGACGATGTAGGTGAGTCTGCCTTCGTCCTGATGCCGGTGAACCTCGGCCAGTACCTCGGGGTAGATCCGGGGCAGGATGCCGGCCAGCACTTCCGGCCACATCCGGGAAATCTCGTTGTAGGAAACACCGGAAAGCGTTTCCCGGGCGACCTTGAGGATCTCGCCGGTTTCGTCGTCGGTGGCGCCCTTGATCCGGTAACGGATGTGATCCCGGCCCCAGCGCAGGATCTGGGCCCTCGAAATCAGCCCTCTCTCCTGGGCCGCCTTGGCGAACTGCATGCCGGAGGAGCCCGCCATCAGGGTCTTGTCGAGGTCGAAAAATGCTGCCTGGACCATGAACGGATACGTTAGCGATGGCTGAAAACGAGGGAGAAAGGCCGCGGGAGATGAGAAAGACGCTGATCGTGATGCTGTTCTGGCTCGTGGCCGGCACAACGCCTGCCCTGGCCAGCCCGCCCCCGGTTTCCGACTGGGTTCAGACCAACCGGGTCCAGTTCAGCGGCACCGACGGCTTCTTCCGCTCGCAGGGCGTGGCCAGCGACGGGCAGTCGCTCTTCTTCTCCTGGAACCTCGGCCTCAGCCGCACCGCGATCAACGACACCTCGAACGTGCTGGCCGACAACACGACCGAGGCGATCCCCGACGATCTGGCCGAAAGCAACCACAACCACATCGGCGACATCGACGTGGCCTGGGGCTGGATCTACGCCCCGATCGAGGATGGCCCCGCCTACGCCGAACCCTGGGTGGTGATCTACGACGCCGACACCCTTGAACCGACCGGCCAGCGTTTCCTGTTGCCCGCCTCGCTCCAGCGTGACGGCGTCCCCTGGATCGCCGTGGACCAGGTCCGTGGCGTCGCCTACTCGATGGAGTGGAAAGACACCGGCAAGCTCTTCGTCTACAGCCTGAGTGACTTCAGCCTGCTCCGCACCGTGACCCTGAGCGAGCCGGTCCCCCGCATCCAGGGAGCGAAGATCTACCGCGGCAACCTCTACGCATCGCGTGACAACGGCAGCGAGAAGTCGATTGTCGCGATCGACCCGGAGACCGGGACCGTCACGCACCTCTTCGACCGCAACCTTGGCGAAGACTACGAGGCCGAGGGCATCGCCTTCGTCCGCCGGTCCTCCGGCACGATGATGGTGGCCACCGGCATCCGTGAAGGCTCACAGGGCTACACCGAGATGCGGATCTACCGGATCGGCGGCGACACGACCGCCCCGGCACTGAGCGGGGTCAGCTTCAAGGCAAAAAGGGTCAGACAGGGCTCGAAAGTGACCCTGCTCGCCACCTCTTCCGAGCCGGTCACCGCGCTGGTCAGGTGGCTCAGGTGCATCGGTCCGGCGGCCAGGCCCTGCTCGAGGACCCGGGTCTTCGGTTCGAACGACCGGATTCAGATCACCGAGGGGAGCAACGAGGTGTCGCTCTCGACCGCGCTGCTCAGGCCCGGCATCTGGAACCTCCGGATCACCCCCAGTGACCGGGCGGACATCGTCGGCCGGACCCGGAGGGTCGGCCTGACCGTGCTCAGGCCTCGTCGCTGAGCGCTTCCCGGATCAGGTCGATGAGCCGGCCGGGCTTCATTTCGTAGACCACGGCACCGAGGTCGAGGCAGTCCTCGACCTGCCGGTCCCGGGCGCGACCGATCAGTTCCGCCAGCGCAGGCTTGTCTTCCGGTTCCAGGTCCCGGCTCTCGAGATCTCCGGCGAGCACGTCGAGATCATGCAGGTCGCCGAGCCGGTCGGCCAGGTCCGTTGCTTCTTTTCGCAGCCGGTCGAATCCTTCCGGCAACCGGGGTCCGAGTATTTCGAGTTGATACCTCAGGTCCTTCGACCGTTTTCGCCAGTCGTGGAAGTCTTCCGCCTCGCCGCTCTCTTTCGCCCGCTTCATCGCCTTGCGCCCACGCCGGTAGCCACGGCCGGCGTTCCCGGCGACCGTCTCCGGGCCAGCCGCCGGATTTCGGCCAAGGAAGGTGCGCCGGACGCCGTCGATCGCGTCATGAACTTCAGCCAGACTTCCCGGGTTGAGCTCGCCGCGGTGGCCTTCCGCTTCTTCTTCGAGTTCGCCCAGCCAGTCCCCGGCTCCGTCCGGCGGCGGGTTCGAGCCGGTCACCGAATTCAGCGTGGCAATCTTGACCTCGGCGTCGCGGGCACCGGAAAGCCGGCTGGCTGCTCCGCGGCAGGTCTCGTTGACCTTCGTCCGCTCGTCATCGGGGATCACGCTTCGCAGCAGTCGCAGGCCGGAACGGACTTTCTTCAGGCTCTTTCGGGCTTCGTGGACGGGCGTCGCAGAATCCTCGGCCTCGCCCGCCTGGCGCACCGCCGCCGCGGCCTGGGCGGCCCGGGCCGAGATCACCCGGCAGACCCCGGTCGCCGGGCCTTCCCCGGCTCGCAATCTGAACTCGTCCCGCTTCGAGGGCCGGCCGCAAACTGCCAGCGACTGGTTTGCCCACTCACGGTCACCGGTCAACTCCCGGCCAAACCAGGCGGGCGGTTGAAAGTCCCGCGCGGCAGCTTCCGAGGCGAATTCGACTTCCACCACCGAGGTGCCGTCGAGATCGCCCGAGTAGATGTCCAGCTCGGCGACCAGGCCCTGGTCGAGGTCGATCCGGCGCCGGAGCTTCTCGACCCGCCTGCCTTCCGATTCCGGCCAGAGGTCGTCGAAGGTGGCCTGGTCCACCTCGACCTCGGTTTCCTCCCGGGACTCGCCGTGACCGCTCTTGACGGTCAGGGTCAACGCATCGCCGGCCCGCCTCAACCGGACCTCGGAATCATCGTCGATCGCCAGGTAACCCTGCTCGATCGAAACTCCGGACGGGCCCGGAAGCCCGTCCGGCACTTCAGGAACGAGGAACTTCCGCTCTACCTCAGACTCCGACGAGGATGGCGTCACCCTGACCACCGCCGGAGCAGATCGCGGCGCAGCCAAGGCCTCCGCCGCGGCGCTGCAGCTCGCGAACGAGGGCGCCGATCACCCGGGCGCCGGAAGCGCCGATCGGATGGCCGAGGGCGACGGCGCCGCCGTTGACGTTCACCTTTTCGGGGTCGATGTCAAGCATCTTGATCGTGTTCAGGGTGACCGAAGCGAAGGCCTCGTTGACCTCCCAGAGGTCGACGTCGGACGGGGTCTTGCCGAGCCTGTCCAGCGCCGCCTTTGCGGCGAGAGCCGGGGTCTTGGCGAGGCAGGCGTACTCGTCACCGATCTGGCCGTAACCGACGATGGTCGCCATCGGGGTCTTGCCGTTGGCCTCGGCCCACTCCTCGGAGGCCAGCACGAGCGCCCCGGCGCCGTCGTTCACGCCCGGGGCGTTGCCGGCGGTGTGGGTGGCGTCTTCGCCGCCGACCGCACGCAGGCCGGAGAGGCTCTCGGCGGTGGTGCCGGGGCGGATCGCCTCGTCTTCGTCGACCACGGTGTCGCCCTTGCGGCCCTTGACCGTGACCGGCACGATCTCCTCGGCCAGCACACCGGCTTCCTTCGCCTTCTGGGCCAGCTCATGCGAGCGGGCCGACCATGCGTCCATCTCCTCGCGGCTGATGCCGACTTCATTCGAAACGGTCGAGGCCTCGGCGATCATCTGCAGGTGAGTGAAGGGATTGGTCAGGCCGTCATGGGTCATCGAGTCGACCGCCTTGACGTCACCCATGCGGAAACCGGACCGGGCACCGGGCAGAAGGTACGGCGCGAGCGACATCGATTCCATGCCGCCGGCGACGCCAACCTCGATGTCACCGGCGCGAATCGCCTGGTCGATCAGGCCGGCAGCCCGCATGCCGGAGGCACAAACCTTGTTCACGGTCTCGGAAGGGACTTCCTTCGGGATGCCACCGTTGATCTGCGCCTGACGGGAAGGGATCTGGCCCTGGCCGGCCTGAATCACCTGGCCGTAGCTGACCTGCTGGACCTGGTCCGGGGCGACTCCGGCGCGCTCGAGGGCGCCGGCGATCGCCACACCGCCGAGTTCGGCCGCATTCACGGTGGCGAGTCCACCGCCCATCTTGCCGAAGGGGGTGCGGGCAGTGCTCAGGATGACGGTGCGGGCCATGGTGCCTTTCAGGTCTCGAGGGGAAATCAGAAAACTTCGGACGAAACGAAGCGGAATATGGAAGATACCGGGTGCCCCTTACCGGGGGCCTCTGCTTCGGTTAGGCTTGACTCAATCCAGGCGAACGGGGGTTTCTGGCAGTGGGGAGTTTCAGACTGAGGAGTGTCTCGCTTGTCTTTGTGCTGTTTGCGTGGGGATCCTTGCTGATGACTGGCGAGGTCAGCGCGGGACCGGTCTCGACCTACACGAGCGGGCCGGTGGCGGACATAAACCCGGGTGCCGGCAGCGGTATCTCGAACTCGGTCGACCCGGAATTCACCGCGGCCGGAAACCGGGTCTTCTTCGTGGCCGATGACGGGGTGAACGGGAAAGAAGTCTGGGTCAGCGACGGCAGGCCGGGCGGAAGCACCCAGATGGCCAAGGACATAAACCCGGCCCCCGGGGTCGGCAGCAACCCTCGGGATCTCGTCACGTACCAGGGCGAGGTCTACTTCTCGGCCGACGACGGAGCGAGCGGCCGGGAACTCTGGAAATCAGACGGGACCGAGGCCGGAACGGTGCTGCTCAAGGACATCCAGCCCGGTACCGATCCATCGTTGCCGGGCAGGCCGGTCGAAGCCGGCGGCAAACTCTTTTTCGCCGCCAACGAAGGCCCCGGTCCGACCTTCAGGGGGAACGAACTCTGGGTAACCGATGGCACGGGCCCGGGAACTGTGATGGTCAGGGACATCGAGGCCGACGGCTGTCTGGGTGGGTCGAGCCCGAGAGAACTGACCGAAGTCGGCGGGCTTCTCTACTTTGTCGCCAACTTCTCGAGTCCGGGCTGCAGCGATTCCAGCCTGGGCGAGCTCTGGAAGAGCGACGGCACCGAGGCCGGAACCGAACGGGTCTCGGACCTGAACGGGCCGGGTGACGCCTCGGACCCGTTCATAACCTCGATAACCGACCTGAATGGACTGGCGGTATTCGCCGCTGATCTGCCGGCAACCGGCCAGGAGCTTTTCGCAAGCGACGGCACAGACTTCGGCACCAACCTGGTGATGGACATCAAACCCGGTTCGGGGAATGGCGTGATGAGTCGCCTTGCGGCCTTCAACGGCTGGGTCTACTTCCAGGGAAACGACTCGACCAACCGCGAACTCTGGCGATCAAACGTGACCAGTACAACCGAACTTTTCAAGGATGTCGACCCGGCCGGTCAGAGCCAGCCCGACGGGTTCACCGTGGCGAACGGGGCACTGTGGTTTGACGCCTTCGTCACCGGACTCTCCGACGAGCCCTGGGTAAGCGACGGCACCCCCGGCGGTACGAATCTGGTCAAGGACATCAACACCTCGGGCAACTCGTATCCGGAGGACTTCACAGGGCTGGGGGACCGGACCTTCTTCCTGGCCAGCGACACGTCGAGCACGCCCTTCACCATGACCAACAAACAGCTCTGGCAGTCGGATGGCACCGCCGCCGGGACCTTCGCCAGAAGCTCCATCGCTCCCGGGGACCCGATCGAGAACAAGGTCAGGTGGCTGACCAAAGCGGGCCCGCGGCTCATCTTCGCCGCCGACAACAACGACGGCAAAGGCTTCGAGCTTTGGAGCTTCGCCGACAACGATCCCCCGGAGACGTCGATCACCTCGGGGCCGGCGAGCAATTCGACCACCCTGGACGTCACGCCCGAATTCGGATTCGATTCCGACGATCTGCCGGCCACTTTCGAGTGCCGCCTCTTCAACAACAACATCGACCCTGTGCCTCCCTTCGGTGCCTGCTCCGGGCCTGGATCGACTCACAGCCCGGCGTCTCCGCTCGCCGACGGCGCCTATCGCTTCGAAGTCCGCGCGACTGACGAATCCGGGAACGTCGACCCGACCCCGGTCAAGCGAGGCTTCATCATCGACGGGACCGCACCCCAGACCGAGATTGATTCCGGCCCGGTCGAGGGATCGACCATCACCGGGACCTCCCCCACCTTCGGATTCAGTTCGCCCGGGTCATCCGGCACCAGCTTCGAATGCCGTCTCTTCGCCTCGGACCAGGCGCCGCCATCGTTCTCGGCCTGTTCCGGCCCGGGGCAGACCCACACGCCGGCGGCCCCGCTTGCCGAGGGGACTTTCACCTTCGAGGTCCGGGCCACTGACCCGGTCGGAAACACCGACCAGACGCCGGCCTCACGCACCTTCACGGTCAAACTCGAAACCACCACCGACATGACCGTGGCGGGCGCGGCTTCAGCCAGAAAGACCCAGAAGCAACGCGGCAGGAAGGTCGGGGTCGCCGTGAGGGTCAAAGCCGGCGAGGACCTGCGGATCACCCTGAGCGGCAAGGCCATCGACGGTCGCAGGAAGCTGGGCCTGAGGAAGGTGACCGGTTCCATGAAAGCGGACGGTTCGAAGACGATCGTCCTGCGCCTGGCCAGGAAACAGGCAAACCGGCCGCTGCTTGCCCGGATCAAACGGACCCGGAAGGTCCGGGCGCTGGTCATGGTCACGCTGAGCGACCAGGCCGGGAACAGGAAGCGGATCCGCCTCCCGGTCAAGCTCCGCTGACCGCCGCATCCGCGGGTCTTAGACTCCGGCGAATGAAGGCTTACACGACCGATGTCGCCCTGTCCGATCTCGACGCCGATCTCGTCGCGGTCGGCCTCTTCGAAGGTGACGGGCTTTCCGAGCCGCTCGGCAGCACCGCCGGAGCCTCGGATGCTTCCGGTGACTTCAAGTCGAAGGTGATCGTCTACCCGGGCAAGCCGGAGCGGGTGGTGATCATCGGCCTCGGCCCTAAGGACGGGTTCACGCTGGAGAAAGCCCGGGTGGCCGGAGCGGTCGCCCAAAAGGCTTTGAAGGAAGTCAAGGGCGAAGCACTGGCCTGGATGCTGCCCGACACCGGTGATCTCGACCCGGGCGGGGTCGCCGCCTGCCTGGTCGAAGCGGCGATCTTCAGCGCCTTTGACTTCGACCGCTACAAGTCGGGAAGTGACGGCAAGGAGGCCCCGCCCTCACTGAAGGCCGTCGAGATCAACACCGGCAAGGACGTGGCCGCGATGGTCAAGGTCGGGGAAGCCGTCGGCAACGCGGGAAACCGGGCCCGCTACCTGCAGAGCCTGCCGGCCAACGTGGCGACCCCCGAGTACCTGGCCGGCCGGGCCCGCGAGATCGCCGAAGCGCACGAGAAGGTAACGGTCGAAGTAATGGACCGCGCGGCGATCATCAAGGCCGGCATGGGTGGCCTCGAGGCCGTCTCCAAGGGCGGCGAGCACGTCGAGCCGCGCCTGATCACTCTCCGTTACACCGGCAAGGGCGGGGGCGAGACGCTCGGCCTGGTCGGCAAGTCGGTCACCTTCGACACCGGCGGCATCTCGATCAAGCCCTCGGCCGGAATGCACGAGATGAAGATGGACATGTCCGGCGGCGCCGCGGTGCTCGAGGGCCTGAACGCGATTGCCGAGCTGGAGATTCCGCTCGACATCATCGCCGTCCTCCCGGCGACCGAGAACATGCCGTCCGGAACCGCCCTGAAGCCCGGCGACATCATCACCCAGCTCAATGGCAAGACGGTCGAGGTGACCAACACCGACGCCGAGGGCCGGCTGATCCTGGCCGATGCCCTGGTCCACTGCGCCCGCGAAGGCGCCGACCGCCTGGTCGACCTTGCGACGCTGACCGGCGCGGTGCTGATCGGCCTCGGCTCGACCTACGCGGCCCTGATCTCGAATGACGACGACCTCGCCGCAGCCGTCGAGAAGGCGGGCGAGCTGAGTGGCGAACTGGTCTGGCGCCTGCCGCTGCACGACGAGTACAAGGACCTGACCAAGGGCGAGATCACCGATCTGGTCAACGCCTCCGCCCAGCGCAAGGCCGGCACGATCTACGCCGGATCATTCCTCGAGGAGTTCACCGAGGGCAAGCCCTGGGCCCACCTGGACATCGCCGGCACCGCCTGGGACACCGGCCGCGAGTACTGGGGCAAGGGCCCGACCGGTTTCGGCGTTCACCTGCTGGTCGCCCTCGCGTACGACCTCAGCAGCTGATCCGGGTCACGCCATGATCAGACAAGTCGAGGTGGCTGACGCAAGCAGCTTGCCGCTTTCCTCGGCGTAGAGCTTCGCGTCGGCGGTCGCCTGCCGCCTGCCCCGGTAGGTGACCTCGCCCTCGGCCCGCACGCTGCCCGTGTCGCGGGTCAGCGCACGCAGGTTCTTCACTTCCAGGGTGAGAGTCGTGTAGGCCTCGCCCAGCGCCAGCGTCGTGTGAACTGCGCAACCCGCGACTGAATCGAGCAGGGTCGCCATGAAGCCGCCGTGAACGACGCCGATCGGGTTGTAGTGCTCCTCCCCCGGCAGGGCGAAGAACACGGCGCGGCCCTCTTCAACCTCCGTCGGTGTCATGTTCATCAGCACCGCAATCGGCGCGGGTGGAATGGTTCCGTCCATGACCGTAACCATGTATTCGAGGCCGGCCAGCTTGCTGCCTTCCGCCGCCGAAGCCGTTGGGTCCTGCCAGTCGAGGGTGAGCGAACGGCTGATCCCGGGCTTCTCAACCGCGATCTCCGCCGCCCGCTCCCTCGCGTTACCGGGGCCGGGTTTCACCGGGTCGGCCTCCAGCGTCGGGGTGCGCCCTCCGGCCTGATCTTCCCGCCAACCCCGTACTGCAGGTCGGCGAGGATCTCTGCCTCTGTGAGGTCGATCTTCAGGGGCCTCATCTGGAATCTCGTTCGGTTTCTCGGATTGCGCTTCATTCTTGCTCCCCTTTCGGGGTCGGTTCGGCCCTCCGTAGAGGGTCGCGTCTGCATTCCACCATATACGGGTAAGTCTGATCATAAGACTTAGATGAGATATCTCACACGAGGAAGGAATTCGTAGGATCGCGTCATGAACTTCGACCTGACCGACGAACAGCATCTCCTCCAGAACACCGTCCGCGATTTCGCCCGTAATGAAGTTGCCCCCGTCGCGGAGGAGCTCGACCGCACCAAGGCCTTCCCCTACGAGATCGTCGCCAAGCTCGGCGACCTCGGGCTGATGGGTATCCCCTTCCCGGAGGAATACGGGGGCAGCGGCGGCGACATTCTTTCCTACGCCCTCGCGGTCGAGGAACTGGCCCGGATCGACTCGTCGGTTGCGATCACCATGGCGGCCCACATCTCGCTCGGTACCACCCCGATCTACAACTGGGGGACCGACGAGCAGAAGGCCGATTGGATGCCCGAGCTCACCGCCGGCCGGAAGCTCGCCGCCTTCGGCCTGACCGAACCCGAAGCCGGCTCCGACGCAGGAAACACCAAGACCCGGGCCGAGCTCGACGGCGACGAATGGGTCGTGAACGGGGCCAAGCAGTTCATTACAAACTCCGGCACCGACATCTCCGCCTGCGTCACGATCACCGCCGTGACCGGCAAGGACGAAAACGGCCGGCCCGAGATCTCGAACATCATCGTGCCCAACGGCACTCCCGGTTACACCGTCGATCCTCCCTACCGCAAGATGGGCTGGAACGCCTCGGACACCCACCCCCTGACCTTCGAGGATGCCCGGGTTCCCGAATCGAACCTGCTCGGCCCGCGCGGCCAGGGTTTCAGGCAGTTCCTGCAGATTCTCGACGGCGGCCGGATCGGCGTCGCCGCGATGTCGGTCGGAGTCGCCCAGGGCGCGCTGGACGAAGCGATCAAGTACGCGAAGGAACGCCAGGCTTTCGGCCAGTCGATTTCCAAGTTCCAGTCGATCCAGGCGAAAATCGCCGACATCTCCGCCCAGCTCGAGGCCGCCCGGTTGCTGACCTACCGGGCCGCGATCGAAAAGGACCGCGGCGAGAACTTCTCCCTGACCGCCGCCCAGGCCAAGCTGATCACCGGCCGCCTCGCCGTGCGGGCGACCGAGGAGGCGGTTCAGATCCACGGCGGTTACGGCTTCATCGAGGAGTATCCGGTCTGCCGCTTCTACCGCGACGCGAAGATCCTCACGATCGGCGAGGGGACCGACGAGGTCCAGCAGATGGTGATCGCCCGGGCCCTGGGCTGCTGAGGCAGCCGGGGAGGGCTTAGGGCTTCGCTCAGGCGGTCGATTCCCTGACCAGGAGCTCGGTGTCCACCTTCACGAAGGAGGGCGCCGACTCCGGGTCTTCGATCGCGCGGACCAGCAATTCGACCGCTTCCTCCCCGAGCGTGGCCGGATGCTCGTCCAGCGTGGTCAGCTGGGGCTGCGAGGTGCGGGCCAGCTCGCCGTTGCTGCAGGTGGCGATCCTGAGCTCGCCGGGCACCGCGACGCGTTCTGAAGCCGCCCGGTCAAGCAGGGCCCGGGCGAGAGTGTCGATCGTCGCGTAGACCCCGTCCGGCATTTGCCCCTGGTCAAATAGCCGGCCCGCCGCGACGGTTGCGTCCTTCGGGTCCGGCGACTGCGAGACGACGACCCGGGCCTCGACCCCGTGCCCGGCGCACCACTGCCGGTAGGCATCGATGCTGTCCTGCTGAAAGGAGTCGATCGGCTCGCTGGCCATCAGGGCGATCGACCTTGCGCCCTGGCCGGCCAGGTGATCGAGCACCGAACCGGTGGCGGCAAGGAAATCGTTGTCAACCACCCAGGTACCGGCTTTTCCGGATTCATCGGAGGCCAGCCGCCTGCCGATCGTGACCACGGGCAGGCCGGCCGTGTCGCAGGCGGCCACTACGGGGTCATCGATCGCCGGATCGACCACGATCGCGCCATCGAGTGCGGTCTGGCCGGCTCCCTTTCGGGGATCGGCAACCAGCAACCCGTATTCGAGCTCGAGCGCGCGAGCCGCCGCGGCGCCCAGCAGCCGGAAGAAGTACTGGACCGACCCCAGCACTTCCGGCGCCCCGCCGGTTCCGGGCATGGATATCGCGATCAGCCCGGTCCGCCCCCGGGTCAGTGACCTCGCTGCCGCATTCGGGTGGTAGTCGTGGGCCCTGGCGATCTCCTTTATCCGGTCCCTGGTCGCCTCCGACATCCGTCCCTTCCCCCGCAGGGCAAGCGAAACCGTCGCTGCCGAAACCCCCGCCTCCCTGGCGATTTCACGGATTCCGGTCCGGCGTTCCATCGGCGAAGCATAGTCAGGAACACCCACGGAACCGCGAATCTGCGCTACATTGGTTAAGCGCTTAATCACCTTTGATCAAGCCAATCTCGTCAAACAGCAGCAGGATGGAGGCAGGAACCCGCATGAGGACTGGAATTCTCAAATTGACCCTCGCCCTGGCCGGCATCGGCCTCGGACTGGCCGCCCCGGTAACCGCGAACGCCGCCCCGGCCGCGGACACGGTCTTCCGGAACGGCACCGTGATCACGATCGACCGGGCACAACCGAAGGCCCAGGCCGTCGCCGTCGTGGGCGGCCGCATCGCCTATGTCGGGTCCGACCGCGGAGCCGGCAAGTGGATCGGCAAAGGCACCAGGGTGGTCAACCTCAAGGGCCGGACCATGATGCCGGGCCTGGTCGACGGGCATTCCCATCCGCTCGGCGGTGGCGACATCCTCGACGACTGTGACCTCGGGAACATCGAAGCCACGGTCGAAGACATGCTGGACATCATGCGCGACTGTGACGCCGCCGATCCGGCCACCAGCAACTCGGACTGGCTTCAGGTCTCCAACTGGAGTCCGGTCGGCGTGCTCCCCGCCGGCACCGTGGTGACCAAAGCCGATCTCGACGCTGCCTTCCCGGACCGGCCGGTCTACGTCCAGGGTTCGGACTTCCACAACTCATGGGTGAATTCGCGGGCCCTCGAGCTGGCCGGCGTGACCAAAGACACGCCCGACCCCGCGACCGGTGAGTTTGTCCGCGACGACGAAGGCAATCCGACCGGCCTCCTCAAGGACACGGCCCAGGATGTGGTCAAGTCGGCCATTCCGCCCAAGTCGTTCAAGGAATCCCTCGCCGATGGCCGCCGGGCGATTAAGGCAATCACCGCAGTCGGCATTACCTCGGCCACCGACGCCGCCGCCGACCCGGGCACCCTGAAGGTGTGGAAGGGCCTGGCCAGCAAGGGCCAGATGCCGATCCGCCTCAATTCCTTCGTTGTGGTCGATGCCGGCCAGGGCGTACACGGAGCCGCCGCCTACTACAAGGCGATGGAGAAGAAGTACTCCACCGAACGCCTCCGGGTGCCCGGCGTGAAGATGTTCATGGACGGAGTGATCGAGTATCCCGCCCAGACCGCCGCCCTGATCGATCCCTACCTCGAGAAGGTCGGTGACGAATGGGTTCCGGGCAGCAACCGCGGCGACATCTACTTCACGCAGAAGCAGGCCAACCGGTTCGTGACCCGCTTCGACCGGATGAACCGGCGGATCCACGTTCACGCGATCGGCGACCGGGCGGCAAAGGTTGCCCTGAACGCCGCCGCCGCGGCCCGCAAGGCCAATCGTTCCGCCCGCCGGGACAACATCGCGATCGCCCACCTCCAGCTGGTCGACCCGTCCGATTACGGACGCTTCGCAAAGCTCGGTGTCTACGCCGACATGCAGCTGCAGTGGGCGGTAAGCGACTTCTGGACCGAAGACGCCCTGCATCCGTTCATCGGAGACGAGCGCTACAACCGCCTCTACCCCGCCCGCAGCCTGGTCAAGGCAGGGGCGCCGTTCGCGATGGGCAGCGACTGGCCGGTTGATCCGCTCAATCCCTGGAACGAGATCATGACCGCCAACACCCGCAGGAATGATTACGGCGGACTGTTGCTGGCCAACCAGTCGATTCCGGTGGCCACCGCCCTGCGGGCTCACACCCTGGGCTCGGCCCGGCAGCTCGGCATTTCCGGCAAGGTCGGTTCGGTCACCGTGGGCAAGGACGCGGACCTGATCGTGATCAATCGCAATCCGCTCAAGGCCAGGCCGGGCAGCATCGACAAGACCCGGGTCCTCAGGACGATCATCCGGGGCAGGACCGTCTACACGCCGGGCCCCGGTTCATCCGCCCTGATCTCCAGGGCCGCCAGCCTCAGCACCGGCGAAGCCGGCCACGACCACGGCCACTAACCCGACCAGGTCCTGAGTCGACCAGATCCGTTTGGTTCATGACCGCCCGGGTGTCAAAGCCCGGGCGGTCATCTCCGCCACCGCGTCCGCGAACCTGAAGTCGAGGCTGCCGGTCCGCAGCAGCCATCGCGTGAACACGGCCCCGTAGAGCAATTCGATTATCAGCTCCGGGTCCGCGTGAGCTTCGATTCGCCCCTCCTGGCGGGCCGACTCGATCAAGAACGCAAATTCAGCGGTGATCCAGGACCGAACCTGCCGGTCAAGTTCAGCGGAGAGCTTCCCGTCCTCCTGGGCGCCGATCAACAAGGCACGCAGCAGGGAATCGAAGCTGGCGTCGGAGAACTCACCGACCAGGCTACGCAGGCCTCCTTTGAGGTCGGCTTCGAAATCACCCGTATCCGGAATCGCCGGCCACTTGAAGCCATTCGCGAGTACGGCATCCATCAGCACGGCGCCCTTTGACTTCCACCACCGGTAGATGGTTTGTTTGGATACCCGTGCCCGGTTGGCGATGCCTTCGATCGTCAGAGCCTCCCAGCCTTCGGAAAGAACGAGCTCCACCGTGGAGTCGAGAATCGCGTCACGGGCAGCAAGGTCGCGTCGGCCTTCGTCGGGGATCCGCGGGTTCTGAAGTTCGCGAAGTGCCCTGATGATCTCGATTCTCCGACCGTGGATTGTCATCCCGGACTTCAGTAACCGAAACGCAAAACTCTCCCCCGTCAGACCAACCCGACCCGACGGGACCCGGTCGGACCGGACCCAACCGGTCGGGCCCGCAACACATCGAAAAAAACACTGGCGAGACGCAACGTGGCGTCTCGCGGGGACTTGACAAAACGTGGTGATCGGGGTTCGGCAGCCCGAGGATTTGACAACTCGTCAAATCTCAACGAGACGCAACGTTGCGTCTCGCCACGGGATTTCCGGGCCTGCCTGGGGCCTCGGTTGGTTTCCCGACCTGCCTGGCCTCGATTGCTTTCCGGGCCTGATGACCTCGGTTGTCTTCCGGGCCTGCCTGGCCTCGATTGCTTGGGGTTCGGGTCAGGTGGTGATCGGGTTTGCGGTGGTTGAGCCGGCGGGGCGGTCCTTGAGTTCGGCTCCGCGGCCCACCGTTTCCGGGATTCCGTAGTACTCGAGTACCTGCTGCTCCTGTTCCCGGTTGAGCGGGAGGGCGGGGTCGACCGCGGGCGCGTTGCGGATGACTTCGCGGTCGTAGGGAGTCCAGACCCGGCCGGCGGCAGCCGCGCATTCGCGAATCGAGATCGGGACCACCTTGCCGAAGCGGCCCAGTTTGACCAGCACCCAGGTCGGCTGGCCGGACTCGCCGTCGACGAACAGGCCTTCGACCCGGGCCACGCCCTGGCCGGTCATGTCATCCAGCCGGTAACCCTCCCAGGCCTTGACATCCTCGAGACTCGGTTGCGGGGAAGACTTCTCACTCATCGATTTCTCCTTCCAGCAGTTCGGCCGCGGCCGACGCCGGGTCCAGTTCCCGGCTGACCACTCGGTTCAACAACTCCACCACACGGGGATCATCTTCGATTGCCGCTTCGAGCCGCCGACGCAACCTGGCCGTGGCCAGCCCCAGCACCTCCGAGCGCAGATTGCGGGCCCGCCTTTCGGCCAGCGTCCCTTCGTGCTCGATGAAGGCGCGGTGTTCCGCCACTTTTGCGGCAAGTTCTTCGATTCCCTCGCCGCGAGCTGCCTCGGTGCGAAGAATCGGCACCCGCCAGCCACCCGGTGTGTGGGCGAGCGAGAGCGCGCCGCGCACCTCGCGAATCATCGTGTCGGTCATCGGGTGGTCGGATTTGTTGACCACGATGATGTCCGGAATCTCCATGACACCCGCCTTCAGCGCCTGAATCGAATCGCCGGAGCCGGGCATCAGGGCGAGGACGATCGTGTCGGCATGGTCGACGATGTCGATTTCCCCCTGCCCCACCCCGACCGTCTCGACCAGGACGTCGTCCTTGCCGGAAGCGTCCATGACCAGGGCAGCCTGAAGCGCTGCCTCGGAAAGCCCGCCGAGCGCCCCGCGGGATGCCATCGACCGGATGAACACACCCTGGTCGAGGAAGTGCTCCGTCAGGCGGATTCGGTCACCGAGCAGGGCACCCTGGGTGAACGGGCTCGACGGGTCGATCGAAAGGACCGCAACCTGGCGGTCCTCCTTGCGGAGCTCCTTGGTGAGGGCGCCGATCAAAGTGCTCTTGCCGACCCCGGGCGGACCGGTGAACCCGATGATCCTGGCCTTTCCGGTCTTCGGGTAGACCTCGCGGACCAGTTCCCACCCGGCCGGGTCATCGGATTCGATCAGCGTGATCGCCCGGGCGAGGGCCCGCTTGTCGCCATCGAGCAGGCGTTCGGCCAGGGGGCTCATGGTGATCGGGGCATCATTCATCGGCCCGGCCAGTCTAGAACCTGCGGCTCCGGTTAGAGTCACGGCCGGTTTGGCTGGCTCACTCTCATCCTTCGCCCGCAAGGGCATGCTGAAACCCAAGTACGCCCGGCTCTTCTGGCGTTACCTCTGGCGCCGGCTCCTGACCGGGTCGGGGCACCGCTGGGAAACCGACGGCCCGGTCTTCTTCGGCCGGGGGCTTCATCTCCAGACCGGACGCAGGGCCCGGATCAGGTTCGGCCGTTGGGTCTGGATCGGTGACGGCACCAAGATCCGTTGTCACGAAGGCGAGGTCGAGATCGGTCCGAAAACCGTCTTCGGCCAGGAATGCACGATCTCGGCCTATCGCCGGGTCCGAATCGGGGCCGAATGCGTGATCGCCGACCGGACCATGTTCATCGACTTCGATCACGGGGTCGTCGACGTCGAAAAGCCGATCCGCGACCAGGGCATCTACATGGAGGACGTGATCATCGGTTCGAACGTGTGGATCGGCTACGGCGCCGCGATCCTGCGCGGGGTCAGGGTCGGCGACAACTCGGTGATCGGAACGAACTCGGTAGTCACCAGGGACGTTCCGGCGAATGCGGTAGTCGGCGGGGTCCCGGCCCGGATTCTGAGGATGCGGGAAGCCCCGCAGGATCTGAAGTGGCCGGACCCGGTCGAACCCGAACCGGGCACTCCCGGCGTGATGGCCCTACCGTCGTTTTCTGACTGAGACCTTCGCCGGGCCGATCGAGGGAAACTCGCCGGTCCGGGAGATGACCCTGGCGCCCCGGGTCAGCTTGCAGACATCCGTGCCACCGAAGGTGGGAACCCCGGCCACCACCACACCGCGGTTGTCCTTCCACGCGATCGACTTTCCGTCCTGGGAGATGCTCACGCTCTCGGCATCGCCCTTCGTCGGCAGGAAGCAGGCACCGCTTATTGACCCGCCCAGACCGCTGATCCGTGAAGCGAAGAGCAGCGACGGCTGCTTCGAATCACTTGCGGACGGGTCCAGTTCGGCCGCAGCGACCTTCTTGTTGGCGGCCACATCGGTCCGGTGAAGGTCGTATCCCGTGCCGTCGACATCGAACCAGCCGTGGAACTCGTCGCCGTAAGGGGCGCTGCTCGCCTTCTGCACACCGGCGAACACGTCCTGCTGCGAAGCAACGATCCGGGTGCCGACCGTGGTCGGCCACAGCTCGCCGACGATGTTGATCGGGTTGAGGAAGGAGGCGTTGACCGACTTGACGCTGGTTCCGTTCTCGAGGCTCGAAACCGGGTAGTTGTAGGTGAAGTACTGGTACCCGTAGACGAGGGTCTTGCCGTCCGAGGTCAGGTCGAGACTGAGCGGCATTACATAGGATGTCCAGCCGGATTCGGCGGTCAGCGAGCCGAACTTGAGCCGCCTTCCGGTCGGCCCCCACAGGGAGTAGGAGTTCAGGTTCGCGATCTTGGCCGGGTCGCGACGGACGGCGATCACCCTGCCGTTGTCCGACTGGGCGGTCTCGATCCACTTGACCTTGCCATTCGGCTTCGCGGCGAGCTTGCGCTTGTGCTTCCCGTCCAGCGAGGAAAGCCAGAGGCTGCCCCGGTCGGTGTAGGAAACCGAGAAAGCGGCCTGTGAAGTCGCGGTGAACGCCAGAGCGAACGCCAGCAACACGATCAGGGACCCCCATAGCCTCTTCATGGCCCTGATACTAGCCGCGAACGTCGGTCGAAGCGACCAGTCCTTCGTAGAGATCGAGCGTCTGCTCGCCGATCTCGTCCCAGTCAAAACGGCGGATGTGGGCGAGACCCTCTTCGATCATCCGCTTGCTGAGTTCGGGGTCACCGAGAACCTGAATCGCGGCCTCGGCCAGGTGTTCCGGGTCCGACGCACGAAAGCGAAGGCCGGCGCCCTCGATCGGCACCACCTCCCGCAAGCCGCCAGTGTCGGCGGCGATGCATGGACATTCCGAAGCCATCGCTTCGAGGGCGACCAGACCAAAGGGCTCGTAAATCGACGGAACGACCGTCAGGTCGGCGATCCGGTAGAGCGAATGAAGCACGTCGTCCCCGATCCAGCCGAGGAAGGTGCCGTGTTCCATCAGGCCGAGGTCCTTGGCCTGCTTGTGAAGTTCAGCCTCGTGGGTTCCGGACCCGGCGACCAGGAACCGGGTGTTCGGCAGCTTCTCGATCACCGCCGGCATCGCCTCCAGCGCAAGCTGGAAACCCTTCTCGTAGACGAGGCGGCCGATCAGCAGGACCAGGTTCTCATCCGGATCCGCGAACTGCGCCCGCAAGCGCGCAAGCTCGACCGGGTCCTCGGCCGGCAGGTCGTCGGGGTCGATTCCGTTCGGGATCACCGAGATCCGGCCTTCCTCGACGCCGAAGATGTCGGCGATCTGTTCACGCATGAAATGGGAACAGGCGATCACCCGGTCGGAACGGTTGACGATCCACTTTTCCACGCCGTGGATGTGCGACTGGGGATGCTTGTCGACCCAGCCCTGGTGGCGGCCGAACTCGGTCGCGTGGATCGTCGTGACCAGCGGAGCGTTGAAGCGCCGGGCGAGGTGATCACAGGCACCGGCGACCAGCCAGTCGTGACCGTGAACCAGATCAAAATCGAAACGGTCGCCGAGCTCCACTCCGGCGGCGAGCATGTCGGCGTTCATGCGCTCGACCCAGGTCACGAACTCGGCCAGGTCGGTCGGGCGTTCCGGTTCGACGATCCGGTGGATCTGGACCCCGGCCATCTCTTCCTCGATGGTCGCCTGCTCACCGCCGCGGGTCAGCACGTGAACCTCGACCCCGAGCCCGACCAGTGCTTCGGAGAGCTTACGCACATGCCGGGCCAGGCCGCCCTCGATCAGCGGCGGGTACTCCCAGGTGACGATGAGGATGCGAGGCAAGGTGGTGGCTGAAGGCTAGGGCGTGAGAAACGGTGTGAGACTCAGGTCTGGAGCAAGGCCGCGCAAACGCGAACCGATCGGGGATTGTAAGGCTTCGAAGGCGCTTTCCGCATGGCCGGTGGCCCGCTCGAAGGGATAGTCGCCGGCCTGGCCGCGGTGGTCGAGGAAGGCCCAGTCGCTGGACTGAACCATCAGGAGCTCGCGAACGGCCCGCTCGGCCTGTTCCCGGGGCAGGGACCCGATCGCCTCCCCCACCCTCAGCTCCAGGCCCCGCGAGGCCCAGGCGAGGTCGGCCACGGCAGGCGAATCCCAGGTGTGGAAGTCCTTAGCCTCGCCCCAGGTTGAAGCTTTCAGACTGCTTTGGCGGGCCGACGGGCCATGTTCCCTCGCCGCCTGTTCGAGGTTGACGGCACGGACCCCCCTCTCCCCGGCCTGGTCAAGGACCGCGGCCAGCCAGTCCGGACCCTCCGACCACCAATGTCCGAGCAGTTCGGTGTCGATCGCAAAGGTCATCAGCCCCCGCTGCCCGGTGCGCTGTCGGTACTCCTCAAGGCGCTCCCGGACCGAGTCGAGGAACTCGCCCGCCTGCCGGTCCGCCCGCTGGCGGGCTGCCTCCGGTTCGTAGGGACCACCATCGATCGCAAAGAGACGAACCCCGTTCATGGAAAGGCGATGGAAGTCCAGGTAGCCGCCCCAGGACGGGTAGCCGGACATATCCCAAAGCCAGGAGATCGCCGGCCAGTCGATCGTGAAGGCGAGCGGACCGGCCGGGGTCCGGACCGGCGCGAGGGCGGCGTCGCCGGATTCGTGCCGGCTCTGGTCGACGCAGAACCACTCGATCCGGTGCCGGGCAAGAGCATCCTCCAGACCCGGACGATAGGCACATTCGGGAAGCCAGAATCCGGATGAAGGGCCGAAGCGGCGCCGGTGAGAGGCGAGACCGGCGTCGATCTGGAGGTCGAGCCCGGCCCGGGTCGCCAGCAGGGGCAGGACCGCATGAGTGGCGCTGGAGGGGATCAGGGAAACATTCCGGTCCCGGACCGCGGCGAACGCGGCCAGCGGACTGCCGCCGACCCGCTCGAGCAGGACCGCCGCCTTCTCGTAACGGTCGACTTCCGCCCGGGCCGCCGGCACGTGATCCGGATCCGCCGTTTCGACATCCCGCCGGGCGGCGCCCAGCCGGAATTCCTGAAGAAAACCCGCGAGCCGCTCCGAAACCCCCTCGGCTTCGAGCTGGTCGGCCAGTACCGGGGTGACGGTCATGGTCAGGTCACGGGCGACCTCGAGCACCGGCAGGTGCGACCGGATGACTGCGTCGAAAAGCCACTCTTCCCCGAAGGGATAGGTGCCGAAACCCTCGACGTAGGGCATGTGCGAATGAAGGACGATCGCCAGGTCGCCCGCCCCGGGGAGGGTTTTTCCTTCAGACATGACAGACAGCGAGGAAGTCCAGCGAGCTTTCGAGGTTGTGGTTGGAGAGGCGGAAATCCGAGGCGTCGATCGCCGGGGTGAAGCGGTCGTAGAACGGCTTGCTCAACCCGAGCGATTTGTGGACGCGGTCCCAGCCGAGCGACAGTGCCAGTTCATGGACCTTGAGCTTGCCTGCGTGGTGAAGACCGAGGATCTCGACCCGGGCGAAATGAGGTTCGAGCAGGGCCCGGAATTCCTCGAGCCGGTACTCCTTGATGTGCCAGGGGTTGTCTGACTTCTCCGCCCCCTCGGGTGCGAGCGTGAGCAGGTTCGGGGTCGAGATGTAGGCAACCGGTGCGGTCTTCGCAAAGCCGGCGACCAGTGAGTCCGGATCCTGGACATGTTCGATCGTCTGCAGGAAGACGATCGCATCGCGCGGCTCGCTGAAGCTCTCGACGAGTTCCCGCCGGAAAGTGACCCTGTCCGTCGTGTACTTGGCACTGGCGTGCTCGAAGGCTTCGGGGTTTGCGTCGACGCCGATCACCTCGGCGGCGGCAGTGCCGAGAATGCCCGAGCCGTAACCTTCGCCGCAGGCCAGATCGGCGACCTTCAGGCCCCGGACCCGCTCCGCGATCCACTCGTAGACGACGAGGTGCCGCCGGTACCAGTAGTTCTCCTCCGGCACGTCCGGCAGGGTCCGTTCACCGGTCAATTCGAGGGCCGGCACTCCTTCGGGCTGGTTGCTCTGGATGTACGTGTCAGTCAAGGAAACCGATTCTTCCCTATCTTTCTCCGCCATGCCCGCTTCCCCGACCGCAACGCCGGAACACATCAAGGACGTAAATACCCGCTACCACGACGCGGCGGCTGACTCCTACGACGCCAAGTGGGGGATCGACTTCGGCGATATCGGGCAGCACCAGGTCGCCCTGAAGCTGAAGAAGGCGCTCGGCGAATTGCCGAGGACGCTCGGGGACACCCTCGAAATCGGTGCCGGCACCGGGTACTTCTCGCTCAACCTGGCGACCCAGGGACTGATCGAGAGCCTCACCGCGACCGACATTTCGCCGGGCATGCTGAAGTCCCTGGCCCGCACCGCCGGGTCCCTGAACTTCCCGGTCGAAACCGTGGTCACCGAGGCGGAGGTGCTCCCCTTCGAGGACGAAAGCTTTGACACGGTGATCGGTCACGCCGTGCTCCATCACATTCCCGACCTCGACAAAGCCTTCTCCGAGTTCTTCCGGGTGCTGCGCCCGGGTGGCCGGATCGTCTTCTGCGGCGAGCCTTCGCGCTACGGAGACCGGCTGGCCGCAGTTCCCAAGCGAACCGGAAACCTCGTCGCCCCGGCCTGGCGCAAGCTGGTCGGCGCCGACACCCTCGAACACACCGAGGAGGAGAAAGCCGATGATGAACACAGCCTCGAGCCCGAGGTCGATGTTCACGCCTTCGTCCCGGCCGACCTGCGGGCGATCCCGCCGAGGTCCGGTTTCGTCGAGACCAGGGTGAGCGGCGAGGAACTGGTCGCCAATGTCTGGGGCTGGGGGATGCGTTCGATGGAATCCACCGCCACGCCCGATTCGATCCCGCTGCGCTGGCGAAACTTCGCCTTCAGGAGCTACATCGCCTTCCAGAAGGTTGACAACAACCTCCTCGAACCCCACCTCCCGGCCGAGCTCTTCTACAACCTCCTGCTTTCGGCGCGCAAACCCGCCTAGCCGGTCGCTCTACCGCCTCGCGGGGTCGGATCTTGCCCTCGCTTCATGAGGTGCCGCACGTTTAGACCCTTGATGGTCCTGTTTTTGCGGCACCTTTGCCGGGCTTTGGCCGGGTACTTGAGCTGCCGTTTCCGGCCGTTGACGAAGTGCGGCGTCGTCCTGGTGTTTCTGGCGCCGCCCGGGCTACTTGCGGCGTACGCGAAATAGCTTGACGGGGCGGTCAGCCCCTTGAACTTGTGCTGGCCGACCCAGGAATAGGAGAACTCCTCCTCGCCGGCGGCGTCGACCGCCTTCTTGTCGGCGAGCACGCTGTCGGGCCGGGCGGCTTCAGTGATCCGGCTGGCCAGGTTCACCGGCGGGCCGAACCAGTCACCGACCTGCTTGATCGCCTCGCCCCGGGCGACGCCGACCCGCAGGGCGGGCAGGTCCTCGCCGGCCTCGTTGCCGACCTCGATGAACCGGATCGCCGCGTCAAAGAGAGCGGCGCCGTCCTCGGAAACGAGCATCGCGGCATCACCGATCGTCTTGACCAGGCGGACCTCCGGGTTGGTCACCTCGATCGCCACCGACTCGAGCAGCTTGGCCACGGTTCCGACCTTCTCCAGTTCGGAACGCTCGCCGAGCCGGGTGAAGCCGACCAGGTCGGCGAAGCAGATCGAAACCTCGGTGCTCTCCTTCGGGTCGAAGAAGCCGGGGCTGGCCATCGCCATCGCCTGGTTTCTGAGCTGGTCGAGGAAATGTGAACGCAGGGCGTAGTCGACCGCCTGCTCGGCCAGGGGGAGAAGCTGCAGCGAGGCCTGGCGCAGCTGGACTGCCGCCTCGTACTCGTCGGCTCCCGGCTCGATGATGTCGGACGCGACCAGGTCCCGGTGCGACTGGGCGATCCGTGCGGCAGAGCTGCCGACCTGACGGGTCACTGCGAGCAGGTTCTCCTTCGGGATGCCGGCCTCCTGGAAGCGTTTGAGGCGCCGCGCCGCGGTCAGGTCGGCATCGTCGAAGGTTCGCTGGTCCGGCTTGGGTCGCGGCAGGCCGACCGCGGCAATCAGGTTCTGGAAATCGTTGACCGACATTCCGGCCAGTTCGGCGATTTCGGCCGGGGTGTACTTGTCACGGGCACGGCCCAGGACAAGCTCCGAGGGAAGCAGGGCCAGGCGGTTGGCGTCCGCTTCCTCCTTCAGGGTGCTCAGCTCCACCCCGTCCTGCATGTAGAGCTCGGTCAGCAGCTTGATGCGGGCGGCCCGGTCTTCACCTTCCAGTCCTTCGAGCAGCCCCTCCGCTTCGAAATCGGGCAACTCGCGGGTCGCCACGTCGGCCGCCATGAAGGGCCGCAGGTCGGGCGAAGGGTAGTCGTCCGGGTCCGGGTAATCAGCCATAGGCCACCGCCCCGCCGCGGCGCGGGTCACCGGCGCCGTCAAGCCGGCCGGTTTCGGGGTCGCGGGTCACGATCTGAACGCCGCCGAAAAACAGGTTGCGCTGATTCCAGCGGAACACTTCCTGCCCGGCCGCCTCGATCCGGCCGAGCGCCTCTTCATCGACACCCGGCTCGGCCTGCAGCACACCCGCCTCGAGGTGGATCCGGGGCGCATCAACCGCAGCCTGGGGATCAACCCCGGCAAGCAGGTTCAGGGTCGTCTGCAGCACCGCCGAACGGATCCGGTTGGACCCGGCGCTGCCGAGCCCGGCCCGCACCATGCCTTGCTCGAGGATCAGGGTCGGTGACATCATCGAACTGATCCTCTCACCGGGAGCGGACTGGTGGAAGCCCCTCGGGTTCAGATCTTCCTCGCCGAGCATGTTGTTGAGGTGAAACCCGGTGCCGGGCACGACCATTCCGGACCCGGTCCCGTTCGAACAGGTAACCGAGGCGCAGAGACCATCGGAATCGATCGCCGCCAGATGAGTGGTCGAACCGAGGCGGTCATCCAGGAACCTGCGGGCGAAGCCCTCCTGACCAAGGCTGAGAGCGAAGTCATCGTCCCGGGCTTCGTTGGCCGCCGCCATCGCCCTGGCGATTTCCTCCGGGCCGCTTCCTTCCATCCGCTCCAGCAGCGCGAGCGAGTAGGCAACGAGAATCCCGCCCGCCGAAGGCGGCGGATTGGTCAGCAGTTCGCGGCCCCGGTATCGCGCTCCGACCGGTGCCCGGACGATCGGCTCGTAGGCCTCGAAATCCGCCACCGAGAGGGTGCCCCCGCGGGAGACGATGTATTCCTCGACCAGCCGGGGAACCTCGCCCGAGCAGAGCGCCCCCGCCCCCTCGGCCCCGAAGCGGTCGAGCGCGTCCCCGAGGTCGGGATAGCGGAAGACATCCCCCTGGCCGAGGATCTTTCCCTCGGGCGCATAGATCGCGCGGGCTTCCGGGGTCGCCGTGTAGATCGGCTCGAGGATTCTCAGCACATAGGCCTGTTGCTCATTGAGCGGGGCGCCTTCCCGGGCAAGCGCCGCTGCGGGGCCGGTCAGCTCCGCCATCGGCACCGACCCGTACCGCTCCAGGGCGAGAGCGAGACCGGCCGCCGTGCCCGGAACCCCGCAGGAAGCAGCCCCGGCATTGAAGACCTGGGTGGTCGACTCGTCGAAGTGAACCGGCACCGGAAGCAACTCCTCGGTCAGTTCGTGACCGCCCCGGCCCGGCGCGGCGACGAAGAAATCGATCACGGCGGTTTCGATTCCGGGACCGCCGACGATCATGAAACCACCGGCGCCGAGCCCGGTCAACGCACTTTCGAGCGAGAACGAGGCGAGGGCAGCCGCTACCGCGGCGTCGACCGCGTTGCCGCCTTCACGCAGGATTCTGGCGCCGGCCTCGGCCGACAGCGGGTGGCCGGCGGCAACGACACCGCGCCCGTCCACAGCTCAGGAGAGGAATTCGGGAATGTCGCTACCCCCGACTGCCGGCAGCGATTCGCCACGACCGGGCCGAGCGGTCGAACCGCCGCGATCCCGCCGGTCCCGTTCGCTGCGCTCGACCCGCCGGGCAGGAGCACCCTTGCCGTCGAACCGGGTCGCCACGACGGTGATCCAGACCTGGTCGTCGAGATCGTCATCGATGTTCGCGCCGAAGATGATGTTGGCGTCGGGATGGGCTGCCTCACCGACCGCACGGGCCGCCTCGGAAACCTCGATCAGCGAAAGGTCGGGGCCGCCGGTGACCGAGAGCAGGATTGACTTGGCGCCATCCATCGGGGTTTCCAGCAGAGGTGAGCTGGTTGCCTTCTCGGCCGCGATCAGCGCCCGGTCGGGGCCGCTGCCCATGCCGATTCCGAGCAGCGCCCGACCGGCGTCGGACATGATCGACCGCACGTCGGCGAAGTCGAGGTTGATCACCGAGGGCAGCGTGACCAGGTCGGAAATGCCCTGAACACCCTGCCGCAGCACGTCGTCGGCAACCTGGAAGGCGTCGACCATCGGGGTCGACTGGTCGAGCACCTCGAGCAGACGGTCGTTCGGAATCACGATCAGCGTGTCGACTTCACCGGCGAGGGCTTCGATCCCCTGGTCGGCCTGCTTCTGGCGACGGCTGCCCTCGAAGGTAAACGGCTTGGTCACGATCCCGACCGTAAGCGCACCGATGTCGCGGGCCAGACGGGCGATGACCGGCGCGGCACCGGTTCCGGTGCCACCACCGGCGCCGGCCGCGATGAAGACCATGTCGGAGCCCTTGAGCAGCCGCTTGATCCGGTCCTGCTCGTCAAAGGCTGCCCGGAAACCGAGCGAAGGGTCAGCTCCGGCACCGAGTCCGCGGGTCTCGTCGCCACCGATGTGGACGGTCAGGTCCGCCATGCAGAGCTGAAGCGACTGAAGGTCGGTGTTGACCGCCATGAACTCGACGCCCGGGATCTGGGCCTCGATCATGCGGTTGATCGCGTTGACGCCACCCCCGCCGACTCCGATCACCCGGATCACCGGGTTGTGCGGAACTCCGGCTCCGGGCGTCGAGGAAGGTTCCTGGCGGCCGTACCTGGGCCCGTCGTCACGCTCCTGCGGGGCTTCGGAGAAGATCCGCTTGAGCCGGTCCTGGGCGTCAGGCACGTTGGAGGTCTCTGCCGAAGGATCCGGGGCTGAAAGCGGGCCCGGGTCCTCGGCCCGCGGAGCAGGCTCTTCCGGGGCGGCGGCAGCCGGTTCCTCCCGCGTCGATTCCAGCGGATCCCTGCGGCCGAAACGGCCGGCCGCTTCGGGATCGGGTTCAGCGTGAGTTTCGGGTTCCGGCGGCGGCGTCGAGGCGGCTGCGGCCGGTTCAACCGGGTCGCCCTGCGGTCCCCCGGTGTCGTCGGAGGACCGGGGTTCAAATTCGGGTGGGTCCTGGGAAGGTTCGTCGGAGGTAGAGCGGAACAGGTCCGCCAGCGGACCTTCACGCATACTCGCTCGCTTACGACGAGCCATCACTCAAGACCTCCTTCGCCAGATTCCGGTAGTACGACGCCGCACGACTCTCGGGATCGTACTTCAGGACACTAGCGCCTCGTACCGGCGCCTCGGCGAACTTCACGGCCTTGCGGATGCGGGACTTGAAGACGAGGTCCCCGAAATTCTCTTCGAGGATCGAAACGGCCTCCCGCGCATGAAGCGTGCGGGAGTCGAACATGGTCGGCAGGATGCCTTCGATGTGGACGTTCGGGTTCAGGTTTTCCTGAATCATCTTCAGGGTGCTCTGCAGCTGGACCAGGCCGCGCATCGAGAGGTATTCGCACTGGACCGGAACGATCACCTTGCTTGACGCGGTGAGCGCGTTGATGGTCAAGAGGCCCAGGCTCGGCGGCGTGTCGATGCAGATGTAGTCGTACTCGGAGTGAATCTCCTTGAGCGCCCGTTCCAGCGACCGTTCCCGGCCGATCTTGGTGCTCATCGCGATCTCGGCGCCGGCCAGGTCGATCGAGGCGACGGCGATGTCGATCTCCCGGTGGGCGATCACTTCCGAGATCGGCAGGTCGTCGACCAGCACGTCATACATGCTCTTCTCGCACTTGTCCGGGTCGATGCCCTGGCTCATGGTCAGGTTGCCCTGGGGGTCAAGGTCGATGCAGAGAACCCGGTTGCCAAGTTCGGAAAGCGCGACGGCCAGATTCAGGGTCGAAGTGGTCTTGGCGACACCGCCCTTCTGGTTGGCGAAGCTGATCACTTCGGCCATGTCGACCGGCTGTTCCGGCGTGACCGGCTTCAGATGGTCGCTCAGGTCGCGGCGGCTGGGCGCGAGCAGGTCGGCGGCCTTGAGCCGGATTTCGGTCTCCTCGGCGGCAGCGGCTTCCTCGACCTCGGCCAGTTCCTCCTCGACCGGGACCGCGGCGGGCTCGGCCGGGGTCGCAGGCTCGGCCGGGGCGGCCTGGTTCACCTGCTCTTCGGCGACGCTCTGCTCATCGACAACGGCCTGCTCTTCGGCGACGGCCGGCTCTTCGACCGTGATCGGTTCCTCGCCCACGGGAGCCGGGGCCGACTCGAAATCAGTGGCTGGCTTTTCACGTTCGTGGTTCTTGCGGCTCAGGATTCGCATTTGGGCCGTTATTCGCATGTGAAAGCCGGTTTCCTCCCCACACCCCCAATCCGGTTGAATGCCTTCATTCCCGACTTTCTCGACAAACGCCTGCTTTTCGTGACCGGCAAGGGCGGTGTGGGCAAGACCACCGTCGCCATGGCCCTCGGAATCCGGGCTGCCATGGAAGGCAAGAGGACCATCGTCTGCGAGGTGGCAGCGACCGAAAACGCCTCCCGCCTCTTCGCCCAGTCCAAGGTCGGCTTCCGTGAAGTGGAGCTGGCCAACGACCTCTGGGCGATCTCGATCGACCCGGACGAATCGATGCGCGAATACGTCCTGCTGCAGCTCAAGGTCAAGGCGATGCGGGACCTGCTCTTCCGCAGCCGCATGTTCACCTATCTCGCGGCCGCCACACCGGGCCTGAACGAGCTGGTCACGATCGGCAAGATCTGGGAGCTGGCGCAGCTCGACCGCAAGGTCAAACACGGCCGCAAATACGACCTGGTCATCGTTGACGCACCCGCCACCGGGCACGGCATCAGCTTCCTTCAGACCCCCCGCACCTTCGCCTCGATCGCCCGGGTCGGCCCGATCCACAGCCAGGCCCTGCAGCTCGAGGAGCTGATCACCGATCACGAGCAGACCGGCACCGTGCTGGTCTCGCTGCCCGAAGAGATGCCGGTCAACGAGACGGCCAATCTCGAAGCCGAACTCTCCGGCGACATCGGTATCGCGATCGACCGGGTGGTCATGAACGCGCTCTACCCCGAGACCTTCTCCCCGTCCGAGGTCAAGAAGCTGCGCAAGCTGAAGAAGAGCGATGACGCCGAGGTGCGTGCCGCGGGCAGAGCCGCCGCCTCCCAGGCCACCCGGGCCGCCGCCCAGCGCGAGCAGCTCGCTCGGCTCGAGGAGATGGTCGAGACCGAAATCACCACCCTTCCCTTCATCTTCAAGCCTGAACTCGACCTGAAGTCGGCCCGCAAACTGGCCGAGGGGATCACCTGATGGCCTCGATCGAGCGAATCATCGAGGGCCGCGAAATCGTGATCTGTGCCGGATCGGGCGGCGTCGGCAAGACGACCACCTCGGCCGCGATCGCCCTTGGCATGGCGGCCCGGGGCTACAAGGTATGCGTGCTAACCATTGACCCGGCCAAACGGCTGGCCGATTCACTGGGCCTGAAGGAACTGGGCAACGAGGCCAGCAAGGTCAACCCGAAGCTGCTGAAGGAACAGGGTGTGGATCCGGAGAGCGGCGGTGAACTCTGGGCGATGATGCTCGACGCCAAGGAAACCTTTGACGCCCTGGTCGCCCGCCACGCGGAAGATGCCGAAGCCCGGGACCGGGTGCTGAACAACCGGATCTACCAGCAGATCTCCGGGGCCCTGGCGGGTTCGCAGGAGTACATGGCGATGGAGAAGCTCTTCGAGCTCCATTCGGAGGGCCGCTTCGACCTGCTGGTGCTCGATACCCCGCCGAGCCGGAACGCGCTTGATTTCCTTGACGCGCCGCAGCGCCTGACCCAGTTCATCGAGGGCAAGTCGCTTCAGGTCTTCATCAAGCCGACCGGTTTCGCCGCCCGGGTCGCCAGCCGCGGCACCGGGGTCGCCCTGTCAGTGCTGAAGCGGATCGTCGGATTTGATCTGCTGGCCGACCTTTCCGAGTTCTTCACCGCCTTCAGCGGCATGATCGACGGTTTCCAGGACCGGGCCCACCGGGTCACCTCCCTGCTGGCTGACGACCGGACCAGCTTCCTGATCATCTGCGGGCCCCAGTCGGAACCGATCGACGAGGCGGTCTTCTTCCATTCGAAACTGGTCGAGAACAGAATGAACTTCGGAGGCGCCGTGGTCAACCGGGTCCGTTACCGGCTCGGCAGCCATCAGGTGAAGGTCAAGGACCTGAGCGGGCGGATCGACCGCGAGCTGGATGACACCGCGCTCGCGGAGCGACTGGCCCGCAACCTCGCCGAATACGACGTGCTCGCGGTCCGCGACCAGAAGAACATCGACGAGTTGACCAGAGCCCTCAACGGAGAGCCGGTGATCCGGATCCCCTATCTCGACACCGACGTCCACGACATCGCCGGCCTCTGCCAGATCAACGAGTACCTCTTCGTCGAAGAGGATGAACGAGTCGAAAAAGCCATCTCCTGATCACTCGGACTGACCTGCTGGTTACGCCAACTCGTTCGCGGCTCCCCGATCCCGGAAACGCGAGATGCGCTTTTCTGCCCTATACCGGGAGAAAAGCGCATCTCGATGGACCCTGGGCGAGTCCCGTGTCGGCGCCAGAGTCGGGTTCACGCCCAGGTTCAGGAGGTGGCTATGGATTTCGTCTATATAAACGAAATCCATAGGCACCTGCCCCGGGTTGGGATCGGGAGGCGGTCGAGATCGGAGTTGGGTGCCCTAACGGCTGAGAATCGGGGTCTCGCGCGGAAACTTGCCTTGACGCAGCTCGACTTCGGCGGTTGGCTTCCCGGGCCTACCGGTTCTTGAACTTCATCTCGGAGACCGACCACTCGGTGGTTCCCGGATCGGGGAAGAAGTTGCGGTTCGGCTTGGGATGCGGGTTGTGGCGGGCTTCGTCTAGACCGTCCATCGCATGCGAAGGCCATTCCATGGTCGAGCCGTTGCTGTGCGCCTGGGAGAGCCAGTCCTCGCGCAGGGTCGCGCCGATCTCGGTCGAGGCGGTCACCGAAATTTCGCCCGCCTCCGGGATCGGTTCGAGCAGCCGGGTGGTGCCGGAGTCTTCGTCGGCCGTGCCCTGGTCGAAGAGGCCGTTTCCGTTGCCGCGAGACGAAACGACGAACTCGGGCTCGCCGGAGGGCTCCACACTCGGTTCGATTCCGAGCGCACGCTCGATCTCCGGCATCGGCTGAAGCGGGGCTTCGGGCAGCGGCTCGGCCTGGAACTCGGGCACGATGCCGAAGAGCGGGTCGTCAACCGGGCCGTCGACACTCGTTCCGCCAACCACGCGGGGCTTGAAGATGTGGATGTCGGCGCCTTCCTCGGCCACCGGCTCCGTGTTCAGGTCTTCGGCCGGTTCCTCTACCGGATCCCATTCGGCCGAAGATCCGTAGTCACGGGCGCTGCCTTCGCCGGCGGTCAGGCCGCTGGTGATCAAGGTTTCCTCGGCGGCGATGTTGAGGTTCATGCCGTAATGGCCGAGCACCGCCTCACGCAGGATGTGCCGGGTCGAATCCTCGACCCAGGCGGCAATGTAGGTGGCTGACTCGCCACCGATTGACATCAGGTCTTCCCCGTTGACCAGCGATTGTTCGAGGTCGAGCGCGAGTTCGATCCGTTCGCGCGAGCGCAGGTCATCGGCGTTGCCGGTGATCAGCGCTGCCGCCCGGGCGGCCAGGGGAGCGTCGATCACGCCCTCCCCGCCGAGCGAGGCACGGATCGCCAGCAGATGATCACTCAGGGCCTCAACCGGGTTCTCCCGCTCGCAGCCGTACTGGAAGCGCTTCTGCGCAAATTCCATGCGGTCGGCGGCCGGCGACTCCTTGGCCAGGTGCCGGATAAGTTCGTTGAGGGAATCGACTTCCGATTCGATCAGGAAGTAGCTACCGGGCCGGGGCGGCGAGACCGCGGTCTCGATCCGGCGCCAGCTCGACTCGCCCACCGGCGCGAAGGCGAAGGGCCCGAGGCCGACCGAGCCTTCCTTGTAGAGGCGAAGCGCGCGAATCATGCCGTTCAGCCGGTTCACGGCCTGGCGCGGCCCGTCTTCGGTGCTTTCGAGTTCGGTCATCGCGAAGTAGGCGGTCTGCCAGGCGCTGCGGCCGGTGCCTTCGCTGGAAGTTGCTTCGAGCGGCGCGTCGATCGAATCGGCCTGGGCGATCCGGATCCCGCCCTCAAGGGTGACCTCGGTCGGGGTCATCTCGAATCCGACCAGCGGCACGATCAGCACATCCGCCTCCCGAATGTCACGGGTCTGGACTTCGAGCCCGGCCAGGGCGGCTTCGACCCGGCTGATGTCGAGCGAAAATTCGGTGGTGCCTTCCCAGAGCGAGGTGATGAAGACGGCGATCATCTCCTCGGCCCGGCGGGTCGGCTCGGAAGGAACCGGCAGTCCCCGGGACTCGAGATAGGGCGCGGCGACGTCGGAGGAGGCGATCGCTCCGCGCGCGGGACCGTATGAAGGAAGCGACTTCAGCTCTTCGAGGTGAGTCGAGATGAAGCGTGAAGTGAGCGGCACGTACCGGTAGAAGTGAGAGCTGTCCCCGTTGTTCTCGGCCACGTCGAAGGGGATCTCGTCACCGGTGGCCACCAGGGAGGTGAACCGCGTCGATGCCTCGGCTGCGAGCCGCTTCAAAGCCTCATCAAGAACAGGATCGTGCATGGTGATTGGGAGTTCCCTTCCCATCAGAGGCATCCTGCGAATGCAGGATTAACTGCAACTCACCCCCTCGAATACGGTTATGGGAGCGTCAAGCCGTTGTCCCGGTCATCCAAGGAGGGGTCTTGTTCAAAATCGCGCGTCTTTCAGGCTTGGTCGCGTTCCTGACCTTGTCGGCTGCGGTTCTCGCACCCACGGCAGCCGCCCGCCCGGGTGATCTCGACCCCGATTTCGGTGTTGGCGGCAAAACGGTCATCACGCCTGCTTCCGGTGGCATGGAGATCCCGGCAGACATGGCCATGACCCCCGACGGGGGTTATGTGGTGGCGGGGGCCGACCGCCACGCAGGCAAATCGCTGGTCGTCAGGTTCGACGCGGACGGGAATCTCGACACGGACTTCGGCGACCAGGGTGAACTCAGGACAGCTGGCAACGGCTGGCAACAGGTAGAGGTAACGGCCGACGGCCACATCGTCCTGGCCGGTGGCAACAACTCGCAAATGGTCTTCGAGCGCCTGAATGCTGATGGCACCCCCGACGCCGGCTTCGGCGGAGATGGCGGGGTAGCCCTGGATGTTTCGAGCCTGACCCTTCCCGACGGGGCAACCAGGAAGGCAGCCGTATCGGCAATGAGGATTCTCGGCGACGGGAGCATCAGGGCGATAGGCACGGGCTTCGACTGCACCGGTGAATGGACCGATTCGTCCTGTCCCGGGGCTTTGCTGCTCGGAGTCGACCAGGACGGATCGCTTGCCGCGGGCCTGGGAACGGGCGGCGTCAAGGACCTCGGCATCAGAGGCTGGCTCGACGCCGCCTCGATCTTCGCGGACGGCAGCGCCTTGGTCATCCGCAGCCACTACTGCGACCCCCAGTACGGCGGGGCCCTGACCACCAACACCGTCTCCGCTAGCGGCATCGTGGGACCGGATGTGAACCTGACCGGTGGCGAGTACAGCTATTACTGCCCGGACTTGTCCTCACCCCGGCGAGCGGCAACGATCGACGCCCAGGGTCGGGTGCTCTTCGTCACCGGGCAGAGCCTTTGGCGCCTGGATCCCGATGGAACTCCGGATGCCGGTTTTGGCGATCAAGGTGAGGCTCCGATCAACGATTCCGCCCGATTCGTGGCCGGCCACCCATATCTAAAGACAACCGGGATAACAACTGACGACCAGGGGAGAATTCTCCTTTCCGGCGGCCTCGAAGACGGCGGCAAGGGCGAGGGTGGTGGTGACACCTGGGCGAGCATGGGCGCTGTAGCGAGACTGACCGGCGAGGGAATCGTCGACAATTCCTTCGGCGATGGTGGTGTCCGGATTGTCTGGCCCGGCCGCAGGGCGTACAGGAAGCTGACCAGCCAGACACCCGTTCTGACCAGTGACGACAGGATCGTGATCGCAGGCCTGGGACCGGCTGGCGAAGATTACGGTTTCACTTTGGCCGGGCTTGAGAACAGCGAGGCGACCATGCCGGTTTGCGCCGGCAAGACGGCCGATTACCTTGGGACGCCGGGCATCGACAAGATTCAGGCCTTTGACGCAGTGGTCTTCACCGGCGGCGGCAATGACCGAATCATCGGTGGTTCCGGCGCCACGATCTGTGCCGGAGAAGGTGATGACACCGCGGCCCTGGAGTTTGGTCCTTCCCGTGTTTTCGGTGGCTCGGGAGATGACACCATTCGACTCAGCAAGGGAAGAAACGAAGCAAGCGGCGGCGGAGGCGACGACCTGATCATCGGCGGTCACCAGCAGGATCTGATCAAGGGTGAAGCAGGAAAGGACAGGCTTTACGGAGGCGGCAGGGACGACAGGCTGTTCGGCGGCCCTGGACAGGATCAGATCTTCGGCCAGGGTGGCCGAGACTGGCTCTTCGGCGGTGGCGGCCAGGATCTGCTCCGGGTTGGCCCGGTCCGCCCTGACCCGACCGATTACGTGCCTGCCCAGATCGGCGGATTCATGCGGGTCACGACTCTGGGACGCAAGGCCAGCACCTTTGTCCGTCTTCCGATGATCTGCGAGGGCAGAGACCCCGCGCCTGCCTCCCAGTTGACGATGAGAAGTATCGCCTTCGACCCGGGAACCGGGTTGTTGTCCAACGTTGGCGAAGGTTCGACCTCGCTGGACGACGATTTCGTCTGGATCTCGGAGATCCAGGCTCGGGTGAAAGGTGACCGAATCACCGGTCGCGTGAGATACATCGAGGGCGAGAACTACTACGACCAATACGTTTGCCGCACCGGGTCCGGCCCGATGAAGGAGAGCAGCATCCTCAAGGATGCCTGGGTTCCGTTCACTGCCAAAGCGAAGCCGAAACCACGGCAGGTCGCTCGGCAGAACTAGATCCGGCGTTCAGGCGCTGACGGTTTGTGAAGGCTCTTCGACTTCGAGCCAGCGGATGCCGTACTCGCGCATGTCGTCGATCAGGGGGACGAGGTCCTTGCCCTTGTCGGTCAGGGCGTAGGTGACCCGGGGCGGAACCTCGGGGAAGGTCTGGCGTTCGACGATGCCCGCCTCTTCGAGAGTGCGGAGGCGCAGCGAGAGGGTGCGGGGGCTGATGCCTTCGAGCGAGCGCTCGAGTTCGCAGAAACGGCGGCTTTCTCCGGCCAGGTCGCGGATCACGAGGAGGGTCCACTTACCGGAGATCACGTCTGCGGTGCGACATACAGGGCACTGATCGTTGTCGATGGCGCTCATGGTGTTTCGGTGACCGTGTCGGTTGCGGCCGGGCATCCGCTCGGGCCGGTTGAGTCACTTCAACAAGTATAGGCATATGGCTTCACTTACTGAAGCGCACCGCCGGTAGCGGCAAGCATGATTCCCGCGCCCGCCGCCAGAAACGGGGCCAGCGGAAGGGCCGTCCGGGATGGCGGGAGGCGCCTGCCGAGGGCAATCAGGACCCCGGTCAGGCCGGCCAGGGCGAGACCGATGACGAGAGCGATCCAGACCTGCTGGCCCAGGTAGAGGCCGACTACCGCCACCAGCTTGACGTCACCCATGCCCATGCCTTCGGGCCGGATCAGGTTCGCGAGCAGGAACGGTGCGGCCGCCAACAGGCCGAACAGGACCGCGGAGCCGGCCCGGCCCTCGGCGGCCGCCAGTCCGATCCCGGCCAGGGCCGCCCCGGCCATCAGCCAGTTCGGGATCTCGCGGCTGCGCAAATCGGTCGCCGAGGCGATCAGGAGCGTGATGACGAGGACGGGAACGGCCATACCCCGACCCTGCCCGAAAAAACCTCACACGTGGCTCTACAGGTGCAACGATTGTGCAACAGAAAGGCCAGCCCGGAGGCTGGCCTTTCGCAGTTGATTCAGATCCTGAGGATCAAGTGGCCTCACGAAGCTTCTGCGCTTCATTCAGCGACTGGAGCTTCTTCAGCGACTGATTCTCGATCTGACGGATCCGCTCGCGGGTCACGTTGAAGGTGCGCCCGACCTCGTCGAGGGTGCGGGGGTGCTCGCCGCCGAGCCCGTAACGGAGCTCGAGCACGCGGCGCTCGCGGTAGGAGAGGTTCTCCAGCGATTCCTTCAGCGCTTCCTTGGTCAACAGGTCGGCTGCCCGGTCAAAGGGCGACTCGGCCTTCTCGTCGGCAATGAACTGGCCGAACTCGGATTCCTCCTCGTCACCGACCGGCTTCTCGAGCGAGACGGGTGACTGGGCGGAACGCTTGATCGAGTCGACTTCCTCGGGGTCGATGCCGGTTACTTCGGCGATCTCCTCCGGGGTGGGCTCGCGGCCCAGTTCCGTCACCAGCTTGCGCTCGGCACGGCCGATCTTGTTCAGCTTCTCGACAACGTGGACCGGGATCCGGATGGTCCGGGCCTTGTCGGCGAGGGCGCGGGCGATCGCCTGGCGGATCCACCAGGTCGCGTAGGTCGAGAACTTGAATCCCTTGCGGTAATCGAACTTCTCGGCCGCACGGACCAGGCCGAGCGTGCCTTCCTGGATCAAATCGAGGAAAGGCAGGCCCTGGTTGCGGTAGTTCTTGGCGATCGAGACGACGAGCCGGAGGTTCGACTCGACCATCTTCTGCTTGGCGTCGAGGTCACCGCGCTCGATCCGCTTGGCGAGATCGACTTCTTCCTGGGCGGTCAGCAGGCGAACCTTGCCGATGTCCTTGAGGAAGAGCTGCAGTGAGTCGGTGGTCATGTCCGGCTTGAGGTCGAGCGCCTCCTTCTTGCGCCGGCGGCCGCGGCGGCCGTCGGAGCGCTCGTTCTCGGCCGAAGCCTTCTGCGCCGGATCCACATCCTCGACCAGCTCGATCCCCTGCTTTTCGATGTGACCGTAAAGGTCTTCGACGTCTGATTCGTCGAGATCGACCTCAGCCACGGCAGTGGCAACGTCACCGAAAGTGAGGACGCCGAGCTGCTGACCCCTGTTGACGAGGGTCTTTACTTCTTCTAGTTCCTGGAGTTCGGCTACAAGCATCATGTCCCTATCTGGTATTCCGTAAGACGGCGTCTATACCTGTCTACCCGAAAATGAGGGTCCGGGTCACAGAAAATCTTGCGAATCACTCGTCAGGATCCGCATCGCTCCATATGTAAACAGGAGCAGGAAAAACCGCCGCCGTCTGTAAGTGGTCAAACGAGTGACCGGATAATAGCCACTTCACTTAGTAAAGTCAAGGGGCTGCGATCCGTGAACTCTGCTTCACTCAAGGAACGCGTACCGGCCCCATGAGTTGCACTGACTGTGACGAAAATCATCCGGAGCATCCCAACGATGCCCCGCTTCCCCTCTCCGAGCAATGGAAGCACCTCCACTGGCTGCAGGCCTTCTGGACCCGGGCCTGGCGGGAAAACGTAACCGGGCTCTCCGGCATGGTCGCCTACAACCTGATGCTGGCGATCTTCCCGTTCGCCTTCCTCGTGCTGTTCATCTTCTCCCAGGTACTGCGGGTCGAAGGAATCGACCAGGGCATCATCAACGACCTCCAGCGGCTCTTCCCGAACGCCGAGCAGGGCACGCTCGACGACATCCTCAAGGCGATCCGCAACAACTCCGCCACCCTCGGTGTGGCCGCCGTCTTCGGCTCGCTCTGGATCGGCGCCTCGTTCTGGGGGGCGATGGACACCGCCTTCTGCCGGATCTATCACGTGCAGTGCCGCGGCTGGTGGGAGCAGAAGCGATTCTCCCTCGTCATGCTTCTGGTGGTCACGATCTTCCTGCTCGGCAGCGTCCTCCTCCCCGCCCTCGAGGGTGCCCTGATCCGTCAGACCGACAACCTTCCCTTCGGCCTGAATGAGGTCCAGAATCTCGACAACGCGGTGTTGCTCGCGGTCACACTCAGCCTGAACTTCACGGTCGCGGCAGTGATCTACTGGGCGGTGCCGAAGGGCCACATGCCCTGGCGGGCGGTCTGGCCGGGAGCCCTCTTCACGACCCTGGTCGCCGCCGCTGCGAACTGGCTCTTCCCGGTCTACCTCAACAACGTCTCGACCCTGAACCGTTTCGGCTCGACGATCGGCTTCATCCTGATCGCCCTTTTCTGGTTTTACCTGGTCGCCCTGACCATGCTGGCCGGCGCGGTGATCAACTCGATCCGCCACGAGTACCACGACACCGGGAGCCTGCCCTACGGCATCCTCAGCCGGGCCCAGCTGCTGGCCAGGGCCCAGGCCGACGAGGCGAAGGCCGCACAGCGACCGATGGCCGAGCCCTACCGCTCGCTGGTCAGCGGTGACGCCTGGCCGAAGCCGGAGGCCGGCCCGGACGAAGAGAGCGAGGCCGAGACCAAGGTCATTCCGCTGCGCCGTCGCAAGCGCCAATGAGCGTCAGGATCGAGCTGATGCCGGACCCGGTCCGGCACGGACTGGCCCGGACCGGCGGCGTGACCTGCGAGCAGGAGGCGGTGATCACGGTCGACCGCGAAACCTTCGAGCAGATCTGGACGCCTTCCACCCTGGAATTACTGGCCAGGTCCTACTGGGATTACATTCGCCGTTTCACGCTGGGGGCGATTCGGGTCCAGTACCGGGTGGACTCCCAGACCGTAACGCTGCTGGGCCGGGTGCCGCTGCTCCGCTTTCGCACCCCGGTCTTTTCGACCGGCAACGACCGGGCCTCGATCGAGTGGCCGGTCGAAAAGGGACTGCTGGTCGCCCGCGACGGCCGCGGCAAGGGTTTTCTGCGGATTGAGGCTTCTCGCGGCCAGGCCGAGGACGCCGGGTGCCCGACCCTGATGGTCTCTTCGACGGTTTCGAACTTCTATCCCTGGTTGAGGGGGACCGGCCGGTTCGCCAGGTTCGGAACCTGGCTTTACTCGCAGACCCAGCTGCGCATCCACATCCTCGTGACCAAGGGCTTCCTCCGCTCGCTCGACGAGCTGCCGGACGAGGTGCTCCGGCGGGGCGTATCGCCGGGAACCGGTTAGCCGCCGGCTTCGATTTCCGCGACGGCCTTCCGGAGGACCGTTCCGAGCGATTCGGGCTGAACCCCCAGCTCTTCCGGGCCCGGCGGCTGCGTCACCACCGTTTCGGTCGAAAGCCCCTCGATCAGCGGCCGGGCGACCCCGACGTCAACCGGCGTGATCAGTCCGAGCCAGAGCGAAGACAGCCTCGGGGTGAGAAAGGGCACACCGATCCGGAGCGGTGGCCTTCTCCCCATCGCTTTCGCGGTCTCGTCCATCAGTCCGCCGTAGGTCGTCACGTCCGGCCCGCCAATCTGGATCTCGCTGTTGCCGTCCAGCTTCAGCGCCCGCGCCAGGCACTCGACCACATCGTCGATGCCGATCGGCTGGGTGCGAACCGAAGTCCAGCGGGGCGTGACCATCGCCGGCAGGCGGCGAACCAGCCAGTAGATCGTCTGGAACGACTCGCTACCGGCACCGATCACCACGGCGGCCCGCATGTAGGTGACGTCGATCCCGGTCGAGCCCAACGCCTGCGCGGTCTCGTGGCGGGACCGCAGATGTCGCGAGCGACCCTCCCCCAGGCCGCCCAGGTAAACGATTCGCTCGACGCCGACCTCGGCCGCCGCTTCGGCGAAGTTGCTTGCCCCCTTCAGATCCGATTCGGCGAAGTCACCGCTCGCCCCGCGGCCCATCGAGTGCACCAGGTAGTAGGCGACCCGGACTCCGGAAAGTGGCCAGCGGAGCGATTCCCGGTCAAGCACGTCGCCGGCCACCACTTCACAGCCGGCTTCTTCCAGGTCCCCCGCCCGGGCCGGGTTCCGGGCCATGCAGCGAACGGCGTTGCCGCCCCGGACCAGCCTCAGGGCCAGCCTGCGGCCGATGTAGCCGGTCGAACCGGCGACAAGTACCGGCTCAGCCGAAGAGGCCACCAGTCACTTCACGAAGCTTGGCGCGGTCGTGGCGGGCGCCGATCTTGCGGACGGTGCCGGAGCGGGAACGCATGACCAGAGACTCGGTGCTCGCCCAGCCCTTGTGGCGGCGGACGCCGTCGAGCAGGTCACCGTCAGTGACGCCGGTCGCGGCAAAGAAGACATCGTCCCCGGAGACCAGGTCGTCGGCGGTCAAAACCCGGTCGAGGTCGTAGCCGGCGTCGATTGCCGCCTGGCGTTCCTCGTCGTTGCGGGGCCAGAGCTTGCCGATGATTTCCCCGCCGAGGCACTTGATCGCGGCCGCGGCGAGCACGCCTTCGGGGGTGCCGCCGATGCCCCAGAGCAGGTCGATGCCGGTGTCGTCCGAGACCGCCAGCAGGGCGGCCTGCACGTCGCCGTCGGTGATGAAGCGGATCGTCGCGCCGGACTCCCGGACTTCCTTGACCACTTCCTCGTGGCGGGGGCGGTCGAGAATGGTCAGGGTGACGTCTTCGGGTCCGCCGCCCTTGCGCTCGCCGATCTTGCGGATCACTTCGCCGATCGGCTCGTCGAAGGTGAGCAGGTCCTTGAACTCGGACGCGGCGGCGAGCTTCTCCATGTAGACACAGGGCCCGGGGTCGAACATCGTGCCGCGCTCGGAGAGGGCGATCACCGCGAGGGCGCCACCGAAACCGCGGGCGGTCAGGGTCGTGCCCTCGAGCGGATCGACGGCGATGTCAACCACGGGCGGGCTGCCGTCCCCGATCTTCTCGCCGTTGTAGAGCATCGGCGCTTCGTCCTTCTCGCCTTCGCCGATCACCACGATCCCGTCCATCGGGACGGTGTCGAGCAGGATGCGCATCGCATCGACGGCGGCGCCGTCAGCGGCAAGCTTGTCACCCCGCCCGATCCACCGCGAGGCGGCGAGGGCCGCCGATTCGGTGACGCGAACCAGCTCCAGGGCCAGGTTGCGGTCGGGCTTTGATCCGGATCGAACGTCGTGCGAGATAACACCCATGCGGGGCAGGCTATATAGGCTGCCGCCATGAGCGCACGCTGGGGCTTGACCCTCCCCCTGCCCGGGGTCTCACTGGCCGACACCAAGGACTTCGTTCAGCTGGCGGAGGCCGAGGGTTACACCGACCTCTGGACCGGGGAAACCGGCGGCCCGGACGGCTTCACGCCGCTCGCCCTGAGTGCCGCCTGGACCAGCAAGGTGCGGCTCGGCACCGGCATCGTCGGGGTCTTCCAGCGCGGACCGGCGCTGCTCGCCCAGCAGGCCGCCGCCCTGACCGACGCTTCCTCCGGCCGCTTCGCCCTCGGCATCGGCGCCTCCTCCGACCGCATGGTCGAGGGCTGGAACCAGATCCCCTTCGTCAAGCCGCTTTCCAAGGTCGAGCAAACCGTGGACTTCCTGCGGGTAGCCCTCGCCGGGGAGCGCACCGACACCGGCTTCAAGCTGGAGACGGCCCCGACCCACGAAACCCCGATCGTGCTGGCCGCCCTGCGCGGCAAGATGCTCGAGCTGGCGGTCAACAAGGCCGACGGCGCCTTTACCAACTTCCTGCCCCTGGCCGGCCTGCCCAAGGTGGTCGACGGCATCGAGGGCGCCGGCAACGACTTCGAGCTGCTTTGCCGTTTCTTCTGCATCCCCGGTGAAAGGGAACAGGTCGAGGGCCTCGCCCGGTTCATGTTCTCCAGCTACATCACGGTGCCGGTTTACGCGAACTTCTTCCGCTGGCTCGGCTACGGCGAAGAGATCGAAGCGATGGTCGAGCACTGGAACAACAAGGACCGCCAGGCCGCCGCGGCGGCCGCGCCCTGGGAGCTGATCGAAGACACCTTCCTGCTCGGCAGCCCGGAGCAGATCCGCGCGAGGCTCGATGAATACGTCGCCGGCGGGATCACCCTGCCCGTGATCACCCCGGTCACCACCCCGGACAATCACGCCGCGATGATCAAGGCCCTGGCTCCCTGACGCCTTCCTCCAATCGAGAAGGCGAAAGTGGCCACATAGCGCTCCATTCAGCCTTCTCGGCTGCTGCGGATCCGGGGGCAGCTCGAAAGCCAGCCGGCTAGCCGGTTCCCTCGGCCTCGGGTTCGGTCCAGACCTCCTTCTCCCAGGGCGGCGTGATCGGATCGAAGTCGGCCGGTCGTGCGAGCGGACCGTCCTTGACCGATTCCAGCGGGACCAGCCGGACCAGGGCGGACGGAGTGTAGGAGGGGTAGTCCGAGTCGGCGAGGCTGGCGGCGACGTTGCCGGCGTGGCTGCCGCCGGCGATCAGGTACTGCCCGGTCGCATCACCCCAGCCTCCCTTCTCGCGCAGGCCAACCTTCTCTGCCGCGTCGGTCAGAAAGCCCCAGCCGAGGTCGGAGCCCCAGTTGACCGACGACCGCGTGTGGTTGTAGCCGGCATGGGAGGAAGCCCGCTCGCTGACCACTCCGTCGGGATCGACCCTGATCTGCATTGATTCCCAGTCATTCCGGTGGTAGCCCTCGTCCTCGAGGAGCGGTGCCCCTCGAAGCGAGGCGCTCTCGGGGTAGTAGGCCCAGTACTGGATGTAGATGCTGCCGTCGGGCTCGTGGATGACCCTGGTGAAAAGCGTTACCGGCTCTCCGGCAGTGGACTGGCTGACCTCGCCCTCCTCGGTTCCGTCGGCGCACCAGGGCGATCGGCAGGTCCGGTAATCGACCGGCAGGCCGAGCATGTCCTTTCCGTACATAAGGGCCGGCGCCCCGGAACGAACGAGTTCCGCGACTTCCGGACCGTAGGCCGCGTCGAGCGAACCCCCGCCGGCGCAGGAACCGGACAACGAGGCGGCGCAGAGCAACCTGGTCGAGACGGAATGGGCAAGCCCGACCGCCGGCACCTGGATTCCCGCCGCGGTGAGCGCCGCCATCAGGGCCGCGACCAGGGTGATCAACCCGACCCACTCGATCGTCGATTGGCCCCGCGTCGATTTCAGCCTCACGCCCATCGCCCAATCGTGGCGGGAAAAAGCTCACAAGTGTGTTACCGGTGCAACGATTCAGTGACGGACGGCCGAGGTAAAATCGGTCCATGGCCGATCGCAACAAGATGACCCCGCCGTCCAGTGCTTCGAAGAAGACCCCCGAATGGAAGTGGTGGGCCTTCGGCATCGCAGTCCTCCTGCTGCTGATCGTGGTTCTCCAGAACTCCCAGGACGTGGAGTTCAAGATCCTTTTCCTTGTCGACACCGCGGCGCCCCTCTTCGTCCTGCTGCTGTTCGCCGCGGCGATCGGCGCGATCATCGGCTACACCGGCCCGATCCTCCGCCGCCACCGCCACAACACCCGCAAGGAATACGGCAAGGACTGAGCGGCGCGATGTCGCTCCCGAAGATCGAACCGGTCCGCCTCGAAGGCGACCGGGTGGCACTGGAGCCGATCCGTGCCGATCTCGCCGACGAGCTCTGGATCGCCGCGCAGGATCCCGAGATCTGGCACTGGACCACCCATCTGAACCACAGTCGCGAGTTCTTCGACGGCTGGGTTGCGGGCGGCATCGAAGGCTGGGAGAGCGGCGAGCGCAGCACCTTTGTGACCAGCCTCCGGTCCGCGGGAAGCGACGAGCCAGCCCGGGTTGTCGGCAGCAGCAGCTACCTCTTCTACCGGCCGGATGAGGACGTGGTCGAGATCGGCTCGACCTGGCTGAATCCCGGGGCCTGGGGCACGGGCGCCAACACCGAAGCGAAGCTGCTGATGATGAGCCACGCCTTCGAGGCGCTCGGCTGCGTTCGGGTCGAGTTCAAGACCGACCGTCGCAACGATCGCTCGCGAGCCGCGCTCGCGGCCTTGCCGGCGCAGTTCGAGGGGATCCTGCGCAAGCACACGAATCCATTCGGGGTTGGCCGGCGAGATTCCGCCTACTACAGCGTGATCGATGACGAGTGGCCCGAGGTTCGCGCGGCGCTCGAGGCCCGCCTGGCCCGCCGATCCTGAGCCCCGGCCCCGGGGCGCCGCTTCAGTCCTGCCCGATCCGCTTTCCCGCGATCTCGACCGCTTCCGGGTTCTCGTCGATCAGCAGGTAGTCCCGGCCCAGTTTCCGGCAGACCGCGCCGAGCGTTCCCGAACCGCAGAAGGGGTCGAGGCAAAGGTCCCCCGGCCGGGTTGATGCGAGCACCATCCTGCGTACGATCCCTTCCGGTTTCTGGGTCGGGTAGCCGGTCTTCTCGGCCCCGTTGGTCGGCACGATCGTGTGCCACCAGACGTCGGTCGGCAGTTTGCCCTTGGCCACCTTCTCGGGGGTGACCAGCCCCGGCGCCATGTACGGCTCCCGGTCCACCTCGCCGGAGTCGAAGTAGTAGCGGTCCGGATCCTTGACATAGACCAGGATCGTGTCGTGCTTGGCCGGCCAGCGCCGCTTCGACTTGCCGCCGTAGTCGTAGGCCCAGATGATCTCGTTGAGGAACGACTCCCGGCCGAAGATGCCGTCCAGCATCACTTTCACGTAATGGGCTTCGCGGTAGTCGATATGCAGGTAGAGCATTCCTGTTTCGTTCAGCAGGCGGTGAATCTGCTTCAGCCGCGGCTCCAGGAAGGCGGTGAAGTCATCGAAGGCATCCGAGTACGAGGCCTCTCCCGCCTTTTCCGTGCGGTAGCGCCGGCCGCCGAAGCCGGTCCGGTCCCCATCCGTGTCGGCAACGGTCCGCAGGGCCTGCCGCGACTGCTGTTTGCCGGTGTTGAACGGCGGGTCGGCATAGACCATCTGGAAGGACCCGGCCGCCAGTCCGGCCATCAGGTCGAGGTTGTCGCCGAGCAGGATCCGGTTGCGCTCCATTCCGGAAACCTAGATGTTGCAGCCCGGTCAACGGGAGCCCGGTTGCCTCCGGGAACGGGCGATCCCGTAGTTTCCCCGAGGTGACCGCGAGCAGCGACCTCCCCTATCCGCCCTTTGAGCTCGCCAACCGCGTAATCGAGTTGCCCAGCAACGACTTCGCCGGGTACGTCCACTACGAAATGGCCGGCCGGCAGACGCGGGATGAGCTGCTGGATCTGCTGCCCGACGGATACACACTGGAAGGTCGCAGCCTGCTCGACTTCGGTTGCGGCGCCGGCCGCACCCTGCGGCAATTCCACGAGGAGGCTTCCTCGGCGCGGGTGGTCGGATGCGACATCGACCGCGAGAGCATCGACTGGATGCAGGCGAACCTGGCGCCGATCGAGGCGGTCTGCTCCGAAGTCGATCCGCCCCTGCCCTTCGAGTCCGGAAGCTTCGACTTCATCTGGGCGATCTCGGTGTTCACCCACCTGACCGGCAACTCGGCCGCCTGGCTGATGGAACTCCACCGCCTGCTCAAGCCGGGCGGTCTGCTCATGGCCTCCTACATGGGCGAGCTCAACTCGGAAGAGGTCGCCGGCGAGCCGTGGGACGAGAACCGGATCGGCATGAACGTGCTTCGTCACAGCCAGGGATGGGATGTGGGCGGTCCGATGGTCTTGATGTCCGACTGGTGGGTTGACGAGCACTGGGGCCGGGCCTTCGAGATCCGCAAACGGCACTTCGCGGGAGGTCAGACCTGGGCCCTTCTGGAAAAGAAGGATGTCCGGCTTTCCGCCGATGAACTGATGGCGGCCGGCGACGATCCCCGTGAGATCGCCGCCCTCCGCCACAACGTCGCCCAGCTCCAGGCGGAGATCGACGACCTCAAGTCCCATCAGCAGGGCGGGTCACTCGCCCGGGCCGGTTCAGCCCTGAAGCGAAGGGCCAGCCGTTTGCGTCGCCCGGACTGAGCCGGCGCCGGGGCGTCCTACCTGCGGGCGATGAAGATGCCGCTGTCCGAGCAGTCCTGGGGATTCCAGCCGCGGGCAACCTCTGAATCGACCGTGCCCCGGATGTAGGTATCGCGCAGGCCGAGGAAGATGTCGCCCCTGACCGGGACTTTCTTGCCCCGGTAGTTCTTGACCACCCGGAAGTGGATGATCGCCCCGCCTCCGGCCGGCCCTTCCTTTACCCGCACCGCCTTGCTGTAGACGAGTGTCTTCCAGTGAAGCGGCAGGCCGAACTGATTGTTGTCCGAGCAGTCGAAGGCGATCCCGAGCTTGACGATCCGCACCTTGTCACCCCGCGCGGCAATGGCCACGCTGGTCAGCGGCTGAGGCCGGAACTGACCCCGCACCTTGCCGGTGAAGGTGCCGCGGCCCCAGCCGGCTGCGGAAGCCGAAACGGGCATCAGGACGCCGGAAAAGAGGGTGGCCAGGGACAGGACGAGGGCTGTGAGTCGGGTCTTCATGCTCCCAACCTAGAAACCCCACCTTGCCACCACCTTGCGAACCCGGCTTCGCAAGTCTCGTGGGTCGGATTTCCGGCCCGATTGCCGGTTATCCGACCCACTGCCGATAAACAGCGGCATTGAAGGGGGAGTTGAGGGTGTTCCCGAGTCCTGTGGCACCTCCGGGGCCCGGTTCAGGCCCGGGTTTCGGGAGGTGGGTATGGATTTCGTCTATATGGACGAAATCCA
>ERZ724513.18-NODE-18-length-55902-cov-9.199151_pt1 | contig 55902 bp, 48 predicted proteins | sample MGYA00376046_ERZ724513 | MGnify/ENA primary metagenome ERZ724513 (study PRJEB28724, sample SAMN07190883) | activated sludge metagenome | isolation source: activated sludge of sewage treatment plant in Hong Hong | place: Hong Kong | collected 2016-03-17 ...
TCGGTGCGTTTTCCGTCGCTGAGCGACGGCAAACGCACCGAAATCGCTGGGGTCAGTCGCCGCCGAGCTTTCGGTAGACCGCGCCGACGATCGGCGCCACGACCGCCCGAGGAGCGTAGCCGCTGGCCACCGACATCGCCTTGGACGTCAGGCCGGGAACGACGCGCATCCTGTTGTGCTCCAAGGCATCCAGCGACACCCGTGCGGTGTACTCGGTGTCGATCCACAGGAACTCCGGGATCAGCTTCTCCACCAGCGAGCGCTGCGACTCGTCGGGCAACTCGGTGCGCACCGGCCCCGGCGCGAGCAGTGTCACGTGCACCCCGTCCTTCTTGACCTCGCCGCGCAGCGATTCGCTGAACGTGTTCGCGAACGCCTTGCTGGCCGCGTAGGTGGCATTGTTCGGAATCGGTGAGTTGCCCGCCGCCGAACCCGAGATGAGGATGCCGCCCGCGGCGCGGCCGATCATCCCCGGCAACACCGCCAGGGTCAGATCGTGGACCGCATTGACGTTGAGCGCCACCTGATTTCGTTCGACTTCGGGGTCCAGGGCGGCGACCGGGCCGAAGGTCGCCGTGCCCGCGTTGTTGCACAGGATCGAGATGTTTCGCTCGGCCAGCTCCTCGCCCAGTCCCCGCCGGGCGGCCGGATCGGTGAGATCCACGGCCCGCACCTCGACGGTCACGCCGTGCCGGCCGGAGATGCGGTCGGCCACCGTCTGCAGCACGTCGCCGCGCCGCGCCGTGATGATCAGATGATGTCCGCGGGCCGCGAGCTCGTCGGCGAGTGCCTCGCCGATCCCTTGCGAGGCGCCGGTGACGACCGCGCGCGCATCAGGGCTGGGTGGGGGTACGGGCATGCGGTCATGGTAGACAACCGGGATGAGCATGCCCGGCCGGTCCCGGATCGCGGCGTGGGCACTGTGGGACTGCGGCGCCACCGGCATGGCGGCCATCGTCACGACGTTCGTGTTCTCGGTCTATCTGACCGGTTCGGTCGGTGTGCACGTGTCCGGCCAGCCCTCACCGGCGAGCTGGCTGGGCCGGGCCCTCGCGCTCGCGGGATTCGTCGTCGCGGTGCTGGCGCCCGTCACCGGTGTCCTGGTGCAGGCGTCCCCGCGGCGCCGGGCCACGCTGACCCTGTTGACGTTGTCGGCTGCGACCCTCACGGCGGCGATGAGCCTGATCCGGCCACACCCGTCCTATCTGCTCGCCGGGTTGGCACTGCTGGCGGCGACGGCCGCCTGCCTGGACCTGGCGACGGTGCCCTACAACGCGATGCTGCGCCAACTGTCGACGCCGCGGACCTCCGGCCGGATATCCGGATTCGGCGCGGCCGCAGGATATTTCGGCAGCGTCCTGTTGCTACTGGTGGTGTACTTCGGATTCGTCGCCGGCTCGGGACCGCGCCGCGGACTGCTGGGAATCCCGGCCGACGACGGCCAGAACATCCGCGCGGCCATGCTGCTGACGGCCGCGTGGCTGGTGACCTTCGCGGCGCCACTGCTGTTCACCGCGCACCGCATCGGGACCGCCGACGCCGTGCCGATGGGGCGGATCGGCCTGCTGGGTGCCTACCGCAAGGTGTGGGGCGACCTGACCGCCGAGTGGCGCCGTGACCGCAACCTGGTCTACTACCTGATCTCCAGCGCCGTGTTCCGGGACGGCCTGACCGGTGTGTTCGCCTTCGGAGCGGTGCTCGGGGTCAGCGTGTACGGCCTGTCGCAGGCCGACGTCTTGCTGTTCGGTGTGGCGGCCTGCGTGGTGGCCGCCACCGGCGCCGTCATCGGCGGGCACGTCGACGACCGGGTCGGGTCCAAGCCGGTGATCGTCGCCTCGTTGACCGCGATGCTCGTCATCGGCCTGGTTCTGCTGGCCGTGTCGGGTCCGCGCGCGTTCTGGGTGTGCGGGTTGCTGCTGTGTCTGTTCGTCGGTCCGACCCATTCGGCGGCGCGCACGATGCTGCTGCGGATGTGCGCCCACGGCAGGGAGGGTGTCGCGTTCGGTCTCTACACGATGACCGGGCGGGCGGCGACGTTCCTGGCGCCGTGGATGTTCTTCACCTTCGTCGACGTGTTCGGCACCGACCGGGCCGGACTGGCGGGCCTGATGGTGGTGCTCGGCGCCGGTCTGTTCGCGGTGCTGTGGGTGCGTTCGCCGGCGCAGGTGGGACTAGCCGCCGATCGATGAGCAGATGGTCAGCCCGTTGCCGGATCGTTGCTCGGTCTGCGTGCCGTTCAACGTTATGCTGCAACTGATGTCGCGCCCGACGTTGATCACCGTGACGCTGGCGGCCTTGACCGTGGACGGGGACAGCGACACTTCGCGGCTCCAGGGCAGCGCGACGTTGAACTCCATCTGAAGGATCCCGCCGGTGTCGACGTAGGTGATGCTGATCGCACGGCCCTCGCCGCTGACGTTATAGACGACCGACTCGGTCGCGGCTTCCTCGGTGGTGGTCGGTCTCGACGTCGTCGGTTCCGAGGTGGAGGGTTCGGTGGTCTGCGGTTCCGTTGTCGTCGGTTCGGTTGTCGGCGTCGGCGTCGGGGTGGTCGTTCGCGTGGTCGTCGGCGGCGGCACTGTCGTGCTCGGCTCCGGCATCGGAGGCAACGGGCCGATCGCGGTGTCGTCGCGGGTGGATCCGTAAGTGACCAGGAGCGCGACCACCAGGCCGATGACGATCGCGACGGCGCCGCCGGCCACCAGCCACAACCAGCGCGGCGACTTGGGCGGCCCCGGCGGCGGCTCGTCGGGCGGCGGCGGGGGCGGCGGCGGCTGGTACTGCGTCTGCGTCCAGTAGGGCGGCAGGATCTGGGTGTCGTTGGTTTCCGGCCCGCGCGGCGGCGGGTAACCGGGATAGCCGTAGTAGCCGCCGTAGGCGGGGTCGACCGGGGGATAGGTCGGACTCATCTGTTCGGTCGGCTGCGACCATTGCGGCTGGTTCGGATACTGCTGCGGGTCTTGGTACCGGTCCCAGCCGCCGGGGCGCTGTGGATCGCTCATGCCCACCTCATGTGTTGCAGGCTACCTGCGGAACGGATCGGATCGGGTGACAGTCGGCGAACCCGCAGCTCAACGCCCTGATTGGAGCAGAGTTCGGGGTTGTCGCTACCGTCGTGACCGAGGAGGTTCGCCGATGCCCGCAGTGGCCGCGTCGCGGGCGCCGCGGGTCAGGGCGATCTACGGCGCGTCGCTTGCCCCGGACGCCACCGCCGTCGCGCACCTCGTCGACGACGGGGGCTATCCCCGTGCCGTGCAACGGTTCCTGCGTGGCCGCCGGGCCAGTTCGTGGCGCGACGTCGAGTTGCCCGTGGCGGGTCCGGTGACCCGGGTGCTGCATTCCGCCGACGGGCACTGGCTGGCCTGCGAAGTAGCGCCCGAGGGCGGATCCCGCACCCAGCTGTGGGTGGTCACCACCGACCCCGACGACCGCGCTGCCCGGCGCATCGACGCCGGCGAGGACGGGGGCGCCGACACCGGCCACCGGGCTGCCGAGCTCGTCGCGTGGGACGGCACGCGAGTGGCGGCCATCCTCACCGGCGACGACGGCGTCGGGATGTCGTGCCTGATCGATCCGGCAACCAGGCAGCGGTTGATGCTCGACCGCCGATCGGCCGGGCGACTGGTCGACGCCTGGGCGGGCTCGGCGCTGATCCGCGTCGGGCCGCGCGGCTATCGCGATCTGCTCATGCTGCGCGGCCGAACCGAGTTCGCCCTGCTCCCTTACGATCCCGGGTCCACCACCGATGCCGGAGTGATTCTCGACGACCACGGCCCGCGCCGGTTGCGGCGCGGGATCGAGGGTGATGCCACCATGCTCTACACCCCGGCGCACCTGCTCGGCGCGAACAGCTCGGAGGGCTTCGTGCGGGCGTTGATCCGCAGCGACAACGGGTCCGACCACGCGCGCCTGCTGGAGGTGACGGTTACCGGCGACGGGATCGCCTATCACGTCGTGGCCGAGCGCCCCGGGTTCGAACTCGACGAATTCGTCGTCAGCGACGACCTCTCAACCGTCGCGATGCTGTGGAACATTCACGGCTGCAGTGAACTACAGATCCTGCGGTACGCGGACAACACGCTGGAGAAGCCCATCCCGCTGCCGGGCCCGGTAGCCGGCGAGTTGTCCATCAGTGCCGGCGGTTCGATGGTGGCGCTCACCGTGCAGGGGCCCGCCCAGCCCCGCAACGTCGAACTCGTCGACACCCGCAGCCGCGAATGGGAACGGGTCGACCGTGAACCGATGCGCGGTCCGCGCGCCGGGATGCCCACGCTCGAGTTCATCACCGCGCGCGACGGGATGGTGTTGCCGGCGTGGCGGTATCCGCCGCCGCCGGGCGTGGCCGGCGTGGGAGCGGTGATCTATCTGCACGGCGGCCCCGAGGGCCAGTCGCGTCCCGGATACAGCGAGATCTTCCCTCGACTGCTCGACGCCGGGATCACCGTTCTGGCGCCGAATGTGCGCGGGTCCGGCGGCTCGGGACGCGCCTTCATGCACGCCGACGACCGCGAGAAGCGGTTCGCCGCCATCGACGACGTCGCCGACTGTGTCCGGCACCTGGTCGACAACGGTCACGCCGACGCCGGGCGGATCGCCTGTGCCGGATGGTCTTACGGCGGATACCTCACCCTGGCCGCCCTGACGTTTCACCCGCGGTTGTTCGCCGCGGGTGTGAGCATCTGCGGAATGAGCGATCTGAACACCTTCTACCGCAACACCGAAGCGTGGATCGCCGCCGCGGCTTACCCCAAGTACGGCCACCCGGTTTCGGATCACGGTCTCTTGGACGAACTGTCACCGTTGTCGCGTGTCGATGCCCTGATCGCTCCGCTGCTGTTGATCCACGGCGGTCACGACACCAACGTCCCGGTCAGCGAGTCCGAGCAGATGCTGGCCGCACTGCGCGAGCGCGGTCGCACCGTGGAATATCTGCTGTTTCCCGACGACGGGCATGAGATCGCCAAGCGCGAGAACCGGACCGCCACGGCAGCGGCGATCCGCGACTGGCTGGTCAGGGCGTTCCCGGAACAGGTCTGATCACCTCGTGATGTTTGGGAAATCAACGGCCGGGTAAATCTCTGTCCACCAGCGGTGTGGAAGGGAGGGTCGCGATGCGATTGATCGCAATCGTCGTGGTGGTGTGGCTCCTCATCGGGGCCTTTGCCACCTATCAACGCGGATACTTCAGAAACGCCGAAACCAATTGCGCCACCAGTGGTTCCATCGCCCTGACCGTGCTGGCCGGGCCGTTGAACTACGCGGGGGTCAATCCGAAAGTGGAGGCCTGCAACATACCTCAGCCCAGTCAGTGATCACTTGCAGATCTGTTAGTCATTACGGCAGTAGCCACCCATCGGAAATGGAGTTGTCATGATCGTCCTCGGAGCCATCCTGCTCATCCTCGGATACGTCCTGCACGTCAGCATCCTGTCCACGATCGGCATCGTCCTGCTGGTCATCGGCGCGGTGTTGTGGATCCTCGGCGCGGTCGGCCGTCCCGTCGGCGGCCGCAAAGTCTGGTATTAACCTGCGGGCGTGATGGTCAGCGCGGCGATCGCCATCGACCGCAGGACCGAACGTGAGCGCAAGCCGGCCGGTGTCCCACCGGCCGGCTTCGTGCTGTAGGGGGTCGAGTTGAGCAACCCGAACGCCGCATGTGCCATCAGCCGGGCGTCCGGCTCGGCCAGCCGTGGGTTGACGTCGCGCAGCACCCGCACCCAGATCTCGACGTACTGGCGCTGGCTGGTGCGCACCTGCCGCAGCGCGGCCGGCGGCAGCTGCGTCAGGTCGCGGTCCTGGATGCGGATGAGTTCGGGTTCGTTGAGCGTGAAGTCGAGATGGAAGTCGACGAGTTCGCGCAGCGCCGCGCCGGGGTCGGAGGTCTGGTCGAGCACCGCCCGCCCGCCGCTCAGCAGCCGGGTGCTGATCTCCACCAGCAGTTCGACCAGCAGGGCCTCCTTGTTGGGGAAGTGCCGGTAGATCGCGGGGCCGCTGACGTCGGCCGCCGCACCGATGTCCTCCAGGCGCACCGCCGCGAATCCCCGCTCGGCGAACTGCCGGGCCGCGGCGGCGAGCAGCCGCGACCGTCGATCGGATTTCAGCAGACTGCGTTTGGTGGGTTCGGGTTCGGCAGTGACCACTGCGCCTCCTTGTGACCCAGGTCGCGAGCCACTTCGCATGTTCCGCGCGATTGGATGTGGACAGTTGAGTTAATGATGATTAACATACCACGAGTTAGTCGGCATTAACTGATTCGATGGGCGGCCCAGATGTCAACCGCTGAGATGTCAATCACGGCGTCGAACCGTCACGCCCATCTGGCGCTGGTGGAACAGTTGCGTTCGAAGCTGGCCGCTGCCGCGCTCGGCGGCCCCGAGCGGGCACGCGAGCGCCACGTCGCCCGCGGCAAGCTGCTGCCGCGCGACCGGGTGGACGGTCTGCTGGATCCGGGCAGCCCGCTGCTGGAGGTCGCGCCACTGGCCGCCGACGGCATGTACGACGACGAATGCCCCGGCGCCGGAATGATCGTCGGCATCGGCCGGGTGTCCGGGCGCGAATGCATGATCGTCGCCAATGACGCGACCGTCAAAGGCGGCACCTACTATCCGGTCACGGTCAAGAAGCACCTGCGCGCGCAGGAGATCGCGCTGCAGAACCGGTTGCCCTGCATCTATCTCGTCGACTCCGGGGGCGCGTTCCTGCCCCGGCAGGACGAGGTCTTCCCCGACCGCGAACACTTCGGCCGAATCTTCTTCAACCAGGCGACCATGAGCGCTCAGGGCATTCCGCAGATCGCGGCGGTCCTGGGCTCCTGCACCGCCGGTGGCGCCTACGTGCCGGCCATGAGTGACGAGGCCGTCATCGTGCGCAACCAGGGCACCATCTTCCTCGGCGGGCCGCCGCTGGTGAAGGCCGCCACCGGCGAGATCGTCACCGCCGAGGACCTCGGTGGCGGCGATCTGCACTCCAAGGTGTCCGGTGTCACCGACCACCTCGCGCACGACGACCGGGACGCGCTGCGCATCGTGCGGCGCATCGTCGCCACGCTGGGGCCGGTCTCCCCGTGCCCCTGGGACGTCGCACCGGTCGTCGAGCCGATCGCCGACCAGGCCGAGCTCTACGACGTCGTCCCCGTCGACGCCCGGGTGCCCTACGACGTGCACGATGTCATCAACCGCATCGTCGACGGCGGCGAATTCTCCGAATTCAAGGCCGAATACGGCAACACGCTGATCACCGGCTTCGCCCGGATCCACGGCCACCCGGTGGGCATCGTCGCCAACAACGGCGTCCTGTTCGGCGAATCCGCGCTCAAGGGAGCGCATTTCATCGAGCTGTGCGACAAGCGGATGGTGCCGCTGCTGTTCCTGCAGAACATCACCGGGTTCATGGTCGGCCGCGACTACGAGGCCGGCGGCATCGCCAAGCACGGGGCCAAGATGGTCACCGCCGTCGCGTGCGCGCGGGTGCCCAAACTGACCGTCGTGATCGGCGGATCCTATGGGGCGGGCAACTATTCGATGTGTGGGCGGGCGTATTCGCCGCGCTTCCTGTGGATGTGGCCGAACGCGCGGATCTCGGTGATGGGCGGCGAGCAGGCCGCCTCGGTGCTCGCGACGGTGCGTGGCGAGATGACCCCGGAGGAAGAGGAGGCGTTCAAGGCGCCGATCCAGGCCCAGTACGAGGACCAGGGCAATCCCTACTACTCCACGGCCCGGCTGTGGGACGATGGGGTGATCGATCCCGCGGACACCAGAACCGTTCTGGGACTGGCACTTTCCGTGGTCGGCAACGCGCCGGTGGAACCGGTGTCCTACGGCGTGTTCAGGATGTGATGTGATGTCTTCGAATCCCTTCGACACCGTCCTGATCGCCAACCGCGGCGAGATCGCCGTCCGGGTCATCCGGACCCTGCGCCGGATGGGCATCCGCTCGGTCGCGGTGTACAGCGAGGCCGACGCGGGCGCCCGCCATGTCTCGGAGGCAGATGTAGCCGTCCTGCTCGGTCCGGCGCCGGCCCGGCAGAGCTACCTGAACATTCCCGCGGTCGTCGACGCCGCCCTGCGGACCGGTGCGCAGGCCGTGCACCCCGGATACGGATTCCTCTCGGAGAACGCGGAATTCGCGGCTGCCCTGGCGCAGGCGGGCATCGTCTTCATCGGACCGCCGGCAGCGGCGATCGCGACGATGGGCGACAAGATCACCGCCAAGGCGACGGTCACCCGGTTCGGCGTCCCGGTGGTGCCCGGCATCTCCAGGCCCGGCCTGAGCGACGCGGAACTGATCGCCGGCGCCGACGACGTCGGCTACCCGGTGCTGGTGAAACCGTCGGCCGGCGGGGGCGGCAAGGGCATGCGGATGGTCACCGACCCCGCCGACCTGCCCGCGGCCATCGCGTCCTCGCGCCGAGAGTCGGCCGCCGCGTTCGGCGACGACACCCTGTTCCTCGAACGGTTCGTGTTGCGGCCCAGGCACATCGAGGTCCAGGTGCTCGCCGACGGCCACGGCAACGTGATCCACCTCGGCGAGCGGGAATGCAGCCTGCAGCGCCGCCACCAGAAGGTGATCGAGGAAGCGCCCTCGGCGCTGCTCGACGAGGCGACCCGGGCCCGGATCGGCGCCGCGGCCTGTGACACCGCGCGCAGCGTGGACTACGTCGGCGCCGGCACCGTGGAGTTCATCGTGTCCGCCGACCGCCCGGACGAGTTCTTCTTCATGGAGATGAACACCCGCCTGCAGGTCGAACACCCCGTCACCGAGATGGTCACCGGGTGGGACCTCGTCGAATGGCAGGTGCGCATCGCCGCCGGCGAGACGCTGACGGCGGGCCAGGACGACGTCGAACTGCACGGCCACGCGATCGAGGCCCGCGTCTACGCCGAGGATCCCGCCAACGGCTTCCTGCCGACCGGCGGCACCGTGCTCGATCTGCGTGAACCGCACGGCGCGGGTGTGCGGGTCGACTCGGGGATCTACCCCGACTCCGTCGTGGGCAGCGACTACGACCCGATGCTGGCCAAGGTGGTCGCACACGCCGACGACCGGGCGGCCGCGTTGCGCGGCTTGGATCGCGCGCTGGCCGACACCGCCGTCCTCGGGCTCGTCACCAACATCGACTTCCTGCGTTTCCTGATCGCCGACGACGACGTCGCCGCCGGACGGCTGGACACCGGCCTGCTCGACCGGCGGGTCGGCGACTACCGACCCGCGGCCGGTGCGGACACCGAGTTCGTGGCCGCGGCCGCCTACCGCTGGCTGCAGCGCTGGGCCGGTTCGACCGACGACCCGTGGACCACACCGACGGGCTGGCGGATGGGAGCACACGCCCCGACGCTGATCCGGCTGCGCTGCGGTGAACGGACCGACCACGTCGGCATCACCGGAACTCCGTCCGCGGCCCGCGTGGACGTCGAGGACGGCGAAACCTACACGCTGGCAGCCACTCTCGACGGCGACGTCCTGACCGTCACGGTCGACGGTCTGCGGACCGAATACCGGGTCGCCGACGCGGACCATCGGATCTGGCTGGCCGGCCCGGACGGCGTCGCGGTCCTCGACGAGGTGCGCGAGGCCCCGGTCCGCCCCGACGACGAGCACGCCGGCGACGCCGAACTGGTCAGCCCGATGCCCGGCGCCGTCGTCGCCGTCAACGTCACCGACGGCGCGCAGGTGAGTGCCGGCGCCGTCGTGGTCGCCGTCGAGGCGATGAAGATGGAGCACTCGCTGAAGTCGCCGGTCGACGGGCTGGTGGAACTCCTTGTCGCCGTGGGCGATCAGGTCAAGGTGGGTCAGCCGCTGGCCCGCATCAAGGCAACCGACAGAGAGACACAAGATGCCTGACTATCTATCGACCGGGAACCTGCCCGACGACTACGCGCAACTGGCGAAGACGGTGCGTGACTTCGCGCAGGGCGTCGTCGCGCCGGTGGCCGCCAAACACGATGCCGAACACAGCTTTCCGTACGAAGTCGTCGCCGGGATGGCCGACATGGGTCTGTTCGGGCTGCCGTTCCCCGAGGAATACGGCGGCATGGGCGGGGACTACTTCGCGCTGTGCCTGGCCCTCGAGGAACTCGGCAAGGTGGACCAGAGCGTGGCCATCACGCTGGAAGCCGGCGTCTCCCTCGGCGCGATGCCCGTCTACCGGTTCGGCAACGAGGCCCAGAAGCAGGAGTGGCTGCCGCTGCTGACCAGTGGCAAGGCGCTGGGGGCCTTCGGCCTCACCGAGGCCGGCGGCGGCAGCGACGCCGGCGCCACCAAGACCACCGCGAAACTGGACAACGGCGAGTGGGTGATCAACGGCTCCAAGCAGTTCATCACCAACTCCGGCACCGATATCACCCGACTGGTCACGGTAACCGCCGTGACTGGAGAAAAGGAGATCAGCACCATCCTGGTGCCGGTCCCGATCGACGGCTTCACCGCCGAACCGGCCTACGACAAGGTCGGCTGGAACGCCTCGGATACCCATCCGCTGTCGTTCGACGACGTGCGGGTGCCCGCGGAGAACCTGCTCGGTGAACGGGGCCGGGGCTACGCGAACTTCCTGCGCATCCTCGACGAGGGGCGCATCGCGATCGCGGCGCTGTCGGTGGGCGCGGCGCAGGGCTGCGTGGACGAGAGCGTGAAGTACGCCAGGGAACGCAGCGCATTCGGCCACTCCATCGGCAAGTACCAGGCCATCGAATTCAAACTGGCCCGAATGGAGGCCCGCGCCCAGGCGGCCCGGGCGGCCTACTACGACGCAGCGGCGCTGATGCTGGCCGGCAAGCCGTTCAAGACGCAGGCCGCCATCGCCAAGCTGGTTTCCAGCGAGGCCGCGATGGACAACGCCCGCGACGCCACCCAGATCCACGGCGGCTACGGTTTCATGAACGAGTACACCGTGGCGCGGCACTATCGCGACAGCAAGATCCTCGAAATCGGCGAAGGGACAACCGAAGTGCAGCTGATGATCATCGCCCGGCAGTGGGGCCTGTGATGATCCGCGACGCCGGCGCCGAGCGTGCACCCTTGTGTAGTTTCCGGCCCCCGATGTGCACATGGGTGCACGCTCGGCCTGCGGGGGCCTGTGACCGTGGCTGACGAAGAGAAGGTCGTGCGCCAGCGCGGGCTGTGGTTCGAGGAACTCGAAGCGGGCGTGCGCTACGTGCATGCCCCGGGACGGACCATCACCGAGGCCGACAATGTGCTGTTCACCACCGTCACGATGAACACCCAGGCGTTGCATCTGGATGCGGCGTGGTCGGACGAGCAGCCACCGTTCAACCAGCGGTTGGTGAACTCGATGTTCACGCTGGCCACCCTGGTCGGTCTGTCGGTCACACAGATGACCCAGGGCACCACCGTCGGTAACCTGGGTTTCTCCGAGATCGCGTTCCCCAAGCCGATGTTCCACGGCGACACGCTCTACGCGGAGACGGTGGTCGCCGATAAACGGGAGTCCAAGAGCCGGCCCGGCGAAGGCATTGTGACCTTCGTGCACACCGGCCGGAATCAGCACGGCGACATCGTGGCGACCGCCACCCGTAAGGCAATGATGCGCAAGAAGCCGACGGAGGACAGCACCTAGTGCCGCTCGACAACAACGGCCCGGCCTGGATCTTCTGCCCGGCCGACCGACCGGAACGCTTCCAAAAGGCCGCTGCCGCAGCCGATGTCGTCATCCTCGACCTCGAGGACGGCGCCGGTGACAAACCGGCCGCCCGGCAGGCGGTCATCGACACCCCGCTGGACCCGGCCCGCACCGTCATCCGGATCAACGCCGCCGACTCCGGGGAACAGCAGGCCGACCTGGAAGCCCTGGCCCAGACGAAGTACACGACCGTGATGCTGCCCAAATGCGAGGCCGCCGAAAAGGTCACCGCGCTGGCGCCGCTGGACGTGGTCCTGATCGTCGAGACCCCGCTGGGTGCCCTGAAGGTGGACGAGACCGCCGCCGCGGCCAACACCCTGGGCGTGATGTGGGGCGCCGAGGACCTGTTCGGTTTCCTGGGCGGCACCGCGAACCGGTTCGCCGACGGCACGTATCGCGACGTCGCCACCTATGTCCGGTCACGGGCACTGTTGGCCGCCAAGGCCTACGGCAGGCTGGCACTCGACTCGGTCTACATCGACATCAAGAACCTCGACGGGCTGCGGGTCGAGGTCGACGACGCCGTCGCCGTCGGATTCGACGTCAAGGTGGCGCTGCACCCCACCCAGGTCGCCGTCATTCGCGAGGGTTACGCACCGTCACCTGAGCAGGTCGAGTGGGCGCGACACGTTCTGGCCGCCGCCGCTGATCAACGGGGTGCGTTCGCCTTCGAGGGCATAATGGTGGATGCGCCAGTGCTACGGCGAGCAGAGCGAATCGTGCAGCTCGCGCCCTAACCCGGACGCCGCTGCCGACCGCCACAAGCGGGGTTGCTCGGCTGGCCCGGTTCTGGAGCTGACCTACAGGTCTGACGGCGGAACATGCCGGACAGCGACCTAGAGGAGGCTGCTTTGGCTGGGTTCGTGCAACTCGTCGCCCCCGACGGAACCGCCACGCCCGAAACGCGATTCGGTCGCGATCTGCCGCCTGAGACGCAGGCCTGGCTTTACGAGATGATGGTGGTCACCCGCGAGCTCGACGTCGAGTTCGTCAACCTGCAGCGCCAGGGTGAGCTCGCGCTGTACGCGTCGTGCCGCGGCCAGGAGGCCGCCCAGGTCGGTGCCACGGCGTGCCTGCGCAAGACCGACTGGCTCTTCCCGCAATACCGCGAGATCGGCGCATTCCTGATCCGGGGGATCACCCCGGCGCAGATGGGCGCGGTCTGGCGGGGCAGTTGGCACGGCGGACTGGGATTCACCGCCAAATGCGTCGCGCCGATCTCCATCCCCATCGGCACCCAGCAGTTGCACGCCGTCGGCGCGGCCATGGCCGCCCAGCGCCTCGGCGAAGACTCCGTCACGGTGGCGTTCCTCGGCGACGGCGCCACCAGCGCCGGCGACGTCCACGAGGCGCTGAATCTGGCGTCGGTGTTCGCCACGCCGTGCGTGTTCTACGTCCAGAACAACCAGTGGGCCATCTCGCTTCCCGTCGACCGACAGGTGGGCGGCCCGTCGATCGCCGGCCGCGCCGAGGCCTACGGCATCCCCGGCGTGCGGGTCGACGGCAACGACGTGCTCGCCTGCTATGCGGTGATGGCCGAAGCGGCCGAGCGGGCCCGCGCCGGCGAGGGCCCGACGCTGATCGAAGCGGTGACCTACCGGATGGGACCGCACACCACCTCCGACGACCCGACCCGCTACCGCCACAACGAAGAACTCGAGCAGTGGGCCGACCGCGACCCGATCGCGCGCTACCGCACCTACCTTCAGAACATCGGCGTGTGGACCGAACGGCTCGACCAACGCGTCACAGCGCACGCCTCCCGGTTGCGAACCGACCTGCGGGACAACATCATCGGCACGCCCGATCCGGATGTGCTGGAGATGTTCGACACGGTCTATGCCGACATCACACCGGAACTGCTGGCTCAGCGGGAACGGCTGCGAACCGAGTTGGCGAGGGAGGCGTGAGATGACGCAGATATTCGAACGGCCGCCGCTGCTCACCCCGGTGCCGACCGCGACGAACCTGACGATGGTGCAGGCGATCAACCGGGCGCTGCACGACGCGATGGCCGGCGACGACCGGGTGTTGGTGTTCGGGGAGGATGTCGCCCGCCTCGGCGGGGTGTTCCGGGTCACCGACGGCCTGAGTGAGACCTTCGGCGAGTCACGGTGTTTCGACACTCCGCTGGCCGAATCGGCCATCATCGGGATCGCGATCGGGATGGCGGTGCGGGGGCTGGTGCCGGTGCCCGAGATCCAGTTCGACGGGTTCAGCTATCCGGCGTTCGATCAGATGGTCTCGCATCTGGCCAAGTACCGGATGCGCACGCACGGCGACATCGACATGCCGGTGACCGTCCGGATCCCGTCGTTCGGCGGCATCGGCGCCGTCGAGCACCACTCGGAGTCCACCGAGACGTACTGGACACACACCGCCGGGCTGAAAGTGGTTGTGCCGTCGAACCCCTCGGACGCCTACTGGCTGTTGCGGGAGGCGATCGCCGGCCGCGACCCGGTGATCTACCTGGAGCCCAAACGGCGCTACTGGACCCGCGGTGAGGTCGACACCCAGAACGCCGGACCGCCGATCGGGCAAGCCATGATCTGCCGGCCCGGCGCCGACGTCAGCGTCGTCACCTACGGGGGTCTGGTCGCGACGGCGCTGAACGCGGCGGAGCTGGCCGCCCAGCAGCACGGCTGGAATCTCGAGGTGGTCGACCTGCGCTCGCTGAATCCCCTCGACTTCGACACCGTCGCCGATTCGGTTCGCCGGACGGGGCGCTGCGTGGTGATGCACGAGGGTCCGCGGACCCTTGGCTTCGGCGCGGAGCTGGCCGCCCGGATCTCCGAAGAGCTGTTCTACGACCTGGAGTCACCGGTGTTGCGCGCCACCGGGTTTGACACCCCGTACCCGCCGGCGCGGCTGGAGAAGCTGTGGCTGCCGGGGGTCGACCGGCTGCTGGACTGCGTCGAGCGGGCCCTGGAAATGCCATGAACGGGATCCAGCGCGACTTCTTGGTACCCGACCTCGGCGAAGGACTCGAGGACGCCACGGTGTCGAGCTGGTGTGTCGCGGTCGGCGACCAGGTGGAGCTCAACCAGACGCTGTGCACCCTGGAGACCGCCAAGGCCGAGGTGGAGATCCCCAGTCCGTACGCCGGACGGGTGAGCGAACTCGGCGGTGCCGTCGGCGACGTGCTCCCGGTGGGCTCGGTCCTGGTGCGCATCGAGACCGAGGCGGCGACGGACGCCGTGCCGAAAATTCCGGCGAAAACCAATGGGGTGGAACGCAATCCCGTTCTGGTGGGCTACGGTACCGATGCCGCCGCCGACACCAGTCGCCGGCAGCGTCCCCGCGCCAAACCGGCCGTCCGCAAGCTCGCCGCCGAACTGCTGGTCGACTTGGCGGACCTGCAGCCGGGACCCGATGGCGTCATCACCCGGCAGGCCGTGCTGGCCGCGGCCGGTGTCCACGGGGAGCAGCGACCCGGCGTCACCCACGACGTGCTGCCGGTGCGCGGTGTCCACGCCGAAATGGCCAAGCGGATGACGTTGTCCCGCAGGGACATTCCCGACGCCCATGCCGGCGTCGAGGTCGACGGCACCCGTCTGCTGGAGCTGCGGGACACTCTCGGGCTGACACCGTTCGCGCTGACGATGCGCCTGCTGGTGCTCGCGCTGGGCCGGCATCGGATCCTGAACTCGACCTGGGTCGACGGGCCGGACGGCCCGCAGGTGCACACGCATCACGCGATCCATCTCGGTGTCGCGGTGGCCACGCCGCGCGGGCTGCTGGTGCCCGTGGTCCGCGACGCGCAGGCCATGACCACCCGGGTGCTGGCCGAGGAACTGACCCGGCTGATCGGGGCGGGCCGGGACGGCACGCTGCGGCCCGCCGAGCTCACCGGTTCGACGTTCAGCGTCTCCAACTTCGGGCCGCTCGGCCTGGACGACGGGGTGCCGGTGATCAACCACCCCGAGGCGGCGATCCTGGGCATGGGATCACTGCGGCCGCGGGCCGTCGTCGTCGACGGTGCGCTGGCGGTGCGCTCGACGATGAAACTGACGTGTGCCTTCGACCATCGGGTGGCCGACGGGGCGCAGGTCGCCGGATTCCTGACCGAGTTGCGCGACCTCATCGAGCGGCCGGAGACCGCGCTGCTCGACCTCTGACGGCGCGGCGTCAGCGTTTCTGGGCGGCGCGCAGGCGCTCCTGGAATGCCGGCGACTCGATCGACGTGGCCTGCGGCCCCAGTTCGATGCGCATCGCGGCGTGATGCAGATCGGTGTCCACCGACCCCGGCGCGTAGGTCGCGCGCATGCTCGCCTTGGTGGCCAGCACCAACTCGCGGGGCGCGCCGGCCGGCCCGGCCGCCAGTTCGAGGGCGGCGGCGACGGGATCGTCGGCCTTGCTCAGCGCGAGTCCGTGTGCCAGCGCAGCGTCGGCGTCGAACCGCATCCCGAACAGCAGGGCCGCCCGCGCCACCTGCGGACCGACGCCGCGCTGCAGCATCCAGGTCGCGCCGCCACCCGGGTGGATGCCCAGCTTCTGGAAGCGCGGATCGAACATCGCGTGCGGGCCCGCGATGCGGACGTCGGCGGCCAGCGCCAGGTTCAGCCCGGCGCCCACCGCCGCGCCGTTGACGGCGGCGACGGTGGGCAGCGCGCAGTTGGCGACGGCCATGAACCCGTCGTAGATCCGCAGCAGTCCCGCCTCGGCGGCGACACCCAGGGCGCTCAGATCGGCCCCCGCGCAGAACGCCTTTCCGGCGCCAGTGATGACGACGGCGTGCACGTCGGAGTCCGCTTCGGCACGGTCGACCGCCGCGCGCAATTGGGCCGACATCTCGTCGGTCACGGCGTTGCGGCGGTCCGGGTCGTTGACGGTGATCAGGGCGACCCGGTCGGTGACGGAGTAGAGCACGAGGTCAGGTGACATGCCCCGCAACGCTACTCCGCGTCCGGCTGCTCACCGGACGGTGGCGAAGAAGGCGCGCACGTCGTCGACGAACAGCTCGGGTTGCTCGAAGGCGGCGAAGTGCCCGCCGCGGGGCATGTTCGTCCAGTGCGTGATGTGGTACCGCGACTCACACCAGCTGCGCGGTGCGCGCAGTATCTCCTTGGGGAAAGACGCGACGCCCGTTGGCAGTTCGACGCGGCCGTCCTTGAGCATCGAGCTGCGGCGGAAGCTCTGCCAGTACATCCGCGCCGACGATGCCGCCGATCCGGTCAGCCAATAGAGCATCACGTTGTCGAGCATCTCGTCGCGGGTCAGTGCGTTCTCGGGGTGGCCGTCACAGTCGGTCCAGGCCCAGAACTTCTCGACGATCCAGGCCAACTGGCCGGCGGGGGAGTCGGTCAGCCCGTAGCCCAGGGTCTGCGGGCGGGTCGACTGTTGTTTGGAGTAGCCGGAGTCCCAGGTGTCGTAGTGAGTGGCGGCGGCCAGGGCGTCTTGTTCCTCGGCGGTCGGGTTGTCCAGCTTGCCCGGTTGGCCCAGCGGCATGTTGAGGTGAATCGCCGCGCAGTGCCCGCCGTTGATGCCGATCGACGTGGTGACGGCGGCCCCCCAGTCACCGCCCTGCGCGCCGTAGCGGTCGTATCCGAGTCGGGTCATCAGAGTTTCCCAGGCCTCGGCCACCTTTTCGATGCCCCAACCGGTTTCGGCCGGCTTGCCGGAGAAGCCGTAGCCGGGCAGCGCCGGGCAGACCACGTGGAAGGCGTCCTCGGCCTTGCCGCCGAAGCGGGTGGGGTCCGTGAGCGGTTCGATGACTTTGTGGAATTCGACGATCGACCCCGGCCAGCCGTGGGTGATGACGAGTGGGAAGGCGCCGTCGTGCGGTGACCGCTGGTGAATGAAATGGATTGGCAGACCGTCGATTTCGGTGGTGAACTGGTCGAAGCGGTTCAGCGCGCGCTCGCGGGCGCGCCAGTCGTAGACGTCGGCCCAGTAGGTGGCGAGTTCGCGGGTGTACTCCAGTGGGATGCCCTGGCTCCAGTCGTCGACGCATTCGCGTTCGGGCCAGCGGGTGCGGTGCAGGCGCTCGCGCAGGTCGGCCAGGTCGGCGTCGGGGACGGCGATGGTGAACGGGTGCACGGTGGTCATGGCGCGAAGATATCCGGCCCGGGACCCGAGTCCAACGCCACCCGCGTCGTGGAGTCCAGTCCGTCATGCTGTTGAACGTCCGAATGCATCGAGACCCGGTTGCCACCGATCCGCTTGGCGGCGTACATCGCGGTGTCGGCGAGGGCCAACAAGTCCTTCAGCTGATCCGCACTGGCGGGATAGGCGCTGGCGATGCCGATGCTCGCGGTGATCGGCGGGTCGGCGGGCGCGGCGATGGCCACCCGGACCCGCTCGGCGACCCGCTTGGCGACCGTCGGCGACCAGATGTCGACGACCGCGAACTCCTCGCCTCCGACCCGGGCGACGATTGCGGTGTTGCGCACGCAGCCCCCGATCCGCTCGGCGGTCCGCACCAGGACCTCGTCGCCGACGCTGTGACCGTAGCGGTCGTTGATCTCCTTGAAGCCGTCGAGGTCGATGAGGATCACCGACAAGCAGTAGTGCGCGCGGGCACGGTCGACGCGCGCCACGTACTCGTCGAGCCCACGCCTGTTGGCGGTGTGGGTCAGGGGATCGCGGAACGAATCCAGGGCACTGATCCGCATCATCCAGTAGCCGAACTGCAGGAACGGCAGGACGCCGCAGGTGACCGAGATCGCGATGACCCCTTTGCAGACGGCAACCGGCCAGCCGTACTCGGGCGAGATCGCCACCGCGACGGCGAACGCCGCGATGGTGGACAGCGCGATGGCGAGGTGCACGAGGTGCCCGCGCGGGCCGTGGAAGAACACGATGAAGGCGCCGGTGACGGCGAACAGCGGGGTGGTGCCCAACGCGATCGCCGGATCCCGGTGCAGGAGCGTCCCGACCACGATGCCGGCGTCGGCGATCACGAACATCGCCGCCGACACGGTGTTGCTCGGCCAGGGGAACAGCCACCAGTACATCGCCCACGCCCAGGCGCCCGCCGTCAGCGCCCAGGCCGCCGTCAACGCGAACGCCGTGCGGGGCACGTCGACGCTGAACGGAATGCACAATGCGGCGACGCCGAGCGCCACCCCGCCCGCACAGACGATCCGCTGCAGCCAGTGCAGCACACCGCGCGACTCCAGGAACTCACGAAGCCAGGTGTTGTCACCCGCCTCCGCCCACCAGCGGTGCAGAAGCTGGCGATTCACCGATTGCATGGTCATATGGTGCGCAAAGACCTCCGCTGGTGCCGTGGTTTGGCGATATCGGTCAGCTGCAGAGCGCCCCCGGCAGGGATCGAACCTGCGGCCAACCGCTTAGAAGGCGGTTGCTCTATCCGCTGAGCTACGGGGGCCGGCGGACCCCAACCTTAGCTGTAGACCACCGAGCGTCACTACGTCCGGCCACCGTCGCCATGACGGCGGGGCGACAACTCACTTCGCCGAGGGCCGACACCGAACGCGCGGCAATCCTTCCCGTCGTGTTACGCAGGGGACTAGCGTGGAGCCCACGAATCGGTTGGACGGGGCCGCACTGGAGGGTGATGTGTGACGAGCGAGACCGCAGCACCGCGGCTGCCGGACCAACTGGGCGCGGTTGATCAACTGCTGCACCGGGGAGAGGCCAACCCACGCACCCGTTCGGGGATCATGGCGCTGGAAGTGCTTGACACCGTGCCGGACTGGGAGCGGTTCAGGACCAACTACGAGTACGCCTCGCGCAGGGTGCCGCGGCTGCGCCAGAAGGTCGTGACGCCGACGTTGCCGACGGCCGCGCCGCGCTGGGTGGTGGATCCCGACTTCAACCTCGACTTCCATGTGCGTCGGGTCCGGGTGCCGGAGCCCGGCACGCTGCGGGAGGTGTTCGATCTGGCCGAGGTGGCCCTGCAGTCGCCGCTGGACATCTCGCGACCGCTGTGGAGCGCCACCCTGATCGAGGGCCTGCCCGACGGGCAGGCGGCCCAGTTGCTGCACATGAGCCATGCCGTGGCGGACGGCCTGGGTTTCGTCGAGATGTTCGCCCAGATCTACGACCTCGAACGTGATCCGGCGCCCGGATCCGTGCCGCCGCTGCCGATTCCCGAGACACTGTCGCCCAACGAGCTGATGCGCGACGGCCTCAATGGGATCCCGGGGGCGGTCGCCGGCGGGGTGCGCAGCATCGTCGGCGGTGCCGTCGGCGCGGTCGGAAGGGCCGTCGCCAAACCGGGTTCGGTGGTGTCGGGCGTCGTCGAGTACGCCACCTCCAGTGCGCGCATGATGCGGCGGGCGGCCACCCCGTCACCGCTGTTGAGCATGCGCAGTCTGTCGAGCCGGACCGAGGCGATCGACATCCCGCTGGCGGATCTGCACCGCGCCGCCAAGGCCGCCGGCGGTTCCATCAACGACGCCTACCTGGCCGGTCTGTGCGGGGCGCTGCGGCGCTACCACGACGCGCTCGGGGTGCCGATCGCCACCCTGCCGATGGCCGTCCCGGTGAATCTGCGCCTCGATTCGGATCCCGCGGGCGGGAACCGGTTCGCCGGGATAAATCTCGCGGCGCCCATCGGCACCGCCGACCCGGCGTTGCGAATCAAGAAAATCCGTGCCCAGATGACACAGCGCCGCGACGAAGCCGCCATCGACGTCATCGGGGTGATGGCCCCGCTGCTGTCGGTGCTGCCCGATGCGCTCCTCGAGGCGATGACCGGCTCGGTGGTGTCCTCGGACGTGCAGGCCAGCAACGTCCCGGTCTATCAGGAGGACACCTTCATCGCCGGGGCAAAGGTGTTGCGCCAGTACGGACTCGGGCCGCTTCCCGGTGTCGCGATGATGGTCGTGCTGGTGTCGCGCAGCGGCTGGTGCACCGTCACCGCGCGCTACGACCGCGCGGCCATCACCGACGAGAAGCTGTTCGCCAGGTACCTGAAGGAGGGCTTCGACGAGGTGCTGGCCCTGACGGGAGAACCGGTGCCACAGGCGATTCCGGCTTCATTCGCCCTCGACGAAGGCCCCTCCGACGGATTGGACCACGCATGACGCGGCCCGACAAGATGCGCCTGCCGGGAACGGTCGCCGAAGTGAAGGCCAGTCCGCCCGGGCCGCGCATCGGCGCGTTCTTCGACCTGGACGGCACCCTGGTGGCCGGGTTCACCGGCGTGATCCTGACCCAGGAGCAGTTCCTGTCCCGGCAGATGGGAATCGGTGAGTTCATCTCGATGATCCAGGCGGGTCTGAACCATCAGCTCGGCCGCTCGGAGTTCGAGGACCTCATCGGTGCGGCGTCGAAGGCCATGCGGGGACGCTCGATCAGTGACCTCGACGAGATGGGGGAGCGGCTCTTCCGGCAGAAGATCGAAGCCAAGGTCTACCCGGAGATGCGCGATCTGGTGCGCGCGCACATGGAACGCGGCCACACGGTGTGTCTGAGCTCGTCGGCGCTGACCATCCAGGTCGAGCCCGTCGCCCGCCATCTGGGCATCACCAACATGCTGACGAACCGGTTCGAGGTCGACGACGACGGCATCGTCACCGGCAAGATCATCGAGCCGATTCTGTGGGGGCCGGGCAAGGCGAACGCCGTGCAGCAGTTCGCCGCCGAGAACGACATCGATCTCGGCGCGAGCTACTTCTACGCCGACGGCGACGAGGACGTCGCGTTGATGTACCTGGTCGGTAACCCGCGACCGACCAACCCGGAAGGCAAGATGGCGGCCGTCGCACGCCAACGGGGTTGGCCGATAACAAGATTCACCAGCCGCGGCGGAACGGGTCTGACCAGTACCGTGCGCACCCTGGCCGGGGTGGGCTCGATGCTGCCGATCGCCGCCGGAGCCGTCGGTTGGGGGCTGCTGACCCGTAACCGCCGCCGCGGCGTCAACTTCTTCACCGGCACCTTCGGGCCCACGCTGCTGGCGGCCAGTGGAGTCAAACTGAACGTCGTCGGCCGGGAGAACCTGACCGCGCAGCGTCCGGCGGTGTTCATCTTCAACCACCGCAACAATTTCGACCCCGTCATCACCAGCGCTCTGGTTCGAGACAACTTCACCGGCGTCGGCAAGAAGGAACTCGAGAGCGACCCGGTGGTGGGCACGCTCGGCAAGCTGATGGATGGTGTCTTCATCGACCGGGACGACGTCAAGTCGGCCGTCGAGGAACTCGCGAAGGTGGAAGAGCTTGCCCGCAAAGGACTCTCGGTTGTCATAGCACCGGAGGGGACCCGGACGGACACCACCGAGGTGGGGCCGTTCAAGAAGGGTCCGTTCCGGATCGCGATGGCCGCCGGCATCCCGATCGTGCCGGTCGTCATCCGCAACGCCGAGGTGATCGGCGCGCGCAACGCGTCGTTGATGAATCCGGGCACCGTCGATGTGGCGGTGTTCCCGCCGATCTCGGTGGCCGACTGGACGGTCGAGGACCTGCCCGAGCGCATCGCCGGCATCCGTCAGCTGTATCTGGACACTCTGAAGGACTGGCCACACGAGAGCCTGCCGGACATCGGGAAGTATCTGAAGCCGGCCAAGAAGAGTCCCGCCAAGAAGGCTCCCGCCAAGAAGATGGCCGCCAAGAAGATCGCTAAGAAGGCTCCGGCCAAGAAGGCCACGGGCACCCAGGCCCGCCGGACCCCCCGGGGCAGGCAGTGAAGGACGTACCGGGGCAACTCGCCGCCTACGAGGTCACCGGCGATTCGCTGGTGCTGGCCGCGGTGTCGTCACCGGCCGAAGAGGATCTGCTCGCCGAATGGGTGTCCGCACAGCGCCGCAGCCACCCCGAAGCCCAGATCGAGGTGCTGCGGTTGCCGCGCGCCGACGAGCCGCCGGCCGGCGTCGTCGCGCAGTTGGTTCAGCAACTCGAAGTCGGCGGTGAGGACCGCTCGGTCATCCCGGTACGGGTGTACTGGGTCCCCGGCGGCCTGCCCACCCGGGTCAAGGTGGTCGGCCTGATCTCGGGCCGAGACTCCTATCGGCCGCCCGAATGGATCCAGCGGCGGATCCTGCGCCGGGACCCCAGCCGCGCACAGGTGGTCGCCGGTGAACCGGCCAAGGTGTCCGAGCTGCGCCAGCAGTGGCTCGAACAGACCACCGGTGAAAACTCCAGGGAATTCGCGCGTTTCGTGCTGCGCCGGGCACGCCTTGCGATCGAGCGCATCGAGTTGCGGCTGCTGGGGCCCGAATACAAGTCGCCTCATCTGATCAAGGACGAGATGCTGGCGTCCGCCCGATTCGTCGAAGGCCTCCGGCAGATCCCCGGCGCCACCACCGAGAAGGCCGGCGAGATGCTCGACGAGCTCTCGACCGGATGGAGCCGATTCTCCGTCGACCTGCTGCCGAACCTCGGCCGGGCCATCTTCAGCCGCGGTTTCGACCCGCAGATCGACTACGACTTCACCGAGGTCGAGGCGATGCGCCGCGCGCTGGAAACCCATCCGGCGGTGCTGCTGTTCTCGCATCGCTCCTATCTGGACGGCGTGATCGTGCCGGTGGCGATGCAGGAGAACCATCTGCCGCCGGTGCACACCTTCGCCGGCGTCAACCTGTCGTTCGGGGCGATGGGTCCGCTGATGCGCCGCTCCGGGGTCATCTTCATCCGGCGCAAACTCGACGATCCCCTCTACAAGTACGTCTTGCGGCAATTCGTCGGCTACATCGTCGAGAAGCGGTTCAACCTGACCTGGTCGATCGAGGGAACCCGGTCGCGCACCGGAAAAATGTTGCCGCCCAAGCTCGGTCTGCTCAAATACGTCGCCGACGCCTACCTCGACGGCCGCAGTGACGACATCCTGCTGCAGCCGGTCTCGATCAGCTTCGACCAGTTGCACGAGACCCGCGAGTACGCCGCGTATGCCCGTGGCGGAGAGAAGACCCCCGAAGGGGTCGGCTGGCTCTACAACTTCATCAAGGCGCAGGGCGAGCGGAACTTCGGCAAGATCTATGTCCGCTTCCCGCAGGCGGTTTCGATGAAGCAGTACCTCGGCGTGCCGCACCGGGCCCGTACCGCCGACGACCCCGCGGACAAGCTGGCGCTGCAGAAGATGGCGTTCGAGACTGCCTGGCGCATCCTGCAGGCGACGCCGATCAACGCCACCGGCCTGGTGTCGGCGCTGCTGCTCACCACCAACGGTGTGGCGCTGACGCTGAACCAGGTGCACCACACCCTGCAGGACTCGCTGGACTACCTGGAGCGCTGCCAGACGCCGATGACCGAAAGCGCGCTACGGCTGCGCACCGCCGAGGGTGTCCGGTCCGCGCTCGACGCGTTGTCGGGCGGCCATCCGGTGACCCGGGTCGACAGCGGCCGAGAACCGGTGTGGCACATCGCTCCTCAGGATGAGCATGAGGCGGCGTTCTACCGCAATTCGATCATCCACGCCTTCCTGGAGACCTCCATCGTCGAATTGTCGTTGGCCTGTTCCGCCCGGGCCGAGGGTGACCGGGTCGATGCGTTCTGGCGGCAGGCGATGCGGCTGCGCGACCTGCTGAAGTTCGAGTTCTACTTCGCCGACTCGGCGGCGTTTCGTGAGCACATCGCCGAAGAGATGGCGGGGCAGCAGGATTGGGAGAAGCTCGTCGCCGCCGGCGGCGAGGACGTGGACCGGTTACTGCACGACAAGCAGCCGTTGATGGCACACGCGATGCTGCGCCCGTTCTTCGAGGCCTACGAGATCGTCGCCGACGTGCTTCGCGATGCGCCCGCCGAGGTCGACGAGAAGGAGCTGACCAAGCGCGCGCTCGGCGTCGGGCGCCAATTGGCCGCACAACACCGGGTCCGCAACGTCGAATCGGTATCGGCGCTGCTGTTCGCCACCGCCCGGCAGGTGGTCGCCGATCAGCAGTTGCTGGAGCCGGCGCCCGACCTGGCGGAGCGACGTGAGGCGTTTCTGGCCGAACTGCGCGGGATCCTTGCCGACATGGACCGCGTCCACATGATGTCCCGCCGGCAGTTTCTCGAGCGCGAGGCGCAGGCCGGTCGATCCGGCCGCGAGGCCTCGTAGCGTCGGCAATACGCTGGAGCGGTGACCGTCTCCGCGCCCGTACGCCGCTCCGCAGTGTGGCCCGTGCTGCTCGGCGTCGCACTGCTGGCCGGGTGCACGGCCGCCGGACTGGCAGCACTGTCGCTCGCGGATTCCCTCACGGCGACCGGACTGCCCGACCCGGGAACGGCCACCACGCTGGGGTTGCCGTTCGTGCGGGCCGCCGGCGAGGTCGCCGCCGTCGTCGCGGTGGGCTCGTTCCTGTGCGCGGCGTTCTTCGTCCCGCCGCAGCAGAACGGGGTGCTCGACGCCGCCGGGTATCGCGCCCTGCGCACCGGCACCGTGGCCGCCGGCGTGTGGGCGGTGTGTGCGGCACTACTGGTGCCGCTGACCGTCTCCGACGTGTCCGGACAGCCGCTGCGTGAACACCTCGCTCCGGGCGCGATCTGGTCGGCGGCCGGCCTCGTCGACATCGCCGGGGCATGGCGGTGGACCGCGTTCCTGGCCGCCGCCGTCGCGCTCGCCAGCATCCCGGTACTGCGCTGGTCGTGGACACCGGTCCTGTTCGGCGCGTCCCTGACGACGCTAGTCCCGCTCGGTTTGACGGGCCATTCGTCGGCGGGCGGCGCGCACGACCTGGCGACGAACAGCCTGCTGATCCACCTGATGGGCGCCGCACTGTGGGCCGGGGGCCTGCTGGCACTGCTTGCGCACGCGCTGCGCGGGTCCGAGCACGCCGGGCTGGCGGCCCGTCGGTTCTCCGCGGTGGCGTTGTGGTGCTTCGTGGCGATGGCCTGTTCCGGTCTGCTCAACGCCTTGGTGCGGATGCGCGTCGGCGATCTGTTCGACACCCGGTACGGCTTGCTGGTGCTGGCGAAGCTGGTGGCACTGTGCGCGCTGGGAACGCTGGGCTGGCGGCAGCGACGGTTGGGAGTGGCTGCGCTGCAAGCCGATTCATCCGACCGCTACCCACTGATCCGATTGGCGTTGACCGAGGCGCTGATATTCGGGCTGACCTTCGGCGTGGCCGTCGCACTGGGACGCACCCCGCCGCCGCCCCCGCGGGTGCTCAACCCCTCGCCCGTCGAGGTGGCCATCGGATATGACCTCGCCGGGCCGCCGACGCTGGCGCGGGTGCTGTTCGACTGGCGCTTCGATCTGCTGTTCGGGACGTTGGCGCTGGTGTTCGCGGCCGTCTACGTGGCGGGTGTGGTGCGCCTGCGCCGCCGCGGCGACGACTGGCCGACCGGCAGGCTGGTCGCCTGGCTGCTGGGCTGCGCGACGCTGCTCTTCGCGACGTCGTCGGGCATCGGTCGGTACATGCCGGCGATGTTCAGCATGCACATGGGCGCGCACATGCTGCTGTCGATGCTCGTTCCGATCCTGCTGGTGCTGGGCGCCCCGACCACGCTCGCACTCCGCGCACTGCCGGCCGCCGGCCGCGACGATCCGCCGGGGATGCGGGAGTGGGTGCTGGTCGCGCTGCACAGCAAGTGGTCGGTGTTCTTCACCAACCCGGTGGTTGCCACCATCATGTTCGTCGCGGGTTTCTACGGCCTCTATTTCGGCGGCATCTTCGATGCGGCCGTCGGCAGCCACGCCGGTCACGTCGCGATGAACATCCACTTCCTCATGTCGGGCTACCTTTTCTACTGGGTGGTCATCGGTGTCGATCCCACGCCGCGGCCGATACCCCCCCTGGGCAAACTCGGGATGGTGTTCGCATCCCTGCCGCTGCACGCCTTCTTCGGCGTGGTGCTGATGGGCAGTCCGGACCTACTGGGGGAGCGCTTCTACAAGACGCTCCAATTGCCTTGGCACACAAATCTTCTCAGTGATCAGCAGCTCGGCGGTGGCATCGCCTGGTCGGCCGGTGAGGTGCCGCTGGTGGTGGTGATGGTCGCGCTCCTGGTGCAGTGGACACGAAGCGATCAGCGGACCGCCAAGCGGCTGGACCGGGCCGCCGACCGCGATCACGACGCCGATCTGGCCGCCTACAACAACATGCTGGCCGAGCTGGCGAAGCGCGACGCCCGACCCGCCGAAACGGACGTTTCGGCGAGGAAGGTCGAGTAGAACTCGGCCAGAGGTCACCCGTCCACAGTTGGGTGTCCATCCACAACTTCGGTAGGTGACGGCCGGCCGCGACGGACCGGCGTCAGTGCGCTCGGGCTAGGTGGTGCCAGGAATTGCACACACCGAAAGGACACCGCACATGTTCGAGACAACCATCACCGTCGTCGGCCGGCTCGTCAGCGACCCGACCCGCCGCACGGTCGGCGAGCAGGACGTCGTCAAGTTCCGGCTGGCCAGCAGCGCGCGACGGCGCACCGGCGAGGGCACCTGGGAGTCCGGTGACTCGCTGTTCCTCAACGTCAACTGCTGGGGCCGGCTTGTCACCGGCGTGGTGGGCAGTCTGCAGAAGGGCGACGCGGTGATCGTCGTCGGGAATGTCTACACCAGTGAGTACGACGACCGCGACGGCAACCGCCGTTCGTCGTTGGAGATGCGCGCCCACGCGGTCGGGCCGGACCTGTCGCGGTACATCGTGAACTTGAAGCGGGTCGAGAATCTCCGTGACGGGGAGACCCAGGCGCCGGAAAGCGCCACCGAGGACGCGGGTCCCGCTGCCTCCGATGACGACGGTCCGCTGTCGCTGTCGGCCTGATATTCGGGCGGGCCGGCAGCCCATTCGGGTTGCCGGTCACGCCGCGGGATCTCCCTTCCGATATATATGGATGGCTCCGAAATATATACTCACCTGATGGCGAAACACCTCGTCGACATCGACGAAGAAGCGTTGGCGCAGGCGCGCGCGGAGCTGGGGACGACGACCATCAGGGACACCGTGAATGTCGCACTCCGGCAGGCATCGGCCCGGCGGTCGGAACTGGTGGCGGCGGCTCTGGATGCGCTGGCCGCCGCTGAACTCGACGATCGGGACCAGGCATGGCGCTGAAATTCCTGGTGGACACCAGTGTGATCAAGCGCCTCGGCCGTGATCCGGTGCGTCAGGTGGTGGAATTGCTTGCGGCGCAGGGGCAATTGGCCCGAACGCGAATCACCGATCTCGAAGTGGGTTACTCGGCTCGCAATGAGCGGGAGTGGGATCGGCTCATCCCGGCACTTGATGTGTTCGAGCCCGTCGAGTCGACGGCGGCACATCATCGCCGGGCATTGCAGGTGCAGCGTCTGCTCGCCCAACGCAGCGCACGTGGCCGCAAGATCCCGGACCTGTTGGTGGCCGCGGCTGCCGAAGAGCGTGGACTGGCGGTGCTGCACTACGACTCCGATTTCGACCTCATCGCCGAGGTGACGGGGCAGCAGTGTCAATGGGTGGTGCCGGCCGGCACGGTCGACTAGCTGTTCTTCACGGGCAGGTTGTGAACGCGTAGGCGTTCGATGGTGTCTTTCCGCCCTGGTGATGCTGACTCCGGGGATCGATATGTTCGGCGTGGGTCGTGTGAACGTCGCCGGTTGTTGTCGGTGGTGTGTGAGACGGTGGGCGTCGATGAGCCGGCACACCACCTTCCGTTTCTGTCTCGATCCGACGGTCGAGCAGTGCGAGGTGCTGGCCCGGCATGCCGGGGCGTCGCGGTTCGCGTTCAACCAGTGCCTGTGGATGGTGAAAACCGCTCTGAACCAGCGGCATACCGACTCCGGGGTGGAGGTGCCGTGGACCGGTTTCGATCTGATCAACGCTTTCAACACGTGGAAGAAGACCGGGGCAGCGGGCCGGGTCTTCACCGTCGATGCGGCCGGAACCGTCGAGGCGACGGTAACGGGCCTGTCGTGGCGCACTCAGGTGTGTCAGCAAGTGTTCGAGGAAGCCGCCGTGGACCTCGGCAAAGCCTTGAGGGCGTGGTCGGATTCCCGGTCGGGCAAGCGTGCCGGCAGGCGGATCGGATTTCCCCGGTTCAAGAAGAAAACCCGGCAGATCCCGTCGTTTCGGCTGCGTAACAAACACCCCAAGGGCAAACCCGCCGCGATCCGGATAGGTGATAAGAACCGGCCCCGATCAGTCACCCTGCCCGGCATCGGTGTCATCGGCGTTCACGATGACACCCGCCGGTTGCGGCGCATGATCGCCGGCGGGCGGGCCAGAGTGCTGTTCGCGACCATCAGCCGCCACGGCGGCCGGTGGTGGGTCGCGCTGAATGTCGAAGCCGCCGACCTGCACCCGGCGCAGCGGCACCCCACGCGCCCCGACGGCGGCGCCACCGCCGCCGGCTGGGTGGGTGTGGACCTCGGTCTGTCGGCGTTTGTGGTAGCCGCCACGGCCGAGGGCACCGAAGTCGCCCGCATCGCCGATGCGCCCAAGTCTTTGTCCGCCGGGATGAAGAAACAGCGACGGCTGTCGAAGTCGTTGTCGCGCAAACAGAAAGGATCATGCCGCCGCAAAGAGGCCGCGGCCCGCCTGGGTCGCCATCACCACCGTGTCGCCAATGTGCGCCGCCACTTCCTGCACCAGGTATCGGGCGAATTGGTCAAGACCCACGACCGGCTCGTCATTGAGAACCTGAACGTGGCAGGAATGCTGACCAACCACCGCCTCGCTAGGGCCATCTCCGATGCCAGCTGGTCGGAGTTCGCCCGAATGCTGGGCTACAAGCAGGCCTGGCGCGGCGGGCAGCTCGTGCACGCCGACCGCTGGTATCCCTCGACCCGCCTATGTCCAGCATGCGGGACCGTCAACACCGCGATGACACTGGCCGACCGGTTGTTCACCTGCCGGTGCGGACATCACGCAGACAGAGACACCAACGCCGCGGTGAATCTGGCCCGCTGGGGTCACACCCACCACCAGGAGCTTCACCGATCCCCGGACCCCCAAGCAGGGGGCCGGGTCACCAATGCCCGCTGACGGGAAGGCGCTGGCCAACACCTCCGTGTTGGTGAAACCAGCCCGAAAGACGCGGGAACCGACGTCCAGACCGCACCCGCGGCCTGAACCAACGGACGCCCGAGAAGGGCGGTGTCAGCAGCTCAGCTGAGTTTTTCGACACGCTTTAAGATGGTGCGCGAGTTCTTTTCCAAGACGAAAGGCGACACTGCGGCATGGCTGAGTTCATCTACACGATGAAGAAGGTCCGCAAGGCCCACGGCGACAAGGTCATCCTCGACGACGTCACGCTGAACTTCCTCCCCGGCGCCAAGATCGGCGTCGTCGGGCCGAACGGCGCCGGCAAGTCCAGCGTCCTGCGGATCATGGCCGGCCTGGACAAGCCGAACAACGGCGAGGCCTTCCTGGCGACCGGCGCCACCGTCGGGATCCTGCAACAGGAACCGCCGCTGGACGAGACCAAGACCGTCCGGGAGAACGTCGAAGAGGGCGTGCCGATCAAGGCCAAGCTCAACCGGTACAACGAGGTGGCCGAGCTGATGGCCACCGACTACTCCGACGAGCTCATGGAAGAGATGGGCAAGCTGCAGGAGGAGCTCGACGCCGCCGACGCCTGGGACATCGACTCCCAGCTCGAACAGGCGATGGACGCGCTGCGCTGCCCGCCGCCCGACGAGCCCGTCACGCACCTGTCCGGTGGTGAGCGCCGCCGGGTCGCACTGTGCAAGCTGCTGCTCAGCAAGCCGGATCTGCTGCTGCTCGACGAGCCGACCAACCACCTCGACGCCGAGAGCGTGCTCTGGCTCGAACAGCACCTCGCCGCCTACCCGGGCGCCATCCTCGCCGTCACCCACGACCGCTACTTCCTCGACAACGTCGCCGAATGGATCCTCGAACTCGACCGCGGCCGCGCCTACCCGTACGAGGGCAACTACTCGACCTACCTGGAGAAGAAGGCCGAGCGCCTGGAGGTCCAGGGCAAGAAGGACCAGAAGCTGCAGAAGCGGCTCAAGGACGAACTGGCCTGGGTGCGTTCGGGCGCCAAGGCCCGGCAGGCCAAGAACAAGGCCCGCCTGCAGCGCTACGAGGAAATGGCCGCGGAGGCGGAGAAGACCCGCAAGCTCGACTTCGAGGAGATCCAGATCCCGGTCGGTCCGCGGCTGGGCAGCCTGGTCGTCGAGGTCGAACACCTCGACAAGGGCTTCGGTGGCCGCCCGCTGATCAAGGACCTGTCGTTCACGTTGCCGCGCAACGGAATCGTCGGTGTCATCGGGCCCAACGGTGTCGGCAAGACGACGCTGTTCAAGACGATCGTCGGCCTGGAGCAACCCGACAGCGGCACGGTGAAGGTCGGTGACACGGTCAAGCTGAGCTACGTCGACCAGAACCGCGCCGGCATCGACCCGAAGAAGACCGTCTGGGAGGTGGTCTCCGACGGACTGGACTACATCGAGGTCGGGCAGAACGAGATCCCGTCGCGCGCCTATGTGTCGGCCTTCGGCTTCAAAGGACCGGATCAGCAGAAGCCGGCCGGAGTGCTCTCCGGCGGCGAACGCAACCGGCTCAACCTGGCGCTGACCCTCAAGCAGGGCGGCAACCTGATCCTGCTCGACGAGCCGACCAACGACCTTGACGTCGAAACCCTCGGATCGCTGGAAAACGCGCTCGAGCAGTTCCCCGGCTGCGCCGTCGTGATCAGCCACGACCGCTGGTTCCTGGACCGCACCTGCACGCACATCCTGGCGTGGGAGGGTGACGACGACAACGAGGCCAGGTGGTTCTGGTTCGAGGGCAACTTCGGTGCCTACGAGGAGAACAAGATCGAGCGGCTCGGCGCCGAGGCAGCGCGTCCGCACCGGGTCACCCACCGCAAGCTCACACGCGACTAAAGTTGTCCGCTGTGCCCGGGCAACGACGGCGGGTGCACAGCTGACTCAGGAGTCGACCCATGACGGTGAATTCCGGTGCACCCACTCCCGTCGACTGGGCGCAGCTGTCTCCCGACCTGATCGACAAGCTCCGACAGGGGTATCTGGGCTCCTATCGCGGTCCGCACCGCGACGGTCCGCACGCCGACGCCGTCACCGGCGCCCTGCCGTCGGACATCGACGCGGAGCTGACGGCGCTGCTGCCCGCGCAGTTCCGTCTGGCGGCCCGGCGCCTGCCGGGTGAGGTGTGCGTCGGCGTGTACGACGGCGACGACGTTTTCGGGCCCGCACTGCAGATCGTCGCCGACGACGACGAGACGCTGATGGATTCGGTGACCATGCTCCTGCACCGGCTCGGGGTCCCCTACGCGGCGATGATGAACCCCCGCTTCGACGTCCGCCGTGGGCCCGCGGGCGAACTGCTCGACGTCGCGCCGGCAACCGCCGAGCCCCCGGACGGCACCGCCGAGGCCTGGATCCACATCCAGCTGGCACCGATGGTGTCCCAGCGGACCCTGGCCGAGGCCCAGCGGGTACTGCCCGACGTCCTGGCCGAAAACCGGCAGGTCGCCCTGGACTCGAGAGAAATGAACGTCCGGCTGATCGGCCTGGCCGACGCGCTCGACGCCGACACCGGTGAGCATTTCCGGGGACCCGACCGCCGCGACGTCGCCGACCTGCTGCGCTGGCTCGCCGACGGTCACTTCGCGGTGCTCGGCTACCAGCGCTGCCCGGTGCGCGACGGGCATTCGCTGGCCGACCAGGACATCCGGCTGGGCGTGGTCAAGCTGCGTGCCGAGGACCTGCCGCAACTCACCGACAACGACGACTTGCTGGTCCTGGCGCAGGCAACCATTCTGAGCGACCTGCGCTACGGCGCCTACCCGTACATCGTGGTGGTCCGGGAGGAACGGACTGACCCGGGCGGTACCACGCCGCACACCATCGAGCACCGCTTCGTCGGGGTGTTCACGATGGCCGCGATGAACGCGAACGTCCTCGAGATCCCGCTCATCTCCCGGCGCGTCTACGACGCACTGGCGATGGCGGACAAGGACCCCAGCCAGCCCGGGCAACTGTTGCTGGACGTGCTGCAGACGGTTCCCCGTTCCGAGCTGTTCGCGCTGAGCGCACAGCAGCTGCACGACATGGCGATGACGGTCGCCGATCTCGGATCACACCGCCGCACACTGCTGTTCACCCGTGCCGACCAGTTCGGTCACTTCGTGTCGTGCCTGGTGTATCTGCCGCGCGACCGCTACACCACCGCGGTCCGGCTGGCGATGCAGGACATCCTGGTCCGCGAGTTCGGCGGGGTGGGTATCGAGTACGCGGCCCGGGTCAGCGAATCGCCCTGGGCGCTGGTTCATTTCACCGTCAAGCTGCCCGAGAGCACGCGCCGGCAGGATGTCGACGTCTCGGCCGCCAATGAGGAGCGGATCCAACGGCTGCTCACCGAGGTGTCCCGCACCTGGGGGGACCGCCTGCTCGGAGCGGTGCCGTCGGGCTCCATCGACCAGGTCTACGCCGAGCACTACGCGACTGCGTTCCCGGAGGCCTACAAGCAGGCGGTCAGCCCGCTGGACGCCATCGCCGACATCGCCATCATCGAAGGGCTGCACGGAGATTCGGTCAAGCTGGTGTTCTCCGACGGCGGTGACGCCGAGGAGGCGAGGCTGACCTGGTATCTGGGCGGCCGATCGGCCTCGCTGTCCGAACTGCTGCCGATGCTGCAGTCCATGGGCGTGGTGGTGCTCGACGAGCGCCCGTTCAGCGTCACCAAGCCCGACGGGCTACCCGTGTGGATCTACCAGTTCCGGGTGACCCGCCAGCCCACGATCGACGCGACCGCCGGCGGCGAGGCCGACGACGTCGCGAAGCGATTCGCCGACGCCGTGACCGCGATCTGGCAGGGGTCGGTCGAGATCGACCGGTTCAACGAACTTGTCTTGCGGGCCGGTTTGACCTGGCAGCAGGTTGTGATCCTGCGCTGCTACGCGAAGTACTTGCGGCAGGCCGGTTTTCCGTACAGCCAGGCCCATATCGAATCGGTCCTCAACGACCATCCGCGCACGGCCGCGTCGCTGGTCGAACTGTTCGAAGCGCTTTTCGATCCGGGCCAGGACGAGACCCAGAAGGCCCAGCGCGCCCAGGCCGCCGCGGCCGGTGTCGCGGCCGACATCGACGCGTTGGTCAGCCTTGACACCGACCGCGTGCTGCGGGCGTTCGCTTCGATGATCCAGGCCACGCTGCGCACCAATTACTTTGTCACCCGGCATAATTCGGCACGTGCGCTCGGTGCGGTGTCCATGAAGCTCAATCCCGGGCTGATCGACGAACTGCCGTTGCCGCGGCCCAGGTTCGAAATCTTCGTATACGCGCCCCGCGTCGAGGGTGTGCACCTCCGGTTCGGGTCGGTGGCCCGCGGCGGCCTGCGCTGGTCGGACCGCCGCGAGGATTTCCGCACCGAGATCCTCGGCCTGGTCAAGGCGCAGGCGGTCAAGAACGCGGTCATCGTGCCCGTCGGCGCCAAGGGCGGATTCGTCGTCAAGAACCCGCCGTTGCCCACCGGCGATCCCGCGGCCGACCGCGAGGCCGTCCGCGAGGAGGGGGTGGCCTGCTATCGGCTGTTCATCGCCGGGCTGCTGGACGTCACCGACAACGTCGAAAAGTCCAGCGGCGCAGTGGTTCCGCCGCCGGAGGTGGTGCGCCGCGACGGCGACGACGCCTACCTCGTCGTCGCCGCCGACAAGGGCACGGCAACGTTCTCCGACATCGCCAACAGCGTCGCGGATTCGTACGGATTCTGGCTCGGGGACGCGTTCGCCTCGGGCGGATCGGTCGGTTACGACCACAAGGCGATGGGCATCACCGCCAAGGGAGCATGGGAGAGCGTCAAGCGGCACTTCCGCGAGATGGGGGTGGACACTCAGACCGAGGACTTCACCGCGGTCGGGATCGGGGACATGGCCGGCGACGTGTTCGGCAACGGAATGCTGCTGTCCGAACACATCCGGTTGATCGCGGCGTTCAACCACATGCACATCTTCCTGGACCCCGAACCCGATGCGGCCGTCAGTTGGGCGGAGCGCCGGCGCATGTTCGACCTGCCGCGCTCGACGTGGGACGACTACGACAAGACGCTGATCTCCACGGGCGGCGGAGTGTTCAGCCGCGAGCAGAAGTCGATCCCGATCAGCCCACAGGTGCGAGCCGCCCTCGATCTCGCCGACGGCGTCACCGAACTGACCCCACCGTCTCTGGTCAAGGCCATCCTCAAGGCTCCCGTCGACCTGTTGTGGAACGGCGGTATCGGCACCTACGTCAAGGCCGAGACCGAATCCGACGCCGACGTCGGCGACCGTGCCAACGACCTGGTCCGCGTCAACGGAAACCAGGTGCGCGCCAAGGTGATCGGCGAGGGGGGCAACCTCGGAGTCACGTCGCGGGGACGCATCGAGTTCAACCTGGCCGGTGGCCGGATCAACACCGACGCACTCGACAACTCCGCCGGCGTGGACTGCTCCGACCATGAGGTCAACATCAAGATCCTGGTGGATTCGCTGGTGACGCACGGCCGGATCAACCGCAAAGAGCGCATCGCCCTGCTCGAGTCGATGACCGACGAGGTCGGCAACCTGGTGCTGGCCGACAACGTCGAACAGAACGACCTGATGGGAACCAGCCGCGCCAACGCGGCCCCCATGCTCAACGTGCACGCCCGCCTGATCAAGGAACTCGAAGCGACCCGCGGGCTGAACCGCGAACTCGAGGCGCTGCCGAGCGACAAGGAGATCCGTCGGCGCACCGACATCGGCATCGGGCTGACCTCACCGGAGCTGGCCACCCTGATGGCACACGTCAAACTGGCGCTCAAGGACGAGGTGCTGGCCAGCGACCTGCCGGACCAGGAAGTGTTCGCCGCGCGCCTGCCGTCGTACTTCCCGGCGCAGTTGCGGGAGCACTTCGGCCCCGAGATCCGAGGTCACCAACTGCGCCGCGAGATCGTCACCACCATGCTCGTCAACGACCTCGTGGACACCGCGGGCATCACGTTCGCCTACCGCATCTGCGAGGACGTCGGCGTCGGCTACGTCGACGCGGTACGCACCTACGTGGCGACCGACGCGATCTTCGGCATCGGCAAGGTGTGGCGGCGGATCCGGGAAGCCAGTCTGGCCAACAACATCCCGGTGGATGTCTCCGATCGGATGACTCTGGACCTGCGCCGGCTGGTCGACCGGTCCGGCCGCTGGCTGCTGAACAACCGCCCGCAACCGCTGGCGGTCGGCGCGGAGATCAACCGGTTCGGCGCGCAGGTCGCCGCGTTGACACCGCAGATGTTGAACTGGCTGCGCGGCGACGAACTCGCGATCACCAAGCAGGACGCCGCCAACTTCAGCGAACACCGGGCGCCGGAGGACTTGGCGTACAGTGTGGCGACCGGACTCAACCAGTTCAGTCTGCTCGACATCATCGACATCGCGGACATCGTCGAGCGTGACCCGGCCGAGGTGGCCGACACGTATTTCGCTCTGATGGACCACCTGGGCACCGAGGGTCTGCTGACCGCGGTGTCGGGACTGCCGCGTGACGACCGCTGGCATTCGCTGGCGCGCTTGGCACTTCGTGACGACATCTACAGTTCGGTGCGGACACTCACCTTCGACGTGCTGGCCGTCGGTGAGCCCGACGAGACCGGCGAGCAGAAGATCGCCGAGTGGCAGCACACCAACGCCTCGCGGCTGGACCGGGCCCGGCGCACCCTCAACGAGATCTACGCCGACGACGAACGCGACCTGGCCACCCTGTCGGTGGCCGCCCGCCAGATCCGCAACATGACTCGGACCAGAACGGGGAGCAACACGTGAGCAAGCCGGGGTTCGTCACACCGGTGCCGGTGCGCTGGTCGGATATCGACATGTACCAGCACATCAACCACGCCACCATGGTGACCATCCTGGAGGAGGCCCGGGTTCCGTTCCTCGCGGACGCGTTCGGGCCCACGATCACGACGGTCGGCCTGCTGATCGCCGAGATCAAGGTGGCCTACAAAGGGCAACTGCGCCTGGTGGATTCGCCGCTTCAGGTGACGATCAGGGTCAACCGGCTGCGGTCGGTGGACTTCACCCTGGGGTACGAAGTGCGTTCGGTGAACGCCGATCCGGACTCGCGGCCGGCGGTGATCGCCGAGACGCAACTGGCCTCCTTCGACATCGAGGGGCAGAAGCTGGTGCGACTGTCCCCGGCGCACCGCGAGTACCTCGAGCGATGGTTGCGGTAGCCGAGCGGGGGCTGTGGCTGCCCGACGCGGCAGACCGCGCCGACCTCACCACCTTCGCCGTGCGGGCGCGGCGGCTCGACGAGGCGGCGGTGTTGCGGTTGCGGGTGCGCACCGAGGACACGCTGACCGCCTGGGTGGCAACGGGTTTCGACGTGCTGGCCGGGCGGGTCGTCGGCGGACGGATGCGCCCGGATGACCTGTCGGCCGGTGCCGACGCGCTGATTCGTGCGCTCGCGGTCAGTGACCCCTCCGGCTACGTGGACCCCGGGTACGCGATGGACTCGGCATGGCGCGGCGCACTGCCACCGCGGACCGGGTTCGTCCACCTCGACGACGTCCCGGCGCGGGTCGTGCTCGACCTCGCCCAGCGCGGAGTGGCGCTGGCGCGCGAGCACGGCGGCGCACAGGGACCGCCGGTGTCGCTGCTGGACCAGGAAGTGCTCGCCGTCAGTGCGGGCGAGGACCGCGTGGGCATTCCGATGCGGTGTGTATTCGCCTTGACCGCAATGGGTTTCCTGCCCCAGCGGACCGATGCCGCCGAGAACTTCTCGCCCGCGTCGGTGGCCGCCGATGAAGTGGTACGGGTCCGCACGACGCCGACGTGGCTGCGCATCGACGCCCGTTACGGCTCGCTGTACCGGCGCCGCGGCGCGGCCGCCGTCGTACTGCGCTGATCCCAGCCCCGCCGAAACGTAGGGGCGTCGGTCCGCCATCCCGTCAGTCTCGGCGGAAATCAGAAGGGCGAGTTCATCATCGAGTCGGCGGCCATCTCGAGATAGTCCAGTAGCGCCCGGCGGTGTGCGTCGTCAAGGGTCTCGGCGTCGACCTCGGCGACCGCGGTGTGCATGCAGCGCAGCCAGGCGTCGCGCTCCAGCGGGCCGATCCGGAAGGGCACGTGGCGCATCCGCAGTCGCGGGTGGCCGCGCTGATCGGAATAGGTGCGCGGGCCGCCCCAGTACTGCTCGAGGAACATCCGCAACCGGTCCTCGGCGCCGGTCAGATCCTCCTCGGGATACAACGGCCGCAGAATCTCGTCGTCGGGCACCTGCTCGTAGAACCGGGCGACGATCCGCCGGAAGGTCTGCTCTCCGCCGACGGCGTCGTAGAAGGACTGCGGCTCGGTCATCCGGGGATCCGGGCCAGCATCCGGTCGGCGATGGTGGCCGGCTCGTCGCCGAGCTGCTTGGCCAGCACGCTGATGTCGATGACGATGTTGCCCTTGGCCGCCAGGATGCGGTGCTGGGGCAGACCCTGGTGGGCGGTCAGGGTGTTGTGCAGCGTGACGCGCTTACCCGAGGTGGCCGGTGTGCCGATGTCCCAGGTCAGTGCGGGGCTGTCGGACGACGACAGGGTGAACGTCTTGCCGGCGCACTGTTTCCAGACCTCGGCGTTCTTCGCGACGAATTCGCGGGCGTCGGCGGCCGTCGGGAAGGAGGCGGCCACCTCGTCGACCAGGGTGGAGGCGGCCGGGTCGCTGTAGCCGGCGCGGGTGTAGTCGGTGGCGCCGCTGTCGTCGTAGACGGTGTTCAGCCCGGCGGCCACCGCGGTGGCGCATTCCGCCGGTTCGGCCTTGGCGTCCGTCGAGCCCTTCGAGTCGTCCTTGCTCGATTCCGTCGCGGAGAGTCCGGGGGAGTTCAGGATCGACTTGAGCTCGTCGACGCCGAGCAGAACTCCGGGCAGGTCACCGGGAACCCCTGGTGCCGAGGGCGTTTCGGGATGGGCCGGGTCGGGGACGACGACGTCGGGCGACGTGGCCACCGTGGTGTCGTGCGAGTTGGCGTCGGTGACGATCCAGGCGGCCAGTGCCGCGGCCGTCAAGACGATGAACGCATAGGAAAGCGTCAAGCCGATGAGCGCGAGATCGCGGCCGCGCTGCAGACCTCGCTTGATCTGGCCGAGCGCGAGGTGACCGAACACCGCGCCCAGTGGCGCGAAAACGAAGGCGAAGACGATCGACAGGATCGCCAGCAACTGCGACCCGCCGGGTGCCGGTGCCGGAGGTGGCGGGTAGCCATACGGCGCCGGCGGGTAGAAGCCCGGCGGGTAGGGCGGATAACCGCCCGGTGGGGGCGGTGCGTAGGGGTAGTGCGGGCCGTGATCGCCGTACGTCATCCCCTCCATTGAAGCCGATGCCGGATCCGGCGCCGCCGTCACCCGATGTTCACGGGATTGACCAGCGAACACGGGTCGAATTGCCGTGCGATTGACGCCGATCCATGGTGGACTGTCCGCGGAGGGCGAATGGCGCAGCGCAAGCGAAACCTGACAAATAGAGGCAGCCATCGCGCCGGGACCGGTTTGTCCGCGGCGGGAACCGCGCTCGCCCTGCACAGCGTCGACGCGCCGCCCGATACCGGTTCACTGTGGGGCCGGCGCCGGGTTCTGCTGCTGAACTCCACCTACGAGCCGCTCACCGCGCTGCCGATGCGTCGCGCCATCGTCATGCTGCTGTGCGGCAAGGCCGAGGTCGTGCACGACGATCCCGGCGGCCCGATCATCCACTCGGCCACCCGCTCGATCGCGGTTCCGTCGGTGATCCGGCTGCGGGTGTTCGTGCGGGTTCCGTACCGGGCGCGCATCCCGATGACGCGTGCCGCGTTGATGCACCGCGACCGGTTCCGCTGCGCCTACTGCGCGGGCAAGGCGGACACCGTCGACCACGTGGTGCCGCGCAGCCGCGGCGGTGCGCACAGCTGGGAGAACTGCGTGGCGTGCTGTTCGACGTGCAATCACCGAAAGGCCGACAAGCTGCTCTCGGAGCTGGGCTGGTCGCTGCGGTCCTCGCCGATGCCGCCCAAGGGCCAGCACTGGCGGCTGCTGTCCACGGTGAAGGAGCTGGATCCGGCGTGGGTGCGCTACCTGGGCGAAGGTGCCGCCTGACCGACCGGGCCAGGTTGCTGCACCGCGCGGGGGTGGGTGAGATAGGTTTACCGGCGTGAGTACCGCGTTGTCGCATTCCCTGGTCGGAGGAGTACCGCTGCTGATCGCGGCGGTGTTCGCCCTGCTGACGCTAACGAAGAAGGGGCCGCACCCCAAGGCCTACAACCTGTCGGAACCGTGGACGTACGGCCCCATCCTGTGGGCGGCCACCGACGAGAAGGTCGGCGCCGCGCACGGCCACGGACATGGATTCGAAGTGGGAGGTGGCGCAAGTGGCCGTTGGTGAACACGCCGTCGCAACGGTCGACTCGGAGTCGCTGCCCTACGGTTCGGTCGTCACGGCCTCGGGCCGGATCTCCGGTGTCACCGAGCCCGGTGAACTGTCCGAGACCTATCCCTTCTCGATCGCCGACCGGGTCGCCCTCGACGAGGCGCTGAAGTACGGGTCGCGTGCCGCCAAGGCGCGTTTCGCCGTGTTCATCGGTGACCTCGGCGCCGACACGGCCGCTTCGGCTCGTCAGATTCTGGGTCGGGTGCCCACTCCCGACGAGGCGGTGCTGTTGGCCGTGTCGCCCAACCAGCGCGCGATCGAGGTCGTCTACGGCTCGGCGCTGCGGCGCCGCGGTGCGGAGTCGGCTTCGCCGCTAGGTGTGGCCGCCGCGGCGTCGGCATTCCAGGAGGGCAACCTGATCGACGGATTGATCAGCGCCATCCGGGTGATGAGCGCCAGCATCTCCCGTCCCTGACGCCGCCCTGCGGCGTTATCGTACGACTGAGCCCGCCGGCACCCCGAACCGTCGCCGAATGACAGCTACCCGCCGTCGAAGGCGCGCGCCTTGAGTGAGCGTTCGATCCCGGCGCGGCCCTCGACGACCAGCCGCCGCAGCGCCGGCGGGACCTGCGGGTCGGAGAGGAATCTGTCCGCGGCTTCGATCGCGGGCCGGCTGATGTCCCAGGACGGGTACAACCCGACCACGACGGTCTGCGCGACCTCGCTGGAGCGGCGTTCCCACACCCCGTTGATCGCCTCGAAGTAGCGGTCTGTGAACGGTGCCAGCACCTCGTGCTGGCCGGGGGAGTTGAACCCGGTGATGATCGAGCGTGCCGTGATGTTGGCCAGCGTGTCGTCCTCGATCACCTCTTGCCACGCGGACTGCTTCACGGCGGCTTGCGGCCGGGCCGCGGACGCGGCCGCCGCGTTGCGCTTGCCGGCGGCGGTGTTGTCCCGCGCCGCCTCGGCATCGATGAACGGCGTGGCGGTGCCGTCGGCGTCGATGTGACCGGACCTCGCCAGCGCGGTCACGATGCGCCAGCGCAGATCGGTGTCCACCCGCAGCCCGGGCAGCCCCAGACCCGCCGGATCGCCGTCGAGCAGGTCGGCGAGCAGGGTGACATGCCGCACCGAGAGCACCGACGTGCACAGCGCGTTGACGAACGCCAGCTGGTGATCGGAGCCGGGTTCGGCCTCATGCGCCAGCTGCACCAGCCGGTCGGCGAAGGCCGGCCAGCCCTCGCTGTGCGCCCAGCCCGGTTCGGCGTAGGAGCCCAGCGCGGTCTGGGCCTGAAGCAGAAGCCGTTGGGCCACACCCACTTCGGTCTCGGCGTGGATGCCGTCGCTGACCAGCGCCACGAAATCGCGGGCCTTCAGTTCGGCGTCACGGGTCATCTCCCACGCCGCCGACCAGGCCAGGGTGCGCGGCAGCGGTTCGGCGATGTCGGCGATGCGGGTCAACAACGTCTCGAGCGACGCCGGATCCAGCCGCAGCGAACAGTAGGTTAGGTCGTCGTCGTTGACCAGTATCAGCTTGCCGCGTGAAACACCTTGCAGCGCAGGGACATCCGTTGTCGCACCCTCGACGTCGAGTTCCTCGCGGTGTACCCGCACCAGCTTGCCCGAACCGTCGTCGTCATAGACGCCGACCGCGAGGCGGTGCACCCGGGTCTCACCGGCACCGGGCGCGGCGCCGCCTTGTTCGATGGCGAACCGGGTGAACCTGCCGTCCGCGTCGACGTCGAACTCGGGCCGCAGGGTGTTCAACCCGGTGGTCTTGAGCCACTGCCGGCCCCAGTGCGACAGGTCGCGGCCCGACGACTTCTCCAGGGCGCCGAGCAGATCGCCGAATGTGGCGTTGTCGAAGGCGTGGTCGCGGAAGTAGTCGCGCAGCCCGGCCAGGAACGCATCAAGACCGACGTAGGCGACCAGTTGCTTGAGCACGCTGGCGCCCTTGGCGTAGGTGATGCCGTCGAAGTTGACCTCGACCGCATGCAGGTCGGGGATCTCGGCGGCGACCGGATGCGTGGACGGCAACTGGTCCTGCCGGTAGGCCCAGGACTTCTCGACGTTGGCGAAGGTCGTCCACGCCTGGTCGTATTCGGTGGCCTCGGCCTGGCACAGCACCGAGGCGAAGGTGGCGAAGGACTCGTTGAGCCACAGGTCGTCCCACCACCGCATGGTGACCAGATCGCCGAACCACATGTGCGCCATCTCGTGCAGGACGGTTTCGGCGCGCCGCTCGTACGAGTAGCGGGTGACCTTGGACCGGAAGACGTAGTCCTCCAGGAAGGTCACCGCGCCGGCGTTCTCCATCGCGCCGGCGTTGAACTCCGGCACGAACAGCTGGTCGTACTTGCCGAACGCGTACGGCGTGCCGAAGTTGTTGTGGTAGAAGCCGAATCCCTGTTTGGTCTCGGTGAACAGCCGCTCGTGGTCCATGTATTGGGCCAGCGACGTGCGGCAGAAGATGCCCAGCGGGATCTCGCCGTGCTCGTCGCGGTAGACGTCGCGCCACACCGCGTACGGCCCGGCGATCAGGGCGACCAGGTAGGTGCTCATCCGCGGGGTGGTGGCGAAGGTGTGCACGCCACCGTCGGCCGACACCGTGGCGCCGTTGGAGATCACCTCCCAGTGCGCCGGCGCGGTGACGGTGAGGTCGAAGGTGGCCTTGAGGTCGGGCTGGTCGAAGCAGGCGAACATCCGCTTGGCGTCGGCGGTCTCGAACTGCGAGTACAGGTACACCTCGCCGTCGGCGGGGTCGACGAAGCGGTGCAGACCCTCGCCGGTGTTGGTGTACCGGCAGTCCGCCGTCACGACGACGACGTTGTGGGCGGCCAGGCCGCGCAGCGGGATGCCGGTGGATTCGTCGTACGCCGACACATCGATATCGCGGCCGTTCAGGGTGGCGCTGTGCACGGCGTCCGCCGCCAGGTCGAGGTAGGTGTCGGCACCGGCCAGGGCCTCGAACTCGACGGTGGTGACCGAACGGAAGGTCTTCTCCCCGGGCCTGCCGTCGCCGTCGGTCAGGTCGAGGTCGATGCGGTAGCTGTCGACGGTCACCAGCGCGGCCCGTTCGGTCGCCTGATCCTGGGTCAGATTGGGAAGTGCCACGTTGGCCAACAGTAGTCGGGTGCGCGCGTGTCGTCGGTGCGAAGGCCAGCCGGGTCAGCCCTGGACGTCACGGGGGAACACCGGTTGGCTTTGACGGGTTGTGCTCCACGAAAGCCTGCTCGTCGAGGAAAGGTTGCCCATGTCCGAGAAGTCCCGCGCCGATTTCTGGTTCGACCCGCTGTGCCCGTGGTGTTGGATCACCTCCCGCTGGATTCTGGAAGTCGAAAAGGTGCGCGACATCGACGCCAACTTCCACGTGATGAGCCTGGCGGTACTCAACGAGGGCCGTGACAACCTGCCCGAGCAATACCAGGAGTTGATGAAGAAGGCGTGGGGCCCGGTACGCGTCGCGATCGCCGCCGAGCAACTCAAGGGCCCCGAGATACTGTCGCCGCTGTACACCGCGATGGGCACCCGGATCCACAACCAGGGCAACAAGGATCTCGACGACGTGATCGCCGGATCACTTGCCGAGGTGGGCCTGCCCGCCGAATTGGCCGAGGCGGCCGCCAGCGACACCTACGACGAGGCGCTGCGCAAGAGCCACCACGCCGGCATGGACGCCGTCGGCGAGGATGTCGGCACCCCGACCATTCACGTCAACGGGGTGGCGTTCTTCGGGCCGGTGCTCTCCCGCATCCCGCGCGGCGAAGAGGCCGGCAAGCTGTGGGACGCCTCGGTGACGTTTGCGTCGTATCCGCACTTCTGGGAGCTCAAGCGGTCCCGCACCGAGCCGCCGGAATTCGACTGAGAACGTTTCCTCGCCGACCGTGCGCGTCGGTCCGCTGACGCGCCGTCGGTGCGCGATTCCGTGTGCCGTGCGTGATGCGGTGATGCGATAGCATCAAATTGTGCGCACCACCCTCGACATCGATGACGACGTGATCGCCGCGGCACGAGAACTTGCGACGAGCGAGCGGCGGTCGCTGGGCGCGGTGGTGTCCGAACTCGCCCGCCGAGGCCTGACCCCTGCGCGGATCGAGATCGATGACGGTGTGCCGGTCATCAGGGTGCCTGCCGGGACGCCGGCGATCACTCCGGAGATGGTCCGCCGCGCGTTGGACGAGGATTGACCGCTTGGCCCTGCTCGATGTGAACGCGTTGGTGGCGCTGGCCTGGGACTCGCACGTTCATCATGCCCGCATCCGCCAATGGTTCGCCGCTCACGCTCCCAATGGGTGGGCGACCTGTCCGTTGACCGAAAGTGGATTCGTACGCGTCTCGGCAAATCCGCGAATTCTGCCGTCCGCCATAGGAATTGGCGACGCCCGTCGCGTCCTCGGGGCGTTGCGGGAACTACCGGCGCACCAGTTCGTGGTTGACGACGTATCGCCGTCGGACGCCGATTTCCCGGCCATATCGGGATACCGTCAGGTTGCCGACGGGCATCTGTTGGCGCTCGCCCGCCGACGCGGCATGCGCGTGGTCACCTTCGACAACGGTCTTGCGGCCATGGGCGGCACCGACGTCGAGTTGCTGACCGTCCTCTGACACGGCATTCAGTAGGGTTACCGCCATGCGCGTCTACCTCGGCGGCGACCACGCCGGATTCGAACTCAAGCAGGCCATCATCGAGCACTTGAAGGCCACCGGCCATGAGCCGATCGACTGCGGCGCCTTCGACTACGACGCCGATGACGACTACCCGGCCTTCTGCATCGCCGCGGCCGTCAAGACCGTCGCCGACCCGGGCAGCCTGGGCATCGTGCTGGGCGGCTCGGGCAACGGTGAACAGATCGCCGCCAACAAGGTGCCGGGTGCCCGCTGCGCGCTGGCGTGGAGCACCGAGACCGCGCAACTGGCCCGCGAACACAACAACGCCCAGTTGATCGGCATCGGGGGACGCATGCACACCACCGAAGAGGCGCTGGCCATCATCGATGCCTTCCTGGCCACTCCGTGGTCGGACGCCCCGCGGCATCAGCGCCGCATCGACATCCTGGCCGAATACGAGAAGACCCACGTTCCGCCGGCCGTCCCCGGCGCCTAGTCCCGATGCCGGAAGGCCACACGCTGCATCGGCTGGCCCGGCTGCATCAGCGCCGCTTCGGCCGCGCGCCGGTGCGGATCGGCAGCCCCCAGGGACGCTTCGCCGACGGCGCCACCCTGGTCGACGGGCGCGTGCTGCGCAAGGCCGACGCCTACGGAAAGCATCTGTTCCACCACTATGACGGCCGGCGCGTCGTGCACATCCACCTCGGGCTCTACGGCACGTTCCGCGAGTTCCTGACCCAGGACATCCCCGACCCGGTGGGTCAGGTCCGGATGCGGATGGTCGGCGCCGACTACGGCACCGATCTGCGTGGCCCGACCCGCTGTGAGGTGATCGCCGAAGCCGAGATCGCCGACGTCGTCGCCAGACTCGGTCCCGATCCGCTGCGCGCCGACGCCGATGCCGGCTTGGCGTTCGCACGGATCACTAAGTCCCGCAGACCGATTGGCGCATTGTTGATGGACCAGTCGGTGCTGGCCGGGGTCGGCAATGTGTACCGCAGCGAGCTGCTGTTCCGGCACCGTATCGACCCGTTCCGGCTCGGGGTGACGATCAGCGCCGCGGAGTTCGACGCGATGTGGACCGACCTGGTGGCGTTGATGAAGGTCGGCGTGCGGCGCGGAAAGATCATCGTGGTGCGGCCGGAGGACGACCACGGTGCGCCGTCCTATGGACCCGGCCGGCCGCGCACCTACGTATACCGGCGGGGCGGCGAGCCGTGCCGGCTATGTGGCACCGAGGTGCGCGCGGTGGAACTGGAGGGCCGAAACCTGTTCTGGTGCCCGACCTGCCAGACCTGAGTCCGGTGCGCCCGCCGAGTTCGACGAAATGGCCCGGCCGCACTCGCACATTCGCGGCCGTTTGAACGATTGGGCGTCAGAAGTCGAAGCCGCCGAAGTCGCCGCCCCCGAAATCCCCGCCGCCGAAGTCGCCTCCGTCACCGCCGAACCAGCCGCCGCCGTCTCCGCCACCGCCGCCGTCCCACCCGCCGCCGGCGTCCCCGTAGTCGCCCTGCCCGGCGTCGAGGCCCTGATCGAAACCGGCGTCATAGCCCTGGTCGAAGCCCGAGCCGTAGCCGCTCTCGAATGCGTTCGCGTCATAGCCGACACCGTGCATGCCGGAGAACATCGCGTCGAACAGCAACACCGAACCCAGGCCCCACGCACCGGCCGTCAACGCCGGCTTCCACCACGGCTCGGAGTACCAGCCGGCGGGCACCGGGCGACCGGCGACCCGGCCGCCGGGGTAGTAGTTCGGGGTGCGCGGTGACGGCACCGGCGAGGCCTCGACCTCCCGGCCCTCGAACTGCACGCGACGGTCCTCGGTCACGGTGCCGGCCGATTTCTGCCCGGTCAGCGTTTCCAGTTCGGGACCGGGATCCATGCCCATCGCGGTGCGCGCGGCGCGGACGTAGTACAGGCCCTCCAGCGCGCTTTCCTTGGCCAGCATCGCCTGCTTGGCCGTGGTGGCCTGTTCGATCTGCGACGACGCCGCGGTGAAGCGCTCCGACGCATCCGCCAGCGCCTGTTTGGACGCATCGTCGGTGCCCGTGAGGTTGAGGACCTGGCCGCCGAGCCGCTCGATCACCCGGCGCGCGTCGGCCTTGGCGTCGGCCAGCGAGGACTCGGTACGGCGACCGGTCGCACGCGACGAGCTGAACATGACGAACCCGAGGGCTGCCACGACCAACAGAATCAAGATCAACAGCCCCGTATTCATGGCGCCCAGCGTACCCACAGGAACGAAATCGCTGGTGCTGGCAAATCGATCTGCTAAATTGACGCACGGTCACACCGGCGCTGACGTCCACCGTGCAAGATGCATGCGCGACGCCGTGCACAGGCTCAGGGGGTTGCGCTTGGCACTTCGTGATCGTCGCCGACCCGCCACTCCGCTGCTACGTGTGGCCGCCGCAACGGCCAGTGTCGCCGCCGTCCTCGCCATGGGCCAGGGGACGGCGCTCGCCGCGCCCTCGGATTCGGCGGACACCTCGGGTACCTCCGCAACCGGTGACGGCACCAATCCCGCCGGTGTTGAGTCGACGCAGACCGCCGATTCCGGCAAAGTTGCCGAACCCGAGGCGACACGACAGCCCGCGCCGGCGACCGACCCAACCGGTACGACCGGCACCGACGACGCCAATGCCGACGACAACACCGGATCGACCACCGGCGAACCGACGGCCACCACCGACGCGGACGCCGGCGGCGAGGCGTCCGACAGTTCGGGCACGGCGGCGGATCCGACGTCATCCGCGGCAGTCGATCCTCTCGTAACGGCTCCGGGCGATCGTCCCGCGAGCGCGGCGAAATCGCGGGCAGGCACCGACGATCCCAGCGATCACGCCGCGCCGTCGACGCAGACGAACACCGTCGCCCGGTCCACCGATCCGGCGGCCGATGTGGCCGACCCGTCGACCGACACGCACGCGGCGCGGGTCGTGACGACGGCCGCGGTCTCCACCGACACCGTGGCCGTTCGTGCCGAAGCCACCGAAACCACGCCCGCCCGGGCGACTGCCACCACCGTGACCGCCGTGAGCGCCGCCACCGCCGCGCCGCGGGTGACCGTGAAAGGCATCGTCACCGACTTGCTCACCTGGATCGGGTTGGGGCCGTTGGCCAAAGACCTTCCCGTTCCCGATGCGCCGGTGTCCGCGATGATCCAGTCGCTGTGGCTCGGCGTGCGCGAACTGCAGCACGTCTTCAACAACCAACGGCCCAGCGCCGACCCGACCACCTCGGGGCAGCGTCTCGATGGAGTGGTCACCGGAAGCCTCAACGCGAGCGACTACGACGACGCGACACTCACCTACACCGTGGTGTCCGGACCCGGCCACGGCAAGGTGGTCGTCGACGCATTGGGCAACTTCACCTACACACCCGACGCCGCCACCGCGGCCGGCGGCGGCACCGACCGGTTCACCATCACCGTCGACGATCACCAGGTACACGGTCTGCTGGGACTCTTCGATCTGCTGGGCCCCGTCACCAAGACGATCACGCTGTCCGTCAAACCCACCGGAGTCGCGGCGACTCAGGGCAGCGGACCGGCGGCCCTGAACCTCTCGGATCTACAAGGCCGCCAAGATCTTTCGATTGGTACGAGCAGCAGCGGTGCTGTCAACGTCATCGACGGCACGTTCACCAACGCACTCGTCTTCGGCGCCGCCGACGCCGCCGCCGTGTTGAATGCTGCGGCCGGAATGCTCGGCGCCTCAATGGATTTCGCCAGCCCCGATGCGATCATCACCCAGACTGCGGGGAGCGGCCAGGGTGGGGGCACCGTCGAAACGTTCTACCGGCTCAACGAGAGCGTGGCCGGATTGTCGGTGCTGGGCGGCGACGTGATCCTGGTTGTCGGTGAGAACGGCGCCGTCACAGGACTTTTCAGCCACTACGTGACACTGCCCGCCGGGGTCGACCTGACGGCGGACGCCGCGGTCGACGACGAGTCGGAGGCGCGCCTGTTCGCCAGTGCCGCCTACCTCCTCGATGCCACCGCCGCAACTCCCGACCAGGCCGCCCTGGCCGGTTTCGTCGCGGCATCGACGTTCCAGGACGACCTGGTGGTCTACGCGCTCGACTCGCAGGTGGCGCCCGCACTGGCGTGGCGGGTCAAAGTCATCGTCACGAAACCCGCGGCGGGAGAAGGTGATTCGGGAGTCGACAGCGGGGCCACGGTGTACCTCTACGCGAACGGGTCGAAGGCCGGCCAGGTGATCGTGCAGGTGTCCAACCTGGAAGGCGCGGCGGTGACCGGCGTCGTCGCCGACTCGCTCGGCCGGCAGCGCACTATCACCTATCGGACGACGACGGTCTGGTTCATCTTCACCAGCTATTCGCTCGTCGACGACGTTCGCAACATCACGGCCTACAAGACGGACTACTCGTGGTTCGGGTTCGGCGGGCCGGCGCTCCCCGGCTCCGTCGTCCAGCGGGGCTCCGGCGGGTGGGACACCGCCGCGGTTTCCGCGTTCGCGAACGCCGAGGCGGTGTTCGACTACTACCAGACCGTGCTGGGCCTGAAGTCCTTCGACGGCAAGGGTGCGGCGGTGAAGGTCAGCATCGGCTACAACCCCACGTCCCTGTTCGCCGCCGCGTACAACAACGCGTACTGGGATCCGACCATCAAGCAGTTCGTCTTCGGCAACGGCGCCAACCTGGGGGCGGCCGAAGACGTCGTCGGGCATGAGTACACCCACGCCGTCGTGAGTTCCGTCCTCGGCGCATCGGCGCTCGGCTCGGGGGAGTCCGGCGCCCTCAACGAGGCCTTCGCCGACATCCTCGGCAGCCTCATCGAGGGCAAGACCGGTTCGGCCAAATGGCTCATCGGGGAGGACTCGACATTCCCGGGCGGGGCGGTGCGAAATCTCGCCGACCCGGCGTCGATCGTCACGTCCTATGGTGCGTACCGCACGAACTACGCCAACCGCTACACCGGCAGCGGTGACGACGGCGGCGAGCACATCAACAGCACGATCTTCAGCTACGCCGCGTACAAGATGATCACCGATCCGGCCACCAGTGCCATCACGACGGCTCAGTGGGCCGAGTTGTTCTACCGGGCGATCTACCGGCTCAGCACGTCCGCGAAGTTCGTCGACGGCCGGGCCGCGGTGCTCAGCGCGGCAGGGGCGATGAATTTCACCGGCGCCCAGCAGGCCGCAATCGCAGCGGCTTTCGACGCCGTCGGGATCAAAGCCGTGCCCCCGCCGACCATCGCGGTCTGAGCGAGCCGACGACGACCGCCGTTCTTATTTGCAGAGCTCGGTGATCCGCGTGGCGGTGGCCTGAGCATCGTTCATCCGCTTGACTTGCGCCGGATCGTCGCCGCTGGTGCCGGATAGCTGTTGCATCCCGACGTCCTGCAGTTCGTTGGCAAAAGAGCGGACCGCATCGGAGAGTTCGGCGGACACCGCGCCGTCCAATTTTGACAGCAGGTATTGACCCCCGCCCAGGGCGGCGAGGCGGGCGTTCGCGGCAACCGCGCTCACGGCCGCCGGATCGTTCCCGAGATCCTTGTTCGACTGCAACGTCAGTGCGTTCCGGACCGTTTCGAACGCCTCGCAGATCCGGGTCTTGGCCTGAGCCGGCTGTTCGGCCGGGACGGGTTCTTTGCCGGCGGTGACCGATGTCGGCGTCGTTGCTGTTTCGTTGGGCGTGTCCGGCGAGCGGGTGACCGACCAGATGGCAACGGCCACAGCGACAACCGACAACAGCAGAGCGGCTGCAGCCATCCAGCCTGAAGCGATTGGGTTGGGTGACTGACTGGATTCTGTCTCCGACACGAGGCGATCATAGCCCGAGGTTTGGTAACCCCTTGGCCGCTGGCACGGATAACGACTTGAACCACAACACTTTCCACCGGCTCGCGCGAAACACACACGGGCGCCGACCAGAAGGTCGACGCCCGTGTAGCGCGTAGTCCGAGGCGTTGTCAGTGCCGCTAGTCGGCAGGAGTGGCGGCAGCTGGCGCACCTGCGCCATGTGCGGCGCCGTCCTCGCCGGGACTTCCGCTGGGCCCTAGGTATCCGCCGGAACCGGCGGCTCCACCCGACCCACCGTCGGCGTCGGATTCATTGGTCGAGGTGCCGTCTCCGCCGTTGCCCCCCTTGCCGCCTGCTCCGAAGAAGCCGGGCACGGAGTTACCGCTCCAGGTATCAACGACCTCTGAATCGCCGCCGCGGCCGCCGTCGCCGCCGGTTGCCTCGCCGTCCTTGGCGAAGGCGTCGCCGCCGTCGCCGCCCAAGCCGCCGCGGCCATTGTTGGTGTCGCCACCGTCGCCACCCGAGCCGCCGTAGGCATCGGAATTTCCGACGGCCGTGGCGTCTCCGCCCTTGCCGCCTTCTCCGCCCGTTCCGGACGGCGCATATCCGCCCTGGCCGCCGTCACCGCCGTACGCGTCGCCTTTGTCGGAGACGGCCACTCCGCCGTCGCCGCCCTTGCCGCCGACGAAGCCGCTACCGCCGGCGCCGCCATCGCCACCGTCGGCCTTGGTACCACCCGTTGCTCCGGACGCCAACTTGTTGGTGTCGTTGCCGCCGTTGCCCCCCTTGCCGCCCTTGCCGAACAGTCCCCCGTTGCCGCCGTCACCACCGGCGGTGGCAGCGGAGAGCTTCTTACCTGCGGTGTTGTCGTATTTGGCGTCGACCCCGTTGCCCCCGTCTCCGCCGTTGTTGAACCAGCCGTAGGCGTTGCCTCCCTTGCCGCCGTTGGCGCCGTCACCGCCGTCGCCGCCAAAGAGGCCGCCGTCGCCACCGTTGCAGGCGGAACCGCTGCAGTTCTGGGCGGCGTTAAGGCCGTCGCCGAACAGCCAACCGCCCGGTCCAATCATCGGCCTCGAGGTGCCGTTCGCATCGGCGGCACTGACCGCGGCTGCGGCGACAACGGTGCCCCCGCCGCCGGTTGCACAGTCAGCCGCGCCGATGACGCAATCCTCGGAGGCCAGTCGGACCTCGTAGCTGACCGATGCGGGCGTCTGGTTGTCGAGGAGCGACAACGCGCCGATGCCCGCCATGGCGATGCTGGTGGCGCCCGCGGTTACCCCAGCAGTCAGATATGCGCGCATCGATGCAGATCGAGCGACTTTCTTGGAATGGCGTGCCATGGTTGATGCCCCCCTGGGGTAGTTGCGGGTAATGAGCCCGTCACTCAGTAAGTTGACAGGTTCGCCACACCGAAATCTAAGGTTTGCTGATACGACTGTCAAGTGACGCGCGGAAGACGCGTAGTCACTTACTCCAGTATGCGAACCAAACCGTGTCGCGGCTGCTCGCGTCGCGGGGGGCACACGCGACGGAATCGCGGCGAGAGTGATCGGTATCATGCTGAGGCGCGCTCGTTGAACTGCGAAAAGCCAGCCGCACCGATTAGCTGGTCGTATGTCGGGCAGGTGGGTGAGACCGGCACGCCGTCCGAGTTCGGTGAACCTAGATGCCCTCGGCCATCAACATCGAAGGACCCGCGGCGCGTTCGCCACGGGATCGGCGACGCAATTTGCCAAAACTACACGGCCGTGGGCTTGTTGCCGGGGAGCGGCAGCGACCGACCAGGGTCGCCCGGGGTTGCGCGGCGTTCGTCACTGCCGCATCATCGGCCGTGCTGCCGCGAGGGCCGGTGAGGTCATTCGGAGCGGGCGACGGGAATCGAACCCGCGTAGCTAGTTTGGAAGACTAGGGCTCTACCATTGAGCTACGCCCGCATGCAGTATTCGAGCCAGACTGTACGGCCGTCCAACATCAAATCCAACTCAGACCGTCCGTGTGTCCACAACTGACTTGGCTTTGTCCTGCCTGCGGGCCGTAGGATGCCGGGGGCTTCGGATCATTCCCGTAGGCCGCAGGCATTCGGGGTGTAGCGCAGCTTGGTAGCGCATCCGCTTTGGGAGCGGAAGGCCGCAGGTTCAAATCCTGTCACCCCGACTGAGCACACCCACCCCGCTGACGTTCAAGGAGTACCAGTGAAGAGCACCGTCGAACAGCTGAGCCCCACCCGGGTGCGCCTCAACGTGGAGGTCCCTTTCGACGAGCTCGAGCCAGATTTCGAGCGCGCGTTCAAACAGCTGGCCAAGCAGATCCGGCTGCCCGGCTTCCGTCCCGGCAAGGCGCCGCGCAAGCTGCTGGAGGCCCGCGTCGGCCGCGGTGCCGTGCTCGAGCAGGTCGTCAACGACGCGCTGCCGGGCCGCTACAGCCAGGCGGTCAGCGAGACCGACGTCAAACCGCTGGGCCAGCCCGAGATCGACATCACCAAGCTCGAGGACGGCCAGGAACTGGTCTTCACCGCCGAGGTCGACGTCCGGCCCCAGATCACGCTGCCCGACCTGAGCGCACTGAAGATCACCGTCGACCCGGTCGTGGTGGGTGACGAGGACGTCGAAAAGGAACTGGACACGCTGCGGGCCCGGTTCGGCACGCTGACCGGTGTCGAGCGTCCGGTGGAGAGCGGCGACTTCGTGTCCGTCGACCTGTCGGCCACCGTGGACGGCGAGGACGTCCCGGAAGCCAAGACCGAGGGCCTGTCCCACGAGGTGGGCTCCGGTCAGCTGATCGAGGGCCTCGACGACGCGCTGGTGGGCATGACCTCCGGGGAGACCAAGACCTTCACCACCAAGCTGGTCGCCGGCCCGCACGCCGGTAAGGACGCGGAGGTGACCGTGACCGTCGGTTCGGTCAAGGTGCGTGAGCTGCCCGAGGCCGACGACGAGTTCGCTCAGTTGGCCAGCGAGTTCGACACCATCGGCGAGCTCAAGGAGAACCTGACCGATCAGGTCAAGCGGTTCAAGAGCATTCAGCAGGCCGAGCAGATCCGCGATGCGGCCATCGAGACGCTGCTCGAGCAGACCGAGGTGCCGCTGCCGGAGAAGATCGTCCAGGCGCAGGTGGACGAGACCCTCCACCAGGCCATCCACGGTCTCGACCACAACGAGGAGCGCCTCGCCGAGTTGCTCGCCGAACAGGGCAGCTCGCGCGAGGAGTTCGACGCCGACGCCCGCAGCAACGCCGAGAAGGCCGTCAAGACCCAGCTGCTGATGGACGCCGTCGCCGACCACCTCGACATCCAGGTCGGCCAGAACGACATCAGCGACCGGCTGATGCTCATGTCGCGCCAGTACGGCATCGAACCCCAGCAGCTGATCCAGCTGCTGCAGCAGAACAACCAGCTGCCGACGATGTTCGCCGACGTGCGCCGGGGCCTGGCCGTGGCCGCGGTGGTCGAGGCCGCCACCGTCACCGACAGCGACGGCGCGGTGATCGACACCAGCGAGTTCTTCGGCTCGACCGACGACGGCGAAGCGCTCATCTCCGATATCGAACTCGACACCGAGGTCGCCGAAGGCCAGACCGCCGACGAGTCCGCCGAGGCCGCCGCCGACGACGAGTGAAGCTGTGAGCGAAAGCGCATGTCCTGACGCGTCCGCGTCGCGATGCGTTGGTTAGTGTCGGTGGCACCACACACGAGAAAGCAGGTAACCCGTCGTGACTGACATGCGTTCCGGGTCAATGGGCCTGAACCTCACGGACTCGGTCTATGAGCGGCTGCTCGCCGAGCGGATCATCTTCCTGGGGACCCAGGTCGACGACGACATCGCCAACCGGCTGTGTGCGCAGATCCTGCTGTTGGCCGCCGAGGACCCGACCAAGGACATCAACCTCTACATCAACTCGCCGGGCGGTTCGGTGAGCGCGGGCATGGCGATCTACGACACCATGGTGCTCGCGCCGTGCGACGTCGCCACCTACGCGATGGGCATGGCCGCGTCGATGGGTGAGTTCCTGCTCGCCGCCGGCACCAAGGGCAAGCGGTTCGCCCTGCCGCACGCGCGGATCATGATGCACCAGCCGTCGGCCGGTATCGGTGGCAGCGCCGCCGACATCGCCATCCAGGCCGAGCAGTATGCGTTGACCAAGAAGGAGATGAACCGGCTCAACGCGGAGTTCACCGGTCAGACCCTGGAGCGCATCGAGGCCGACGCCGACCGCGACCGCTGGTTCACCGCGCCGGAGGCCCTCGAGTACGGCTTCGTCGACCACATCATCACCCGCGCCCACCTCAACGGGAGTGCCTCATGAGTCTGCAGCCGCAGTCGCGCTACATCCTGCCGTCGTTCATCGAGCACTCCAGCTTCGGTGTCAAGGAGTCCAACCCCTACAACAAGCTGTTCGAGGAGCGCATCATCTTCCTGGGCGTGCAGGTGGACGACGCCTCGGCCAACGACATCATGGCCCAGCTGCTGGTGCTCGAGTCGCTGGATCCCGACCGCGACATCACGATGTACATCAACTCGCCGGGTGGTTCGTTCACCTCGCTGATGGCCATCTACGACACCATGCAGTATGTGCGTGCCGACATCCAGACGGTGTGCCTGGGGCAGGCCGCCTCGGCCGCCGCGGTGCTGCTCGCCGCCGGTACCCCCGGCAAGCGGATGGCGCTGCCGAACGCGCGGGTGCTGATCCACCAGCCGGCCGTCGGCGGGGCGATCCAGGGGCAGGTCTCCGACCTGGAGATCCAGGCGGCCGAGATCGAGCGCATGCGCACGCTGATGGACACGACGTTGTCGCGGCACACCGGCAAAGATGCCGCGATCATCCGCAAGGACACCGACCGCGACAAGATCCTGACGGCCGAGGAAGCCAAGGACTACGGGATCATCGACACGGTGCTCGAATACCGGAAGCTGTCGGCCCAGCGCGTCTAGTCGTCGGTGTTGCGATAGCGGTCGGGTAACCGGGGCGACACGCCGTGGACACGGCTGTGGCGTGGCGCACGCGGTGGGCGTGGACAGCGGCTATGTTTTTGCAACAGATGAATACCATCGGCGCTATTCGTTCTATCGCTCGCCGCATTGCGGAATGAGCGGGTAGCGTCGGAACGGACACCACGCGAATTCCGGCATCGGTGGCCTTCACCGCGAACAGGAAGTAGGGAACTGACGCACCATGGCGCGCATCGGAGACGGCGGTGACCTGCTGAAGTGCTCGTTCTGCGGGAAGAGCCAGAAGCAGGTGAAGAAGCTCATCGCCGGCCCCGGCGTGTACATCTGCGACGAGTGCATCGACCTGTGCAACGAGATCATCGAAGAAGAACTCGCCGACGCCGACGACGTCAAGCTCGACGAACTGCCCAAGCCGGCTGAGATCCGCGAGTTCCTGGAGAGCTACGTCATCGGCCAGGACACCGCCAAGCGCACGCTGGCCGTGGCCGTCTACAACCACTACAAGCGCATCCAGGCTGGGGAGAAGGGCCGGGAGTCGCGCTCGGCCGAGCCGGTGGAGCTGGCCAAGTCCAACATCCTGATGCTGGGCCCGACGGGCTGTGGCAAGACCTATCTGGCCCAGACGCTGGCCAAGATGCTCAACGTCCCGTTCGCCATCGCGGATGCGACGGCGCTGACCGAGGCCGGCTACGTCGGCGAGGACGTCGAGAACATCCTGCTCAAGCTGATCCAGGCCGCCGACTACGACGTCAAGCGCGCCGAGACGGGCATCATCTACATCGACGAGGTCGACAAGATCGCCCGCAAGAGCG
>ERZ724513.20-NODE-20-length-54565-cov-20.940671_pt1 | contig 54565 bp, 45 predicted proteins | sample MGYA00376046_ERZ724513 | MGnify/ENA primary metagenome ERZ724513 (study PRJEB28724, sample SAMN07190883) | activated sludge metagenome | isolation source: activated sludge of sewage treatment plant in Hong Hong | place: Hong Kong | collected 2016-03-17 ...
TGGGATCGCCGGGAATGGTGCCGACCAGCCGATCCTGAAATTGAGGGAAGTGCTTCTGCCTGAAAATCGATGAGAAGGCGCCCTGCTTGAACAGATTGGGAATCTGTTCCGTTCCGTCGCGGTTGACCGCCAGCAATCGAGTCTCGATTGAATCGACTGCGTCCTGCGTGGCTCCGAACCGGACACTCACCAACAGCCGCTCATCGTTCACCCAGCGAAACCAGGTGATAATGTACTCACGATTGTCCGTTGAGACGACGCGGTGCAGGTCCTGTCCCGAGACGGTTTGGGTATCGAGGAAGGTCTGTCCTGCATGGTTCCGGAGCACCGCCAGATGCCGACCGGAAGGGGACAGCTGAATGGATTCGATGCGGGGCAGCGACGCAAACGCCGCGGTGGGCGGCGGGGCGGAGCCGGAATCGGCGTAGACCGGTAGTATGCTGCAGATGAGAACAAGAACAGTGACAAGTCCGTAGATGGCCGGCACGGTCTATCCCTACAGTTACCAGGACATGCCCATCCGGGGAATACCCGACGGAGTCAGTTATCACATGTTCACGCGACGGCCGTCCATCCCGTTTTTTACGCAAGCGCAGAGACCGGGAGATGCCGTACCAGGACGGACAATCGGGCAGCAGCCGCGACGCGGGGCTCACCTGACGATGAGCCTCGCACGGCCAAGCCGCATGTAGCGTCTAGAATTTATATTCCACTCCTCCGAACGCGCTGATCCCGAGTCCGGGGTTGGCGAAACGATTCAAGGAGTCGTTGACCACGACCGCTCCCGCATAGGTTTTATTCGTGAGGTTTCGTCCCTCGGCGAAGAGCGTCCAATGCTCATCGATGTTCCAGCCGGAACGCAGATTGATCAGGGCATACGACGGGTTCTTAATCGTGTTGTTGTAATCGGTATAGAACCCTGACAGGGACCATTCGACGTTGGGCGCGATCCACCAGCCTGACGGATGATCGTACCGCGCTTCGACGTTCAGGCTATGTTCCGGCGCGCCGGCGACCGTGTTGCCGTCCTTCGCGATCAGCACGTTCGGCCCCACCGCGCCACCCGCGCGCACATCGTCGGTGAACTTGAAGCGCGACCAGGTGTAGGCCACGCGGGTTTGCAAACTATCTTCCTTGCCTGCTCCGCCCTGCGCGAAAAGGCCTTTCTTCAGCACCATGGCGCCGCCGGCCTCCACGCCCGTGTGCCGGGTACCGTTGGCATTCTGAAACGTGCCCTGGTTGTTGATATTCGAGGCCAGGATCTCCTTCTGCATTTCGAGATTGTAGACCGTCAGATCCCAGCTGTAGCGCCGGTCGGCCGATGTCCCGCGATGGCCAAGTTCCAACTGCCACGCGCGCTGGGCGTCAAGATTCAAGAACCCTCTATTCGGCGTGCCGTTCGCATTGACCGAGGAGAGCAGCTCCAGATTGAGGGGCGCCTCATAGGCCCGGCTGGCGTTGAAATACAGTTGCGAGGTCGGCGTCGTGCGATAGACGAAGCCGATCTTCGGACTGATCGCATCGAAATGTTGTAGGGGTCGATTCGTGCCGGTCGGCGTAGACGGCGTATTGGGGTTGAACGGATTGCCGGCCGGACCGAAGTTGTCGACGGTCGCCTGACGTCCCGTGTAATCCCATCGTCCTCCGATCACGATCGTGAAGTCCTTCGTGGCATCGAAGGCGTCTTCCGCATACATACCGAAATACGTCGTCTTGGCCGTGTAGTTCTGCGTCATGGCCCCGATGTTGCCGTTGATGTTGACGAACCGTTGCTGCCGCTGATTGCCATACCGCGGCTGGAACCCGGCGACAAAGGAGTTGTTCTTGCCGAACAGTTGATTCGAATTCACATACCGGAATTCGCCGCCGACATTGTTGTTCTCCTGACGAATCGTCTGGAAGATCGGGTGGTCCACAAATTGGTTCGAGAAATAGGGAATGATCTCGAAGTATTGGTTCGGCGCGAACTCGTTATGGTACGCGATGCCGATCCGTTGCAAGGTGTAATAACGTCCGTAATTACAGGTCTGATTGTTCAGGTTACAGGCAAAGAACGGCGGGGTGCCGGCCGGGCTCCGTCCACCCGCCTGCTGCCGGTTGGAAAACAGCTGCTCGTTCGTCAATGATCCGGGTATCCGTTCAGCCACGTTCGCTTGCAGGAAGTAGGCGCGGATTTCCTGATGGTTGCCGAGCTGCAAGCCGATGTTCGCATTGATCCGTTCACGGGCCTGCTGGCTGTTGTCCTGAAACCCGTCCTGCCGGTTCCCGGACACGCTGATGTAGTAGTCCATCGTGGCACTCATGCTACCCACTTGAAAGGGCTGCAAGACCTTGCCGCTGGACACCTGCCCGCTCACCATGCCGAAACTGCCGCCGAGCATGCGCATCTGCAAGGTGGAGGCGCTGTAGCCGGTCCGCGGCACGAAGTTGATCGCGCCACCGATGCTATTGGCGCCATACCGCAGGGCGTTCGCGCCCTTGTAGACCTCGATGCGTTCGTAGGCCAGGAGATCGATTGATTCAAAGTCGGAAAATCCGTCGGCATCGCCGAAGAAAATGCCGTTGATCAGAATATTGATGCCCCGATGATGAAAATTATTGCGCAAGGAGGTGCCGCGAATCTGGAACTGCCCTTCGTCGGCCCCGAACCGCGACTGAAAGCGCACTCCCGGCGCAAACTGCAGCACATCCTGCAAATTGATGGCCCGCGACTCGGTAATCTGCTTCTCCTCGATCAGAATGTTGCTGCCCGGCCGGCGCGCAAACTCCCGTTTCACGTCCTCGACATTCTCGATACGTTTGCCGCTGATTTCCACCGGCTCCACTGCCACGACCGGGACTTCGTGCTCTTGCGATTCCTCAGCCGCCAACAACGCACCGGGCGGCGCCCCCATCATGACCAAGGCTGCCAGACAGCCCGCCACAGACCCTCTCCAACCGTTCCGTTCCATCGTGCACTCCAATTTCTGCCCAGACCAATTCCTGAATGTTGACGCAACGCCGGTTGGACACGTCACGCATTACCGACTCCTCTGGTCCGCTGCTGACCAAGCAGCGTCCCGCATGGGAGCGCCGTCGAGCGGCACCCCCTGTTTGAATCGACGGCGTATGGCTCGCACCTGATCAAAGTCCTCAATCGGATTCCCTGCCAGGGCAAGAAAACTGGCTTCGTATCCCTCGGCAAACTTGGCAATGCGCCGCTCGGGAAAGATCGCCGCCGGTGTCGCCTCGCACCACATCTTAAGCAACGTGCGATTGTCGAACAGGTGCAAGGTACGCAGATGCTGTACCTCGGCCAGCGATGTCTCCGCATGGTCGCTGCCGATCAGCAGTGTCACGCCGGCGCGTTGGAGCAATTGAAGATTGTCTCTCACCACGTTGCTGGCCGTTTCACCGGACGATGACGCGTGCGGCACGTCCGGCCCGGCCCCATGGCCGGCATGGTGCCCATGCTGGTCATGCCCGCCGATAGACGGCATGGCCTGCCCAGCCACCGTCGTGGTGACCATTCGAACCTTGTGTGCCGCCGCCAGCCGCGCGTCATCCTCTGTCAACCGGGCATGCTTCGCATCGTCAGGTCCCTGCAGCAACCAGCCCGGCACATGCGCCAGCTCATCGACTCCGGCGCGAACCGCATGCCGGAAGTCTTCCGCCGTTTCGACATGGGCGGTGACTTGAAGCCCGGCCGCATGCGCCTTTGCCACAATGCCCGGCACCAAGGTTGGATGCAGCCCCATTCTGTACGCTGTCCGAGCTGCTGTCTCCGCCCCATCGTCCTCCGAATGCACCAGATACACTTTGAGAAAATCGGGACGTCCGCTCATGATCGTCGGCCACCTGGCCTCCACGTCAGCTTCTGTCTCGACCACGACGTACGCCCGGTTTTCGAACCAACCCCGTTCGATCGGCCCGACCACCGGTTCATACCGACCGACTCGCAATACCTCTTCATACAAGGCCACGGGATGCCCGCCGCGTCCGGTAAGTCCGGCATGCGCAAAGGTGGCGTCGATACTCGTCAGCAGGTTGATCACCTGCCGGATCTGCAGGGCGAAGTCCCGCACGTCGTTGGGATTTTTCACATAAAACACCCCGTCCTGCAGATACCGCCTCGCGACAGCCTGCACATTCCACGGACCGTCAACGTTGTGGTTGTGCGCCTCGCCGAACGGAGGCACCACGTAGAGGCCGGAAAGATCCACGGTCTCGACCGGCCCCGACGGCGCTTGACGTGTCAGGCGTCCCTGGACGGAATACCAGGTATCGGGTTGAAACTCCTGCCCGTCAAACCACCGGCCGTTGATGAAGGCATATGGTTCCTCCAACGGCGGCGTGGCTCGGAGGCTTGTGCTCTCGGCGCAGCCGGACGCCAGCGCCATGAACGCCACCGCGATCAGGCACCACAGGGCGCTCATGCCGCTCCGGCGGCGTGCCGCGAATTTCCTGACGGCTCTTCGCGGTGACATGCTTCTGTTCATCACAGACTGAGGTTCATTTCGTGCGTCTTATTGCGTTGGACCAGCCGATCCAGCGAGGCGCGAAACACCCGCAGACTGCCACGTCCGATCTTGGTGCCTTCCAACCGTCCATCCTCCACCCAGCGATAAATCGTCCACCGGCTCACCGCCAATACATCCGCCGCTTCTCCCACACGCAAGAGTTGCTTGTTCATCGCACTCTCCTTTGAAGTACATGCGCGAACGGCACCGTCGATGCTGCCGCTCGCGCCACAGGGTTAGAACAATCCCAACGTCACACCGCCGTAGATCGCACGGCCATAGCCGGCAAAGAAGGCGGATTGATTCGCCGCCTGCCCGTACGTCTCCCCGCTCAACACTTGGCCTGAAGCGGCGTACTTCTTGTCCGCGATGTTATCGATTTCGAGGTAGAACTTGGCGAACCGGAACCATTTGTTGTTCGACAGCTCGAAATTCTTGTGTACGTTCACATTGGCAATCATGTAGGAGGGAATGCCGAATGTATTGCTGTTGTTCAAGAAATAGCTATTGTAGTAACTACCCTCGACCCAGGCGCCCCACCCCGTTGCCTCGTGATCATAGGCAATCTTCGAGTTCAGCACGTCGGTCGGCACATTGGGCACCTTTTTCCCGTCGCGGACCAACGTCGACGCCGCCGTGACATCATTGAAGTTGATGTATCGCGCATCGATGTGTGTGTAGGCACCGGAGAGCCTCAGCCCTGAGAGCGGCCGCCAGTCGTAAAACACTTCGACCCCGCGATACTCCGATGAATCGGCGTTGGATGAAAATGCGCGCTGAGTCGACTGGTTGGTCACGGAGATGATTTCGTCCCGATAGAATGTCCAGAACCCGACCAATTGCATGAACAAAGTCTTGGTGATCTTGCCTTCGGTTCCGATTTCGAAATTCACATTCTTCTGCGGCTTCAAATTGAAATTTGTCCCCGGGTTGCCGTCGATTCCTGTCGTCAACTGACTCAACTGGGGAATCCCATATCCGGTCGACGCGCGCACCCAATGCCGCGTCGCATCGGTCGGTCGCCACGAGAGCGACATTTCGGGAGCCCAATTCCAGAACGACCGCTCGGCGCCGGTCCGTGCGGTCGAGGCCACATTCCCTGCGCCATACGAGTGGTTCGCCGCCTGAATGCTCAACAGCGACTGTTCCATGCCGAGACCGCCGGCCAAGGTCCATTTCGGGACCACTTCAAGTTCTTCGCGGACCCGGCCGCCGATATTGCGAATCGTCGCGCGGCTGTTCTGCAACAGCAGGCCTCGCGTCCCGAACCCATCAGCAAGATTTTGAAAGCTGTTCGCTTCCTGCTCCATGTTGTTCACGAAGAAGCCCACATAACTGCGCAGCGGCCGATCGAACAACCGGCCGTCGTGCCGCAAATCAGCATAACTTTTGAAATTCGGATTGATATTGTCGCTGATCGTTGTGAAGGTCTGATTGATATCCTTCACATCGTAGTCGCCTTCGATCGTGAGCACCGTATTCGCATCAATCTGTCGTTCGTAGATGCCGCCGATGATGGTCCGTCGATCCAACCGCCGCTGCGCCAGTTGCTCAGAAGCATTACATCCATTCGATTGATTGTTGAATACGCACGTGCCGGTCCCACCGGCTTGGCGGTCATCCGTATGGAACTGACCCTGCGTCAATCGGGTCGGAACTCGCGCGTCCAAGAAATTCGTAATGGCTTTGAAATAGAAGTTTTGCTTGTCGTCGATCTTGAACCGCATGTTCAGGTTGATCGTCTGGGTGCTATAGTTACTGTTCCTGATATACCCGTCTTCCGCCACGTTGCTGGCAAACAGCGAGATATCGAGATTCTCATACTGTTTACCGATCGCAAAGGCCTGCTTATGGTACCCGTAGGATCCGCCCGAGAGAAACGTTTCGAATCCATTGATGTCGCTCCCACGCCTCGTGCGGAAATGCACCATGCCGCCCAGCGCATAGTTGTCATACAGCGATGATGAGGCACCCCGGGTCACCTCCACGCTGCGCATAAACCAAGGGTCGTGAATGTCCAACCGTGACAACCCGTCCGATTGGGTCTGGATAAAACCGTCTTCATACAATTTGATGTCTCGTACGGCGAAGGTGGTTTTGGCGCCCTGGCCTCGAATCATCAGGCTGAAGTCGCGTGGACCGTTAGCCTGCCGCATGACGACACCGGGCAGAGACTCCATCGATTCTTTCATGGTCCTGGTGGGCTGGGATTCTGTTTCCGACTGTTCGGTGGACGACATCGACAAACCCTCAGGCCTCCGCTGCACACGATCGCTCACGATACTGACGTCGGACAGCTCATATTGCGGAATCGGCTCGGCCGCGACCGACGCGGACGATTCCTCAACTGCCGCCGGTTGAGCCGGTTGAATCGGCTTGGCCGCTGCGCCGCCGGCCGGTTGCTGCTGCAACTCTTCCAACTCACGAAGAATGTTCTGCAGTTGGTCACGCAGGTCGCGCTCGCGTGCGCTTTTCTCCACAACGGCGCCAGCCGCTGTCTCTTCCTGCGCAAATGAGGGCGCAACGGTCACTGGCACTGACAACAAGGCACAACATAAAGCGGCATGAAGTCTGAATGAATCACGGCGGGCCCACATACACATCCTCCCGGCACAACTGTGCACACGACAGAAGAGACAATCCCCTCGCGCCCCTGTCTGAACGGACGAGAAGAGAAGCTAGACGACCTAGCGGGATGAAAAGGAGTTACGACTGAATAGGTGGCGCACGCGAGGCGGTGTGGAAGCCGTCGCCGCCCGAGATGAGGGCATGGCCGCTCTCGACAAAGAGCGCCGCCACGAAGAAGGGCTGCAGGAACAGCGCAACAGGGCCGGCATCAGAGGCGGGGTTCGCTTGACAGGCCCATGCGCAGAAACTGGAATGAGACACCGTGCCGCCATGGTGGTGGGCGGCCGGTTTCGGATCGACATGATCGAACACACAGGCGACGGAAAAGACGGCCAGCACCAGATAGAGCCCTGCCAGTGCGGCCGCGAGTCCAATGGATGGTTTTGTCACACGCATCATGGCATCAGCTTTTGCAAGGCCTGTACGGCATGCGGCGCATCCCACTCACGTGGTCCAACGGCGCGGCCGATCAACATCCCCTGCGGGTCGATAAACACCGTCGTCGGCAAGGCCCGCACGAGATAGGCTTGGGATACCGATTGATCCTCATCGAACAACACAGGCAACTGCACATGGAGATTGGCGAGAAACTGTTTGATCCCTTCGCGCTGTAAATCAGTCGTGATGGTGAGCAGTGCGAACCGTTCGGGATCCAACTGCTGACGCAAGCGCCCGAGCGCAGGCATCTCGTCTTTACAGGGACCGCACCAGGTGGCCCAGAAATTGACCACCACGACCTTCCCCTTCAAGTCAGCCAGTTGCACCCGCGAGCCATCTAGGGCCTGCAGCGCAAACGGCGCCGCTTGGGTACCGGTCTCCACTCGTCCGATCTTGAGCGCCGCCAGGGAATCCTCCGCCGCCGCAGAACCTGCCGCAAGCCAGAAGGCGAGGGACAGCAGCAAACCGCGCATCGTGTTACCGTTCATCGTGACGACTCACACCACCCCTACCGCGCCGCCTCAGCGGCGACGCTGGTGGGTGAAAGCCGCAACGTCTGCGTCACAATTTTATGGCCGGGCATGCCATGCTCCATCCAAGCCATGGCAAAGACGCCCTGCCGATTCACCGCCACCACCGGGGTTTGGCTTTTTCGTTCATTCAACTTGTACGGAGCCGTAAACCCGAGGCCCCGGTCGGTCGAGACGCTCATCACCACATCCCGCTTCACCGGGCCCTGCTCCTCCCAGATCACAACTACCCGCCCCTCCGGATCGACGGCGATCTGCGGATGGTCGGGGAAGGTGTTCTTGGACACGTTCAACTGCTGCTTCGGGGAAAAGGTCTGGCCCCGATCATCGGAATACGCAATATAGACGGCGGGAATTTCATCGGTGCCTTCCGTATACCAGACGACGTACACGCGTCCCTGCCGATCCACGCCCATGGAGGCCGGCCGGTGCGGGCAGGCCGGGAAGACCCACTTGTCATGGCCCACAATCACGGGCGCCTCGAACGTCTCACCGTGATCGACCGATCGCGCCACGACGGTTTCTCGCACATTCCCCTCAAAAATCTTTCGCCAGGCGACATAGACCGTCCCGTCCGGTCCGCTGGTGACTGCGGTGCGGCAACACACACAGGTGCCCTCGTCCACTTTGCGATTGCTCGTCACCGATTGCCCCTGATCCAACGATCGAGCGACGTAGGTCCCGGGATCTTTCTTGCCTTCACGGCCATCGATCCAGGAGAGGTGAAGCCGGCCCTCGACATCGCGATGGAGCGCATCGAAGGTATGTTGGATCACCCCCGGATCGTCATTCACCACGATCGACGGCTGGAATGTCCGGCCGCCGTCATTCGAACGGCTCAGGCGCAACTCTGTCGCAAACGGTTGTTGCGGAGTGGCTTTCGGATGGGCTAATCCCCAGGTGACGAACACATCGTTTCCCTGCACAACCAACGCCGGCGCTTCCTGCCGCCAATAGGGCACGTCTTCCGGACGGTTGATGCGTACCGGCACACCCATCGGTCCGCCCGGCTCGGTACTACGCGCATACAGGACCGCCCGCACGTCCTTGTCTTCCTCCATCCAGGCCAACGACAGAGCCCCGGCGTCGTCGATCTGTACCGACGGGCCCACCAGGCTTTTCACCTTATGTTCGGTGGTGACCTTGGGACCAAGTTGAATCTCCGCCTTCGGATCGGCCCATCCCTGCCCGCCCGTGAGCCCGCATAGCAGGATGGCGATCGCGAACGCACGACGTCCCGCTGAACTCAATCGAGTACCTCGCTGCATGGTTGCGCCTCCTAGCTCCCAACAGAAATCATCTGGAAGGATTTTGTCAGCCCAAAGACGAAGCTGGTTCCTTGCACCAAACTATTGTTGGCATCCCGCGCAAATGGAATTTGTGCATAGAAATACAAGGACGTCATGTTGGTCACACTGGACTGAACCAACTGGCCGAGGTCTATCTGAAAACCTGGTGAAAACGCATGGTAGGTCGAACCGGTCGTTGGAACCGCCCGACTACGGATGTTGGGATCAATTAACACGGGTTCACCCGGAAAATCCGGCGCATCGGCTGGTATCGCAGAACGCAGAAGCGAGGAACTAAAGTTGTCGTGCACGAGATAGCGGTAATTGACTTGGCCGGTCAACACGAGCCAGGGGGTGGTCACCACATTCAAGCCGGCATTCAACATATATTCGTCGCCGAACTGATAGCCGTCATTATTCCGAAACGTATGCCGGTAGCTGGCCGAGAAAAATTGATTCAACCGATGCGGAATGAGTTCATACGACTGATAGATCGTTGGATTGATCCCGACCTGTCCGCGGCCCAGCTGGGCTGGCGATTCCATGCGAGTTCCCGCATTGTCATGGGCCCCCGTGGCACCGGTCGGCACATACACGCCGAACCCAAACACCACCATGCTTCGCAGAGTCGGCAGCACGTTGTACTTCAACCCCACGCGAATATCGCCTATCCCATTCGTCGAAAACCTGGTCGCCGCCCCTTCACCATTGAGACCGTCCTCACCGATCCCATCAATGTGTTGATGCGTCCGCCAGAGATACGGGACCGTGACCTGCAAGCCAAAACGTTCGCTGATCCCGTAATTCACGTCTAACGTGGCCTGCTGCGTGATTGTGCGCGTCTCTTGATGGTGATCGAGGATCATTTGACGGTTGGCTTGATCCACGCCGGGGATGATCCCGGACGTGCCGTTTAAGATCCGCATCGGCGTGTGGTTGTAGATGCCGTTGACGGTCAGCACCCCGGTTTGGGGAACCTGTTGCTGAGACCCGATGACGACAAAGCATGAGACTGCCCCGCAGGAGGCATAGGCTGAGGGCAAGGAGGCCAGATTGCCGACGGCCACCCCGATGATTCCAAGAACAGACACCAAGAGTTTTTTACTCAGAGCCCGCATCACGCACGATCCTTTCTCCGATCAGAGATGATAGTCGTTGGTCACGCCGGGTTTCGAAAAAACCTCCGGCAGGGACGCCACAGTTGATGAATGTCATGAATGAGAGAACCGGTTCAGGCGCGAGAGGAATCGGGAGGGCCTCGTGATACCCACCTCGCACGGGAGTCGTTCGAGGCGGAGTCGAACAGGATGTCATCGATCAGGGCGATGACGGAGATCGTGGCGGGGACCAACTCGGGCGCAGGCCCGAGATCTTGTCCGGCCGCACACATCCAGGAACAGACCACGGTCCCGTGCACACCGGAATCGTGATGGGCGTGCTGCGACACGTGCTCCAATATATGCGGATACACGGCCCCCTGCAGGGTCAGGAATACACAGGCCAACAGGAGGGGCAGTGCGATGTGTCGGACACGGGTCATCATACAGTTATCGCAACGCGGCCGCCTTGATAGGCGCGGCATTCTGAATTCGGCTGACGATCTCTTGAATCTTCCGCTCCGTCAGCAGTCCGCCTTTGATGTATTCCTGGACCACGCCCTGCTGGTCGATGAACACGCTGACCGGCAGGCCGAACACCCCGTACTGGTTGGCCACCTGATTCTCGCGGTCGAGCAGCACCGGAAACGTGTGGTTGTACTGTTGAATGTGTTCGCGCACCTTGGCCTCGTCCTCCAGCTCATTGACGGCGAGCACCACGAAATCTTTGTCGCGCAACTGGTCATAGACCGTCTGCATCGCCGGCATCTCGGACGTGCAGGGCTTGCACCAGGTCGCCCAAAAATTCACCAGCACGATCTTCCCCTTATATTGCTCCAAGCTGTGCGCCTTGCCATGGAGATCCGTCAGCGAAAACCCCGCGGCGGGCATGCCGGCGGCTGGTGGTCGCGCCCCCATCGCCAAGGCCGAACCGGCCAGCGTCGACAGGAGCAGGGCCGTCACGATCAATTTCCTGGTCAGGCCCCAGGTGATATTCATCGATGCCCGAGCAGCCCGTAGTTGAGTAACCATGTTGGTTCTCCCGACTCGCCTTACCGGTTCAGGCTGTAACTGACCGGCAGATGCAGCACGACCATCGGTGCCGTCAACTCATGTTTCATGTGCAGAGGGCAGGCCCGCCGCACGGCTTCCATCGCCGCTTGATCCAACGATTCGTGGCCGGAACTTTTCACGACCTCCACGTCCTTGAGCTGGCCGTCATGACGAATGGAGACCTTTAAGACGACTTTGCCTTCCCAACCATTCAAGCGGGCCGTGCTGGGGTAATGTCTCAACTCAATGATGCGGCGATGCAGTGATTCGGCCAACCAGCCGTAATCGGCTTTGGCGGCGGGCCTGGCAACGGCGGCTTGAGCGACGACCTGATGTTCCCGCAATGTGGCTGGATCCGGCTCAGCAACCGCTGCCGCAACCGGCGCAGTCGGCACCACGACCGCCTCGACCGGAGCCGGGGGCGCAGAGGGAGTTTCACTGACGGCAGCCGTCACTGGCTCGGCTACAGGCGAGGAATGCGCCGGGGTAGGTGGCACCTCAACCGCTTCCACGGCCGGGGCGGTATGTACCACCGGTGCACTGGCCGTCATCACTGGTTCTGGCACCGTTTCCACCACCGCCGGCGCACTGACAACGGACTGCGCCTGATAGGTCTGCGCCGTGGCTGGCGCCGCGTCCATGATCTGCTGCTCAACCACCGACGCGACTTCTCGCTGCACTTCAGTCGGCGCCGCCTGCATGACCGGCTCCGTCTTGTGAATCTCCTGCGGTTCAATGGGCTTGGCCTGCACCTGAACGACTTCCTGTTTCGGCTGTATCTGTTCCTGCGGACGCACCGTTTCGACCACGGGCTGCGCGTCACGCTGAACCGCTTGCGGGAGCACTCTGGTTTCCACCTGCCGCTGCACCGGCTGAGGCGGCGGCTCCACCGCACGAACCGGTTGCGGTCGGAGCTTCTCCGGCGTCGGCGCAGGCGGTTGGACTTGAGGAACGGGGGCCGGGGCCGGCGCAGGGTCTTCCTGACGCACCACTTCACGCGGCGGCTCGACAAGCGCGACATCCCACTTGAACGGTTCCTTCTCCACCATGACGGACATCTTCGGCATGAGACCCAATGCCACCAGCGCAAGGCAGGCATGCAAGACCAATGAGGCCCCCCATCCTGTGACGGATTGGTTTGGGTGTCCTGAATGCGCGACCGAGAGATGTTCCATGGAAACGGCCCCTTTCGACAGGATGCGTTCCGACCTTACTTGAAGACCACCTTGGAAAGTGAACCGATCGGGATTTCGACCTGCCCGAAATCGGACTCCCCCTTAAAGCTCCCGTTGACCGCGGGGACAAATTCCCCGCTCTTCCCGTTGGCCAAGGTCACCGTCATCGCCGGGGCCGCCTTGTCGGCGCCTGGCTTCATGTCTATCTGCTTGATCTGATCGAACTTGATGTTGACCGTTGCCGTGCCACGCTTGGACGGCAAATGCCGCAATTCATGCGGGACGAACGAGGTCTCGCTCATCTTTTCTTCCCAATAAAAAATCCCGTTCTTCAATTCCGTCTCGACCCCCTGGGCATCGGTCACCGCAAGGGTAAACGCCTTCTCAGCCTTGGCATCGACAGCGGAAGCGATGGGCGCAGACACCAGCACCGCCAACCCCGCGAGTCCGTACACCGCCATCCGCACTATCCACTGATTCACCTGCATCGTCATCACTCCTTCACTCCCTCAAACAGGAAATGGCCTCACCTCTGGTCGCCACGGGCATTAGGAATGGATCCCCCCAGGGCCTGTGATCAACACGACCACGACCGAAGCATGTCGCCCCTCGCTCAAGCACAATGTAAAGAAGGCCTGCACCCAGAGCATGCGAGACACCTCGCCTCTTTGCTCATTCACGCTCTACGACAACCAGTCGCGGAGCATCTAGGGATAACGGGAACGTGATTTAGGCGGACAGAGGTGGCGCGCGAGACTGGTAGAGGGAACCTGATTGGGAGGACAGCAGTTGGTCGGAAGAAAAACTGAGTTCGCCGGACAACGCCAGCAGATGGGCTGCATGAACGGGGGTCGCAACGTCAACCCCGGCAGTCGCACACATCCAGGCACAAATACCTGATCCATGCATGCCGGCATCGTGATGGGCCGCGTGCTGGAGTTCATGTGCCACGGCACTACCGGTCGTCACCGCCAAGAGGGCAATGACGGCGAAGGCGACAACCCACACAATGCCTTTGAAGCTGGAACTTCGCATATGACAAAGACCGAAACCTAGCGGCATGCTAACAAACTCGTCGCGGGAGCGTCAACGCAACTTTTCACCTCTGACGGGCCATTCGGCCGGGGCCGGCTAGGGCCCTCCCAAACCGATGATCCGCTCGACCCGTTCATCGCGCCCGCCAAGGTCTCGATAGCGCCGGTATTGGGCCAACGCCCGACCCATGTCCTTGCGATGAAGCTCGTAAAACACCCCGAGGTTATAATGGGCCTCGGCCGAATTCGGCTTCAGCGCCACGGCCCGCTCATACTCCCGTTCGGCTTCCTCCAAACGATTCAGGCTGGTGTAGACCATTCCGAGATTCAGGTGGGCCTCGGCGTACTCCGGACGATACCGAAGGACCTCCAGAAACTCCCGCTCGGCTTCGGCAAGCACCCCCTGACTCCTATAGACGAAGGCGAGATTGTAATGGGCGTCGACCAAATCGGCTTTCACCGCAATGGCCTCTTTCAGAGCGGCCGCGGCGGCATTCAAATCGTTGCCCCGCTCCGCGAGGCGCCCGAGCAAATACCAGGCATCGGCATGTTTGGGATTCGCCTGCGTCAAACGAGACAAATAGTCGCGAGCCTGCCTGAGATCGCCCTGGCTCTCATGGAGGCTCGCCAGATGATACAGGGCCTCGGCATGGTCGGGGCGCACACGGAGGAGCGCCTGGTACATCTTCACGGCATTGGCGCGATCGTGGCGCTCTTCGTACAGCCGGGCTAAATCCAGATGCGCTTCTTCATTTCCCGGTGCGATGTCCAGCACCTGCCGCAACACCTGCTCCGCCTCGTCGCCCCGCCCCTGTGCAAGATAGACATCGGCCAGATCGTTTAAGATCTCGGCCGAGGGTGCCCCGTATTTCAACGACTGTTTGTAGGCTTGTATCGCTTCTTCCGGGTTGCGCTTACTCTGAAAATAGACCAGTCCCAGGACATGGTAGGCCTCGGCAAGCCGAGGATTTTGCGCCAATGCTTTTTTCAGCGCCTCGATTGCGCCATCCGCATTGCCTTCTCGAAACAACGTCACACCCCGCTCATAGCTTCGACGGGCTGCATCCGGCGAGGGGGACGAAGTTGACCAGGCTTCAGGGGGAGAAGGGACGAGCACGAGCAGGTAACCGAGCAGGAGGCTCGTGAGGAGATGACGCGAACCGCTAGGCCCTTGCCGCATCACAATCCGCAATCGAATCCGTGGGTGACTTCGACGAGAGAGTCGCCGAAGTGGTGCGCCCCACTATAGAGAGCAGTACTTCCGAAAGCAACGACGTCACCGCGCATTTTTCCTCTGCACCATGAAGAGAGAGTTGAGTCCCTTGGCGCTGTTTCGGTAGGATTCCCCTTTCGATTCCTGTATACTCCGCCCCCGAGCCCATGAGCCGGCTCACGAGAACAAAGGTACGCCTGCATGCTGACCCAAGCCCTCAACATCATCTTCGGCAGTAAAAACGACCGTGAGATCAAAGCCTTGCGTCCGATCGTCGAACGCATCAATGGCCTCGAATCGAGCCTCACGCCCTTATCGGATCAAGCCCTGGCCGACAAAACGCAAGAGTTCAAGAAGCGTCTCGAAGACGGGGAAACGCTCGACGACATTCTGCCCGAAGCCTTCGCGGTGTGCCGGGAGATGTCCCGACGCCGGCTCAATATGCGGCATTTCGACGTGCAGTTGATCGGCGGCATGATTTTGAACAAGGGCCGAATCGCCGAAATGAAGACCGGGGAAGGAAAAACCCTGGTGGCCACCCTCCCGCTCTATCTCAATGCGTTGGAAGGGAAGGGCGCCCATCTCGTCACCGTCAACGATTACCTGGCTAAACGCGACGCCTCGTGGATGGCCCAGCTCTATCATGCGCTCGGCCTGTCCGTCGGGATCATTCAGCACGATGCCTCATTTCTTTACGACCCGACCTATGAAGCCTCGGACAAGCGGCTCCAACATTTGAGGCCCTGCACCAGGCACGAGGCCTATCGCGCGGACATCACCTACGGGACGAACAACGAATACGGATTCGATTACCTCCGCGACAACCTGATCGTCAGCGACCTCAGCCAATGTGTCCAGCGCCCACTCCACTTTGCCATCGTGGACGAAGTCGACAGCATCCTGATCGACGAAGCGCGCACACCGCTGATCATATCCGGCCCGACCGATCAGACCACCGACCTGTACTACCGGATCAATTCCATCATTCCGCAACTCAAGCCGGAGCACGACTACACCATTGAGGAAAAGACCAAGACCGCCTCGCTCACGGAAGAGGGGAACGTCCGGGTCGAAAAGTTGCTGGGCGTGGACAACCTCTACGACCTGCAACACATGGATTTGGTGCACCATGTCGTCAAAGCGCTCCAGGCCTATTCACTCTACAAGCGCGACGTCGACTATGTGGTGAAGGACGGCGAAGTCATCATCGTCGACGAGTTTACCGGCCGGTTGATGCCGGGTCGTCGCTGGAGCGACGGACTCCATCAGGCGGTGGAAGCCAAGGAAGGCGTCAAAATCGCCAACGAGAACCAGACGTTGGCCTCAGTCACCTTCCAAAACTATTTCCGCATGTACAAGAAACTGGCGGGCATGACCGGCACCGCCGACACGGAAGCGGGCGAGTTCGCCAAGATCTACAATCTGGACGTCAACGTGGTCCCGACCAACCGGGCCATGATCCGCAAAGACTACGCCGACGTCGTCTTCCGCACGGAAAAAGAAAAATTCACCGCCATCGTCGAAGAGATCAAAGACTGCCACGAGCGCGGGCAACCGGTGCTGGTCGGTACGATCTCGATCGAAAAATCCGAACGCCTGGCCGGGTATTTGAGCCGCAACGGCATCAAGCACAACGTGCTGAACGCCAAATTCCATGAGAAGGAAGCGGAAATCATCGCCCAGGCAGGACGCAAGGGCGCGGTCACCATCGCCACCAACATGGCCGGCCGTGGTACCGATATTCTCCTGGGCGGCAACGCCGATTTCCTCTTCAAGCGCGTGCTCTATCAGGACGACACTCTCACGGAGGAGCGGAAGCAGCAGATCCTGGAACAGATCAAAACCGAGTGCGAAAAGGACAAACAGGAAGTCGTCGCCTCAGGGGGTCTGCACATCCTCGGCACGGAGCGCCACGAAAGCCGCCGGATCGACAACCAGCTCCGCGGCCGCGCCGGACGTCAAGGCGACCCGGGCTCCTCGCGTTTCTACCTGTCCCTCGAAGACGATTTGATGCGCATCTTTGCCTCCGAGCGCGTCTCGCAGATGATGCTGAAGCTCGGGATGGAGGAAGGCATACCGATCGAACATGGCATGGTCACACGTGCCATTGCCAACGCTCAGAAAAAAGTCGAGGCGCACAACTTCGAAGTCCGTAAACAGCTCCTCGAATACGACGATGTGATGAATAAGCAGCGGGAAGTGATCTACCAGCACCGCCACGCTGTGTTGGCCGGTGAGCACATCCAGCAAGATATTCACGACATGATGAAGGATCTCGTCAACGCCTTGGTCGACACCTATTGTCCGGTCGATCAATACCAGGAAGAATGGGATTTCAACGGCCTCGGAGAAGCCTTGCAGGGCCAGTTCGCGCTCGACATCACTCAAGGCAAGGGCAGCGTGGCCGACCACTTCAAGGATGTCGGCCGAGATGCGCTGATCGACGAAATCCAAACCCAGGTTCGCCGCGCCTACGACCAGAAAGAGCAGGAACTCAGCGTTGAACTCATGCGGTACCTGGAAAAGATGCTGCTCCTGCAAGTGATCGACCACCATTGGAAGGATCACCTGCTCGGCATGGACCACCTGCGGGACGGTATCGGCCTGCGCGGGTATGGGCAGAAGGACCCGTTGATCGAGTACAAGCGAGAAGGCTTCGACATGTTCTCCTCCATGATGGAGCGCATCAAGTCCGATGTGCTGGAGCGCATGTTCCGGGTCCAAGCCGTCCGGGGCGAGCAACCACCCCCGCCGGCTCCTGAACCGACGCCGCCGCCACACATGGTACTCAACCGCAGCGACGAACCGGCCACCCAAACCGTCCAGAGCCAGGCGGACAAGACCGGCCGCAACGATCCCTGCCCCTGCGGAAGCGGAAAAAAATTCAAGAAGTGCCACGGGGCATAACGAGAGGCTGAACCGCATTGCGTCGCTTCGTACGGAAGTTCGCCCGGCCTATGCTTCGCTCGACTCACGGCGCAACTGGAGGAAGACCAGGTGGCCTCCAACCGCGCGCAGCGGAAGGGACCCGCTCGGGGATAGGTGGAGCGAGCACGCTGGGGCTGTTCGCCGTGACAGGACCCGCACCATTCCTCCCTTTTCGCCTTGACTTGCCGCAGAGCCAGCGGCTAATCTAACCCCCTCTTTTCCCTAGAGAATCCGGTAGGAGAGCTGTTTCGCGCGACGGCGCCTGAAACAGGAGTCGACTACCGACAAGCGTGGTGTCACTTTGAGCACTGGGCATCCTCAACTCCTGGCGAATATCAAGGCTGAAATCGCGGCCATAGGTCCGATTTCGTTCGCTCGTTTCATGGAGCTCGCCCTCTATCATCCGCAATACGGCTATTACGTCAGACCCGTCGACGATCCAACACAAGAACGGATCGGATGGTCGGGTGATTTCTATACGAGTTCCGACGTACATCCCATTCTCGGACAGGCCCTGGCCAAACAAGCCCAGCAACTCGATGCCTGCCTTGGTCATCCGAATCCATTCACCGTGGTAGAGATGGGGCCGGGAAAGGGACTGCTGGCGCGCGATTTTCTGGAGGCCTGCCAACAGGCTCCCGCAAACCTCGGTGCACGCCTTCGGTATATCCTCATCGAACGCAGCGCATCGATGCGCGCACAGCAGCAGCAGACGGTCGGGCCGTGGGTCGACCAGACCGGTCGTGTCGCGTGGGTGGATCGACTGGAAGATCTTCCTCCCGACAGCATCACCGGCCTCTTCTTCTCCAATGAGCTGGTCGACGCGTTTCCCGTCCATCGGCTCGCGGTGATCGACGGTCGCCCACAGGAACTCTACGTGGATGTGCGTGATGATCGATTCACAGAGGTCTATCGTCCGCTCTCAGACGAACTCGCGTCCTACTTGCGTGAAGGCGCCATCAGCCTGCCCGACGGCTATCGGACGGAAATCAACCTTGGCGCAGTCCACTGGATGAAACAAGTCGCGGAGGTCATGAACCGTGGGGCCGTCCTGACGATTGATTACGGCCACACAGCTGAAGACCTCTATGGGCCCGAGCGCAAGAACGGCACGTTCCTCTGCTATTACAGCCAGACGACCTCGGAAGATGCGTACGACCGAGTTGGAATGCAGGACATGACCGCTCATGTAGATTTCACCGCTCTGGCGCGTGTGGGCCAACAAGCCGGTCTTGAGGTCACGGGGTTCACGAATCAGATGAGTTTCCTGATCGGCCTTGGCGCCGAGCAATTCCTGGACTCCCTCGAGCCAGAATCCGCGGAGTTTTATGCTGCCATTCACCTGTTGCGGCCGGACGGCATGGGCCGAACCTTCAAGGTTCTGGTCCAACATAAGGGAATGGCCACGCCGGAGTTGGACGGGCTGAAATTCAGACCCTTCTTCGGATCGATTTTGAACACGAACGGAGCGTCATCCGTCAATCGCCAGACGTCAGCCGACGTTTCACGAACGACGCATCACACGTCACAGGTCTGTCATGGGTAGCGAAGCGACGCCGCTGAATTACATCCCGATCCTGATTTTTATCGTGATCGCGTTTGCCTTCGGCGCGGTGCAGATTCTCCTTGGGCGCATCGTCAGGCCGAGTCGGCCCTATCGAGCCAAACTCGCGCCCTACGAGAGCGGCAGCCCGCTCTTTTCCGACGCGAAGGTGCAGTTCCCGATCCGGTACTACATCATTGCGATGCTCTTCGTGATCTTCGACATCGAGATCGTCTTTATGTTCCCTTGGGCGGTCGCGTTCAAAAAATTGGGCCTGGTGGGATTGGCCGAGATGGTGGTCTTCATCGCAATCCTGATCGTCGGGTTCTGGTATGCGTGGAAAAAAGGGGCGCTCGAATGGGATTGAGTAGCGGGCTATGATGAGCGACCTTGCCACCTCCGTTGCTCGCGGAACGCGCGGCCTCGGAAGGCCCTCGTTCGACGCGCGCAGTCGGAGGCGACCAGGCCACCCATCCTCCTTCTCGCTAAAAAGAAACGTGAGGGAACGATGAGTTTTTTAGAGCGGCAGCTGGATGCGAATATTCTGACGACGAACCTTGATGCCTTCGTCGGCTGGGCACGCAAATCGTCCTTGTGGCCGATGACGTTCGGATTGGCCTGTTGCGCCATCGAAATGATCGCGAGCGTCTCGTCGCGGTATGACATCGACCGCTTCGGCGCCGGTGTCTTCCGGGCCTCGCCCCGGCAGTCCGATTTGATGATCGTGGCCGGTACGGTTTCGCGCAAAATGGCACCGGTGATCCGTCGCATTTACGACCAGATGGCCGAGCCGCGCTATGTCATCTCGATGGGCTCCTGCGCGACGTCCGGCAATCACTACAACAGCTATGCCGTCGTGCAGGGCGTGGATCAGATCGTTCCGGTGGACGTGTATATTGCCGGCTGCCCGCCCCGTCCTGAGGCGCTGTTGGACGGGCTCTTGAAATTGCAGGAAAAGATTCAGCGCGAAAAGATTTTTGTGCGGTAACCCGGGCGTGAATTGGTGACCGTGCGGGGTTGATGCTCCCCACCTGTCTCACCGGATCACAACCTCCTAGTTGTTTCATCACGATGCAACCACTGCTCGAACGACTCATGACCGCTTTCCCCGACGCCATCCGTGGCGTGGAGGTGGATGCTGCGCGTAACGAGGTGACCGCCCGGGTGGCTGCCGCCCGGATCGTGGACGTCGCGCGTTGGTTGCACGACACGCCCGAAGCGGCGTTCGATCACATCACCGATATTTGCTCCGTCGACTACCCCAACGACTCGGAACGGTTTGAGGTGATTTATCAGTTGCTCTCCCTCTCGCACCGCCGGCGGATCAGGCTGAAAGCGCGAGTCACAGAAGAGACGCCTCAGATCGCCTCCGTCACCGGTATCTGGAAGGGTGCCGAATTCATGGAGCGCGAAGTGTATGACCTCATGGGGATCACCTTTATCGGGCATCCGGACCTTCGTCGCATTCTTCTGCCGGACGACTACGAAGAGGGGCATCCCCTGCGCAAAGACTTTCCCGCTGAAGGGCGAGGCTGGCGCAGTTCGTTCCCGTTCATCCCCCGTTTGGACGAGGCTCCCGAGGAACAGGCGGAGGGAGAGATCCCGGAAGAGGAAAAGCAAGTCTATCGGGCAACCGAACAGCAAAGCGGAACGAGACGGCGCGAAGAGTTGCTCCTGAACATGGGCCCGCAACATCCCAGCACCCACGGCGTACTCCGGGTCGTGTTGGAACTGGACGGCGAGCGAATCATCAAAGCGACCCCGGACCTGGGGTATCTGCATCGCGGCGTGGAAAAGTTGGCGGAAGGCCTCCATTACATGCAGGTCATTCCCCACACCGACCGCCTCGACTATGTCTGCGCGATGACCAACAACTACGCGTACGTACGCGCGGTGGAAAAACTGCTCGACATCACGGTGCCGGAGCGGGCGGAGTATGTCCGTACCATCGTCGCCGAAATGCAGCGGATCATCGGCCATCTCTTCTGGCTGGGCACCCAGGCCCTCGACATCGGCGCCATGACCGTCTTTTTCTGGACGTTTCGCGAGCGCGAAATCCTCCTGGACATGTTCGAAAAATTGTGCGGTGCGCGCCTGACATTGAACTACTACCGCATCGGCGGCGTCGACAGCGATTTCACACCCGATCTTGTGGGCCGGCTGAAGGCGTTTCTGCAGACGTTCCCGGACAAGGTCAACGAATACAATCAACTGCTCATGTCCAACCGGATCTGGGTCGGGCGAACCAAAGATATCGCGGTGATTTCGGCGGAAGACGCCATCAACTTCGGCCTCACCGGGCCGACGTTGCGAGGATCGGGCGTCGATTATGACATCCGCAAGTATGAGCCCTACGGCGTCTACGACAAGGTTGAATGGGAAGTACCCGTCGGCAAACGGGGCGACACCTACGATCGATATTGGGTGCGCATGGAAGAAATGCGGCAGAGCGCGCGCATCATCGCGCAATGCCTCGACCAAATGCCGGAAGGGCCGATCATGGCGGACGTGCCGCATGTGATTCCCCCGCCAAAGGCGAAGGTCATGCGCGATATGGAGAGCTTGATTCATCACTTTATTATCTTTACGCAAGGGTTCAAGCCGCCCAAAGGCGAAACCTATTGCGGGACCGAAGCGCCTAAAGGCGAACTCGGATTTTTCATTGTGAGCGACGGCAGCCCTCGCCCATACCGGCTCAAGATCCGCGCCCCGTCTTTTATTCACATGGGCGCGTTCGACCACATGGCGCGAGGGTATTTGATTTCTGACATCATCACGATCTTCGGCACCTACGATATCGTGATGGGAGAATGTGATAGATGACCGCGAGGATTCACAGTGCCTCCTTGCTCGCAGATCGCGCACCATCAGAATGTGCTCGATCGATGCGCGCAGTTGGAGGCACCGCGACCCCTGCGGTCCTCAAAGGCGGCGAGGCTGGGGGCTTGGACGCGCACACGTTGGAACACCACAGCTCACTCTTTTGGTAGAAGAGATATGTTGAAGGAAAAATGTCAGGCGGAAATTGATGAAATCCTCTCCCGGTACCCGGTGAAGCGCTCGGCGCTCTTGCCGCTACTGTATCTGGCCCAGCGGGAAGACGGGTATGTCACGGAAGCGGCGATGCAGGAAATCGCCGGCATCTTGAAGCTGACCCCGCCGCAGGTGTATGAGACGGCCACGTTTTATACGATGCTGAATCTCAAGCCGGTGGGCAAGTTCCACCTGCAGGTCTGCAAATCGTTGATGTGCGCCCTCGTGGGGTCCGACACCGTCATCGGCTGGATTGGCACCAAGCTCGGGATCAAGCCCGGGGAAACGACGCCGGACAAGCTCTTCACGCTCAGCATCGTGGAATGTCTGGCCGCGTGCGGGACGGGCCCTATGATGCAGGTCAATGACGACTACTATGAGCGTCTGACGGAAGACAAACTGGATCGCATTCTGACGGACTTGCGGCAGACCGGTACGTCATCGCTGAAAACGGGCCCGTTTATGTGGCCGGAACCGGAACATGCGAAGCCGGGGGCGTGAAACATGAATCGTATCTCGTCGGTCGCAAGCAAGAAAAACGGGGGATCTCACGCTTCACGCCTCACGGACGACGCTTCACGAGACTAAAGACTATGCCGAAGTACGAACCCATTTTGTTGAAGAATATGCTTCTGCCCGGCTATGCCGGGTCGCTGGCCGAATATGAACGCGCCGGTGGGTACCAGGCCATCCGGAAAGTGCTTGGACAGCTCAGCCCGACGGACGTGACCGGTATCGTCATGAAATCCGGATTGCGTGGGCGCGGTGGCGCCGGGTTTCCGACCGGTGTGAAATGGGGCTTTCTGCCGAAAGACTACCAAGGTCCCCGTTACCTCTGCTGCAATGCCGACGAGAGCGAACCAGGCACGTTCAAAGATCGCCAACTCATCGAGCGCGATCCGCATCAGCTGTTGGAAGGGATGTTGATCGCCTGCTACGCGATCGGCGCCGCCAGTGCCTACATTTATATTCGCGGCGAATTCGTGCTGGGCGCCAAGATTCTCGAAGCGGCCATCAAGGACGCGCGTGCCGCCGGCTATGTCGGGAAAAACATCTTCGGATCCGGCACGTCCATCGATATCTGGGTCCATCGCGGAGCAGGCGCGTATATCTGCGGGGAAGAAACAGCTCTGCTGGAATCGCTCGAAGGGAAACGCGGGCTCCCACGCGTCAAGCCGCCATTCCCGGCCACGCATGGCCTGTACAATAAGCCGACCGTGGTCAACAACGTCGAGACCCTCGCCAACCTGCCGCACATCGTGAATCGTGGGGCAGAATGGTTCGCCGCCATCGGCTCGCCGCCCAAGAGCACAGGCACCCGGGTCTTCTGCGTGAGTGGACACGTGAAACAACCGGGCAACTATGAAGTCCCGATGGGTATCACATTCCGCGAATTGATCTATGAACATGCCGGTGGCATGCGAGGAGACAAACCGCTCAAGGCGTTCATCCCCGGAGGAGCCTCCGCTCCGTTCCTGACGCCGGAACATTTGGACGTGAAACTGGATTTCGAATCCGTTGCCTTGGCGGGTTCCATGCTGGGGTCCGGCGGTGTCACCGTCATGGAAGAGGGCACCGACATGGTGTGGGCCGCGCTGCGCCTGATGGAATTTTTCTACCACGAGTCCTGTGGCAAGTGCAGTCCCTGCCGGGAGGGCAGTTCCTGGCTCGTCCAGATCATGCGCCGGATCGTCAATAAGCGCGGTCGCCTGTCGGACCTTGAAACGTTGACCGACCTATGTAAGAACATCGCCGGTCGGACGGTCTGCGCCTTCGGCGACGCCGAGGTGTCCCCGATCTTGAGCACACTCAAACATTGGCGCCAGGAATATGTCGACATGATTCAGGCCGCCGAGGCGGCTAACCTGATCCGACCGGAACCAGTGGGAACGAAGCATTGACGTATCTCGTGAAGTGTATCGCGTCATCGGAGAAGAACCGACGCTGTGCATCTCTCACAACACTGCACGCTTCACGAGCGATGAACGACGTACATTATGCCTGATCAAAAGCCAGACACAGTCCGCCTCACTATCGACGGTACCACGGTCGCGGTTCCCAAGGGCACCCTCGTGATCGAGGCCGCCCGGCGCGTCGGCGTGATGATCCCGCATTTCTGCTATCACCCCAAGCTGAAGCCCGACGCGAATTGCCGGATGTGTCTGGTGGAAATCGAAAAGATGCCGAAACTGCAGACGGCGTGTAGCACGCCCGTTGCCGAGGGCATGGCCGTCCGTACCGCCACCACCACCGTCGATGACGCGCACAAGTCCGTGCTGGAATTCATCCTGGCCAACCATCCGCTTGATTGTCCGGTCTGCGACCAGGGTGGAAAGTGCGACCTCCAGGATTTTTCACATCAATACACGCCGACCACCAGCCGGTTTACCGAAACCAAACGCATCTTCCAGAAAGAGTACTTCAGCCCGCTCATTGAGACGCAAATGAATCGCTGCGTCCAATGCCTGCGCTGCGTGCGCTATTGCGACGAGATCATGGACGTCAAAGCGCTGGCGCCGGTGGGCCGCGGCACGATGACGGAGATCAAGCACTTCGGGCCACACGAACTCGATTGCGAGTTCTGCGGCGGATGCATTCAAATTTGCCCGGTCGGCGCCATTACCAGCCGCCTGTCGATGTACGAATACCGCCCCTGGATGCTCAAACGGGCCGACACCATTTGCACCTTCTGCGGCGACGGCTGCCGGATCACCGTGCAAACCAAGGGCAACGAGCTGATTGAGGTGAACTCCGCACTCGGTGCCGGCCGAAACAACGGTGATCTCTGTGCCCGCGGATTTTTCGGTTTCCATGCCAGCAGCCACCCCGACCGCCTGACCCATCCGCTGATTCGACGAGACGGCGCACTGGTGGAGACCACCTGGGAAGAGGCGCTGGAGTTTGTCGCCGCCCAGGCCCTTCGGTTGAAGTTGGCGCACGGTGCGGACGCATTCGGCGGACTGATCTCCTCCCGTTGCACAAACGAAGACGTCTATGTGTTCCAGAAGTTCATGCGCCAGGTGATCGGCACTAATCGGGTCGATAGCAGCGCACGGTACGGCCATCTAAACGGTGTCCACGCCTTGGGGCGCGTCCAAGGCACCCATCGTTGGACCATTGCCTTCGAAGACATTGTCGCTGCCAACGCCCTGCTCTTGGTCGGCACCAATATCACCGAAACCAGCCCGATCACCGGACTCAAAGTGAAAGAAGCCGTCAAAAAGCGGCAGGCGGCGCTCGTCACGATGGAAACCTTACATCCGGCCGTCGATACGCTGAGCAATATTACGAATCTGGCCACACACCACTTCCAAACCCATCCCGAGCAGTTCGGCAACACCGTCCTCGGACTGCTCAAGGCGGTGGTGGATGGGAACCTGGTGGACGCCACCCTCACTCAACAGTCGCCTGGCTTCGTCCAGCGCGTCTCCACCGCCTTGAACGGGATCTCCTGGGACGTCTTGGAAACCGCCACCGGCCATCCACGGACTCACTGGGCAGAGGCCGCTCAGCTCTTGGCGAAGGCCAAGCGCCTGGTCGTGCTGGTTGGAAACGGCGTCCTGCGTCACCCGGGAGCGGGCGCGACGGCCACGAATCTCCTCGACCTGCTGATCCTCCTGGGCAAGCTGGACCAACCCGGCTGCGGGCTTGGACCGCTGGCGGAAGAAAATAACGATCAGGGCACGGTGGAGATGGGCGCGGTCGCCGAATTCATCCCCGGACCGATGCCGCTCAACGATCAAGCGGCGCGCGACCGCTTGACCTCGGTTTGGCGGGAAGAATTGCCGCGAACCCCCGGGGCTTCGCTCATCGAGATGCTGGCCGCAGCCACCAAAGGGACACTCAAAGCCTTGTTTGTCCTCGGGGAGAACCCAGTCGGCACATTACCCGCCGCCGCCCAGGCCAAAGAAGCCCTGGCCAAACTGGACCTGCTGGTCTGTCAGGAGCTTTTTCTCACGGAGACGGCGGCCATGGCCCATGTGGTGCTCCCCGCCTGCTCGTACATGGAAAAAGACGGCACCTTTACCAATTCCGAAGGCCATGTCCAGGCCGTTCGACAGGCGATCAATCCGATCGGAGACAGCCGCCCGGATTGGGAAATATTGTCCGCCGTGTCTGTGTTGATGGGGGTTCCGCTCGAATATGGCGACGCGCGGGAGATCCTCAAAGAAATCCGAAGCGTGATCCCCGGGTACGGCCTGCTGGGGCCAACCCCGACGCCTCCCAAGATCGACCAAGCAGTATTGAGCCAGTATTTGGCCGAAGAGGCTGCTCTCGACATCAACGCCCGATACGCCGTTCGTCCTGCACCCAAACCGGCGGGCGACGTCTTCACGTTGACGTTCACACAGACGCTCTTTCATTCGGGCAAGTTGTCGACACGCTCGAAGGGGTTGCTGCAATTACAGAAACACGGAGTGTTGTCCATCAACCCGGCCGATGCCACCAGGCTAGGGCTCACGGACGGGGCCACCGTCAAGGTGTCTAATGCACGCGGGGCCATCACCACGACGGTGACGCTACGCGAGCGGGTCCCGGCCGGTGTGTTGTGGTTCCCGGAGCATTTCGACGGCGAGGCTAAACAGCTCGCGGAATGGACGATTGATCCCCAGACTCAAATCCCCTATTTTAAGCTCGCGCACGTATCTCTGGCGAAGGTCTCATAGGACGAGACGAGGAGTATTGTTGTCATGGAAATCGGATTACGACTGGCGGTGTCCTTAGCTCAAATCGCCGCGGTGATGGGAGTGGTGATGCTGACCGTCATGGTCCTCACCCTCGCTGAGCGCAAAGTCCTCGGCTGGATGCAAGATCGGATGGGTCCGATGGAAGTCGGTCCTTACGGCGTCCTCCAACCCATCGCCGACGGGCTCAAGCTCTTCTTCAAGGAAGACATCATCCCAGCCGGGGCAAATCGCTTCCTCTTTACGCTGGCACCGATTCTGGCACTGGTGCCGGCCATGATCGGGTTCGCGGTGATTCCCTTCGGGCCAAGCATGACCATCGAGCTGTTCGGCATGCAGGTCAAGCCGTTCGTGATCAGCGATATCAACATCGGCATTCTGTACATCCTGGCCTTTGCCTCGATCGGCGCCTACGGCATCATCCTTGGCGGCTGGTCCTCGAACAGCAAATACTCGCTCCTCGGCGGACTCCGTTCCGCCGCGCAGGTCATCAGCTACGAATTGAACGTCGGTCTGGCGATCGTGGGTGTCATTCTGCTGTCCGGTTCACTCAGTCTGGTGAAGATCACCGAGGCGCAGGCTGGCGGATTCTGGAACTGGTTCGTGATTGCCATGCCGTTCCCTCAGATTTTCGCCTTCGTGGTCTACGTGATCTCGTCGGTCGCAGAAACGAACCGGGTGCCGTTCGACCTGCCGGAAGCGGAAAGCGAATTGGTTGCGGGATTCTTCACGGAATACAGCGGCATGCGGTTTGCGTTTTTCTTCATCGCGGAATACGCGAACATGATCCTGGTCTCCTGTGTGGCTGCGGCACTCTTCCTGGGCGGGTGGAACGCCCCCTATCCCGGCACGATCCTGGGGCACCTCGGGCTGGATGCGCTGGCCTGGATCGAAAACGTCGTCTGGTTTGCCGCCAAGGTCTACTTTTTCCTCTTCCTGTTCTTTTGGTTGCGGGCCACGCTGCCCCGCCTGCGGTATGACCAACTCATGCGGTTCGGCTGGAAAGTGATGTTGCCCATCGCGCTCGGCAACATCGTGTTGACGGCGATTGCCGCCTACTTCTTCCCGCGGTAACGGAGTGCCATGAACGCCGCTGTCACAGCAGACACCAAACGGAAACCGTCATTCAGCGATTGGCTGAAGACGTTGACGTTTTATGAGCTCCTGGTGGGCATGAAAGCCACACTCACGCACCTGCTCAACTACAAACCCATCACGCTGCAATACCCGCACGAAAAGCGCCTGCTGCCGGACAACTACCGGGGCATGCTGTCGCTGTTGCGGTATGACGACGGAACGGAGAAATGCGTGGGATGTGATCTCTGCGAAGCGGCCTGCCCCTCGCGTGTGATCCGGGTCGTCAGCGGCGAAGTACCCGGCGAGCCGACCAAGCGGTATTCCAAAGAATACTATATGGACATGACGCACTGTCTGTTCTGCGGACTCTGCGTCGACGCCTGTCCCGTGGATGCCCTCGCCATGACCCGCGAATTTGAATGGGCCGTATACGACAAGCGCCAACTCCATCTCAATAAGCAACAGCTGCTCGCCATCGGCGACCGCGCATTCCCAGTCCGGGAAAAGCGCCTCGAGCTGCAGCATCCGAACGTGGCGTTTTTCAACGTCACGTTCAAGCATCTCCCGCAAAAGGAGAACTAGGCCGCCCGCCTCGTCCTCCGTGCTGGCCCCCCACACAGAGACGATCGAGGCGCAACAGGCTGCCACCGGAGCGACAGGGGACAGGGCCATTGATCTGATTCGGACTCGATAGCGGACGCATGGACCACATTTTCTTTTTTTATTTTGCTGCAGTGATCGCCGGCACCTCCGTACTGGTCGTCGCCTTGCGTAACCCCGTGTACAGCGCGCTGGCGTTGCTGATCATGTTTTTTCACGTGGCGGGCCTGTACGTCACGCTGCATGCCGAATTCCTGGCCGCCGTGCAGATCGTCGTGTATGCCGGCGCCATTCTGGTGCTATATCTGTTCGTGGTCATGCTCCTGAGCATCAAATCTGAAGAGCGGTATCACAACCAACTCCCGGTGGCGGGACTCTTGGGCGTCACCCTTTGCACGGAAGTGCTGTTGCTGCTCATTCAAGCCCGGAGCGTCCCTTCGGCTCCAACTGGTTCGACGGATGCCGCCGCGGCAACAGGCAATACGGAAATGATCGGCGAGGCCTTGTATTCCACCTATTTGTTTCCCTTCGAAGTGGCCTCACTGATTCTCCTTGTCGCCATGATCGGGGCAATTATTTTGGCCAAGAAAGACATCATCGAGAGCACGAAGTGATCGCCGGCGAGACGACGAGCGATTACCCGGTACCTATGACCTACAGGCGCGTATGACCGTTCCCTTATCGTATTATCTGGTTCTGAGTGGGTTTGTGTTCCTCACTGGTGTGGTGGGGGTCTTGATCCGGCGCAATATCATTGTCATTTTGCTCTCGGTCGAACTGATGTTGAATGCCACGAACATCAACTTCGTCGCCTTTTCGGAATATTTCCATCAGGTGGCTGGCCAGGTATTCGTCTTTTTCGCCTTGACCGTCGCGGCGGCAGAAGTGGCCGTGGGACTGGCCATCATCATCGCCCTTCACCGGACCAATTCATCGATGTATATCGACGATCTCAATTTGTTGAAACGATAGGTTGACTGTACCGACCATGATGTACGCGCTGATCCCATTTCTTCCATTGTTCTCTTTCCTGATCGTCGGCATCGGGGAACAATGGATCAAGGATCGTGCCCATCTGGTGGCCGTCCCGGCCATGGCGGGATCCTTCCTGCTGTCGCTGCTGGCTCTGCATGATGTCGCCACCGGCGCACCCATCAATGTGACCCTGTACACCTGGCTGACGTCGGGCAATCTGGATATTCACATCGGGATCTCCATCGACCGCCTGACCGCCGTCATGCTGATCCTGGTTACCACCGTCAGCACGTTGGTGCACATCTACACGATTGGCTACATGCACGGTGAGCCCGGCTACGCCCGATTCTTCGCCTATATCGCCCTCTTCACCTTCTCGATGCTGATGCTGGTGATGGCGGACAACCTCTTGCAGTTGTTCGTCTTCTGGGAAGCGGTCGGACTCTGTTCCTACCTCCTCATCGGACATTGGTATGAGCGGCCGAGCGCCTGCGCAGCCGCCACGAAGGCCTTTCTGGTCAATCGCGTCGGAGACTTCGGCTTTATCCTCGGGCTCTTTCTCGTGTGGGTGACCTTCGGTTCACTCGATTACGTCACCATCTTTGCCCACGCGCAAGAGCTGGCGTCCAACACGACAAACCTGCTCGGCCCCTTCGGCGGCACCTGGAACGTGTCGGTCATGACGATGATCTGTCTCCTGCTCTTTACCGGAGCCGTCGGCAAATCCGCGCAAGTCCCGCTGCATGTCTGGCTCCCCGATGCGATGGAAGGCCCGACTCCGATTTCGGCTTTGATCCATGCCGCCACCATGGTCACGGCAGGCGTCTTCATGGTCGCACGATTAGCCCCGCTCTATAACCTGTCGCCCACGGCCATGACCGTCGTCGCCCTGATCGGTGCGCTCACCATGATGCTGGGGGCCAGCATTGCCCTGACCCAGACGGACATCAAACGGGTGGTCGCCTATTCGACCATGAGCCAGCTTGGGTACATGGTCATGGCTTGCGGTTTGGGCGCCTACAGCGCCGGCATGTATCACCTGCTCACCCATGGTGCCTTCAAGGCGCTTCTGTTTTTGGGATGCGGCTCCGTCATCATCGCGCTGCATCACGAACAAGACATGCGTCACATGGGAGGCTTGAAGGACAAGCTTCCGGTCACCTATTGGACCTTCCTCGTGGGCTCACTCGCGTTGGCCGGATTCCCGCTGACCGCGGGGTTCTTCAGCAAGGATGATCTCCTGGTCTCTTCCTGGTCGGCCGGGCCTCTGGGCCAGGTCCTGACGATCTGCGGATTGCTGACGGCTGGCCTGACCGCCTTCTATAGTTTCCGGCTCGTGTTCGTCACCTTCTGGGGCAAGTCTCACGTCGATCCCCACCATGCGGGGCATGTTCATGAACCTTCGACGACGATGACCGCGCCCTTGATGGTATTGGCCGTGCTGAGCATTGTCGCCGGCTATCTTGGCATTCCGGCATTCCTGGAGCCGGTCTTCCACGGCGAGGGGGCTGCGGGCCATCATGAAGGAAACGCGGCCTTAGGCATCATGGCGGTGGCGACACTGATGGGATTGAGCGGCATCGCGACCGCCTATTATCTGTACGTGCTGAACCCGACGCTGCCCGATCGCCTCGCGAAGCAGTGGCGCGCCGCGTACGAGTTGTCGTTGCACAAGTGGTATATCGACGAAGCCTATGACCGTTCCCTGGTCCGCCCGACCCTGTCAGCGGCACAAGGGATGTGGAAACATGTCGATGTGGCCATTATCGATGGCGCCGTCAATGGAGTCGCCCGTGCGATTGCCTGGGGCGGCTGGTTGATCCGTCTGACACAGAGCGGGCAAACGCAGCATTACGCCCTTGGCATGACGTTGGGCGCCGTCGTCATCCTGACGGTCTACTTGCTGCTGTAGTTGGAAGAGATATTAGAATCCCGAATAACCGGTAGATCCTGTTACGTTTCACCCGTGGAGTAGATTTTCGTGACGTCGTTTCCCTGGTTGAGCCTGATCGTATTTTTCCCGCTGATCGGAGCGGTGCTTTGCTTCCTGGTCAAGGCTGAGTCCTCACGCTGGGTGGCGCTCTCCTTCACCGTCGGTAACTTCTTCCTTTCTTTGCCACTGTGGTGGTTGTTCGACACCTCCAACGCTCAGATGCAGTTCGTGGAGCGGGCCTCCTGGATCAATTCCCCGCCAGTCAGCTATAGCCTGGGCATGGACGGCATCAGTTTTCCACTGGTGCTCATGACCACCTTCCTCATGCCGTTTTGCGTCACCGTCTCCTGGACTGCGATCGAGAAGCGCGTGCCGCTCTTCATGTCCATGCTCCTGGTCATGGAAACGGCAATGGTCGGCGTGTTCGTGGCGCTGGACTTCGTCCTGTTCTACGTGTTCTGGGAAGTCATGCTGATTCCGATGTATCTGTTGATCGGCATCTGGGGCGGTCCGAATCGCCTGTATGCGGCAATCAAGTTCTTCCTCTACACGTTGGCGGGCAGTTTGCTGATGTTGGTCGCCATCTTCGTCCTGTACTTCCAGGGTGGACACACCTTCGACATTCTTGAACTGAGCCGCGGAACGTACGGCGCCACGCTCCAAATGTGGCTGTTCCTGGCCTTCTTCGCCGCCTTCGCCGTGAAGGTGCCGATGTTCCCGTTCCATACCTGGTTGCCGGACGCCCACGTGGAAGCACCGACTGCGGGCAGCGTCATTCTGGCCAGCGTGCTGCTGAAAATGGGTACGTATGGATTCCTCCGCTTCACCTTGCCGATGCTCCCGGACGCCACCGTGGCATTCACCAAACCGATGATTGCCCTCTCGATCGTGGCCATCATTTACGGAGCCTATATGGCGCTGGCGCAGACCGACATCAAGAAACTGATCGCCTACTCCAGCGTCAGCCACATGGGTTTTGTCACGTTGGGCATCTTCGTGCTGAATATTCAGGGGATTGAAGGCGCGGTGATGCAAATGGTCAATCACGGCATCACGACCGGCGGCCTCTTTCTCTGCGTCGGCATCATCTATGAACGGACCCACAGCCGCCAGATTCTCGACAACACCGGACTGGCCGGCCCCATGCCGCGTTACGCCATTTTTCTGATGATTTTTGCCTTGTCCTCGTTGGGGCTGCCGGGCACCAACAGTTTCGTCGGCGAATTTCTGGTCCTGGCGGGTACGTTTGTCTGGAGTCAGTTTGCTACGGCCTTTGCCGCACTGGGCGTCATCCTGGCCGCCGCATATATGCTCTGGCTCATGCAGCGAGTCGTATTCGGGACCCCGGCAGCCGCCCATCGAGACCATCTCCTGGACCTCAATGCCAGGGAGACAGCGACATTGGTACCATTGATCGTGCTGGTGTTCGTCCTGGGGATCTTTCCGAATCCACTCTTGAGCCGCATGCATGCCAGCGTGACACATCTGCTGAATGGACCGAAGGCTCCGGCCTATGCGATCGTGCCGCCACCGGCCTCGGCCTCGACACCGGCCACACCAACCCTAGCGGCCGCGCAGCCCATTTCATCTTCTGAACAGGCAGCCACACGATGAGCATATCGCTTCAAGATCTTCTGGCGATCCTTCCCGAACTGATTGTCATCGGAGCCGCCTGTCTCGTCCTGGCCTTGGACCCCATTCTGGAGACGGCGAAGAAGGACGTGCTGGCCTGGCTGACCCTGGGGGCGCTGGCCATGTGTCTCGGCCTGACCTCGTCACAGGTGACCGGCCGCACGTATGCCTTCAGCAACATGGTGATCCTTGATTCGTACGCGGCATTCTGGAAACTGCTCCTCTATATCGTAACCGGACTGACCGTGCTCCTTTCCCTTGCCTACTTGAAAGCCGAACGATTGAGCATCGGCGAGTATTACGGTTTCATTCTGCTGGCCCTGGCAGGGATGATGGTCATGGTCTCCGGGGCCGACCTGCTCACGATCTACCTCGGCACAGAGCTCATGTCGCTTTCGCTTTACGTGATGGCCGGACTCAAACGGACGGAGGCCCGCTCACTCGAAGCGTCTGCCAAATACTTTGTGTTGGGCGCCTTTTCATCCGGCATCTTGTTGTACGGCATTTCCCTACTCTTCGGCCTAGCCGGCAGCACCCGTTTATCGGTGATCGCGGAGGCGATTGCGATGCAGGGCACGAGCAATCCGATCTTGTCTCTGGCCTTGGTCCTGCTGGCGGTTGGATTCGGATTCAAATTGGCCGTGGTCCCCTTTCACATGTGGACGCCGGACGTCTACCAAGGCGCACCGACCTCGGTCACCGCCTTCATGGCTGTCGCCTCAAAAGCCGCCAGCTTCGGCGCCTTCCTGCGCGTGTTTGTGGAAGGCTTGGGAGGGGCAAGCGCCGACTGGTCGGTCCTCTTCACGATTATCTGTCTGGCCACCCTGGCCCTGGGGAATCTCGTCGCGATCGTGCAAACCAACATCAAGCGCATGCTCGCCTATTCGAGTATCGCCCATGCCGGCTATGCGCTGATCGGCGTCGTGGTCGCCGGGGGGCATCGCGGCGACGGCACCGTGGGCGGTTTCGCCAGCGTGTTACTCTACATCGCGATCTATTCGTTCATGACGCTGGGAGCCTTCGCGCTGATCGGCATGTTGCGCAAGGAAGGGCAAGAGAGCGAAAACATCGAAGACTATGCGGGCCTCGCCAAGCGCGAGCCGCTGGCGGCGTTCTTCATGCTGGTCTTTCTGGTGTCCTTGGCCGGTATTCCTCCGACCGCAGGCTTCATCGGCAAGTTCTACATTTTCATGGCCGCCGTGAACGGCGGTATGACCTGGCTGGCAGTCGTGGCCGTCATCTTCGCCGCGATTTCAGCCTTCTATTACCTGCGCATCGTGATGGTCATGTACATGCGAGAGCCGGAAGGAACCGCCGCCTCTCAGTCCCGGCTGGAAACCTCGCCGGCACTGTCGCTCGTCCTGGCCTGCGCCCTCGCCGGCGTCGTCTTTCTCGGTCTATTCCCGAACGGCCTCTGGTCGCTGGCTACCCATGCGGCGCCGCTTCTCAAATAACGCTGTGCCCGGGGCGCATCATTTCCCAGACCTCCACCGCCTCTTCGACGCCGGCGGATCGACGTTCCTGCACCGCATCCTGGAACCATCCGTAGACGTCCATCGCTCCGCACCGATCTTGAATCGCGCGGGCCTGCATGACTGAACTGACATTTCTCTCGAACGTGTTCGATACCTTCCGGCGACGAGGCTGTCCCAGCCTGGCCGCCTCGTTGGCGTTCTACTCGATCCTCTCCCTCTTCCCGATGGTGTTCCTACTGCTGTACGGCATCAGTTTCATCGTGAGCCAGGATGTGATTGGGTATCAATTCCTGCTCGGGTTTCTGAAGGGCTTTCTCCCCAGCATGGGCGAACGGCTAGCCAGGGACATCAGGCGTGTGGCGGAACAGGAAGAAGTGCGATGGGCCGTCTTTCTTGCCTTCGGATGGTTCGGCGCGTTGGTGTTCTACGAACTCGACTACGCCATGAACACCGTCTTCGGAACAGCGGCCAAGCGCCATCCCTTGATCTCAACGCTGGTGGCAGTCGCGTTGATCTGGATGTTGGGACTCTTGACGCTGATCTCCTTCGTGGCGACCCAGGCGATCGACCTCTTGACGGCCTATGCCCCGCGCTTCCTCGGCATGAACCTGGTGGCCATCGCCGCGCACGATTTTTTGATTGCGTATACGCTGCCGTTCCTGCTGGCCTTCGCGTCTGTCACCTGTCTGTACCGGTTTCTTCCTCACCAACGGCCCACCTGGCGGGAGGCGACGATCGGCGGCGCGGTGTTCAGTCTCCTGTGGGTCTCCGCCAAAGTGCTCTTCGTCACCTATCTGGAAGATGCCGCCGTGTATACACAGATGTATGGATCACTGCTCGAAGTCGTATTGCTGTTGCTGTGGGTCTATTATTCTTCGGCACTCGTTCTGCTCGGAGCGGTGGTCACCCATGAGTGCCAATGCCGCCGCCCCGTCACGCTGGATGATTCCGCCATACTTCCTGGCTAGGCCGAGCCTGCCGCAACCACTTCGTCTCCGTTTCCTGTAACCGCGCATCAACGTTCAGCCTGCAGTAACCAACGACGGCAAGGTGCGAGCCTAGCGTGAGCGCATCGTGTCAGGGACGACGGACGGACACAGGATCGGTCACGAAGAAGCAGACAGTCCGGAAGGATGGCGTTGTTCAATGAAGTGCCCGATTGACGCGCGAGTCACCAACCCCAGCAATTGCCCATCATGCACCACCACGAGACGTTCGGCGCCAAGCGCCAACATTCGTTCCAGCGCCTGCATGGCAGACAGGTCCGGCGAGACAACCATCTCGTCGTCGGACGTCTGCATAATATCGGCCACGCGACGGAACGCCCACAAGGAATTCCTGACGGCCTGGACGTCACGCACGCCAACCACGCCGACCAGGCGGCCATCCTGAACCACCGGGAATCCCCCGTACCCATAGGGCAGGAAATACTGATTGACGGCTTCTTCCACCGTGAGGTCCGGGGATAGGGCCACCACATTGGCGACCATCAACTCGCGGACCGGCACCGAGGCCAGTGACGAACGGATGGCCGCTTGTTTACGACTTCCTCGTGCAGCCGAAAACAGAAACGCCCCCAGCAACACGATCCATCCCCCGCTGCTCGCCAAAGAACTGGAAGTCGTACCGGACAGACCACCGACGAGCAACAAGGCGCCGAACAGCCCGAAGCTCACCCCGAACAGCAAGCCCACCAGTGCTGCTTGGCTTGTCGCACGGTAGTAATCTTTGCTCCAGGCCCACAAGCCGGCCCGCAACGCGCGCCCGCCATCCAACGGAAACCCCGGCAGCAGGTTAAACAGCCCCAACTGCGTATTGACCATCCCCAGCAAGGTGCCCAGCGCCGTAAGGCCATGCAGGGACACTCCGGCCGGAATCCATTCCAAGAATGCCACCAACCCGAGACACAGCCCCGCCAGGAGAAAACTCACGATTGGACCGGCAATGGCGATAAGGAATTCGGCCAGGGGATGCGGCGGCTCCTTGCGCATTTGTGCGACACCGCCGAAAATGAAGAGCGTAATTTGACTGATCGGAATGCGATACCGCAGCGCTACCAACGAATGACCGAGTTCATGCAGCAGAACGGAGGCAAACAACAACAAAGCCGCCACGCCGCCCATTGCCCAATATCGCGGCTCCGACAAACCGGGCAACACGTCCGGCAGATAGCCGGTCGCCAATGACCAGGTGACAAAGAAAAAGACGAAGAGCCACGAGGCATGCACGTGGATGGGAATGCCGAAGACCTGTCCGATTTTCCAATCCGGCCCCTGCATGCCATCACCGTAACAGCCACCTGAAGGAAGCGTCAACTATCGCGCGGTCTCGCCATCGGGTATACTGCGCCCATGTTTCGAATACCTGGCCTGATCGGTGTGATCGTCCTTCTCGGACTTGTCAGGGGTCTGGCCGTCGACCACGCACAGGCCCAAGTCATCAAGGCCGGCCCGACCTCCTGCCCCGCCGTGGCGTTGACCTACGATCTCTGCCCGGTGCGCACCGCCTCAGGATTTGATCGCGAACTGATCGACTTCCTCATTGCACACAAGGTGCCGGCCACATTTTTCATGTCCGGGCGCTGGATGGCCAAGCACGATGCCGAAGTCAAAGAACTCCTGGCTGTCCCCTTTTTCGAGATCGGCACGCACGGCGATGTCCATGCACACCTTCCTATGCATGAGATGAAGGAGCAGCAGCAAGAGATCATGGGGCCTGTGCGTGCCCTCAAGAACACCTACGGCCGGCCAGCCATCCTGTTTCGACCGCCGTATGGGGAGTATAACGACGTGACCGTAGAGGCCGTGAAGGCGCTCGGCCTACGATTCATCTTGTGGAACATCGAGTCCGGCGACCCGGACCCCACCCTCAGCGCCGACGCGATCCTCTCGCGTGTGCAGAAACGGCTCACGCCCGGCAGCGTGATCGTGCTGCATGCCAACGGAAAGGGCAAACACACTCGAGAAGTGACAGAGGCCTTGGCCGGAACTCTGCTGGGAAAGAAAGGCCTACGCGCGATGACCGTATCGGATCTCCTGCAATGCAACCAACCGACGAGCGACCCCACACACTGATTCGCGAGATGCGGCCTGAAGATCGCGATGCCGTGGTCGCCATCCTGACCAGCTCCGATCCTTGGAAGCGGCTCGGCTTTACGGCCGTTGACTGGGGACGCATCTTTTCCCCGCTCCCCGTCGGCCGGGACACGTTTGTCCTCGAAGGGGAAGGCCTGGTACTCGGCATCGCCATCGTACGCAGAAAATTCCTCTTCGGCGATTATTTGGAACTGCTTGGCATCTCGCCGACAGCCACCGGCCGGGGGTTCGGCAGCCGCTTGCTGTCGCACATCGAATCGCTCACCTTCGCACGAGCCCCGAACCTGTTCGCCTGCGTATCAGACTTCAACGACGGCGCCCGCGCGTTCTATCGCAAGCAGGGGTATAAGGAAATCGGTCCCATGCCGAATTTCCTCATTCCTGGATACGCCGAAATTCTGCTCCGGAAGACGAGCGGGCCCGCGAAAACGATGTGAGGGCATTTCAATACGGTGGTTCTTTTAAAACTGTCCTTGAGAAGAAATTATAGGCTGCTCAAAACATTTTCCAGGAAGGCCGCAAGGAACGAGGACCCCGAGGCGTACACGGAGGGTACGTTGAGGGGTTCGAGCGACTGAGAACGCCGCTGGAGGAGGTTTTCAGCAGCCGGCAAAGGAGACGAGATGATGCGCGTGAAAAAGCTCCTCCATACCCGCATGCGCGTGAGCGACATGGATCAGACGATCCGGTTCTACCAGGACGTCCTAGGTCTGGAGGTGCTGGAGCGCAAGGTCTCCCCTCGCGGCTCTCACCTCGCCTTCCTGAAAGTCCCCAACAGCGAAGAACTCATCGAACTGTGCAGCTTTCCTGCGAGCGGCCCTGTCAGGGTACAGGAAGATCTCGTCCACCTCGCGTTTGAAGTCGAAAATTTGGACGAGACGATCCGGAGTTTACAGTCGAAACAGGTGGCGATCACCGACGGCCCGACGCACACCTCTTCCGGGAGCCGGTTCATCTTCATCGATGCGCCCGATGGGTACGAGGTCGAACTCATTGAACGACCGCCCGGCACGGCGCTGGTGTAAACGCGTCGTTCGTCGCCCGTCACGCATTGTTCGTCTTTCACCGAGCGAACGATGCGCCTCCTAACCAGCCCCTCCGCGTCCCAGTGGCTGCGCAGGCCAACCCATTGACGAATTCTCATCCGCCCCAGTATTGTTCCTTCGCGTCACGTTTCACGAACGACGAACAAGGAGAGCGCAGATGAAGAACGGGTTTTTTCGCGGACACGGACTCGGCAACGACTATGTGGTGATGGATCCCAAGGAACTCAGCTTCAAGCTGACTCCCGGGAAAATCCGCGGCATCTGCGATCGTCATTGGGGTCTGGGCAGCGACGGCATCCTGGCGCTCGTGCCTTCCAAGAAGGCGGACTTCGGCCTGCGAATCTACAATCCGGACGGCAGCGAGGCCGAAAAGTCCGGCAACGGGCTGCGCATCTTTGCTCGCTACCTGCATGCCACCGGCAAGACCAAGAAGCGTGCATTCACGGTCGAGACCAAGGGTGGCCTGGTGTCCATTGCGCTACATGTGGACCGCCATGGAGATGCCGCCTCCGCCACTGTCGAGATGGGCCAGGCGACGTTCCAACCGGCAGCACTCCCCTGTACCCTCGACATGGACGAGTTGATCCAAGCGCCGATCAAGGCCGCTGGCCGGTCGCTCCGGTTCACCGGCGTCAGTGTCGGCAATCCTCATTGCGTGGTCTTCAAGGAGAAGGGCGAGTCCTGGACCCGTGAGGACCTGCTCATCTTGGGCCCCGCCCTGGAAAACCACCTCCTGTTTCCCAAACGGACCAACGTGCAACTGGCCGTACCGACCGGCCCCAAGGAAATCTTTATCCTGATCTGGGAGCGCGGCGCCGGGGAGACTCAGGCCTCCGGCTCTTCCTCCTGTGCTGCGGCAAGTGCCGCCGTCAAACTCGGGCTCGTCAAGGGTCCCGTCACGGTCACGATGCCGGGGGGCACGCTCAACATCGAGGTCGCCGAAGATTTCAGCCTGACCATGGAGGGACCAGTGGCGGAAGTCGCCCGGGGAACGCTCAGTCCGTCCTTCGTGCGAGGACTTCGTTAAGCTGGACGCCATCAGCGTGGGCGCGACATTGCAGAGGATTTGCAGCAACCATTAGAATTGCTTACAACCCAGGTTGCACAGTTCCTTTCTCGGACCGCTGAAAGCTGATCGCTCATGGCTGATTTCCACGACGCGCTCCAGTCCAAGCTCGACCACTTGCCTGACCAACCGGGCTGCTATCTCTTTCGAAACGCAAAGAGAGAGATTCTGTATGTCGGGAAAGCCGCGGTGCTGGCCGACCGCGTGCGCTCGTATTTTCAGAAGGGCAGCGATCAGACACCCAAGACCAGCTTACTCGTCAGCGAGATTGCCGACCTCGAAACCATCGTCACCCGCTCTGAGTTAGAAGCGCTGATCCTCGAAAGCAATCTGATCAAGCGCCACCGTCCCCGATTCAACATCGTCCTGCGCGACGACAAACAGTATCCCTATTTGCGGTTACCGATCAAAGAGCCCTTTCCCCGCCTGTCCATCGTTCGCCGCGTGCACAAAGACGGGGCGCTCTATTACGGACCCTATACGCCGGCCGGCGCACTCCGTGAAACCTTGAAAGTCATTCGCAAAGCGTTCCCCCTCGCCACCTGTGACATCGAGATCGACGGCCGGGCGGACCGAGCCTGCATCGAGTTTGAAATCAAACGATGCATGGCACCGTGCACCGGTAACCAGTCCCGCGAAGACTATCACCTGATCGTCAACCAGGTGCGCCAATTTCTTGAAGGTCGGGACCGGGAACTGCTGGACAGCCTGCGACAGAACATGGAATCTGCAGCTGAACGGGAAGAGTTCGAAGAGGCGGCCCGCTTACGGGACCGGCTGTTCAGTGTGGAACGGACGCTGGAGAAGCAACGCATTACCCAGGTCAGCACCTCCGACCAGGATGTGGTCGGACTGGCTCGCCAAGGCACGGCAGCGGACCTGCAGCTGCTGTTCGTGCGCGGCGGCCTACTGATCGGGCGGAAAGATTTCTTCTGGCCGCAGTCCGCCGATTCCAGCGACGAAGAACTCGTGCGCTCCGCGATCGAGCAGTTCTACAACAAGGAAGGGCAACCGCCCAAAGAACTGTTGGTACCGACCGACCTCTCCGATGCGCTCCTGATTGAACAATGGCTGAGCGAGAAGCGGGGTGATGCCGTTCGGCTCCTCACTCCGGAGCGGGGCACGAAACATCAGTTGGTGCTGCTCGCGGAAGAAAATGCGGCCGCCGCCATCGCGGACCATCTGCGCAACGAGGCCCTCGACCGGCAGGCCACGGCGGAACTGAGACGCTTGCTCCGTCTAGACGTCGCCCCTCGCCGTATCGAAGGCTTCGATATCTCGAACATTATGGGAAACCAGTCCGTCGCGTCCCTCGTGGTGTGGGAAGACGGACAGGCCAAGAAGGCCGACTACAGAAAATTCCGCATTCAAACGGTGGAAGGGGCCAACGATTTTGCCAGCATGCAGGAAGCCGTCATGCGACGATATGGCGCCACGGAAGACCTGGCACGGCCGGATCTCATCCTGATTGATGGCGGCCTCGGACAGTTGAGCGCCGCCATCGAAGGGCTGAAACACGTCGGACAGGAACAGATTCCGATCATCGGCCTCGCCAAAGCTCGCGGCGAGAAAGACGAGCGGATCTTTCTCCCGGGGCGTAAGAATCCCATCGTCCTGCGACCGACCTCGCCCGCCACACACCTCGTGCAGCGGATCCGCGACGAAGCCCACCGATTCGCGCTCACCTATCACCGGAATCTGCGTGGCAAAGCGCTGCTCTCTTCCGAACTGGACCAGATCGTTGGCATCGGCAAAATCCGCAGGAAACGGCTTTTGAAGCTATTTGGGAGCGTACAACACATTGCTGCCGCCACCGACGACCAACTCAAGACCGCCGGCCTTGATCAAGCCACCGTCGCTGCACTACGTAAAGCCCTCACCCCGGCCTGACTCTCGCCACCTGACCTTGGCTGTATGCGGTTCGATACACCCGTATCCGATTGGGTACGCCGTGTCAGCCTTGTTTGCCGCGTCTCGATCCGCGGCAGACGAATTTTCTCCTTGCACGACAGGCCTTTCATCGCTACGCTCACTCCCCATGGCGATCTACGTACTAGGTACGTAGATTGCCTCTTCAGAGAATCGATCCGACTTTTTACGCTCACCAGGAGGCATCCCGATGAGGATGTGGCCCATCGCCGGCGTCCTGACGTTCGCGCTCCTGACCGCCTGCGCAACCCCGCCGGAAATCAAACAAGCGCTCGCGGCCAAAGACCAGGCCTACGCAGAGAATGAGCGGCTCATGCAGCAGTATCGTGAGCTGGTGAGCAATATCACTACCAGGCACCTGCAGTGGTACCGCTATGTGCAGACACGCCTCAAACTGGATTTGGCCCTTCAATGGGCGACCACCAATCCGCGGGTAGCCGACGTCCCGGAGGCTGCCATGGCCGAAGATGATGCGGCGGAGCTCGGTCCAGACGTCTTGCGCGTCATTAATATGATCCGCCTGAAGTCTCTCCCCGAACGCAACGGGCAAACCGGGCAACCCGTATTTGCCGCCGGATCGGGCGACATGAGCAACCTCGTGCAACAACTCCCGGAGTTGATCGCCCAGGTGGAGCGGCGCGTCTCGACAGATGCCAAAGCGCCGCAGGCCGTTGATTTGACCGCGTTCGACCACTACCGCACCAATGTCGACGTGCTCCGCCGGATCAATGGCCTGATCAAGCAATACCTGGACATCGACGTCACACTGAGTCAAACGGAGACCCAGTCCCTGGCCGACGCAATTCGGACGGTGCGGCGATGACCCATCTTCCCGTCGCTCACCAGAAGGAGTCCTCCATGGTCAGCCGAAGCCTGGCACGATTCTCCTTCGCCATATTGATGCTCGTCGCGACCGGGTGTCACTCCATTCACAGCAGTTCGGTCCGCGAGCTCATTCAATTGGAAGGGACCAAGATCGACGCCGCCCAAACGAATATTGATCTCTTTCAGAAGGAAACCGAATCGCGGGTCAGGTACCTGGAGCAAGCCCGCGCCGAACTCCATGAAGCGTTCAAATCTCTCCACATGCAGGAAACCAAGCACCGCTTCGCCCTGGCGGCCTTTCGCAACTTGACTACTCGGAAGGGAGACTCCGCCTATGCGGCCGCCTACCTCACTAGCCTCATTTATATGGAGGACGTGCAGGGACTTGAGAAAGCGGTCTGGAATCAATTCGAGGCAGACTTCTGCGGCCTGCGCGACACGGCGAACGCCCTCAACGACTCCTGGAAACACACCGCCACCCTCCATGCCCAGGTGAATCGCTTTGCCAAACAATCAGCCTTGGCCTCGGTCGATCCGGAGTTCGTCGCGGCACTTCTCAGCCAAGCGCCGAATCGTTCTGAGCAGATCATGGGAATCTTGAATCAGTCCCGCACGGTCAATGACGCCTTGGAAGAAGTGGTCGGGGCGCGCATTCTCCGCATTGGCGGACTTGATCGTGCGCAACGATTCACTGCGGACCTGGTCGAGCTGCTGGACCGGCTCAAGAAGGATGACGGACAGTAACGGAGGACGCTATGAACCGCAGCTTTGAGGGAGTGGTGACCTTCCTCCGGGACAACGACACTGTGTTGAAACAGCTGATGGAGACGGGCGAGACCGCAACCCATGAGATTGAAGAGCTTGCCACCCGCTTAGACCATGCGCGCGAGGAAGCGCAAGTGTTGATCGATCAACTGGGTGCGGTGGCGTTCAGCGTCGGGCAGCAGGACGAGACGAAGGTGAAGCAGACCGCGCTGTTGGAAGCCGTCACCGCCTTACGGAAGAAATTCGAAATGTATAAGAACGACCCGCTACGACGAGGTATTTATGCGGCGGAAATTTCCAACCTGTACCTGCAGTTGGCCAACACGTTCAACAACACCACCGTCTCTCAAATTGTCCCCTTCGCCCAGGACGAGATCGAGGGCTACAAAGAGTTGATGAGGAAAGCCGTGCTCGACGCCGCCTCGCGGCAGAAACGTGCCGCGGTGCTCAAGGCCGGGGTACAGATTTCGCGTCTGGCGCTGAGCGTGGCCGGGAAATTGGCGCTGGCCTAGGAAAGAGGGGAGCCGCACCCGTGATGTGGACACCAGCCGGAATCATCGCCATTCTCTTCTGTGCCGCCTGCAGCCTCGATGCATCCTCGCGCGGCCCCTTCGGCCCTGCGGATCCCGAGACCCCCGTTCCGAAACGATCGCTCCCCGCACACGTTCCGGCAAGACACGTTCTGGAATTCACGGCCGATGAGTCGCCCGGGCATGTCAAACCCAAAATGGCCGGAGCCACCATGGATGCCGGCGTCACTCGATCACCCAGCCCAATCATGCCGCTATCGGTACGTGACGTGGCCTCGATGAGGAACGCCGCTGAAGCCGACCCCCGTGTCGCCGCCCTGCTGGGCGCACGATGGGGATTTATCGATGCCGACGTAACCCCGCCGAAGAGCAAAGTTTCCTTTGGTTGCTGTCAGATCAGCTCACGATTCACCAGACTCACCTACTTCAGCTATAGCCATAACGTGGCCGTCGACGTACGCATGAAAGACGGGGGCGTCCTGGAGGCTTCTCGATCCGAAGGGTATCTCCCACCGGAAGGACCGCAGGATGTGGCACGGGGCATTGAACTGGCGCGTGCCGATCAACGCCTCGCCGGCAACGTGCACGACATGCAAGGCCATGGTCTTCTCATGCAGCCGGATCGGGGGTTCTTCAGAAACGACCCGGGGTATAGCCATCGGGTGATGTGGATCACCTTCTCGCAGGGAGTGGGCGGAGACCCCAAATATTGGGCGCAGGTCGACCTCACGGATGACCGTGTACTGGACGCGGGCGCGGAGCCGCCTCGCTAACGGTCGGCACGTGCGCGAACGAAACCGGGCGGCGCGGTGACGGGCGAGGCGTGATAAGCCGGTTCAATCATCGACAGGCACGATCCGGCGCTGCCGCCCGACAAGGCTTGAAAGGAGAGCGGATGAAACGTGTCCTGACCGGCATCCTCCTGCTGTGCGGACTCCTGACATCGCCGCTTGCCGGTGCGGCTAATCCCACCTCTGAACATCTGCAATGGGGACGCTGGAGCTTTGACTATGAGGTTCGGGACAACACCGGCCTGGCGCTCAGAAACGTGACCTATGATGGGGAGCTCGTCCTCGGCAAAGCCAGCATGCCGGTCCTGCGCGTCAAATATGTGAAGGAACGCATCTGGTGGAATCCCTTCACGTGGTTCGGATCCCGCGCCGACAGCGGGCGCTGCGGCCCATTCCAGGATCGACTGCGTTGGCAGGACCTGGTCCCCATCGTCAACTGTGGCAACAATACAGTCTGTGTTGAAAGCTCCACGCTGAACGGGACCAAGTGGCTTGAACTCGGCATCTATGCGCGTATTGGGGAGTACCACATTTACCAGTCCTGGCATCTGTCCGACGACGGAGAACTTCGCCCGATTGTTCAAAGCCGCGGACTCTCCTGCAATACCGACCACATCCACCACCCCTACTGGCGCTTTGACTTCGACATCGATGGCAACGGTATGGACCAGGTCTTTGCTCATGACGACGGGGGAACCGATCATGGCTGGGGCCCCGGATGGACGAAATATACGAACGAACGTAACGACGTGAAAGTCTCCGCCACCCACCGGACCTGGTTCATTCGTGATCAACTCACCGGTCACGGCGTCTGGCTCCTTCCCGGAGAAGGGTACGCGCCCCTCAAAGGCGACGGAGAACGAGATGACTTCGCCGACCATGATGTTGCCATCCGGCGTGCCAATCCGGACGAAGACCTGCCCTGGGTGTTTGGGGCACGCGGACAACTGGGCTATGACCAGGACAACCAGAGCGTGCAAGAGCAGGACGTCGTGGTCTGGTATGTGGCTCATCTTCCACACATGGCTGCCCTTGGCCCGGCGAAGTGGCTGACCCTCGGGCCAACCCTCAAAATTCAACGCTGACCACCTCTTGCCGGCTCACCTGCCCCTCTCATCAAGACCCAGAACGCCAGCCCTTTCCCGTTGCGGTTCATACCTTAGGCACTCTATACTAGGTGCAGGTTACCCTAGATCCCGCTCATTTGGTCGCAGTACAATCAGCCGTTCACCCAAGGATACAGTTGTCTCAGCATGGACCAAATCCGAATGTGTGAGCGCGACGACGACCGATCTATTGAGGCGACGACAAGGCGCGCTCGGCGGAGAGCATTGCCATGAATCAGCCGGGATTTTCTGCAAAGGAATTCCAACGACTCGGCGAAATCATGCACGACGCTCGCTCCGTCAATCGAAGCGAAGGCGTCTGGAAACTCGTATCGACTGTCCAGCACGTTATTCCCTATGAATTTTCGGGATGCGGAGGAGTGGATCTTCTCCGTGGAGTCGATCCGGCGCTTGGGCACTCGACCTATCCGAGAGAGTTCTGCCAGCTCTACATGGGCCAGGGATTGGCGGCAGACCCTGCCGTATACCGGTTGATCACCTCCGGGCAGTCCGTCACATCCAGTGCCGACGAACCCGCCTTCACCGAGCCGAAAGACATCAGCGCCCTCAAGCTGGATTTCGGCATTAAGACGTGCCTGTCGGCCGGTGTACGCGGGGAACAGGGGACCTGCTCCTACTTTGCCTTCAGCAACTTCGACTCCAAGCACGCAGACAAACTCCGGCTACTGCTCGATATTCTCACCCCGCATTTTCACTTAAGCTACATGCGGTGCAGCTCAACGTGGAAGCCTGAGCGACCGGCTCATCCGACAATTCTGTTGAGTAAACGGGAAGAAGAGATCCTCCGTTGGGTCGCGGCGGGCAAGACCAACTGGGAAATTTCTGTTATCCTCAAAGTTAGTCTGAATACGGTGAAGTTCCACCTCAAAAATATTTTCCAAAAAATCGGGGTCGAAAACCGCTGGAGTGCCATCGCCTACTGGCAGACCGGCGAGCAACATCGGCTCATTTCCTCTTCACCTCCCAGTGACGATCGTTCACCGTCCGATTCCAATCGCGCGGAGTAAATAAGACAACACCTGCCGCATCGAGAGCCGCTGTTGTTTTCGCACGATATCTCAGGACTACGCTCTCGCCTACCCCGATGGGTAGGTGACTGCAGCCTACACCTCTCGTAGAGTCAGCCCAGTCAACACCACGCCCCCTGATGGCGTGCCAGTACCACCGCTATCCACTTGACCGGATAGGGCCTAACGGCCCTAGTCAACCGGAAGGAGAGGCCCTATGAAGCAGCTCGCTACACAGTCTGCAGCAATGGACGCCACATTCACCCTGTTAGACCTCCTGCAACAGCGAAAAACCCGTCGCTTCGGCCTCGGGATGACGCTGCCGAGTGGCCCGCTCCAGTACACCAGTCATCATGAGCCGATTCCGCTGAGTCAGGAAGAAGAACGGTATTTGATTTATGCGGCGATCGGGCGATCGGGACGGAATCTGGGTGATATGCACTTCGTCGGGAAGCCCGGCTCGAGCGAGGGGCAAGGAAACGCCTTGATGAATTTCCGAAGCCGCACTGTTCCCAGTCCGTGCTCCGCGCAGACCACGCAGTTGTTTTACACGAACGACGAGGGCGTCTTCTTTGTGGCCGATGCCGCCAGCGCCGACCACTCCTGGGACCTGGACATCGTCCAACTCCAGCCCTCCCGGCTCGAGATCCCGCGTGAAGTCCCGTTCATGTTGCCGTTCAACCAATGGTATACAAACCGGCCCGGTACCACGCTCTTCTTTCCCGTCACCAATATCGCCTTACTCTACCTGAATCTGCTCCTGATGATGTTCAGCGAGGACACCGGATATTTCATCGTCGATACCGACAACGGCAATGCCGGCTGCGGCCTGGACGCCTTCCGCAAGAGCGCGGGCGGACACCTGCATGACGACATCCGGGCACGCCGAATGTTCAGCTTGCGGGAACTCGACGCGGCGATCTGCGAAACGGCGATTCAGGAGCAGGGCATCATCTGCGAACACATTTCCTTGATGCAGCAGGCGCTGGGGCTTGGCGGCGGCATCCAAAGCGTGGGAAGCGGGCGGCATCTCCTGGGCCTCGAGCCGCACATCTATCCGGGGCTGGGCTTCCAGTTTGTCGTCCCGCCCGGCAAGCCGATGCGGGCAAATCCGGTCGGCATCCCGGGCGTGTGGGAAGGCCCTATGCCACCCTTCGTAGCCTCGATGAAAGAGGCTGTCACTCGGCTGGTCGACAGCAAGTTCGGGCCGAATGGCACCTTCAGGAAGGCTCACGAGCAGACCTGGGTCAGACCCGGATCGGCACAACAGGTTCCGGAACATTCCGCACGCGCCGTCGACGCCACCATTGCGTTTACCGAATATGTCCTCGCCACCTATGGGCGCTTCCCGGCGCACGCCGATGCCTGCAAGTCCGTCGTGGCCTGCCAGACGCATCACCTGGACGAAGATTTTTATGCGACGTTCTATCCCGACTCCGCCTTGCCGGACGCACATCGTGAGCACATGCATGCATGGCATTCCCATTGACGACATACTTTTTCACGCTCTTACGAGCACAGGAGGGCATCATGACACCACAGACCTCTCGTCGAGTCGTCATCACCGGCATGGGAGTTATTTCCCCCTTGGGTTGTACCGTCGATCTCTTTTGGCACCTGTTGAGCCGGGGAGACAGCGCGGTGAAGCCGATCACCTCATTTGACACTTCTCCCTTTCAGGCCTGTCTCGCGGCCGAGGTGCAGGATTTCGATCCCGAGGACTTTTTGCATCGTAAACAGGCCCGACGCATGGGACGGGCGACTCAGTTCGCGGTGGCCTGCGCCATGATGGCGACACGTGATTCCGGGATCGACCTGGAACAGGAGGATCGCGGCACCATCGGCATCAGCATCGGCACCTCCATCGGCGGCATGAAAGAAGCGTTTGAGTTTCACGACGCAGCCAGGCTGAACGCCTACGAGCGTGTCAATCCCTTTACCATGGGCATGACCTTTCCGAATGCGATCTCCTCGGAAGTGGCCATCGTCCTGGGGCTGCATGGTCCCTGCGAGACCTACTCCATCGGCTGTTCCTCAACGGCCAATGCCATCGGACGCGCCTATGAATGGATCAAGTCGGGACAATCTTCCCTGGTCGTGGCGGGGGGGACGGAAGCGCCCCTTCACCCGAGTGTGTACGCCGCCATGAACGCCGGTCGGGCACTGGCACCGGACGAACACGGCACAATCCGGAATCTTCCCCGCCCCTTCGACAAGACCCGGTGCGGCATGGTGCTGGGCGAAGGAGCTGGCTGTTTTATCCTTGAGGACTACGAGCATGCCCGCGCCCGCGGCGCCAAAATGTATGCCGAACTGGAAGGGTGGGGCTTCACCTGTGACGCCCACTCGATGGTCAAAGCCGCCTGCACCGGGCAAGAGCAACAACGGGCCGCCCGGCTGGCACTCTCAACCGCCCACTGGTTCCCCGAAGAAGTGGACTACGTGAACGCCTGCGGCCTCGGCACCATGGAATTGGATGCGATCGAAACACAGACGGTGAAGCAGGTCTTGGGCGACCATGCCTATCGAGTGCCCGTCAGTTCGTTCAAAGCGGCACTTGGCCATGCCTTCGCCGCCAGCGGAGCCTTCCAACTCATCGGAACCGCGAAGGCGATGGAACACCAATTCATCCCACCCACGCTGAATTTGACCACTCCGGACCCGAACTGCGATCTGGATTATGTTTCGGGAACCGGGCGCGTAGCACACGTCAATCGCGCGCTGATCAATAGCTTTGGATTCGGCGGCAAGAATATTGTGCTGGCACTCTCACGTGTGAACCTCGGCGCGGCCGGTACCGGTTCGATGAAAGCCGCACCGGCGTACGGCATGAATCAACTGGTTGGAGTATCCTAGGATAATCACATGAGTGACCGACGTCACTGCAGTAGCGGCATCGACCGCGCGTCCGCTGATGCGGCCTCCCCCGTGTGGAGCGAGGCCGCATCGGGACCGTGTAACCCCGTGTATGAACCGGCACGAGGAGGGTGGAGACCGGCCGTTGTGCGCCTCGTCACCATTATCGAAGGTGACCCGACGCATCGGCGGAAATATCGAGCACCATCACAAGACATCCATCCACATTTATGAGAGAGTCGACCATGAACGAACTAGAACACACCACCACACGGGTGTTTGTCATCAACCCTCAAGAACTGGTCAGAGTCGGCATGCGAACGCTACTGAACTCTGTCCCCGACTTCCGCATCGTCGGAGAAGCGCCCTCGCGAGAGGAGGCACTGCCGTTGGTGCTTCAGCACCAACCAGACATTGTCATCGTCGATCTCCGCGTACAGGACGGAACCGGCATCGAAACCGCCAAGGAAATCCTGTCCCATCTTCCGGCCACTCGCCTGCTGTTTCTTGCCGACACCCTCAACGACACCATTCTCCTCTCTGCCGTGGCAACTGGAGCCCACGGATATGTCCTGCAGGACGCCGGCGCCGAAACCCTGATGCACGCGCTACGCAGCATCACCAAGGGACAGGCCTATCTTGATCCGGGCGTCACCCGCCACACCTTTGCCTATCTCCGCAAAGTGGCCGATCGTGAACCTGAGCGGGGCCGCCATCTGTTGTCTCCACAGGAAAGACGCCTCCTCCCCCTTATTGCACAGGGAAAGACGAATAAGGAAATCGCCGCCGAACTCGGGTTGAGTGACAAAACCGTCAAGAATTATCTCGCGAACGTCTACTCCAAACTCCATCTCACCAGGAGGTCTCAAGCCGCCGCGTTTTATCTCAAAACGATCCCTTAGGGACAAGCCGGCTGTGAACGCGGCAGCTGCATGCTCAAGTTCTCCCGTGCGGAGTCCGAGAGAGTACCGACACGCTCCGTTGCCCTCTCGGAACCAGCTTGAGCATGTACCACCTGCGATCCTTCCACCTCCGGGACATGACTGCCTGTGGAGCAGCGCTCCGACGGCTCGGCACAAACGCCAGGAGCCTTCAGGAGGTGGCCGACCGTCTCGTTCGCCATCTCTATACATCCTTGACGATGGCTCAGACCGGAGATCCGGCCTGCGTCCTGGTCCGCTTGTTTAAGACCACCTCCTACGACCTCCTTGCCCCGGAGTTACAAACACTCGTTGATCGCAAACTTGAGCCACAACAGCCGAATCCATCGCTCACGTGCCTGACCCTGCTCAGCACCGTAGGCATCCACGAGGGGTGGAATGATCCGGCCTTGTCCAGCCGCTTCCGCGTCATCCCGCTCAATGGGCCCAAATCGCTTGAGCGGCTCCCGATGTTTCAACAGCTGTTCCGGCAACTGAAGTTCAGTCTGCCCCCTATCACCTCATCGGATCAAAATCTCCTCGTTGATCCACACGAGCATCGTTGCAGCATGTTCCATGTCCCGGAGGCGCTCGATAGCCCACACGTACCGGCGCAAGAGGAGTTCGTGCGCAAGTACGGCATCCGCTCGGTGCTCGGATTCGGCGCACCATTGCCCGATGGAGACCTGTTCTCTCTCATTCTCTTCAGCAAGGATTACATTTCCGACGAAACAGCTCAATTGTTCAAGCCGCTGGCCCTATGCGCGCAAATCGCTCTTGCCCCGTTTGCCAAGCCCACTGCCACAATGGAACAGACCGCCGCCTCAGCCCATTCGGCGACCGCAGACCTTGAAGGTCTCCTCGCCATGCACGAACAAACCGTTAATGCGCAGGCGGAACGTCTCGAATTGATCGTGCAAGGCTCTCAAATCGGCACGTGGGATTGGGACGTTCCCAGCGGGCGCATCACGTTCAACGAACGCTGGGCCAGCATGCTCGGGTATCATCTCGACGAACTCGAACCGCATGTGCGCACATGGAAAACCCTCGTACACCCCGACGACATGCCCGACGTCATGGCAGCGGTCTCTGCCCACCTTCGTGGAGACACGCCGACCTACTCCAGCGAGCATCGCCTTCGATCGAAATCCGGCGCCTGGCGCTGGGTCTTCGACAGTGGGCGGGTCGTCGAGCGGGATACCTCGGGTGCGCCATTGCGCGCCACGGGTCTACAGCTCGATATCTCCAACAGAAAAGAGCTCGAAGCGGAACAGGCCCGCGCACAGCGAGCCATCCAGATGAAACAAGACGCGCTGGATGAAGCCCAGACCCTCGCGCATCTGGGGTCCTGGGAATGGGAGATCACCAGCGGAGTGGAGCGCTGGTCGGATGAGCAGTATCGCATTTTCGGCATCGACCCGGCCCACACCAGCCCGACCTACGCCACATTCTTGGCGGCACTCCACCCCGACGATCGCGAACGGGTGGAACAGGCCGTCGCCAAGACCCTCAAGTACGATACCCGCTACAACATCGAATGCCGCATCATTCGTCCGAGTGGAGAGCTGCGTCACATTCACTGTCGTGGAATCGTACGCCGGGAACCCGAAGGATCACCGATCAGCATGACCGGAACCGTGCAGGATATTACCGACTACAAGCGCGCCGAATCGGCCTGGCGGGACAGCGAGACCCGAATGCGGTCGATTTTCGAGAGCGCGATCGAAGGCATCGTCGTCATCGACGACCGAGGACAGATCGAAACCGCCAACGCTGCATTGTTGAAACTATTGGGCTATGAGGCGCATGAATTCATCGGAAAGAACATTTCTATCATCATGCCGTCCCCCTACCGCGAGCACCACTCCGAATACCTCGCGAATTATTTGATCACCGGGAAACGGGGAATTATCGGCAAGGGGCGTGATGTGATGGCCGTGCGGAAGGACGGCACCCAACTCGACATCCACATCTCCGTCAGCGAGATGCAAATCGGTCCTTCGAAAAAATATACGGGCATGATTCGTGACATCTCCGAGCGGAAACGCATGGAGGAAGCGGTTCGGGAAAGCGAAGAGCGGTTCCGCCAATTAGCGGAATCCATTGATGCGGTCTTTTGGCTCACGACGCCGGACAAACGCCAAGTCCTCTACGTCAGTCCCGCCTTCGAGACGATTTGGGAATCTCCTCGAGAGACGTTGTACACGAATCCCCTCTTCTGGCTCGACCATATTCACCCGGACGACCAAAAACGGGTATCCATCGCAGCCGCCTGTCAGGCACATCTGCCGTATGACGAAGAATACCGGATCATCACGCCGAGCGGACGAGTCCGCTGGATCAGGGATCGCAGTTTTGTGATCAAGAACGCCGCCGGGGAAACGTACCGGATCGCCGGCATCGCCCTCGATATCAGCGCCTCCAAACAGATGGAGGAACAGATTCGCGCGAGCGAACTCCGACATCGCGCGCTGGTGGAACTCTCTCCTCATGCCATTTTCGTCAATTGCAAAGGCCGGATCGTGTTCTCAAACCAGGCCTGCGCCAAGTTACTAGGCGCCATCGCCCCGTCGCAGCTCTTCGGCAAGCAAGTGCTCGAAATCATTCACCCAGACTCGCAGGAACAGGCTCTACAGAGGATCGCGTCCATCCTCGAGACAAAGCAAGCCGCCCCCCTCATAGAAGAACGGTTCATTGCGCTCAATGGTTCGCCCATCGACGTGGAGGTGGCGGCAGCCCCGATCATGTTCGAAGGCACGCTGGCCATCCAGGTCATTGCAACTGATATCCGAGCTCGCAAGGACTTGGAACGTGCGCTGGTCGCCACCAACCTGCAGCTACAAACCATCCTTGATAGTGCGACGAATGTCTCCATTGTCGCCACCAATAACGAAGGAATCATTACCACCTTTAACACCGGCGCTGAGACGCTCCTCGGATACTCGGCCATGGAAATGGTCGGGCAACATTCGTTGGGATTCCTTCATCTGCGGGAGGAACTCGACCGTCGCGCCGACGAACTAAGCCACCTGCACCAGCGCCCCATTCAGAACGCCGCGGCTCTGTTCGAAGAGGCCCTTCATGGCGGAGTGGATCAACGGGAATGGACCTACCGCAGAAAAGACGGGGAGCACCTGACCGTCTTGGTGAGCATTACCGCGCTCCGTAACAGTACCGGCGCGATGACCGGATTCTTGGCGATCGGCAAAGATATCACCAGCCGAAAGGCTGCGGAGAATGCGCTCACACAAGCCGCCCGCGAGTTGGCACGCAAGAACATCGAACTTGCGCAAGCGCGGGATGAGGCCCTGCAGGCCGCTCAGCTTAAAGCGGACTTCCTGGCCACAATGAGCCATGAAATTCGCACCCCAATGAACGCGATTATCGGCATGACGGGTCTCTTGCTTAATACCGCGCTCACGACCGAACAGCATGAATATGCCGACACCGTACGCCGTTCCAGCGACGCCCTGCTGACTCTCGTAAACGACATTCTCGACTTCTCGAAGATTGAGGCCGGCAGACTCCATTTCGAACAGATTCCCTTCGATATGCGAATGACCGTGGAGGATTCAATCGACCTCCTCGCGGAACAGGCGCAGAGCAAAGGCCTCGAGTTGATCGGGCTGGTGGATGCTGCCGTGCCGACCGGAGTGATCGGCGATCCTGGCCGCATCCGTCAGATCCTCGTCAATCTGGTCGGTAATGCCATCAAGTTCACCTCTGCAGGTGAAGTATTCCTCTACGTCACGCGGGACATACAGAGTGGAA
>ERZ724513.22-NODE-22-length-54333-cov-11.928387_pt1 | contig 54333 bp, 56 predicted proteins | sample MGYA00376046_ERZ724513 | MGnify/ENA primary metagenome ERZ724513 (study PRJEB28724, sample SAMN07190883) | activated sludge metagenome | isolation source: activated sludge of sewage treatment plant in Hong Hong | place: Hong Kong | collected 2016-03-17 ...
TCACGTTGCCGTGCATCACCCCTACCCGCCTACCACTGGTCGTAATCTGCTCCTTAATGACCGTGGTTTGTCCGGTCAGCTTGGATAAATGCTCGGCCGTCTCAATCCGGTTAGGTGGAAAGGCATTTTGAATATGACAATTGGACGTGATCGCCTCATCGTGGCCGTATCCCGTCTCGCGGCTTTTAAGTTGGTTTATATCTTGGCAGATCAAATAGGCTTTAATACCGTAGCCAGCAACAAACGCCAAGGATTCCTGAAAGATTTCCAGTTTACCCAGACTGGGAAATTCATCAAGCATCAACAAAAGCCGGTGCTTATAGTTCGCAACCGGCTGACCATCCTTAAAATCAAGCCTGTCTGCCAATGTCCGCACAATCATATTCATCATGATGCGAACCAGTGGCCGTAAACGAGTCTTATCGTTAGGCTGCGTCACAATGTATAAACTGACAGGGTTAGCATTGTGCATCAAATCACGAATTGCAAAATCCGAGCGACTAATATTCTTTGCAACCAGTGGATCACGGTATAAGGATAGATAGGATTTAGCGGTAGATAAAACTGACCCGGCTTCCTCAGAGGGACGATCCAGCATATCTCGTGCGGTGGCGCCTACCACCGGATGGTTTTCTCCATTAACATGCGGATAGGTAGCCATTTCCATCCATAGTTCACCAATATCCCGCTCAGGATCGGATAGCATTGAATCAACAAGCGGCAATGTGGCCTCAGTCCCTTCAGCGCCTTCACTTCCTGATTTATATAAAACATGCAAAATCACACCAACAAGAAGCGCCTGACTGGTTTTCTGCCAATGGTCTCTTAGCCCCTTCCCATCCGGATCAACAATTAAAGTAGCGAGATTTTGCACATCACCGACTTCAAGCCCATCATGCATCCTGATTTCATCCAACGGATTCCAACAAGCACTCCCTTTGGGTGAGGCAGGATCAAAACGAATGACTTTATTACCGGCATGAACCTTCCGCCAACCGGCTGTTACAGACCATAGTTCGCCTTTCAGATCAGTAATAACCGCACTATGCCCCCATGAAAGCAAGGTTGGAATAACCAAACCAACCCCTTTACCCGAGCGAGTCGGCGCATAACATAAAACATGTTCAAGGCCGTTATGTTTAAGGTAATGGGTTTTGCCTTTTTTATCCTGCCAGGCACCCACATAAACATAATCATTTTGTGGAATCTTTTTCGAGGTTAGTCTTTTGAAGAATGGCTGTCTTAAAGGAAGCAGCCTTGCTGCCTGGATGTCCTTTTCATTAGCCCAACGCGCTGACCCATGTAAACTTGTGTTCGGACGCGATGAATTATCCGCAACCATTTTTACAATCAGTGTCAGAATCAGCCCGGCTCCTGCAAATAGAACACCCATACTCCCGGATTGCCCAATGATATCTGGATACTGGGCATACCATTTATTAGCCCACTCAAAAATCGACCAAGGCGGATATAACTGGTTAAAGTGAACACCAAGCTGCGGTTGATATTGGAATCTATAGGCAAAATATTGCGTTGCAACCTGAACCCCACCCAACATAAAGAAAATCGCCATAATCTGAGTAAGCCTGGTTTTAACCAATCCTTCGTTTTTTACTAGTGGGCTTCCCGAATTTTGGTTTGAATGGTTCATTTTGACCGTCCTTTCCGAGATGATTTGATACTGATTCTGGACACTTTCTGCTGCAATGGATTCTCTTGTTTATCTAAACCATTCGCATCGCGGCCCTCTAATCCCTGACCCGTTCTATTATTGATTAAATCTAATCGGCGTTGTTCTAATGCTTCGTCATCAAATGTAACATCAAGATTTGTATCTACAGCGACTTGAACAACTTTTTCACGGAAATCATCCGACCCGTTGATAGTCAATTTCTTACCGTACTTAATCTTAGCCTCTTGTAATATTCCTGAAATTTTCTCTTTGGCCGCACCAGCCATAATGACCAACCGATTGCCGCCATCACGAATGGCGATTGATCCGATATTACAAATAATCGTGCCCGTTCTAGTAATCGTCTCTATAAAATCCTTATTCTTTAGAGAATCGTCATCAGTCTGTGTACCCGAGACATTATTTGTCTGCGCGCTATAATCTTTTCTGGATCGTAATATTTCTAACGCTTCATTATTTCCTTGTCTAGATTCCTTAACCAGCCAACTCAACCAGTCCATTCTTTTATGGCTTGCTTTTGAGGTTTGATATCCTTCCCTAAAGTCTTTATTAATCGCTCCAATGCTGGTTTTCAATTCACTATAAACAGACGCAGCCATTATTTTTTTGGACAGCCTACCCGAAGTAACATTTTTGATCAGTAGTCGTTTTAACTTGGCTTTGGTTTTGACGGCTTCTATGGCTTGATTCTTTTTATCACGCAGTTTATTCCATTGGTTTTTCCCAAGTATTGCCGCCTCATTCTGCTCTTTTGTGTATTGCGCATAAAGTTTTGATGTATCAATTTTGTTACGCAGTGGCCTGGGTTCATATTGCTTTGAATATTGGTTTTTGGTTGTTGTATCGTCATCAACCCCGACATAACCACCGAGCCTCTTAACCAAATTGGCCTTTGATAAGGCTCTGTCAATAGAACTGGCTTTAACACCAATCCCATTACTGGAAACAAATACAAAACCATTACCGCGCTCACGCAATTCGAGGCCATGATCCTTTAACACTTGGTGTAATTCAGTCCAGCTTGTCGCAGCTTGAATCTGCGCTAGGCATTCTTGTTGCATCCAACCTATAAGACTCTCCGATCCAGCCTTGAACTCAATATTGGACGCCCTACCCTGCGCACCGCGCTTTTTTGTTTCGTGATTATCCGGTGTTAGTCCATATTTCTGTTCCAATTTTTCACAAAGTTCACCAATGACTTTATAGTCATAATGGGGGTTATGTATCGTAAGCCTTTCCGGATGTATTTTATTGATCGCAATATGCATATGCAGATGATCGGTGTCATGATGCACCACACTGAGACGTTGGTGTTCACCAAAGCCTAGGCCATCACAGAGTTGATCCTCTATTTGCTGCAAAGTAGCTTCGGATAGTTCATCATCACGAAAACTAACCACCAGGTGATAGGTTTTGTCAGAAATCGCGCGTTGATTCATCTGCTGCGTATTAAGTACTTCCGCAACCACACAATCCGGACGATCCGAGTAACAATTAACTGCTCGGATTAAACCGATGCGCTCAGTCTTGTTTTGTGGGTCAACAATATAATTCACCAGTCCGGCAAAGTTGCTTTTCTTAACTGAATTGATTGGGATGTGTTTGGCTATCATGATTATTTAATCGAGTTCTCTTGGTATTTTATTTTTTTGAGTTGATGATTTTCATCATGATGCCCGTCATTTGTGTGCGGGTTTCTTCAATGTCTTTTAACAGACCATTAATTGTTTTCTTGTCAAAATGCGCTGCACGCCGATCATCGCTTAACCATAATTTTAAAAGCCCCCCTAGCCTGCCTAGATCACCGTTTATTTTTGCCAGTTCGTTTACCTTTTGGTTGTCCATAATGCTGGTTGGCTCATAACCTAAGCCTAGTTTCTTTAAATATTCTGAAATACTCAGGCCGCATTTTTCGGCTTGCTCCCTGATGATTTTTCCTTCTTCCGGTTCAACTGGAACCCTTAGATGGAGTTTGTATTTTCTTTTATTCTTTGGGTTTGTCTCACTCATTGCTTTGGTTGGTTCTTCGTTTTCTCGATTTCTCGACTTCTTTTGTGTTTCTTATTTCATTTATTGGGTGTTGCCTCTACTTCGGACTTTGCATTTGCGTCTGCGTCAGCTTTTGCCTCGGCTTTCTCCTTTGCCTCGCAGAGCAGGATTATCGTTGAGCACACCGTGCGAATAAGATCCTTGTGATGTTGGATGACAAGTTTACTTGTTAGCTAACATCACATATCCTGCCCTATTTTGTAGTAATTGTTCTTGAATGAGTATAACATTATTGTTGTAACTTACTTAAGTGTAGTATATTTTAATGAATTATGCGCATAGTATGTATGCTGGTAATTATTCTTAATTACTTCTAAATTACCTCTTAATGCTCCTGATTTAATGGTAATGCTTGTGTGTTCATTCAATACAACTTATAGTCAACAATTATTACTAATAATGTACTGGGTTCTATAAGTGCTATGAAAAAGGATCTTTCTGCACGTCTTGCTGAAAAGTTAGCTCATAGTGATTCACAACATGCCAAACGAAATCTTGCGATTTTCTTTGTTTTGCGCGATGAAATAAATTCAGCAATCAATACTGGGTGGTCGGTTAAGGATATCTGGCAGTTATTGCACGAAGAAAAAAAGATTGTTATTAGCTATCAAGTGTTCTTGAGGCTGGTTAAAAAACACACCGAATACACGGCTTTTAAAAGAAAAGGAAGTAGTAAAAGAATAAGTAAAGAAAATGAATTAGAACCAAAAACTGAAACAAAAGAAACACAGAAATTAGCTAAGGATGCAGGCAAAGCAGAAGGTTTTGAATGGAATAATGAATCCAATCTAGATGATCTTGTTGGATGACTATAAAATTGTTTTAGATTCATCCAATGATGTCAGAAGTATTATTTCTCCATAATTTAACTCAAAGGATTATTCATAATGGCTAAAATACATATGGTATTGCAAGGCAAAGGAGGCGTTGGTAAATCTTTCATCGCATCAATCATTGCACAACATTGCTACGCCAAGAAAAAAGATACGCTTTGTATTGATACCGATCCGGTGAATGCCACTTTCCTTGGGTTTAAGAAATTAAATGTAAAAAAACTGGATTTAATGGAAGGCGATGAAATTGATCCTCGTAAATTTGATAATTTGGTTGAATTAATCTCCAAAAGTAAATCAGATGTGGTGATTGATAACGGCGCCAGCACCTTCGTGGCCTTATCCCATTATTTAATTAGTAACCACATACCTGCCCTGCTTAAAGAAATGGGACATGAGTTGATCGTGCATACCGTAATTACTGGCGGTCAGGCACTATCAGATACATTAAATGGGTTTGACTTAATGATTAAACAGTTCTCGAGTGATATTACTTTTGTCGTGTGGCTTAACCCTTTCTGGGGAAAGATAGAATCCAATGGAAAGAGTTTCGAGTCAATGAAAGTTTATTTGGATAACAAAAGTCGCGTATCAGCTATTATCAAAATACCAGACTATAAGGCTGAAACTTTCGGTCGTGATTTAAGTGAAATGTTACAAGCTAAATTAACTTTTGACGATGCGATAGATAAACCAGAATTAACAATTATGATGCGCCAACGGCTTAAAATAGTTAAAAGCCAACTCTTTGAGCAATTAGAAGGTGCACAAGCCGTATTAGCATGAGTACGATCGATGAAAAGATTGATGAAGCAATTCAGCAAATCGCATCCAATCATGGCATAGCAGTATCAAAAGATGATCCAATCATGATACTGCATACCATGAATGATCGCCTCATTTCGGATAGCAAGGCTGCACAAAAGGAATTGTTGGATAATTTCAGAAGTGAACTTGAAGTGACTGTTTCTGAATTGTCACTTCAAGCTAAAAACCATTCTGACCGAATTCTCAATACAACAATAACGACAAGCAAAAATGAAATGGCGCGAGTGATGGAAGAACAATCCAATATTATTATTGAGCGCTGGAAAGCTGATTTGCATGCTGAATTTAATGAAGCCTGCAAAACAATGACAACTTCAAGACAAACTGCAATATTGAATATTATTGCTTCATTTATTACTTTAATTTCTGCTGGAATTATTTTGACTATTTTTCTAACGAAATAAAAGGTAACACCAGAAGAAGCTACTCTACCCTATCGCAAGCTGAAGAAATATCATGAAGCATCATGACCGCAGCGCCGGTTACCAACTCCTGGAATCAGCCTCGCTGGTCGAATTCAGAATCGGTAAACCACTTATTCAAACCTGTACTGACGGGGAAAATATCTTCCTCCAGATTGATTTGATGTTGGGAGTCGCTGACGAGGAAGAACCCGCCGATATCGCTGAATGGGCGTCTTTTGGACTCATTTTCGCTCTGGCTGTTTTGTCTTTTGCAGATGCTCGACCACGGGGCTTATCAGATCAAGATTTGGTCGATGGCGACGAATTTACAGTAAGCGATTTGTTCGAGTGCCTACGCTTTGTCAGCGGAGAATTACGATTTTCATCCGATTACTTACGCGGACGTTGTATGAAGACAGACATCACCGTAAGAAAGGACGGCATGCTGACCTTGAGCACCAGAAATCGAGGACAAGCTGCATTGTTCTGGCTAGATCGATTACAAGGCAAAAAGAAGCTGGCACTCATATAAAACGATTACTCATCCATGTCGATCACCATGCCTCACATAATGACCGATTTGCTTTGACTATTTTTTCCTTGGAAATACGCAAACCCCTTCAGACTAATTTCATATTGGAAGAGACTAGATTTTTACCTAATTGGCACGATTCGATTATAATGAACGATTCGAACGATATTAATAAGGTCACAATAATGGATGCACTTTCAGCAAATGAAGCAAAAACTCAATTTGGTGACATGCTGTTAAAAGCGCAGCGTGCCCCAATTCAAATTAACAAAAACGGGAAACCAGTTGCTGTAGTCATCTCGATGGATGAATACGAAAGCATTGAGGCGCTCAAGCTTCGATTTTTGCAATCGAGAGCCGTCCAAGCCCAAATGGATATCAAGGCGGGCAACATCGTTGATGGCGATTCTTTTTTTGGTACATTAGAAACTGATCAGTACGACTAATGCCTGGTTTTCGTTTAACCCCAGATGCTCAGACCGACCTTATTGAAATACGCCGTTTTACGATCAGACAATGGAGCAAAGCGCAGTCGCAAAAATATTTATCAGAACTTCAGCAAACGATTCGATTGCTGGCTGAAACACCTTCTCTCAGTAAATCAAGGCCAGATGTTGGACCGAAAGTATTAAGTTTTCCCTGCTCAAGTCATGTCATTTACTACGTTGTGTATGAGCAACAATTGGTTGTATTCGGCGTATTGCATAAACGCATGGTGCCATTTAACCACCTTACTGTGCGAGAGACGTTTTAATATGTAATAACTACCCCTATATTAAACAACAAATTCCTTTCTGCGCCTGCGTTGTGCCGATTTCTCTACGCTTATTTTTCCTATAGTGCTTATACAACCCCTCTTTGCGCTAAAGATAATCCGGACAGATCATCAGCTCTGCTGCTTATTTTCAATAGTTAACTAATAGATAACTATAACATAAAGTTATCTATTAGTTATTGATAATATAACAAACAGATACCTATACAATAACTACTTACGGTGATGAAAAAGATAATTAATAATAGGTAAGCCCCCGGCAGAGCCCTGTCTTTTGATCACAACTCAGCGAACACAACCGTGCCAAACAGTGTCCCATCTGGGGCGTCCCGTGCACTTGGTATCAGCAAATCCACCCAGTTATGAAATGGCGTAAAACGCCCAATGCGCAGACGGCGGAATCTTTGGCAAGGGATGGCTGTGCTCTATCGATAACCACAACACTTTCCATTCGTCTTTGCTTAGCACCGTTTCACACGCCATTTCAGGTACGTCGATGTGTGCATCCAGACGTTCTCTTAGTTGCAGTAAACACGGTAAAAATGCCGTGATGACCAGCATCCGTTCCAGATTTTCCACCGTTTGAAACCGTTGTCGCTCCATACCAACACCACTCTTACACGCCTTGTGATAGTTTTCAATGCACCAGCGCAGCTCTCGTAATAGCGCGCACCACTTACCGTGCCTCCTCCGCGCTATTGATGCCCTCTGTCAGAGCGTATATTCGAGACCAGGAAAAGGAAAATTAACGTTATGATCAGCCCCCCGGCTCTGCTGGAAGTAATTTAACTTAAAACCATACCACAGTTACCTAAAAGAAAACCAAAAGTTATGGTTCATACATAGTTAACTATTATATAACTATATATTATAGTTATATAATAGTTATCAAACGATTACCAAACAGTTACTGACACAATAACTATTTTCTGTGATGAAAAGATAATTTAAAACTTTACTACAGTTATCTAATAGGTAACTATGTATTTCAATAAATACCTAATAGGTAACAACAAAATAACTTTATGTTATCATTAGTGTTCCGTTAACGTATACTTACAACATAGGAAATTAATTCATAAATTACAATTGACTATAACAATATGAGATCGCAAAGATTCCACATTTCATAAAACAAACCTCAAAATTTTGTAGTTAAAATGAAATTATTTGTTGATAACATTATTCTTATCTGCTTATTAAATAGGGAAAAGATAGTTTTTTTAAGTGATGGTTAATGAGATACCAGTGTTATGTTATAGTTATCATTTAGTTATCTAGTTGATAACTGTTTTACTGCGATAAAAAGATATATTGTTATCTTTTAGTTCTATAGTGTATAACTATTAGATATAGTTATCTCTTTGGTAACTACTGATAGAGGAGTGGGGATATATGCCTGTTATAGTTTTTGCATCAAGTAAGGGAGGGGCAGGGAAGACAACAGCTTGTGTTGTTCTTGCTTGTGAGCTTGCCAGACAAGGTTATGATAAGAATATAGAGGTTTCTTTAATTGATGCAGACCCGAACCAGCATAGCGCAGCATGGGCAAAGCTGGATGGTAAACCCAGTAATATACGATTATATGAAAATGTTACAGAAGAAAATATTCTAGATGTTATTGATCAGGCACAGGAACAAACACCATTTGTTCTGGTTGACCTAGAAGGAGTTGCAAGTAGTGCAGTAGTTGGTGCAATAAGTCGTGCCGATCTTGTAATAGTCCCTTGTCAAGCTTCACAGAATGATGCTAAGGAAGCTGTTAAAACCATTAAAACTATTAAGTATGGGGCGAATATTGCTCGCCGCGAAATTCCTTTCTCTGTTATGTTTACTCGGTTAAGTGCAGCAATTATTACTAAGACAGGTAAGTATCTTACACAGTCATTTGATGAGGCTGGTATAGATATACTTAAATGTTCTTTAATTGATAGGGAGGCTTTTAAATCTATTTTTTCTTTTGGTGGTTCAGTTAATACCCTGAAAACTGAAAATAGAAAAGAACAATTAAGTATAGATAAAGCCGCTAAAAACTCTGAAAATTATGCTGAAGAGATTAAAAGGTTATTAAAAAAAGGTATTAAACAGCATTTTGAAAGGAGCATTACAAATGTCTAATGACCGCGCATCATTGGGTTTAAATGAGGAACAAATAGATCTTGAAGAACTTGTAATTAAAGGGCAACAACCCCATAAGCTAACCTTAGATCAACAGAAGACTATGGAAAGAGAAGGGGCGAAACTTGGTTTTGTTAGTCGTCAACCAAAAAAACGTCGAAGGGTTTCTCCTTATACAGCACAGTTTGGGGGAAAGTGTCGAGAGGGTATGAAAACTTTATTTCAGGATATAGGTGAGCATTTGGGTTGTTATGATACTGAAACCTTAGAAAAAGCCATATTGGCATTACTCGAAAAAGAAGCTTTAGAAGATTTAGAAAAGCGTTTTAGAGAAATTACAAAATGATTTATATTCACAATTTAATTCTTTGACGGAGTTTCTTAGTAACTTCAGTTGTACTTGTTTTGTTGTTTTCGTACTTAATATTCATCATATGGCCTGTTTCGGGGATTTGGTCGAAACAGCTTAAATCATGCTTAATATATTGAGATCCATTCTTTTGATAAAGCACATTTTCTTTTTTGTCGATATGGATAACTTCTCCAATATTGTCTTTTGATTGGTCTGCATCAATAGCGTTGTATAAGTTATATACGCCAGGCTTTATGCCTTCAGCTTTGCATACTTTCTCTGTTTTCCATTCGCCGACAAAATCGTTTTGTACTAATTTTTGGCCATTCATAACAAGTAATCGTTTTTTCATATCTAAGTTTCAATAATTTTAAACACGAATCTCGTAATCACCGTTTTTTCTTGGCGTAAATTATTTGTACTAGGTTTTTAATAATCGAGGCCAATTTATATTTAAATGGATTTAATGAGGGTTTAACGAGGTTAAAATAGGTTATGGTACCATCCCGTTGTATGTTGTTATTAGATTGTCTTGTAGTAGATTTATAATGACTTGTAGGAGGGGTTTTAATACTTTAGTTATGCTGTAACTTTTAAATATATTCTTTAGGGATTATTATACATTTTAAATAATATTCTTGTGATTGCTTATTTATATGATTAAAAGAAGAAAAGAATAGGAAGTTATCCACAGGATGATAAATCAATTATATCAATATATTGCGAACAAAATTATATTTTAACTGTGAGCTATACCAATAACATGGGATTTAACTGTGAGTTATACCTATAACTAAAGGGTCTAATTGTGAGTTATACCTCTAAGATGTGTGAGTTAAACCTATATGATCTGTGTGTTTAAGCTATAGATGTGTGAGTTAAACCTATATCATCGAAGCTTCTCTGTGGGTCAAACCTATAACATTGATATTAATTGTGAGTTATACCTATAACTAACTGTGGATTAGACCTATAACTTCTGGTTCCGAATGTGAGTTATACCTATAACATGTGTGAGCTAAACCTATAACCAATAAATACGAAAGTGTGGTTTAAACTCATGACTATGTTGTTTTAAAGAGTCTAATGCCTGATTTTTGCGCTATTGTTCTTATATCAGTTGTTCGTTTGTTAGAAGCTATTTGTTCTTTAATGAATTGTGGTGTTGCTTTAATCGTATATTTGACATCTGTTATGGCGCGTCCAGTTTTGCGTTCGTCCATTTCATAGCAAAGAATAATGCCTTTTTGTTTTAATTCACTAAAGGCTAATCCAATTTTTCTTCGGTTATCAATTTCCCGTGCTTGTTGCAATAACCCACTCGATTGTTTTATATCTGAGTACATACATGAATATTCTGTTATGGGACTGGCTTGAGTAAAGCGGTTGATTAGTCGTTTATATAACCATCGTGTTAATTGTTCGTTACAACTCATTAGACGGTCATAGTTAAATTGTCGATAATCAAGATTGTTTATACTGTGGCTAATGAATAGGGGAAGTCTTGCTATGTGATGATTATCAGTGGAGGCGAGGTATTCTTCACGACCAACGGTAACAAGGTCTTGTAAAATAGCGCCTCTCCAGAGCTCTTTACCTCCTTTGCTAAATGTTAGAAGGCAAGAACTCATGACATTGATGCCTTGCTTAATTTCATCAATGCTTCTGGATCGTCCTTTTGTTTTAAGCGCTTTTTGTATCATTCCTAATGTGAATCTAATCCAACTTTCTGTTTTTTCAGGGTCATGAATAGCATATTGCTGATCACTAAATATCTTTTTCAGCGCTTCTTCTATAAGTTCTTCTGTAACGCCAGGGAAAAAAGCTTTGTATTTTCCATCTTTTTGTTTAATCAATGCCGGTTGAATTGAAACTGTGAATTCGTTTCCATTTTCTGTATAGGACCATTCGTACGGTTTTGCTAGTCCATCAATAGTACGTAGCTTTTCAACTTGTTTAGCTGTAAAGAAATACTTTGGTATTCGCTCCCAAAGCTCAATCGTGTTAGAAACCTGACTTTGATCATTGGTTACAAATTGAGAAAATAAATCAAGCTGTAAGCTTTTTATAGGATCTTTGGGTGGCTTTTTCATTTGTTTGACCGTGTTTATTAAAACTGGCACATTTTTCATTAAAAGCAAACTCCCTTTATAAACCCTAAAAATGGATTAGAAGGTTTTTTTACTTAAACCCTTCTTTGCCAAATTCCAGTATAAAGAATATTAGCTAAATAATACAACCATTATTTCGGTTGTTTTTGTGCCTGTTTCTTAAATTAATCACCTTTAATTGTTTTTCCAAACGTAACGAGCTTGTTGAGTAAATAGGCTAATTGATTTTTTTCTTCTTTACTTAACAGCGTCAGTGTTTTATCCAGAACACTGTTTTTATTCTGGGTGCATTTAAACAAACGACACCAAAGTCCCATAGGATTTTTTTCAACACCACAGCTGACGTGGCTTTGAACCAAATCAGAGCTTCCCAATTTTAGTCCGATTTCCAGTCCGGATTTTTGGGAACTGCCAAGCCCATCGAATCGACCATTCGCTCATCCGAGAAGTCGAACTCACCGTGCAGGTTGAAATGCTTCCAGGTGGCGACCGATCCGTTACGAATCGCTTCGATCAGTTCCGCCCTGCGTTCCTCGTTTTTTTCTGATGCAAGCTCCTGTGAGAGATAGAGGTAATTCCAGCATACAGCAGCGTTCTTGATCAGTCGTCGGCAAGCTTCGGCAATCTCCTGGTCTTCTTTTTCGCTTTGAATGAACTCCTGGTTATGACCGAAAGAAACGGCCTTGGAAAATTTGTTCGAGCCCTCGACCTTGTTGAGCTGTTTTTCGATTGCCTGCCTGAATTGAAGATCGTCACAGTATTTTAAAATAAAGAGCGTCTTTGGGATCTTCCCGAATTCCTTCAAGGCTCGGTACAGCGGGTGCTGCTTGGAGTAGGAATTTAGGCGCTTGAAAAGCTGTGAGGCGGTCGTGACCTTCAATCGGATGGTTGCGATAAAGCGCAAAACATCATCCCATTGATCCTCGAAGTAATTTTCTCGAATATAGTGGTCTGGCAGTATCAAGTATCCTTGTTCCTCGTAATGTTTTCGGTGCTTGAAAGCATAGAGTTGCTGCCGACTAACGCCCTTGATTCGCGGTGCGAACTCAAAATCCAGGAGATAGGTTGACGCAAATATGACTTCTGAGTAGCCATGTGTGTCGGTCGAATGTATGTCGCTTTTGATGACGTCGTTGTGCATCAATCCGTCGATCACGTAGGCGGCCTCCCGTTCAGCGGAGCTGATCACCGTGGAATGCCACATTAGATCGCGCATGTCGATGAACGTCACCACACTAACGCCCTTGTCTTTGCCTAAATATTTGTAAGAGTAATTGGCGTTCAGGGAATCCACTGCCACCTCGATTTTCTGCCCATCGCTGGAGGTGTGCAGCACATCGGACTGATTACGGTAGATGTTCGGCAGGCTCATCCGATTGGTCAATCGCAGGATGCGATCATTGGCGCCCTGGACGTTCTGTAGCGAGAAGTACCAGTTGACCGCGTTGTCCAGCTCGCCATCATCGATTTGCTTGGAAATTTCCGCCAGTTTGCTGTGGCCAATATCACAGCCATAACCGATAATGCCGGCAAAGAGAATCTTCTTGACTGGCCGGGCTCGTTGATACTTGATCTGCCAATGCTCAAATTCGTCGAGAAAATTTGTAGCATGATCCACTGTCGCCAACATCTCAAGCATGGAAATATATTTCCGTTCCGGGAAGAAAGTTCCAAGAGACAAGCATTCCACCTCTTCCTGTTTGGGGGTGCTGACATGGAAGCTGCCGTCAGCCCGTATCGTCAGGCAAGGATTATTGCCTGCTATCAAGTTCTGGTTGGTTTCCTTATAACGGGCATCAAGCGTTTTTTCCAGGGCTTTTAAGGTGGCCTTGCAGTCGGCAAAGCCTTCGAGCCGAGCTCGTTGCAGATATTCGGCCCGATTGGCTTCCCAATCCGCCTTCTGGATCATGTATTCATCGAGAGAGCGGAATTTTTCAGAGTGTAACAGATTCAACGCACCGGACTTGATGGTCTCGGCGACCTCGACAAAGAACAGCGCCTTGTACAACGAAACGCGAAATTTGCCATCGGTAGCGGTCAGTGCCGCGCGCTGATCCTCGGCCAGAAAGTCCACGGGAGCGCTCTTGTCAACATTGCCGTCCTGTTGCTGATAATGGCATAATGCAGCCCACAATGCAGGTTTGCTACAGTTCGGCGCAAACTGCACCTGGCGGATAATGTAGGCAACGCGATGTTGCAATTTTAGTGAACGTGTTTCCAATAACGCAAAGTAGTCTTGGCCCTGCTGAATCTTTACCGCAGATTGCTTGAACTCGTCGATTTGCTGTTCGACCTGCGCTGGCTTGGCCGATTTCTCATTCAGCACGCCGTCGATCAAAACAACTTTCTGGCTGTCGTTCAGTTTCGCATCGGCGACGATAGTCCTGATTGCCGATAGTGTCTCTTGGACGTTCTGCCGAAACTGCTCAACCAGCGTGGTGAAGGACTGGTTACGCTGATCGCGTTCTCGGAAATAGACTTCCTTTTGTTCTTTCTCTGCGGCATTGACTGCCGCTTGCACGGCGCTTAACAGGATATCAATCAAAATGTCGTTCAGCTTGAAGGTCTGATACACGATGAAGGCAATCAGGTGCAGGAAGCGGTCTTCGTCCGCTCGACGCGAAACCTGGGGAATCTGGGCCTTGATGACCGAATAGGCGTAGTAGCGGATGCTTTCGTAGCTCAAGTCCAGGCGCTGCACAACTGGCATGAGGTCAAGATACAGTGTCTGCACGGTACCCAGGTCTGCCAAATTGGCTCTAATTTTCGCTGGCCGGGTCGATTGGTTGGGCTTCTTCAGCAAGGTGAGGCGGTAACGCCAACCCTCTTCGGTGCTGTTACTGGGTTCTTTTTCCAGCAAAGTGTCGAGATTGGTGCGTTGATTTTCCGTGAGGCAGGCCTCGATGATTTTGCTGAGGGTGCGTTGGTGGCTATTAAGAGCAGCTACGATCAGGTCGGCCAGCACATTGTAGCTGGGGATCGCAATTTTCTTAACTGTCAGCACCTGAATGATTTCCAGCAGAACCAGCTTGGGTCGGAACTGGACGCGGATCAGAGCGGCAATCTCATTGATAATGATGGTCTTCGCTGCTTCGTCGAACGGGCTATAGCCGAAGTAGCTCAGGATCGCTCGCTGATGGCGGGCATAGGTTTCCTTACTATAAGACTCAATGCAAACCTCAGATGGATTGATGCCTATTTGACGGGCGACATACTCAATATCCGTGTGGTGGAACTGCCGGGCAAAGAATTTGCGCCGTGCCTTGAAGTAGCCTGCCACCACTAGAAAACAGACTTTATTAATAGGCGTCCGCAAGTTCACCATTGAATCTTCGAGCAACAAAGGCAAGGAGAAAAACCGTTTTCGCTCAGAGCTGTTGAACACCGGTGGAGATTCGAATGCTTCCTCCTCCGGGGTGTTGAAAATTTTCATTCTTGCCATGGGGCGAACTCACTAGATGAAAAATGTACAGAAATTCTTTATACTTTAAACGATCATTTATACGATAAGAAAAATTAGACAAAAATACTTGATATTCCTATCGATATGTTTATCTTATAATCTGGAATTTCAGGTATTTATCGAATAACGTAATTATGTCGACTAAAGTGACTACAGCCACTCGCAAAACGGTCGCTTATCTGCGGGTGTCGACGCTCGACCAGGATCTTGAGAAGAACAAGGCGGATATCCTGAACTTTGCCAACCATCGCGATCTGGGCAAGGTGAATTTTGTTGAAGAGATTGCCTCCGGACGAAAGCCCTGGCGAGAACGTCAAATCGCACAGGTGTTAGAAGAATTGCAGAGTGGTGATGCCATTATTGTGGCCGAACTTTCGAGACTGGGCCGTAGTATGCTCGAATGTATGGAGATTCTGGCGCTCGCTACGCGCAAGGGTATCTGTGTCTATTCGGTGAAGGGAAGCTGGCAACTGGGCCATAGTATCCAGAGCAAGATCATTGCTCTGGCATTCTCGATGGCGGCAGAAATTGAGCGGGATTTGATTTCTCAACGAACCAAGGAAGCTTTGCGCTTTAAAAAGGAACAGGGCATCACGCTGGGTCGACCCAAAGGGCCAGGCAAAAGCAAGCTGGATATTTTTCGGCCGGAAATCGAGGGTCTGTTAGCGAACGGCTCAACGCAGCGGTTCATCGCGCAGCGTTACCACACAACAGAAGCAAACTTTCACAATTGGCTCAAAAAGAATGGGTTGAAGATAACCAAAGCCCGCACGCCATCGTGAGAGCGACTTTAGAAGAAGGTGGAGGAACAAGGTTGGCTCATTAGAAGTTTACGCCTTGTAATAACTCAAAATCCTATGGGACTTTGGTGTCGTTTGTTTAAACTCACCCGACGTTAGGAGCGCGCATGGTTTGTGAACAAGCATTGGCATACTCAAAAAATCACAGAATCGAAAGCGTTGTGTTGCCGGACCAGATGGCCGTTTCTGCTTCTTTGCAGTTTTTGCAAGATCATGGAATTGTCGTTGAGCCTGCTTGCGGCGTTGCGCTCGCCGCGGTGTACGAAAAAGTTGCAGCGTTATCAGCGTATAAAACGGTATTAGTCATCGTATGCGGCGGTGTTGGTTCTACCGCTGATGACTTAGTCGAGTTGGCACGTGTGGAATGTGACGTAGGGGGTCTAAGCCCAAACCAGCGGAATCTTTAACTGTTTGAAACTAAGAATAGTTTATCGCGCCATCACCTTCAGCCCGTCCCTGCGCAATGAACCCTGGCCCTATGTGCCGATTGTACGAGCATCTATTCTCGTAGCGTACGTAAATTCCTTCTCGTGTTTTCTCCTCTTTAAGCCGGTGAGGATGTCAATTCCGCCACTCGCAGCCCCCTAGGCGTTCGCATTCGGCAACCACGTCGATGTCGGTGTGGCTCGTTCCGCCAATGAAGGCAATTGCGCTTCCTTCTCTATAGTCATAACCGCCGTTCTCGCTCTTCTTAAATGACAGTCCGCCAGAGAACGGAGCTTCGTTATCCTTCATAAGCCCGAGGCGCACAGCGGTCTGGGGCGACATGTATCCGTCCGCTTTGTAGAAAAAAGCGCTGTGATACAGGCTTGAGACAGTCCCCAATATGACAACCCCAGCAAGAATTATCGTCCGACTATTTTGCATTACATAACTCCTGATACAGTCAAGTGTAGGAGAAATTGAAAGGATTCATCTCCCTAAGTGATTAAATTTTATCGCGCCATCACCTTCAGCCCGTCCCTGCGCAATGAACCGTCTGGTCCAATATGCCGATAAAGCGTTTGGCGAGTGACGCCTAATTCCTTGCAGAGCTCGTTAACGACCGTCTCCCGTTGACCCATGGCCGCCATGGCCAAGCGTAATTTGGCGGAAGTCATTTTGTACTGGCCACCCCCATTGCGTCCGCGTGCACGGGCCGACGCCAGTCCTACCTTGGTGCGTTCAGAAACCAGCTCTCGCTCAAATTCGGCCAAGGCAGCAAAGATGCCGAACACCAGCTTGCCTTCCGGTGTCGTCGTGTTGATCGACGCTCCATGTCCGGTCAGTACCTTGAAGCCGACGCCTCTGGCCGTCAGGTCATGCACCGTATTGATGAGGTGGCGCAAGTTGCGGCCAAGACGGTCGAGTTTCCACACCAGGAGCGTATCGCCCTTCCGTAGCGCCTTCAGGCAGGCGGTTAGGCCAGGCCGTGCGTCCAGGCTCCCCGATGCCATGTCTTCATAAATGTGCTCGGTATTGATACCGGCAACCAGCAACGCATCACGTTGCAGATCCAGAACCTGGGATCCATCTGCCTTGGAAACACGCATATAGCCAATCAACATCGTGTCACCTGAACGTTCGTTTGCGTGACAGCCGACAACTGTGCTTTACAGTTGCGGAAATCTGTCACTTTTTCAGTCACATGTTCAGTGTATCATGAACCATATTAATGGTTTGCATATGTGACATCATTTGCGCGCTTTAACTAACTTCCGTAACTTCAGGGGATAGCCCCCATGCGTGGTGACCGTAGCAGGCGACTGACCATTCTTTCGGAGACAGAGAAGCTCGCGCTCTATGGCCGGCCCGATTTTGACGACTTTCAGCGCGCCGAGTTCTTCGCTATGACAAATGCGGAACGCTCATTGGCGTTACGGCGGAACGGTCTTGAGGCCCAGGTTTATTGCCTGTTGCAGATTGGTTACTTCAAAGCCAAGCAAGCATTCTTTCGCTTCTCTCTGAAAGATGTACCGCCAGAAGATATCGCATTTCTCATGCAGCGGTATTTCCCTGCGCGAACACTGGTCGCCCAACGGTTAAGCGATAATGAATATTATGCGCCCCGCAAGGAAATTGCTGCCTTATTCGGTTATCGTCTCTGGTCTGATGGCGACTTGCCAGTGCTGCTGGAAAAAGCAACGCTCCTGGCCAGAACAGATGTGACGCCTGCATTTCTCTTGACCGAATTAATGTCATTTCTGATCGGTCGACGCATCGTGCGGCCTGGCTACACCACACTGCAAATAATTATCAGGGATTCACTCACTGCTGAACGCCAACGCCTGGAGCAACGGGTCGAAGCGGCCTTGGACGAAATGGCGCGCGCCACACTGCAAAAACTGCTGGTGCGAGAGGATACGCTGTCCGAACTGGCGGCTGTCAAACAGGACGCCAAACACTTCCGGCATCGCATGATGGTCATGGAGCGCCAGAAGCGCGCCACGCTGGTGCCGCTGTATGCGATCGCGAAAGCGCTGTTGGCCAACCTGGATATCTCGCAACGAAATATCGATTATTACGCCAGCCTTGCCAACTATTACACAATCTACGATTTACGACGGCTCAAGCCTGGACAGACCTATCTCTATCTGCTGTGCTATGCGTGGCAGCGCTACCGGCAGCTTTCCGACAACCTGATTGACGCGCTGGGCTACCACATGAAGCAGCTCGAAGACGACACCAAGGAAACGGCCAACAAGCAGGCTGCCAAGGCTCAAACCCAGCAACAACAAGCAGCGCCACGGGTCGGCCAGCTACTCCTGCTGTATGTGGACGATGCCCTCGAAGATGCCACGCCCTTCGGCTCGGTGCGGCGTCAGGCCTTCAGCATCATGCCGAAAGAGGCTCTGCTTTCGACCGGCCAGCGCCTATGCGAAAAACCTGTTAGCCAAATGGAGTTACGCTGGCAGTCGGTAGACAAACAATCCGGTCGTTGCACCAAGAACCTGCGCCCACTCGCCATGGCGCTCGACTTCGGCAGCAGCGCCACCAAGAGTCCATGGCTCTCGGCCTTGGCTTGGATAAAAGGTGTCTTTGCCCGGCAACAGCGGCTCGCGCAACGGCCGCTCGAGGAAATTCCGGAGAACACCATCCCGAAGCGCTTGCGCACTTATCTGCTGGACTTCGACAAAAATGGCAATCCAGCCAGCCTGCGAGGTGACCGCTACGAATTCTGGGTGTACCGGCAACTGCGCAAGTGCCTCGATATCGGCGACATATTCGTCGATGACAGTGTGCAACACCGGCACTTCGCCGATGAACTGGTCGCCCTGGATCGGAAGGCGGCGGTGCTCAAGGAACTGGATATCCCGTGGCTGCGTCAACTGGTCGGTGCCACCCTCGACACCTTGTTCACCGAGCTTGATACCGAGTGGCGATCTTTCGACCGGGAATTGCGCCAAGGCAAGCTCAAACATCTGGACTTCGATCCGGTCAAGAAAACCCTGGTCTGGCACCGTCCCAAGGCCGAACAGGACGAAGTGCTGCAAAAGAGCTTCTATTCCAGATTCCAGGCGCGAGATATTGCCGATATCTTCCGTTTTGTAAATGCACAGTGCCGCTTTTTGTCGGCCATGACACCGTTGCAGCCGCGCTATGCGAAAAAGATCGCCGATGACGATAGCCTGATGGCGGTGATTATTGCGCAGGCCATGAACCACGGCAATCTCAGCATAGCCGAGAGCAGCGATATTCCCTATCACGTCCTCGAAGCCACCCATCAGCAACACCTACGTCTGGCGACGCTGAAAGCGGCGAATGACCAGATCAGCAATTTTATCGCGCAGCAGCCCATCTTTCCGTACTATTCGTTCGACCTTGAGGTGCTCTATGGCAGCGTCGATGGCCAGAAATTCAGCGCCGCTGACCCAACGCTGAAGGCGCGCTACTCGCGCAAGTACTTCGGCAAGGATCGGGGTGTCGTTGCCTATTCGCTATTGGTTAACCATGTGGCGCTACAGACTGAGTTGCTGGGCGCGAACCAGCATGAAAGCTATTGGGTCTTCGACATCTGTTACAACAATACCTCGGATATCATGCCGACCACCATTACCGGCGACATGCACAGCATCAACAAGGCGAACTTCGCCATCCTGTACTGGTTCGGCATGAATCTCGCGCCGCGCTTCACTCATCTGCTGCCGCAGCTGAATCATCTTTGCTGCGGCTGCGATCCAGAGGAGTACGCCAATTTTTTGATTCTGCCGGCAGCGCAGATCGACTACGAATTGATCGTCTCGGAGAAAGACAATATCGACCGCATTGTGGCCACCCTGGGACTCAAGGAGATGAGCCAAAGCACGCTGGTACGGAAATTATGCACTCTGTCCGGTCATCACCGTACGCGCAAAGCCATCTTCGAGTTTGACAAGCTGATCCGCAGCATTTATACCCTGCGTTACCTGCGCGATCCGCAACTGCAGCGGAATGTCCATCGTTCACAGAACCGCATCGAGGCTTACCATCAATTGCGCTCCGTGCTCGCGCAAGTGAGCGGTCGGAAGGAGCTGATCGGACGCACCGACCTGGACATCGCGATCAGTAACGAGTGCGGCCGTCTGGTCGCGAACGTGGTGACTGCATATAATTCCATCCTGCTCTCAGGGCTACTGAAGCGTTACGAGGCAGAGGGAAACCAGAAGGCGCTGGATATGCTGAAACGAATCTCGCCCGTCGCCTGGCAGCACATCCACTTCCTGGGACATTACGCATTCCGCGACAATCAGCATCCGATCGACATGGAAGCTATATTAGCTGGCGTGAGGTTATAATACCATTAATTACAGATGGTTAAAGATTCCGCTGGTTTGGGCTTAGAGCCCCTAAACCCTTTTCACAGGAAAAATCATCATGAAAAACACCCATGTCACCCAAGCCATCGGAACCGGCAACATTCAACACATTGCCATCAAGAACCTTGTCAAATCGCCTTTGAATGTCCGCAAGAAAGGGAGCAGCGGCATAGGCGAACTGGCCGCTTTGATTGCCGCACAAGGATTAATACATAATCTGGTTGTAACCGAACAGAAAAGGAAGAACAAAAGAACCGGAAGCTATGAAGTCGTCGCCGGCGGGCGGCGGCTGGACGCACTGAATCTATTGGTGGCCGAGGAACGGCTATCAAAAGAGAGTGAGGTGGATTGCCGCATAGTCGGGCCGGAAGAAGCACTGGAACTGAGTCTTGCGGAAAACTCCGGACGCGAAGCCATGCACCCCGCCGATCTGGTCATGGCCTACCGTAATCTGACTGAAGCCGGACTGTCGCCGGACGAGATTGCCCCGCGCTTTGGCGTCTCTCCCCTGACGGTCAAGCGTTACCTCAAGCTCACCCACGTTTCCCCGGTCATCTTCAAGCTGTATGCCGAGGATGAAATCAATTTCGAACAGATATCCGCGCTGGCGCTGACCGAAGACCACGAATTGCAGGAACGCATCTGGAACAGTACGCCCGAATGGCAACGCAGCGGTTCAAACTTCCGGCGATTGATAACCGCAACCGAGATCGACATTCAGCGCAGCCCGCTTGCCAAGTTTGTCGGGTTGGAGAAATACGAGGCCGCAGGAGGGTTGGTGCGCCGCGACTTGTTTGGGAAAGAGGACGAAGGCTATATACAGGACGCAGAGCTTTTGGAATCGCTTGCGCTGGAAAAACTCAATCAGGCGGTTGAAGCCATCAAGGGTGAGGGTCATGCGTGGGCGCAATGCCATAGCACCTTCGACCATTCGGACAGGGCAGAATTCGTGAGGGCGCGCACCAGCCGCCGCGAGCCCACCGCTGAGGAACAGGCCGCAATAAATGCGCTGGACGCCGAAATGGAAGCCATCGAGGCCGAATTTGAGGGATACGACGAGGAAGCGGACGAGGACGGCGAAACCTATGCCGCGATTGAAAAGAAGCACGACGCCGTGCAGGAAAAGATAGCGGCATTGCACCAGTCGCTGGAAGAGCCGGACGCCGCCGACCTTGCCATCGCGGGTGTCATCGTTACGGTTGACCACGCAGGGGAGCTACGCATCGAGCGGGGTTTGATCCGGAAAGAGGACGTGAAGAAGCTGCCCAAGGCGCAGGGAGGGGAAACAGGGTTGGCAGGAAGTGGGCAGAGCGAAGCGGCGAAGCCCGTGCATTCGGAAAAACTCACGCGCATGTTGACGGCGCACCGCAGCGCAGCGATTCAGGCAGAGATCATGAACCGGCCGGAAATTGCGCTGGCGGCACTTGTACATCAACTGGCATTGCAGGTTTTCGGGAGCGGCTACCGGACTAACCGGATCGTTCAGGTCAACATCGAGCAAACCTATCTCAAGAAGGATGCGGAGAACATCGGGCAGAGCCGCGCAGCGATAGCCATCGAGGAAAAGCGCGGGTATTGGACCGATCGTATCGAAGCGGCAGGGCAGGGCGGCAAGACGCTGTTCGGATGGCTGTTGGAGCAAGACCTTGCGGACTTGCGCGACCTGATGGCGTTTTGCACGGCGGTTTCGATCAATACGGGATCGGGGCGGGAGAATGCGCCATCGGATGACGTGGCGGCGATCATGGCCGCCTTGAGCCTGGACATGGCCGACTGGTGGGAACCGACCGCCGATACTTATTTATTTCATGTAGGCAAAGACCGGATTATCGGAATCGTGGCGGAAACAGTATCACCGGAGATTGCCCACACTATGAAGAAGCTGAAGAAGGGTGAACTGGTCGAGGCGGCGGAAGCAAAATTGTCAGGGTTACGCTGGTTACCCGCTAACTTCAGAGCGAACTCACAAACCTGATTGATGCATAGATTGCGGACTTTCTTATGGGGGTTCGCAATAATCATCGACCGGTGTCAAAAACTTCATCGAGGGCAAAGATATAGATTCGCATGGCAGGAATTATACCATAATTGTCAATCTTGCCACTTGGCAGGAATCGATATCACCGTTAGAGTCTCCCTCTCGTAGTTCAACTTCGGAAAGGAAAAATCACCATGGTGAAAATTGCCCTGTTCGTATGCTTGGAACACTGTCACCAGCATCGACATGGCTTCGAAGCGGTCCATTCAGCCTCCCACTTCCGGTGAAGTTGTTTCCAATTACCGCATTATTTGGAGAACTGAAAGGAGGCATCATACCTCAGCCGGACGTGCCAAAAGATTCGAAGTTTAAGAGATGGGTAGGTAAAAGGTTCTCAAACGGGAATTAATTTAATCAAAAGGAGTTACGAAATGGCAACTACACTGAAAGCACCAAGCAGCCATAGAGCGGCAGCGGATCGTGACTACGACATGTCGCTGTGGTACGACTCGAAGTGGTACAAATTTGGGTTGATCACCATGCTGGGGGTCGCGATATTCTGGATCTGGTTTCAGCGGACTTTTGCCTACTCGCATGGCATGGACTCGATGGAGCCGGAATTCGAGAAAGTATGGATGGGACTGTGGCGGGTGCACATGATCGTCATGCCGATTTTTGCACTGATCACCTGGAGCTGGATCTGGAAAACACGGGATACCAACCTGGACAACCTCGACCCCAAGCTTGAGGTCAAACGCTATTTCTATTTTCTGATGTGGCTGGGCGTCTATCTCTTTGGCGTGTACTGGGGTGGTAGTTTCTTCACCGAGCAAGACGCCTCCTGGCACCAGGTCATCATCCGCGACACCAGCTTCACGCCGAGCCATGTAGTCGTGTTTTATGGTTCCTTCCCGATGTACATCGTCTGTGGCGTGGCCAGCTACCTGTATGCCATGACCCGTCTGCCGCTGTACGCCCGGGGCACCTCGTTCCCGCTGGTGATGGCCATTGCCGGCCCGCTCATGATCCTGCCGAACGTGGGCTTGAACGAATGGGGCCATGCCTTCTGGTTCATGGAAGAACTGTTTAGCGCACCGCTGCATTGGGGCTTCGTGATACTGGGCTGGTCGGGCCTGTTTGCCGGGGGCATCGCGGCACAGGTCATCACCCGCTACTCCAACCTGACCGACGTCATCTGGAACGGACAGAGCAAAGTCATCCTCAACAACCGGATCGTCCCGTAAGCGGCGAGGTCGGCTATTTCGGCTGAAACGCGAAACCGTATGACAATCGCCTCGCTTCCGCATGACAGGGGAGCGGGGCGATTGCCGACCAATGGTAATGGGGCAAGCCGTCGTAGCGATAGATTGGAACAGGTATCCTTTTCAGCTTAAGGTCGTGTGACCATAACACTTTGAAGGAGCTTACGATGAGCAGAACAGATGAAATCCTAAGGGCGGCCAAAATGCCGCCGGAGGCAGTAAAGATGTCTAGGATGATTGACGTAATCTATTTCCCGATTCTGTGCATCCTGTTGGTTGGGATCTACCACATGTACTTCATGAAGGCTTTCCAGAGGGGATCAAATAACGGATGTAAAAGAGAACTTGTTGGTCGCTCGTGGCCGCTCCGGTGAGTACGCATAGGGGGCCGCCTCCCGCGCATGTCGTCCCAGCTTCAGGACGATATGCGGAGCGGTGGAACCCCATCCACGGCTGAACTGTATTAAAAAAGGAGTAAATCGATCATGATCGAGCAAGTGATACAGGCAGGCGTATCGGCGCTTATCTTCGCCGCAGCGCTTTATTGTGGCGGGGCTGGAGCGCATGTAACAGCGAACATGGAAGAAGACACCTGCATGCGCCGGCTCGGCGATAACACCATGGTGCATTTGAGTGCCTATCAGCCGCAACACAAGCCGGGTGACCAATACTGCACAGAAATCCCCAAGGAAGGCGATACCTTCCTGGTGGTGGATCTGGTGGACCAGGCGCTGCGGGACATTCCTGTTGGGGTACGGATAGTGAGAGGAACTAGCGAAGTAGAGGATGAGACGGTGACATACCTGCGTCCGAGCTATTACCCTGACGGGGTAATCAAGGGAGAAACCAGCCTGGATAAGGGCGTCTATACGGTATTCATTACCGGGGAGGCAGTGCCTCCTGTACATTACCAGTATCCATTGCGCGTAAACATGATTAACTATGCGAATATTTTTCGTACGGCGATAGGGCCGCTGGCAGTACTGCTGTTGCTGACATTGTTCGGCTACCTGCTTTTGAAATCGGAGCGAGTACAGAACTGGCGCGCTTCGCGGCGTATATAGGGTATTAAAAGTAAGACATGTAAGTATTTTGTGGCTTTTGCAGGCGGCAATAATTGGCGGCAGACCGAGGCGTTTATGAATGAGGTTATTCTAACTTGCTCAACACCATAACTCGTTTCATGAGTGGTCTCTTTCACAGAAGCCGCCCAGTAGTCGGTTCTCCCCGAAAGTCTCGATCAGCCGGAAGCGTCGTAAACCAAAGCGCCGCCCCCTCGGCTTCCAACAAAATACTTGTTGATGCTTTCCTTCAAAGAACTCAAGTCTAAAAGCGTTTCATTGACATCGAAAAGCAAGACTGCGGGAAAGTCGGAATTTAGTTTCAACATGCTGCCTTACATAAAATCAATAAAATGATATCTATTGGAGCAAAACAACAGATCCTCGATTCTGCCGCACCTTGGCAACGTCCCAGTCAATACTACAGGCGGCTACCAGCGTAACAAACGCCCAATCAGCGTGTCGATCACGGTTGCAACAGATTGACGTAAAAGAGTCTAACAGGAGAAAGCTATGGCACGCATTGCACCGCTGTCTATCGAATCCGCTTCACCAGAAGCCCAAGCTGTCTTAAAGGAAATCGAATCTGCTTTCGGAATGGTTCCGAACGTCTTTAAGACCATGGCACATTATCCGCCTCTGCTCGCATTGAACTGGAGCCGGGTAAAAGCTCTGATGATGAGCGGCAGCCTGAGCCGTAAGGTGAAGGAAACTATCTCTGTCCTCGTTTCGAAGGATAACAGCTGCAACTATTGTGTCTCTGCACATACTATGTTTTTACAGAACATCGGTGTCCCCGAAGATGAGCTTTTTGCCATTAAAGGAGGCGATGCCGAAAAGGTTGGCTTCAGCGACAAAGAAAAGGCGCTTATCGCTTTCGTCCGCAAGGCGAATGTATCGCCGCTGGAGGTTACGGATAATGAATTCGACAGGCTACGGCAGATTGGTGCAACAGACGCAGAGATCCTGGAAGCGCTGGGCGTAATGGAAGTGTTCACTGGTTTCAATAAAATCATTGACTCTTTGCAGGTTGAGATCGACCTGGGTAATTAATTAGGAATCTTCCTGCAGATTCAATAGTGACCATGCCAGAGCCCTAAGAATCTTTCCCGGTTACTATATCCTTCACTTTTCCGGCAGCCTACCTCACCATTGGCGCTACGCCCATTCCTTCATCCAGATCCTCGGTTCCGCCGCTTGGAATCGGGAACTGAAGCCGTTCCGCGTATGGAGCGGGGCGTCCGATCATGTATGCCATAACGGTATCGGCGTATACTTTCCTCGCGTCCTCCACGCTCAATTTTCCGGTCACAATCTCGTGCATCAGGTTGAGCGTGATGATGTTTGCAGCCTCTGAATCACACTGCGCCGCCACCTCACCGGCAGTCCGGTTCACCAGGCAACTGCCGTCATACTGCCCGATTTCATCGAACATCTCCGTGGGTACCTTGTAGTCGATCCATTGGGTGAGGAAGTCGCTGTGCGGGGCAGGAAAGTTGTGAACCAGAACATCACTCGTGACAAGGGTTCGCTTCCAGGGCGCGTTGTGGTACCAGAACGACTTTTAAAATGATAGAGGGTTCGGCGAGCCATCCTAACGGGGGTGCTCAGGCTGTCTCCTTTGAGTCATTCAATTACCCTGGTTACTACTTACGGCATTTCCAGTTCCGTTTTCACCTGCCCGCGCGCAACTGACTCACAGATCGGCCAATCCTACGGCGGAGAAGGGTGCGCAACGTCACCCCGTTTGCATAGCCAACCTGGGCTGCAATCAGATCAATGCTATCACTGCTTGTTTGCAGGAGGTGTACCGCGCGCTCGACACGCAGATCCTGAAAATAGGAAAGCGGCGTCTTGCCCAGTATGGTCTTCAGGCGACGTGCGAGGGTTCTCTCACTGGTCCCGGTCGCGCAGGCTGCTGCATCAAGCGAGAAACCCTCGGTTAGCCGTTGCCGCGCCCACTGTTCAAATCGCTCGATCAGCGGATCCGTATGCATGAGGTGGTCGGGAATCATGAAAACCGCCTGTGATGGGCGCGGATCAATCACAAGATAACGCGCTGTCACTGCTGCCAACGCCGGGCTGCTGCGCCTTATCAGCCATAGCGCCAGATCAATATGTGCCAGTGCCGCCCCCGCCGTGACAAAACGGGATGAACCCACGACCATGTGGGATTCTTCCAGCATGACGCTGGGGTAACGTTCGCGGAATAGGGGAGCAAGCCACCACGAAGTGGTGGCACTCTGCCCGTTGAGCAGGGATGTGTTGGCAAGAACAAAGGTACCGGTGCAGGCGGCACTTACCAGAGCTCCACCCTCAGACCATTGCCGCAACAACTCCCCTGCATCCGCTACGTCGCGTCGTTCAAGCGCCGCTTGCAGCGTCTCGGGCATTTTTGCGCCAAGCGCAGGAATCAGCACGACATCCGGCTGCGCAAGCCGTGCCGCCAATACCACCGGTACCGACAGTCCCTGGCTGGTGTGTACCCGGCGACGAACCCCCACGACAGTGATCTCAAAATGAATCGAAGGCGTCCCGGCGGACTCCGCCAGCGCCAGATCGTTGGCGATACTGAAGGTGTCGAGGACCGTGGACAGACCGGTGTCAAAAACTTCATTGAGGGCAAAGATATAGATACGCATGGCAGGAATTATACCATAATTGTCAATCTTGCCACTTGTGAGGAATCGATATCACCATTAGAGTCTGCCTCTCGTAGTTCAACTTCAGAAAGGAAAAATCACCATGGTAAAAGTTGCCCTGTTCGTACGCTTGGAAGCCAAACCCGGGAAGGAAACCGCCGTCGCCAGTTTCCTTGAAAGCGCCCTCCCCCTGGCGAATCAGGAAGCCACCACGCCGGTCTGGTTCGCGCTACGCCTGGGACCCTCGACTTTCGGTATCTTCGACGCCTTCGCTGACGAAGCAGGACGCTCGGCACATTTGGCCGGTCCGATCGCAGCGGCGCTGATGGCCAATGCCGATGAATTACTTGCCCAACCGCCGCAGATCGATCAGGTAGACGTGCTCGCTGCCAAACTACCCCACTAAAAACTGAAGCCATCAGCGCGGATGAAGCGTGGCGGAGTCCGAGCTGCATTTCATCCGAGCTACGCTGGCCGGATGCGCGTACAAACTCGGCCATTTCGGCCTGGCTTTCTATCCCATCTATGAACTGAACGTGTAGCCGGTAGCGTCAAGTACCGGGCCACTATAAAAAGGAGGACCCGGGGCGACTATTCCGACAAGAACGACCCGATCCAGGGCCATACAGGCGAATCTTATTCTGAAAAGGGTTCATCCATAAAGGGGAAGGAGAGTTCAGAAAGCAAAATACCAGGATCAGTAAATTGCTTTACGAAGGGTCGCCAAAAACAGCTCAAAGGCTTGAATCCACTAAATCTTATAATCGATAGGAGAATTGAAATGAGAATTGAAAAATATTTAACCGGTTTATTGGTCCTGGCTGCCTTGGGATCTTCTTTAATATCTGGCAGCGTTGCTGCTAAAGAAGCTCAAGCTCAGAAAGGAAAAATCACCATGGTAAAAGTTGCCCTGTTCGTACGCTTGGAAGCCAAACCCGGGAAGGAAACCGCCGTCGCCAGTTTCCTTGAAAGCGCCCTCCCCCTGGCGAATCAGGAAGCCACCACGCCGGTCTGGTTCGCGCTACGCCTGGGACCCTCGACTTTCGGTATCTTCGACGCCTTCGCTGACGAAGCAGGACGCTCGGCACATTTGGCCGGTCCGATCGCAGCGGCGCTGATGGCCAATGCCGATGAATTACTTGCCCAACCGCCGCAGATCGATCAGGTAGACGTGCTCGCTGCCAAACTACCCCACTAAAAACTGGAACCAGCAGCTCGGATGAAGCGTGGCGGAGTCCGAGCTGCATTTTGGCCCCTGAGGATTGGGATACCTGGCTTGATCCCATGCCATCGACGGATGAGATGCTACTGCCCCTGCTAAAACCCTTTTGCGCCGGATCTGATGCAGCTATAATATTACTGGATGAATAAGGAACAGGCGTGCCCTTCTCATCTATTTCAACCACGCGTTCGGCGGTAGTTGCATTAATTGTTTCCGGTATCGCTTTTTTTGGAATCTCTGGGTATGGCATATGCTCAAGGCAACAATACGTCGGGGCAGAGTGGCTATAAAAAGGAGGACCCGGGCGACTATTCCGACAAGAACGACCCGATTCAGGGCCATACAGGCGAACCTTATTCTGAAAAGGGTTCATCCATAAAGGGGAAGGAGAGTTCAGAAAAGCGAAATACCAAGAATCAGTAAATTGCTTTACGAAGGGTCGCCGAAAATAGCTGCAAAGGCATGAATCCACTGAATCTTATAATCGATAGGAGAATTGAATGAGAATTGACAAATATTTAACCGGTTTATTGATCCTGGCTGCCTTGGGATCTTCTTTAATATCTGGCAGTGTTTCTGCTAAAGAATACTTTACTGTCAAAAATAACGTGCTCGAACGCCCGACGGGATTTCGCGAGTGGGTATACGTAGGCACGCCTCTCACCCCAAATGATATGAATAACGGAAAGGCCAACTTCCAAGAATTTCATACCGTTTACATTGACCCGGAGAGCTGGGAGCACTGGAAAAAGACCGGTAAAATTCGGGACGGCGCCATACTAATTAAGGAGATGACCAGTGTCGGCAGCAAGGTTGCAGCAAGCGGGAAGGGTTATTTCATGGGTGATTTCATTGGCCTGGAAGCGACAATAAAAAGCAAGCGCGAATTTCCCAATGAACCTGGCAACTGGGCTTATTTCAGCTTTACTAACGAAGACCACAAATCTATAAAAAAGACTGCGAACTTGGAACCAACGGCGAATTGCAACGGCTGTCACGAGGCGTCCGCGCAAGATGACTTTGTATTCACGCAATATTATCCTGTTCTCCGTGCCGGAAAGGCGAACGCGGAGAATGCGGTCGGAGGAAAATAAAATGAATCGCTTGAAAGAGAATACATATCCGTATCGAAACGAACACATCGCTGTTTTGTTGTCCGCAGTTTTGTTTACGGTGGCGTTGCTGACACATGCTGGAACAGCGATAGCCGACAAGGGGGATTTTTCCTTATATGTCGACAAGTCAGGCAACATCCGTCTGCCCGATGATTTTCGGCTGTCAATGACCCATTTGGGTTCCTGGTTTGTCCCAGAAGGCGAGGCAAGTGGTTTTCACGATGTCTACACAGAACCGGAAACGGCGAAGACCTATCGCAAAACCGGGAAATTTCCGGACGGCGCAACCCTGGTCAAGGAATTGCGTTCGTCAACTGCAGGCACATACACCACGGGCAACAATGTCAGCCATGCGACAGGTGACGTCAAGCAGTGGTTTGTAATGATCAAGGATACCAAAGCCCGTTTTCCCAACAATCCTGTCTGGGGCGATGGCTGGGGTTGGGCGCTGATTAAAACCGACAGCTCAAATCGAAGCGTAACCACTAATTACCGTACTGAATGTCTCCCCTGTCATATGCCAGCAAAAAACACCGATTGGATCTACGTCGAAGGCTACCCAACGCTAAGCAAACCTGATCGGTAATATTCCGGAAAAGTGTGCTAACACTATCGCTCTACCAGAGGCCGGTTGATTCGTGCCTGTCAAAGGCTGAATGTACACCCCAATAGGAGCGGCAGCAGGATAAGGAAGATCAGGATTAGTCAGATGTATTAGGGACTGCAGAATTGACAAATAGGCTATCCCGATGTATTAAAGAAAACTTGAAAAAGCGTCGTCGGAAAGCGGCAAGGGTGTCATGATCCGGATGGGAGTCGGCGGCAATGTAGCGGAAGGCAACCGAGTCGTGGCCCGCTCGATCTTGCGGCTGGCAAACAACCCAGTGGCGTAGCCGTAGATGAGCAGGGATAGCAGCAGCGAAGGGTGGTACGAGGCGCTTCCCGTGCTGCGGTACGCCGAAACAAATCGGGTGAGATCAAACTCCTCCACCGTCTCCACCACAAACCGCGCCAGATGTTTCTCCGGCAGCCAGTTGTTCATCGACGGCGGGAACAAGTAATCAGTTTGGCGGTTGATGGGGCGAAAACTCATGGTCGAAGGCTCACAATACTTGGATATGATTGTCCCCTATTCTCGGTCAGTAAGTCCGACAGCCTGCTAGGCTGGGAAAACCTCAGCAACAGGCTTCTTAAAATAGGAAATTTGTATCAGGATGCAGAGAGCCTCCTTGACACCATGTCAAGGGTATTCAGCCCGCGAACCATCCTCCGCCCAATGCTTTATAAAGCTGAACGACAGATACCAGATGGAAGCGGTGCGTTGCGGTGAGGGCAAATTCGGCGTTGAACAGGTTGCGTTTGGCAAGGAGCACGTCCACATAGCTCGTAATCCCTCCCTTGTAGCGCAGGTCGGACACATGCAAAGCTGAGCGCAGCGCTTCGACTTGCTCCTGCTGCGCCTTGCGTTGCTCATTAACGGTACGAATCGCCACCAGGGCATCTTCAACCTCCTTGAATGCGACCAGGATGGTTTGTTCGTATTGAGCCAATACCTGCCTCGCCTGGGCTTCCGCCGCCCGCTGCTCGAAACCCAGGCTCTGCGCGTTCAGCAACGGCCCTGCCAACCCGAGTCCGCCTGCGCCGAATTCGCTTCCGGAGAGCAAAAGCTTCGACAGTGCCGGACTCGCTACCCCCAGGAAGCCGGTAATCGAAAGCTTTGGGAACCGCGCAGCTTTTGCCATTCCGATTCTCGCCGTAGCTGCCGCAAGCGTTTGCTCCGCCTGTAGAATATCCGGACGTCGCTGCAACAGCTCGGAAGGAAGGCCGGTCGGTACTTCGGGCGGCATGAGTTGCTCCGTCAGCGCACGGCCGCGCTGAATCGGTGCCGAGTTTCTGCCTAACAACACCCCCAACTCATTTTCCTTTTGAATCATCTGTCGTTCAAGTTCCGCCACTCTGGTTACCGCGTTGGCTCGCTCCGCCTCAAACTGATCCAGATCGAGCCTGGAAATCAATCCACCCCGTAACCGCGCCCGGGCAATGGCGACCGATTCTTCCCAAGATGATAGAGCGCGGCGAGCAATATCCAGCTGCATGTCAAACTGCAAAAGATCGAAGTAGGACTGCGCTACCGAGCTCACTAACGTAAGCACTACCGCCCGGCGGTTCTCTTCACGGGCCATCAGGTCGCCGCGCGCAGCTTCATTGGCACGGCGGATCCTTCCCCAGATGTCCAGCTCCCAATTCAGGTTGGCGCTTCCGAAATAATTGTAGGGCGTCGGAAACCCGCGAATGAGGAACCCGCCAAGGGTACCGAAGGCCGGCGCATTGGCATTGACATCGAATTTAGGAAGAAAATCCAGGCGCGCGATAGTCGCGCGCGCCTGGAGCTCTTCGACGCTTGCCACTGCCTGTTTGAGGTCTCTATTCTCCAGCAAAGCCTGGTTGATGAGCCGTTGCAGTTCCTCGTCGTGCAAAAGCTCCCACCAGGGAAGATTGGCGATGGATTGCCCTTCCGTTTGCGTCATCCGAAACTTTTCGGCTGTATCGATGGGGGGGCGGATGTAGTCCGGTCCCATGGCGCAGGATGCGACCAGCATTATTGGGAGCAATGACAGGATTCTGACCCACACGTTATAGTGTCGCATCATGCTGTTTCCTGTTGCACGTTTTCGGCTGGCTTTGCTGGGTGCTTACGGGTAAGCCAGGTAAAGAACAGAGGAATGAAAATAGTAGCGACGAAGGTGGCGAGGAGCATGCCGCCAAATACCCCGGTGCCCATGGAGCGGCGGGCGGCGGATCCTGCGCCGGTGGCGATCACCAGCGGCACGATGCCCAGCATAAATGCCATGGAAGTCATCACAATCGGTCGAAAGCGCAATCGCGCGGCTTCAAGGGCGGCTTGGGCGACCGGCATTCCCTCCCGCATTTTCTGGCTGGCAAACTCCACGATCAGGATGGCGTTCTTGGCCGCCAGGCCAATCAGCGTGATCAGGCCCACCTGGAAGTAAATATCATTGGGCATTCCTCGCACTAAAATGGCAAGCAGCGCGCCCGTGAGGGCAAAAGGCACGGCCATGATCACGGCCAACGGGAGGCCCCAGGTTTCAAATTGCGCGGCCAGGATGAGAAATACCATAATGATGGCGAAACTGAACGCAAGGGTTGCCGCCGAACCGGTGCGTTTTTCCTGGTAGGCCTGGGCCGTCCAGGCAATCTGGTAATTATCAGGCAGATTCTTTGCCGCAATCTCTTCCACCAGCTTGATGGCCTCACCTGAGCTTACACCCGGTGCGCCGCCCCCCATTATTTTTGCGGAAAGAAGCCCGTTATACCGTTCCAACTGCTCCGCACCGACCATAGTGCTGATCTTGCTGAGTGCTGACATGGGCACCATCGCCCCGGATTGCGAGCGTACGTATATCCTGCCGAGATCTTCCGGTTGCATGCGATATTCGGGTTCCGCCTGTAATTGCACGCGGTAGGTACGGCCGGACTTATTAAAATCGTTGATATAGAGGGAACCGATGGTGCTTTGCAAGGTGGCGTACAGGTCAGCAATCGGCACCCCCTGAGAAATTGCCTTGGCTTCATCCACTTCAATGAAGAATTGCGGTACCGTAGGGCGGAAAAAGGTGGTGATGCCGGCGAGGCGCGGTTCCTGGTTCAGGGCTTCAATGAGATGATTCACCACACCCGACAATTGCAAGGGATCCGAGCCGCCACGGGCTTGCACATAAACTTCAAACCCGCCAGCGGTGCCCAGACCATGAATAGTAGGTGGATTAAATGCGATCGCTATGCCATCAGACTGCTGCATGCCGATATCAAACAACTTATTCACAATATCCTCGGCGGTGCCCGTACGCTCGGACCAGTCTTTGAATGTTACGTACATGCTGGCCGAGCTGGTTTTATTGCCGCCACCGATCAGGTCGAAACCATTGATGACGAACTGGTGGGCTACTGCCGGATCCTCCGCAATGGCAGCGCGCACCGCTTCAGTGGTTTTGGTTGTTCGAGCCAGACTCGCCCCATCAGGCAGAATCGTTGCGGAAACAACGTAGCCCTGATCTTCCGGGGGCACAAAGCCGCCGGGAACGATTTCGAGGAGATATATCGAAAGACCGATAATGCCGGTAAATACGAAGGCGCCGATGATTTTATGCCGAATGGTCACGCCCACCGTACCGACATAGAATTGCGTGAGCCGGTCGAACCCGCTGTTAAATGCCCGGAAGAATGCAGATTCGCCATGCGTGGTTTTCAGTATGATGGCGCACAATGCGGGCGTGAGCGTCAGCGCCACCACGCCGGAAATTACCACGGCAACGGCAACGGTCACGGCAAACTGGCGATAGAGTTCCCCGGCGATCCCGCCCATGAAGGCCACTGGCACAAACACCGCGCACAATACTAATACAATAGCGACCACGGCACGTGAAACCTGCTCCATGGACTTGATGGCGGCTTTCATCGGCGACAGGTTTTCTTCGTCCATCAAGCGCTCGATGTTTTCCAGCACGACAATCGCATCATCCACCACAATGCCGATAGACAGCACCATCGCGAAGAGTGTCAGCGTGTTGATGGAGAAACCAAACAACCACAAACCGGCAAAGGTGCCAATCAGGGAAATGGGAACCGCGACAATGGGAATTAGCGTGGCACGCCAGCTTTGCAGAAAAAGGTAGACAACCAGTATCACCAGTATCATTGCCTCGCCGAGTGTTTTGACGACTTCCCAGATGGAGGCTTTGACGAAGAGACTGGTGTCGTAAGGTATGACGTAATCCATTCCTTCCGGGAAATAGGCCTTTAATTCATCCATCTTGGCAACCAGGGCGTCTGCGGTCTCAAGCGCATTGGCACCGGGCTGCAGAAAGATGGGGCCACCTGCGCCAGGCTGGCCATCCAACGCAGTACGAACATCGTAGCTTTGCGCACCAAGTTCAATTCGGGCGACGTCCTTGAGATAAAGAACGCCCTCGGGGCCATCGGCACGCAGGATAATATTGCCGAATTGCTCGGGTTCCAGCAGCCGGCCTTTGGCATTGACGGTATAAACCAGCTGCTGATCGGAGGGGGCGGGTTCCTGTCCTATCTTCCCCGCGGCATATTGTGCGTTTTGTGCCCGGATAGCCGTCGCAATATCTGTTGTGGTGATCCCCAATTGCGCCATTCGATCGGGGCGCAGCCAAATGCGCATGGAATAATCCATAGCGCCGAACATCAGTGCTTCACCAACACCCTTGACGCGTCTTAGCTCATCCAGCACGTTAAGGGTGGCGTAGTTGCTGAGAAACAAAGGATCGTACTTTCCTTTCTCCTTGGAGACGAGCATAAGGCCAAGAAGAATGTCGCTGGAGCGCTTTTGTATTACCAGGCCCGTGCGGCGGACTTCATCCGGCAAACGCGGCAGGGCAATATTCACGCGGTTGCTGACGTTGAAAGTCGCCTGGTCGACGTCTGTGCCGACCTCAAAGGTCGCGGTAATTGTCAACGTGCCGCTTGAATCGGCGCTGGAGCTGAAATACAGCAGATCGTCAACTCCGCTCAGCTGCTCCTCGATGGGTGCGGCAACCGTTTTCGCCAGGGTATCGGCACTTGCTCCCGGAAAGGTCGCGGTGATCAACACGGTGGGCGGCGCGATTTGCGGATACTGCTCAATGGGCAATTGCATCGCGGCGGCCAGCCCGGCCAGAAAGATGATAATGGATACGACCGATGCAAAAATGGGCCGCGTGATGAAGAATCGGGTCATGATGATTCTCGCCCAGGTCCACTTGCCTGCTTATCGGGTTTGGGCTGGGCGGGGGGCTCGGCAGGCGCTTCTCCAAGCGCGTGAGGCGACACGGGGTTCCCAGGACGGAGCTTGATAATATTATCGACAATCACCTTGTCGCCCGCTTTCAGTCCCTCGAGAATCACCCAATCCTTGCCTAGCCAGTTACCCGCCACGACCGGCCGTACGGTCGCTTCGTTCTTTTCATTGAGGACATAGACACTCTTGCCTAGATCAGACGTCTGCACCGCAACCTGCGGGACGAGAAAAACCCCATCGCGTGTTCCCGTGGTGACGCGCGCGCGTACGAATTGTCCTGGCAGCAAACGTTGTTCTGCGTTATCGAACGTTGCGCGTAATTGCTGCGTACCAAGCGTGGGGTCAATCTTGCTGGCGGCAAAATTCAACTCTCCGTCCTTCCCGTACTCCGTGCCATCCGGCAGTATCAACGTGATTTGCTTTACTCTTTGTTCATTCAGGGGGCCGCCAAGCTGTACCAACTCGTTATCGGAAAGGCTGAAGCGCACCCATATGGGCGATATCTGCACAAGTGTCGTCAACAGGCTGTTATACGCTTCCACCAGGGCTCCTTCGGAGAACTGAAAGCGGCCCGACATGCCCTTCACCGGCGCCGTTACGGTTGTATAGGAAAGATTAAGCTCAGCATCGCGTACGCCAACCTCAGCCTGTTGCAAGGCAGCCTTTGCGATCGCGTTATCAGAGACGGCGTTGTCGTATTCACGCTGGCTGATGGCTTGCGTGTCGAGCAGATCGAGCAAACGCTTTTTCTCACGCTCGGTCTGCACAATGCGGGCTTTCTGCTCGGCGAGTTGCGCCTTTGCTTGCGCCAAGGCATTTTGGTAGGGAACGGGATCAATCAGAAACATCGGCTGGCCCGCTTTTACCGCGGCGCCCTCATCGTACAGGCGTCTGAGCAGAATGCCGCCCACCCTCGGCCGTATCTCGACTTCCTTGGCACCTTCGGTTTGCGCAACCGCTTCGGCGCTGATTGGCACGCTGGTAGGCTGCACCTCGATCATACTGACAGGAAGAGCCGTGCCGCCAGCAGGCAACCCGGCAGCCTGATCATTTTTGCCGCACGCCATCAACGCCATGCTTATAATCAGTGCAAGGGATAATTTTGGGCCCATAACCAGTAGTAAATCGTGAACTTTATTCTTGGAATTGACATCTGCCATTTTTTATTTAACTCCAGCGCCTCGCTGATCTGGCGTGTTAAGTGTTTGGTCGGGCTGCCCATTAGCCAGCTCTGCCGGGTCTGACCATCAGAACAAGCTCGGCGACAAGCGCGTACCAACGCTCACATGTTCCTGCTGAACCACCGTGCAAATCGCAGCACTCATCGCTGCTTCGAATTGCGTGAGTGCAGCGGCGATCAAAGTACGGATAGCCCGGTTGTGCACGATCAATAACCGATGCTCGTACAACCATCGCCTGGCACGAACAAGGGGTCTGGGGAGCAATGGAACAGTGAACCGACTTAGGGGGATCAGCTGAGTTCTTGGGCGAGTCCGATGAGAAGCCCTTCAGGCCCGCGGATGTAGCAGAGCCGATACGCGTCTTTATACTGCACTACTCCGCCTAAGAGCTGCACGCCGCGCTTGCGGAGCCTTTTCTTGCCTCACCTTTATAATCAGTAAGCATGCCAAGTACGATGACAACAACACCCATGGCGATATAAAAATTTCTCGCGATATCTTCATTGGCAAAGCCAAAGATAAAGGGTAAAGCAATGAGGGAAGGTCCGACCAGGCGCTCAATCCAACCATGAATGGCAAATGGAATTAGCCTGAATATGCCAAAGGGAAAATCAGAAGTCAGCGTTACTATCAAATGGACTGCAGCCAGACTATAAGCCAGCATGGCCGGCAACTGACTTAATCCTAATAACGCAGGCGCGAGTAAAAAAATAACGACCGTCAGAAAATCAAAATACCCGTGTATACGTGGTGAAATTACTTTCATGATATTCCCCTGTATTAAGTTGTGGTCACTCCATAGTCACCACGTTCAGTACATTAATACGGTTCTATCACTTAGGTCTGTTATCTAAAAAACACTGTCTTAAATTAATGTTTGATGTGGCAAGGGGCTATCTTGCAATTAATGATTGAAACTGTGAAATTACTTGATTTCAAGCTTGATCTGCTTTAGGAAAACCGGACCAGACAGGAAGTGAGTTTTTTCGGCAAACTTGACCTTAAAGGAGGGCTGTTGCCATGAAAAAGAAGCGGTTTTCAGTAGAGCAGATCGTAGCGGTATTGAAGCAATGCCGGTGGCCGATCTGATCCGGCAGGTGGGGATATTCGGAACAGACGTTTTGCCGCTGGAAGAAGCAGGTACGTGGGGATGCAGTCCGGATCAGGTGCGAGAGCTCAAGCAACTGCAGGAAGAGAATGGACGGCTCAAGAAGCTGGTTGCCGAGCTGAGCCTGGACAAGGCAATTCTGCAGGACGTTGCATCAAAAAAGTGGCCCGGCCCGCGCTGAGACGTGCCTGCCGAATTTGCACACCGGGCGAGCCTTCCAAGCCCTACCCCGTTTAGCCAACGCCGAAAACTAACTCTCGGAATGGTCCTGAAAACCCAAGCGGATCAAGCTAATCAAGTATTCACACGGATTATGGTTGCATAAAATCAACCACTTCTAAGCAAATTTGGAATTTGTCGGTTAATCGCCACATCGATAATTAGCGAAGAGCACTTAATGCCGCATCATTTATACAAATCTGGTCACGTGTATAGCCAAGCATTCCACGGTTCCTGAAATCATTCAAAATGGTGCTTACCACCGAACGACTTGCTCCAACCAAATTTGCCACTTCCTGTTGAGTTAAATGAATTTCCAATGCATACCCATGAGTACATCCTATTCCAAACATCTCAGCTAATTCTAATAAAGTAGCTATAACACGCATTTCAACGGGTTGTGTCAGGGTAGTGCGTAGCTTACGCTCGACCTTCTGTTTTCGGGTATATATGTTCTCAAAAACATACCATGCCAGTTCTGGTTGATGAGCCATCATGGCCTTGAAATCGTTGCATGCTATGCTATAGAAATTAACTTCACCCAGTGCTTGAGCAGTTTCTTCTACTTCTTGGGGGATAGAATTATTCTGCAAACAACCAATGACGTCCCCCTTCTCAAAAAGAGCAAGAGTAATTTCAATCCCCTTCTCTGTTAAATGAGAGAGCTTGCCGATACCACTTTTTATCCAGAACAAATCGGAACACCGATCACCCTGGTGGTAAAGGAAAGCTTTATTCGGAATGTTGATTTCCCGAGCAGAAGGGTAATTCCTCTGTAATTCCTTCAAATCATATTCGAAAAATTCGTTAATCAATCTCGATCTCATATTGTTCATTATAGACCGCATTTATAGCATAAATGATATTGGACGACTAACAGTGACCCGCCAATGATCAAGGATTCGGTGAACACCGTATTCGAACGCAGCGTACATCGATACGAGAACCCCGCTCCACACTAAGCGTGGCAGAATGGCCGAGGCGTCGTGCATGACTGCTTCAAGCTCACCCTCGAACTCGCCGATTGCTACCGGATCGGTTTCTGTCTTGATGCGGGCACGGAGCCTTGCAGCTTGTTGATCGGTTGCATGAGGTATGAACTGGTGTACTACGCGGACAAACCGCTTCAATTCCGCGAGAGAGTCGATCGCCCATGGAAAATCACAGATTAGATCGAAGTCCTCAAATGGGTCTTCAATGACGCGGTCTGATTTGTTCAAACGCTTTCTACCTTTCAAGAAACCGAAGGCTCATTACACCTGAATGGTCAGTGGGCACAGCGACGTTGCGCTTACTGTTATTGCAACTTAACTTCCGAGGTGGTCGTAAAGACAGATTTTGTTCATACCACTGATCCTTTCGCTTTTGCAGAAGGCCGTACGGGTTTTACACCGATTTCACGGACACATCTAAAAAGGCTGATAATAAGTCAGGAGGTGTGTCATGGCAGTACGAAGAAAATATACTAAGGAGTTCAAACAGGAAGCGGTCTAGCTGGTTCGGTCTGCTGATGTGCCAGCGAGTCAGATTGCGCGTGATCTGGGTATTGATCCCAACATGCTGGGCTGCTGGTGCTGGGAAATGGACTCGATCGGTAGCAAGGTCTTCCAAGGTCAGGGCAAGTCCCGTGATGAGGAGATGGCGACGCTCCAAAAGAGAGTTAATTCAAGTCAGGAAGGAACGGGATTTTTAAGAGAAGCGTCAGCATTCTTCGCGCTACTCCTTCCAGCCTCCCCAGAACAAGGACGGAGGGGAGCGGTCAAGCCAGGCAACAGGATAAGGCGAGAGGCCGGGATAGATCCTGCTCCATACAACCGCCACCACTGCCAGGCTAAGCACCCCAACGAAAACCGGGTTCCAAAGGACGGACAGGCTGGAGTGGCCGTAGATCATAATGATGGGGTTGGCACCGGCAGGCGGGTGTACGGTCCCGGTGAGTAGCATGTACCATAAGACCAGCACCTGAGCGAGAACGTAAACCCATAACGCATCGCCAAAGAACTGATAGCAGACGATGCCAATGAACGCACCCCCCAAATGGCCTCCGAAGAGGGCACGCGGCTGTGCGGCCGGTGCCCGCGTAAGGCCGAACAAAAAAACTGCGGAGCCGCCCAACGAAGCAAGAAAAAAAGGAGAGGCGGGTGGAGAGGTTAAGAGTAGCGCCAAGCCGATACCCGTTGCGGCGCCAAGCCCGCACCACAGTAGACGCGCTATAGGGGAATGGTGCATTTGCTTATATGCCTGTAAATAAGAATAATAAAAATCCGGTAACGTGTCAAAATAAAGTATAGCTGTATACTACGTTCGGTATTTACTTGATTTAACGGATTTAATCGCCTAAACCTGAATGCCCAAACAGAAAGCATATCAGTCACAACGGTTCACTCGCATTTGACACCGACCGCCATCCAGATGATTGGCGCGGCATTGTTTGCCGTTGCTATTCTGCACACCTTTTCGACCAAGTTTTTCGAACATTTGGCGCATACTCGCCCAGCCCACGCCGGAATATGGCATCTGCTGGGTGAAGTCGAGGTGGTATTCGGTTTCTGGGCGATGATTCTGATCGTAATGATGTTCGCCACCGATGGGGCAACCGTAGCAACGCAATACATCGACTCACGCAATTTCACCGAGCCGATGTTCGTCTTCGCCATCATGGTGATTGCTGGCACCCGTCCAATCCTGCAAACTGCCATGGCCGGGGTACGCATGGTGGCTCGCACCATCCCCTTGCCCGGAAGCACGGGATTCTATTTCACGGTCATGGCGCTGGTACCCTTGCTGGGATCGTTCATCACCGAGCCTGCGGCCATGACACTGGCCGCCCTGATCCTGGCTGACCGCATCTTTGCGCAGGGCATTTCATCACGTTTGAAATATGCGACGCTGGGCGTGCTGTTTGTGAACATTTCCATCGGTGGCACCCTGACACCGTTTGCTGCGCCACCCGTGCTCATGGTTGCCGGGAAATGGAACTGGGATATTGCATTCATGATGTCGATGTTTGGCTGGAAGGCTGCCATTGCGGTCGCCGTGAATGCCCTGGGAGCGACGCTGCTGTTCCGTAAGGAATTGGGCCAACTGTCGCCGGCAGACAGTGGCGGTGGCAGCGGCCAGGTGCCCCTTTTTCTGGTATTGGTGCATCTGGCGTTTCTGGCGGGCGTCGTGGTGTTTGCTCATCACCCGGCGATGTTCATGGGCTTGTTTCTGTTCTTTCTCGGTGTGGCCCACGCTTATTCGCGCTATCAAGACCCGCTAATCCTGCGCGAGGGGCTATTGGTCGCCTTCTTTCTGGCGGGATTGGTAGTCTTGGGCGGGCAGCAGCAGTGGTGGTTGCAACCGCTACTGATGAGTATGAGTAGTGATGCGGTATTCGTCGGCGCAGCCATTCTGACAGCTTTCACCGATAATGCAGCATTGACGTATCTTGGCTCACTGGTTGAAGGACTGTCTGACGACTTCAAGTACGCCCTGGTAGCCGGTGCAGTGACGGGCGGCGGGCTGACCATCATTGCCAACGCGCCTAACCCGGCAGGCATTGCCATCCTGCGCGGACACTTCGATGATGAGTCGGTACATCCGGCAGGACTGCTGCTGGCCGCTCTGCCGCCGACTATTATCGCGGGGCTGGCGTTCAGATATTTATGAGCACGGCACGACATTTTGCGAACTCGATGCCCTGACCATTTCTCGACGACCTCAAACTCCCGCTATCGAAGCACTCACACTTTCTGGATTTCAACACTTCTGTCGGTTGTGAAAAAGATCTGAAGCTTGTTGGTCGCAGTATGCTCTGCCTTGTAAAACAGTCCGATCATCCCGGTAGATCCTGTGATCAGTAACGAACAGACATGGCCATCCCGAGCGAGCATCCTTTCTATAGGCACATGGCTAAAGACGTGCTGTGCATGTTTACCGCGCGAGTAACATTCGCGCCACTACCTAATGGAGGGTATCCGATGATCAACTACGAATTGCAACACGACAAAGGCATACTCTTGTTGCATCCGGAGGGGCGTTGCATGTTACATCAAGGTATTGCAAAATTAGCATCATCGGCAATGCTTTTCTGCAACGACTCTTATAGGCTACACGCGCGTTTCGACACCGATCAGGATACAGCGGCTCAGGCTACCGCGCTTAAAGCCACCGGTTGCTAGCGTATCTTCCGCGATAAGGGGTCCGGGGGACGATGGGAGCGGCCGGAGTTGCACAAGTTATGAAGTGAACTGCCAGATGCTTCAAAGAATAACCAACGAATCGTGAAACGTTGTAATCGGGGATAAGGTCGAGGCGGGAGCATTTCCATACCTAGAGCGTTTCCCCGGTTTTGCGGCTTCAGAATTGGTCCACTCCTTTGCACGATATGCAGATTCTCCGGCTACGACAGCAACCCGATCCTTTGCAATAAGCACATCTCCACGATGGGTCGCACAACGAGATAAAGTACCCCTTCCCTTACATCCTATGCAGGTTCTGAGACTGCTACGGCTTCGTCCTGTTCCCTTGCAATAAATACACATTGTCGGAGCATGACGAATACTTGGAATCCTTAGCATATGGTTCTCCCGACTGGGGTGGGGTACATAGTTGCAATAACCGCCACGTAATTTGAGATACCGACTAATTTCTGGTTAAATATTTGGGGACAAATGCAAACTTTGATAAGCTATTGATGTTAATTGTATTACCGTTATTTATTGGAATAAGCCTTACATTTTGCTGGGCTGCGTCAAACTGTAAGGCTAGCATCACAAACAAACATAAACGGCTTATCTGAATTCCTCTCGTTCCCCTGAGAGATCGCTGAGTACAGTGGAACATTAACGCTGAACGCGTATTATGGATAATGTGTAAATTACCATAATGTCTGTCGTGAAAAGATTTAGAAAGTGTGATTAATTTGTCATGAAAAGGCTGAATTTAGATCAGCAGTCGGTCGGTTGGGCAAACAAGGATGGAGGAAGTTGGCTTAATTAAATATTTTATTATTGATAGAATAAGCGTTTAATCCTTGTGGCAGCTATCGCCGCGTGGAGCTCATATTTCAGATGAGCCGAGAAATATTCAGATCACGCTAGGAATTTAATTTCATGATGATTGGGGTGCCTGGCTTGATTCCAATTAAGATTTTTAAGCACTGCGTGCGGGAGTGAAGGCCTACCGCTTAAACGAGCCTCCGCGAGTAGCACCAGTTCCGCTATTGGTTCCTTGATTCTGATTTCCTTGGCCACTTTCATTGGAGTGCGGCCCAGCCCCACTGTGGTTACGCTGGCCGCCCATTCGAGTGGCCGCTGTATGGTGTTCCGACGAACTCCCGCGAGTAGAGCCAGTCTCGCTATTGGTGTTATGCTGCTTCTCTTGGGCGCTTCGCCTCGCTTGCTGTCTAGACCTATCGCCGCGTCTGTGTACACTTTCTTTCGCGATTTCGCGTTGCTCTCCTGCATCTATGGAAGTCAACTCGCAATTGCTTACTGAACCTTGTTCCTGGTCGTTGATATTGTCATTATTTAAAGGCATGCTTTCCTCCTTAAGTATAATAAAAAGATCTCTGGCCTTCCTTCCGTCCCATTCTTGAAATAATCAATTTAACATTCATAGGGAAGTAGCATCTTAAAAAAATAATTATCGCGATCAGTTTGCCATCACACCTCTAGTTTTCCATCATGGGACAGGCGATATTCTAATATGCGCTGCACCATTTTAAAAAAATTACCTAAAAGTTTTTAGAAGATAACGGGTATGCCATCAGTATGGGACTCTTAATTTAAGTCAGACGGCAGAAACCAAAAACTAAATGCATTTTTGCGCAGCAATTAACAAATATTTGGCAATTACTTTACCCTTGATAACCTATTTTATGATGGGTTGAATTAAGTCAAAGCTGCCGCATCCTCTATTATTGATAAAATATGTTATCAATAGTAAAGTAGATATGACATCAAGGAAGGTTGAAATAATTTTGCTTTATTAAATTTCATTGAGTAGGATATTATCCTACCATTGAAAGGTGTTAGAAACATACATAGGAAACAAAAAATGAAACGCACCGATAAAGCAGAAAAAATCAGCATTACACTTCCACCGGATATGCTGAATATTATTAGAGAAAAAGTGAAGGATGGCGCTTACGCTTCCACAAGTGAGGTTATTCGTGAAGCGATGCGTTTATGGCAAAGGCAGGAAGAAGAACATCATGCGAGAATTGCTTCCATTCGAGCGCGTCTGGAACAATCCGCACACAGTGGTGAACCTGTTTTGCTGGATGCTGCGTTTGAAAAGCTAGAGCAATTTCATCAACAACGGATAAACGCACCAGGCCATGAAAAGCTATGAAGTGTACTTGACACCCGATGCGATACAAGACCTGACTAATATTTATGAATATATAGCTGCAAAGAGCGGACTTCCTGAAGTCGCGTGGGCATATATAGAGAAATTACGCCAAAAGTGTCATGACCTTAAAACAACACCTTTGATTGGACAACAGCGCGATGATTTGCGCAAGAATCTCAGAATCGTTGCCATTGATAAAAACGCGATTGCAGCTTTTGAGGTTAATGAGAATAAACAAAGCGTCACCATTCTTAATATCTTTTATGGTGGTAGAGATTATGAAGCAATTATGGGTAGTGAAACGCCGTATAAAAATGCTGAGCTAGACAAATAACATGACAGATCTTATTACTACAGTCAATCGCGCACTTACTGCAAAAGAATTTCAGGGCCTTGCAGATGTTCCACCTGAAGTTGAATGGTTTGCCAACTTAGGTAACGTCGAGACTCGGCGTGCCTATGAAAATGCCTTAAAGGATTTTATGAATTTCACGGGCATTCAGAATCCGGAAGAATTCAGAATTGTAACTCGTGCTCATATTATTGCCTGGCGCGATGATTTGTTGAGTCGAACATTAAGTAGCATGAGCATTCGGCACCGTTTGGCGGCAATATCTTCTTTATTTGAGTACCTGTGTGAGAAAAATACAGTTACGCATAATCCAGTCAAGGGTGTAAAGCGACCAGCGGTAGAAAGTTATGAAGGAAAAACTCCGGCAATCGGCGATCATCAGGCACGTGAATTGCTCGATGCGCCGGATGGTAGCTCACTTAAGGGCAAGCGCGATCGTGCGATACTGGCCACCCTACTCTATCACGCACTGCGGCGTGATGAATTGTGCCGATTGAAAGTCAAGGATTTTAAGCAGGAGCGGCGTGGTGTGCCACATATGAAAATATCCGGCAAAGGGGGCAAAACACGATATTTACCATTGCATCCTGCCGCCAGTAGCTTAATCCATGATTATCTCGATGCAGCTGGGCATGGCCTGGAAGATACGGGGGCATTATTCCGTTCAGCCAGTAATAATCGAGATAAGGAATCACAAAAACCAATTACGCCAGACGGTGTTTATAAGTTGGTACAGAGATACTCTGAAAAACTGGGGTTCAAGATCGGCGCACATTCGTTACGCGCAACGGCAGCCACCAATGCACTCGATCATCAAGCAGATATTGCGAAAGTGCAAGAATGGTTGGGCCATGCCAATATTGCTACCACAAGAATTTATGATCATCGCAAAACCCGGCCAGAGGATAGTCCAACGTTTAAGGTTGCTTATTGATTGCTCTATTACCCATTGATGAAGGAATCCTCGCGACTGACCAATATGTCAGTCGCGATTAAAGAATCTTTTGCAGTCTATAACATATATGTTATATTAAATCATGGTATGGACTGTTGAAACATTAGATCAAATCGTTGATGAAGAGCTTGAAGCCTTGCCTTCTGATATGAGGGCGAGATTTGTTTGGGTCAGTCAACTGATTGAGATACATGGTTTACAAAATGTGCGCGAGCCTTACATAAAACATGTTGAAGATGTTTTATGGGAGATCCGTATGAAAGGCAAAGATGGAATTTCTCGTGCACTGTATGCAACAGTCAAGCCCGAGCGAGTAGTCGTGGTGCGTGTTTTTGTAAAGAAAACGCAAAAAACGCCTCGCGGAGAAATCAAGCTAGCCCTAAAAAGAGCAAAGGAGATTGAGCAATGACTAAAGTAAATGAACTCCACAGGAAGTGGCTTAATGATCCAAGTTACAAAGCTGATTTTGAGGCAATCACTGAGGAATTTGAAATTGCTTCTGCAATTATTGAGGCCAGGAATCTGGCAGGATTGACACAATCTGAGTTAGCTAAGCGGTTGAAAGCTAAACAATCACTGGTTGCACGCCTTGAGAGTGGAGCAGACAACACAACGATAAAAACGCTACAACGTATTGCACAAGCCACTGGCACACACCTCAAGATCTCTTTTGAACAACCTGGCACCTAATGGGGCTCTTTTACCCAAAGTACAATTTGTCGCGTTGCGCACTGCGGGTAGTTACCTCATAGCTGTGAAAACTGCCATATACGACAAGACTTTGTAAGACTAATGACGCATTACGTACCTTTGTTGGAATTTACCCATAAATGTGGAATCGATGCAAATGCTCATCGTCCCAGCCAAAAACGATTTGAATCACGTGGTGAAAGTCAGCTAATGACGTTCGATCTGGAATCCGGAGGCGACGCCAGATCATTGGACTCACCCGCGAAGAGCGATCTTGATGGAGTCATGTGGAAGGAAAAAACCACCGACTAACTGCCGGTGGCGTGTTTACAAACCGTATATCTACAGTGATGTCATCAATTTGCTGTTACTACTTCGATCTCACAAATTTCCTCTGGATTTCTTGTACCACCGCATTCACCAAATTTATTAGCCTCAGTTAGACTGAACGTACCTAAATTATCACCATTGATACTATATTGATAATCCCCAGCATCTAGACGATATACATCTAGCTGGATAACTCTAACAAATTCCGTAATGTTTGCAGTACATGTCTGTCCTGGCGGTGTCGGAATTACAGATATTTGAACCTCGAACAGATTATCTTTCCTGCGCGTATTAATTTGTCCAAACTCACCGCATGTGAAATCTCCCACAACTTGTAAGAAGATTTGCGTTGGAAAAGAATCATCTATGGTGAAAACGTGGACTGATTTAATTTTTGGGTTGGAAGAATTGAATTTCGCTGGATTAACTTGTTGTAGAATCCAGGTGTTTAACTGTGGATCAAACTTAAGCGTTGCATCCTGATAATTCCCAATCTGATCCGGCGTGTCGACACGGGGAATCGTCAAAACACCGTTTTCATAACTAGGTACATTGTTATTCGAAAAACTTGTGCTTTCCGCTATTACATTATCGGCCATTGCCATAGTAATACAGCTGCACAAAATCAATGTTGTAGCTAAATATCTTTCCTTAATCATACAGTAGCTCCTATAAAGCAGACAGGACGCTATGAAACCTAAACGCCTATCCACTTTTGAATATTTATTTTGTAAACAGTTGCTTACCATTGCTGCACTATAAATCGAGACGTTGCGCCGGTTAACGGAGTGCCGTTAGTATTGGTAACAGTGCCAATTACACCTGTGTTCCTGAGTGCATCATAAAGCGTTGTTGCATTTGTCGCAGTATTACATAAAGTACCCGCAGCTTGGCACGCCACTGCAAAAATACCAGCAATATAAGGTGCAGAGAATGATGTTCCATTATTTGTGACGGATGTTCCATTGAAATTCAATAGTGCCACAGATTCCCCTGGAGCAAAGGCAGAAATATTTGACCCCGTACGAGAACCGAAGTAGATATAGATGAGCCTCCAGTGCAACCTGATGTAATTTTGGCCATTATCACCGTAGCCCCTTTAGCAATGCCTTTGGTGCTTCCAGCAGCAGCACTACTAACTTGGGTGCCATGACCATTACAATCTGCACCAGTTCCACCATTCACGTCCCAAAGTACAGATGCCCGTCCACCAAATTGAGCGGCGACTGTTGGATTCGATAAATCCAAGCCAGAATCGAGAATATAGATTTCGCGACCAGCTCCTGTATTTGTATAAACATACGTATTATCAAGAGTAACTGATGTCTCATCTAACCTATCCAGTCCCCACCCTGGATTGCTCTGGGTGGTACCACTGGTTAAGATCATATCTTGCTCAACGTATTCTACACGTCCATCCTTTCTCCATCTTTCTGCTTCAGTTTCATCCATTAATACGTGGATTGCGTTAATAGTGTCAAATATAGATACTATTTCTCCTCGAAGCCCTAATTTGTTAACTAACTCTTCTTTATTCTGACCAGTACTATGTTCTCCAAAAGGAACCGTTCCACTATCCCTTTTTGACTCATCAGGTGGTTGAATTAAAGGGTCTTCTTTATTATTAAGAAAAGCGGATGGTTTTTTAAAACCAATAATATAAGGGTATTGTTAATTAAGTATAGAAAACAGGTTTTATTTATATTACATTCAATTAGTTGAAAGTTAATAACTATATAGATTTAACAATGCCAATATAAGAACCTTCTACTAATTTTTCCCCATTACTAATTGCTTGTTCAATTTTATAATTTACGTGATCCCGATTCGCCTGCGCCTGGAAATTAATGAAACAAAGAAACAAGATTGGTACTATATATTTTATAAGACGTCTGCAAGAAATATTCATTACAATTAATTCCTTAAATGTGAAAGGATTGTTTGATACTATCAGTAATACTATCGTTACATTAGTGATAAGGATGAAAGAGGAAGATAAGATAACACTTACTACCATCATATCAGTTTATTTCTTTAAAGAAGAAAAGTAAACCAACTACTTAGTAGACGAATCATATAAAGGTAGGTGACGCTCTGTTTATGCAGAAGAACCTATACTTACAGTTAAATTTGGCACCGTATGACAGCTATGATGTAATTAGGCAAACCACACCTCTCACTTACCCCAAGTAAAAAACGGCTCAACCACATGTTGAATCTGCAAACCCGCAATCAGCCCAAAATACCGCGCATCAAAAGAATTCGGATTCACATCGGACATAAACAGATATTCAGAATCACCCAGCATCCTCTCTCTCAAACGATATTGCGGCATTTCATGACCATCAATATCCGCGCTGATCTGCGCACTATTTGCGCAACAGTTCACCGTTAACCTTAATCCCTGCCCCACCGATAGAAACAGTGTCTCCTCCCTGTGCAAAGACACGTTTCAGCAACATCCCATAACCGCCCGGACAGTTGCCTGTATTGATGTAATGCCGTGCCACGGCCATATCAAAAACCTCGTCTTGTGGTGGGCAGAAAGAGACGTATGCGCCCTTCCCTACTGGCTCATCAACAATCTTGTAAAACCCCACCGGAAAACTCGGCGTATTATTGTAATAAATACCGCTGACACGAAAAACAATACTCAACAGAAATGTACCGGCACTGACAGACAAAACAATGCCTGCCAGAATATTGCGTGTTTTTCTCATGATGATTGGATTATTTTGTCGCTGTAAGCCGGTGCAGGAACAGCAGCCCGCGCAGAAAACACAGAATCCTGAAAGTACAAAGGCTGCTTGCCATATATAGCAGGATAACCCGCCACATAAATGATCATGTCACCCGGCTTGGTAATCTTGCCTTCAGCATCTTTTTCTGGTGAAGTCATGCGTAAACACTCGTCAGGTGTTAGTAAAGGACGCTGTGTTTCCTGCATGGTTCGCGTCACGTTGCCGTGCATCACCCCTACCCGCCTACCACTGGTCGTAATCTGCTCCTTGATGACCGTGGTTTGTCCGGTCAGCTTGGATAAATGCTCGGCTGTCTCAATACGATTGGGTGGAAAAGCATTTTGAGGACGTGATGGCCTCATCGTGGCCGTACCGTCTGATACTCGCAGTTAATGAGAAATAGATGGCGTATGCTTATACTACGTTTAATTTCAATTAGAAGCAATTTGCATTCTTCAGGAGAGGAAAGCCACTACACAGGTTATTTTGATGTAGTGGCTATTATGAACTTGCTCAGCTATTCCTAATAGAAAGCTTAGTATTGTTTCAGAGCGATCTATTTATTGAACCAGCCAAATGCGCTGGATACTTCTTACTCATTTAACTGGGCCATAATTTTGCGCGTAATGAAAATTACTATTTAGTTGCAATTCCGACAGCATCAATATCCAGAACAACTTCGCCTGGTAAGTCAAAGCCTATTGTATTAATAGTGGTTTTCATCTCGGTTGCCATTAAGCAAATTGTGAGTAAATCACCTGGTAATCCAGAAGTTGGAGTCGACCCAGTAATCTCCCATATTTTATTGAATCGTCGATTACTTATCATCTCTTCGTATGATTTTTCCCAGGTTTCCCCTCCTGCTCTTAGACCGTAACCTACCCATACTTCGCCATCTCCAACATATGCACTGACATCAATGGGTTCGTTGGAAAGAGTAATAGGCATGATGGGTTGGAGCTTGCCGTCTCCATTTGGTAAAATAATTGAGTAGGCTTTGGGTGTGGTATCACTATTATCGGCAGCATTCAGCCATGAAGTGCCGTTAGTTAGCCATAGAATATCAGGCTGGCTTTTACGCCGGAAACCGACAAAAATGTCTCCGGATTTAAAATGATCCTGTTCATTTACGATTAAATTATGATCGAGAATGACTTTATCGAATTTTCCTAACTCGCTTCTAACCGATGTTTGTGGGAAGCAATACTCTGCGGGTGCAGAGAATTTAACGATATCCGCTTGTGAGGATAACGCACTTAGTAATAAAGCACTTGCAAGCAAGAATTTCTGAATAAAGAATTTCATGGGAATACCTCCATACTTGTTAAATAAAGCACCCTGCCGCAAGCAGCGGGGTATTAGTTACACTCTTAAATCACCAGCTTTCATCACACACGAGGGGTGGGGATTAAACTCGTCGAGATTAAGGAACTCTCACGCGACGGAAAACTTGGTTGCCAGTAGGAGCAGGTAAGTTAATAGTCACTGGAATGCTTCCTGTGGAAACGATCCATGCCGTGACATCTGCTACTGAAACTCCAAGTGGATTGGCCGCTTTGACAGCAGCATATATACCAGCTACATGAGGTGATGCTTGCGATGTACCTGACAGTAATCCAGTAGCAGTTGTTGAAGTAGGAAATGCAGAACGGATATTTGTACCGTCCCCACCTCCTGGGGCCAGCAGAATTGGTCCAGTATAATTGGACTGATTCGCAATATTTGCAAAACTAGATAAAGTTATTCCTGTTGAATCATTTCTGACTGAACTTACCTTGATAACTTGTGGTACGCAAGATGGCCAAGTAATCTGCGTTTTGCTTCCAACGCCAGGGGAAATCCCGTTATTTCCAGTAGCTGCTACAACAGGAACTCCTCTACTAATTAGGCTAGATACAGTGCTATTAATACTAAATGAGGAAGTGTTGCAATTTGTTGATGCAAGCCCTCCAGCTATACTCATGTTAACGGTATAAGGATTGTTAATTGTGCTTGCCGTCGTAGCAGATAACACACTGACTAGGGCTTGAAAAATATCCGCACCAAATGCTGTCATTGATTGAGGAGAGGTGGTTTTATATGAAAAAACCTGAGCTGATATTATAGAAGCGTCTGGTCCAATACCCTGTAGATTCGAAGGAGAGATGCTGGCACTTTGTCTGCCTGCAGCAATCCCGGCCACATGGGTGCCGTGATAGCAGCCACCCGCCAGCGCATTACAAGCCGCCATATTGGTAAAGGATAAAGGTTCTCCCGAATTGACGAGCCCCAGCGGACTGTCGCCAGTAGTAGCGTTTGGGCTGGGACAGATTGTTGAATAAGTAATCCCACCGTTGGTTCCGTTGGTACCAAAACATGCTTCAAAAGTAACCCTTGGTGTTAGAAATGCATGATTTTTACGGATACCGCTATCTAAGATAACAATATTTTGACCGGCTGCCCGAAACCCTGCGCTCCAGGCTGACGCCATATTGAGTAATACGGTGCTGTTAGTCAGTGTTGTCCAGGCAACAGGCTTGTTCAGCTCGACACTCAGAATTCTCGCATCAGCATTGCCGTACAATTTTGCTAGTGCATCAAAGGGAAGCTTTATGTGCAACACACCAATTTCCGTACTCGTTGATGTGTCTGTGGAAAGAGCTGATGCGCCAATTTTGGTAAGAATGTCATCAAAAGCGCGGTGATTGGCATTGGCTTGGGCTTTGATTGCGGCCGACGACATGTAACCTGTTTTTGCTGAAGAAAAATCACCGCCGCGTAATGTCATCATAATTTCCGCTTCACCATGCTCTTTGGCGGCTTCCAATACTTCTTCCGGCCATTGTGCTTTTCTGGGATCGGTATAGCCGACAGGACGAATGGCTCTTATATCATCTCTTTCAATGAGTGCATAAAATGCATTTCTGTCAATACTTGCCAGGATGACTGGGCGACCCTCGCCTATTTCCGTGATGTTGATCCCTTTTGCGAAATGCTCATTGTTTATATTGGTCAGTATATTCTGTGCTTGTTCTGACATCGCTGGCGATGGTTTGAATAAGGTATTGCCAAGACTGTCTAATTCATAATCAACGGCGTCTGTATTCAGAAATATATCAACATTTGCGCTGCCATTGTTCTGGATCGCGGTTTCAATTGCTTCAAGGCTACCGTCATCGTCAACCGCTTTAATACGATATTGCGTGGTCACATCACGGGTAAATGAGATTGCATTATTACTGCCAGCCAGGACGCGAAGACCGATTTCGTTCACGTAGGCACCCATTTGGCCGATTCCGTTGTTCCAGTAGCCCGATTTCAGTGCATGTTGATCTAGTTCGGTAAGAACGTTTTGGGCCTTGTTTTTCATTACGGCACTTAATGAAGCCCCCTTGCTTACCATATCTTCGATTGTTACCGTGTCGTCCAAGGTAATTAATACTCGAGCAAAGCCTTTCGAATTGGCTTCATTAAGAAGGTTCTCGTAATCGCTGGCATCATACTGTGCTGCTAATGACAGAGAAATTGATACTGCGGATAGAAAAAATACTGAGAAAAGATTTAATATTATTTGATGCTTGATGCTTGATGCTTGATGCTTGATGCTTGATGCTTGATGCTTGATTATTCATTTGCATACTCCGTGAAAATTAGATTTAAGGAATGCAGATCACTTAAGATTTTCCTAAAGCAATTGGAGGGAGACGTTTGTGCCTTAGGAGGTTCTTATAGCATGTTTATTAGAATCTGTGAGTGCTACTTTGGCACGAAGTACTTATAGATATTATTGCGTTCATTCTTTAAATCATCCTTCTACGTTGCCTTCCAGTTTGGTTTGAATACTGGCGTGATCAAGGTGCGGCGCAAACATTTCGATAAAATCGAAGACATAACCACGTATATAACTGTTACGGCTTATGCCGATGCGTGTCGTGCTGGGTTCAAACAGATGGCTAGCATCAATGGATCTGAGATTTTTGTCTCGTTTGGGATCAAACGCCATGTTTGCCAGTATACCAACACCTAGCCCCAATTCTACATAAGTTTTGATCACATCCGAGTCAATGGCCGTCAGTATCACATTGGGTTCCAGTCCCCGGCTAGCAAATGCCTGGTTGATTTTTGAGCGACCGGTAAAAGCAAAATCATAAGTAATGATAGGATATTGATTAATCGCTTCCAATGTGAGTTCTTTTAACTTTAGAAGCGGGTGCTTGGACGGCACAACGACACATCGATTCCATTGATAACACGGCAGCAATATGAGTTCTGGAAATTGCTCAAAGGCTTCGGTGGCAATCGCAATATCCGCTTCTCCCGAAGTCACTAAAGCAGAAATTTGCATCGGACTGCCTTGCCGCAGAATTAATTTGACTCTTTGGTAACGTTCGGTAAAGCGCTTGATCACAGGGGGTAGGGGGTAGGGGGTAGCGCATAGCGCGCTTGCGTGTGTGTTGTGGCGATAGTCAGTGTGCCGCCGACTTCATTCGTAAATTCCTCCGCAATTTTTCTTGGGTATAGGAAAAATAAACCACCTTTTCCATAAGTTTTCCATAAGTTTTGAATGTACTGAAAGCTGGCTCAATTGTCAAACACGGTGAT
>ERZ724513.23-NODE-23-length-53340-cov-8.779281_pt1 | contig 53340 bp, 56 predicted proteins | sample MGYA00376046_ERZ724513 | MGnify/ENA primary metagenome ERZ724513 (study PRJEB28724, sample SAMN07190883) | activated sludge metagenome | isolation source: activated sludge of sewage treatment plant in Hong Hong | place: Hong Kong | collected 2016-03-17 ...
CCGATCGGTCCCAACGCGCCGAATGAAAGCGCGGCCCCTGGAAGGTGTCTGCGTCGGCAATAACGGGTACGTGGGGCAAGGAGAGCTGACCCACGGCCGAGACGACGACATCGCAGGTTATTGTCTCGTTCGAGTTCGTAACCAGGGTCCAACGCCCGAGCTGGTCATCGAAGGTCATTGCGACAACTTCGGTCTGGGTACGCAGATGCGCGGCCAGTCCGCCACTCTCCACGAGTTGTTGGAGGTACTTGAGTATCTCGGGTTGCTCGGCATATCGCCGTGACCAACGAGGATTGGGCTTGTACGAGAGTGAGTACAACGCTGACGGCACGTCGCAGGCCGCTCCCGGATAGGTGTTGTCACGCCAAACACCCCCGATGTCTGCAGCCTTTTCCAGGATCGTGAAGTTCGTGAACCCGTCCTTCTTCAGCCGGTGGGCCATCGCAACCCCGGCGAAGCCGGCCCCGATGATCACGATCGACGGATCGTATGCGCGACAGGCCGTCGCGAAGTTGCTGCTCATGAGGCAGAGACGACTGACTTCACGCTGCGGCGGTGGAGGTGGTGTAGGTGTAGGAGCATTGCCTGTTCGGACACTTTCACCTGACTCCCGAGGCTTCAAGGAAGCGTCCCGCTCGATGAATCGCGTCTCGGGCTTCGGGAAGAATCCGGAACATAGCCTGGAATACATGGATCTGTCCCCGGTAGACCTGGATCTCGACGTGGGATCCAGCTGATTGAAGTCGCTCGGCGAGACGGCGCGAGTCATCGATCAACATTTCTCTCCCGCCCACCTGAATGAGGATCGGCGGCATCGAGGTGAGGTCCGCGTCAAGCACGCTCAGGCGCGGATCTCCGCGATCTGCGCCACCTACGTAGAGGTCAAGAGCGCGCGCCGCTGATTGAGCGGAGGCAAAAGGATCCCGGCGGCGAAGTTCACGCGCTCTGGCAAGTTCGCACCTGAGATCCAGGACGGGAGACATCAGCAGCATCGCATCAGGGAGCGGCAATCCAACTGCACGTGCGCCCAAGGCCGTGGCCATCGTGAGCTGCCCGCCCGCTGAATCTCCGGCAACCGCGACGGTGCGCTGACAAGAACCCGGGGACCCTCCGCTGGTAAGCCAGCGATACGCATTCAGCGCATCGTCCGCGGCTGCGGGATAGGGATACCGCGGGGCAAGACGATACTTCACTGCGAAGATGGGGCGCCCGCTCGCCGAGGCGAGTTCACCGAGAAGACCGCGGTGCGTCTCCGGCGAGCACATAGAATAGGCGCCGCCGTGGATGTACAGCAAAGGGTTGGCATGCGGATTAATGGCAGGCGTGGTGATCCAGTCCCCACGAACCGGGCCTCCGGCGAATACAGTGTCAACCTTGCGCACTGTGACGCCGCGCCGAGGCCGTGAGGCTACGAGCGCTGTTCGGAGCACGCGATCCATCACCGCAAGTCCGTAGGCGTTTGATGGCATCAGCTGCGCCAGTGGCCGCAGCGTGGTTCGCGAGGACATCGCGACGAGATGACTGGCAAGACTGGGCTGCCAGTCGGGGGCATCCATCCTGGTCATCGGGCACCCACTACCTCGGCCCGATTCTCGAATTGGTAATCCGAGAGGCGAAAGGTGCAGCTTCGCCAATACGTCTCAAAAGTCGTTGAGGGACGCAGTGGAACGTCGCCGTGCTTGTCGAAGTAGTAACTATTGGCACCGGAACAGCTCGGCTGCCAGAAAACCTGCCTGTGACGACGACTCAGCACTTCGGCGAAGTAACGGTCATTCGCCTCCTTCTTAACCTCGACGAGGTTCGCACCCAGTGCCCGCGCACGACGAAGACAGCGGACGATGTGCCGACTCTGCGCCTCGATCAGCGTGAAGTAGGAGGAACCGTTGTAGCCGTAGGGACCGAAGATGTTGAAATGATTGGGGAATCCGGGGACACTGACCCCTTCGAAGGCCTGCAGTCGATGCTCGTCCCACCATGTGGCCTGCTCCAGCCCGCCGCGTCCCTTCAACACGTACGTTGGCATGTTGCCCGACTCCATCACTTTGAAGCCGGTGGCCAGGATCAAGACGTCAATGGGATGAGCTTTGCCGTCTCGAGAATGGACGGATGCATGGTCGATATGGGTTATGCCGCTCGTCTCGAGCGAAACGTTGGACCGGTTGTACGTTGCGAGATAGGAATTGTGGAAGCTGGGTCGTTTACAGCCCAACGAGTAGCGCGGAATGAGTTGTTCTCTCGTCGTCGGGTCATGGACTTCACGCCGCATGTACCGCTTTGCGGCGCTCTCCATGACATCGGCGAACGGTATCACCGTATGAAAGTGAGCGGCGATTGGGAAAGTGATTTCTACGAACGCCTGGCTCGCGGTCCGGGTCGCCAATTGCGCCCCTGGCAGGAAATGTAGAAGCCTTCCAGCCCACGTCGGTATGGGGAAGTCTGGCTTCGGCAAACAATAAATTGGAGTTCGCTGAAAGACCGTCAGACTCTCTGCTTTTTTTGCGATTTCGGGTATCAGTTGCACGGCTGACGCACCAGTACCGATTACAGCAACCCTCTTCCCGCTGAGATCTTCGGAGTCGTCCCACCTAGCCGTATGCAGAGTGACGCCGGCGAAATCTCGCACACCCTGGATTTCAGGCCATTTCGGCCGACTGAGAACGCCGGAGCAATTGACCACGAAGCGTGCGGTGATCTCCTCACCTTTTGCGGTCGTCAGACGCCAAAATGTTGCATTTTCGTCAAAGCAAGCTGCGGTGATGGTTGTATTGAAACGAATATGGTCTCCAAGCTTGTACTTTTCAACGCATTGCTCCGCATAGCCTTTGAGCTCGTTGCCGTGGGCGTATGTACGCGACCAGTCGGGGCGCATTTCATATGAAAATTGATAACTATACGACGGTATGTCGACAGCGATACCGGGATAGGTGTTCCAGTGCCACGTACCTCCGACGCCGTCGGCGTCGTCAACCATCAAAAAATCGGTAAAACCCGCCTTTAGTAAACTAATGCCGCAACCGATGCCAGAAAATCCAGCTCCAATGATGATAATTTCGTGATCTGGGTCAAACTTACGATCCATTGCTCAATTTCACCGTTCTGACGGTCAGCCTTCTCAGTTCAGATTCAGAGTTATTGCGTCAGCCGGAGGTGTGTATCATCGCGCCGGGTGATCACATAATCACGAGGATCCAAGCGGGAAAGTTCTCTCATAAACTGGGTCGCGAAACCCGGGTACATCGTGCCGTTGTAGCCGTCCTCGGTCAGATACCAACTGCTGCACCCCGAATTCCATGTCGTTCGTCGAAGGCGGCGCTGAATTTCGGAGTGATAGCGGCCCTGGCGATCCTCCCTCACATCCAAAGTACCGATGTCATTTTGCTGAAGGAGTTTGATCGCCTTGACTATGTAGTCAATTGCTGCCTCCATATATACGAGCGCCGAGTTGTGGCCTGGCCCGGAATTCGGTCCGAAAGTGAAGAACAAGTTCGGATAGCCGGCCACGCTCACGCTCTTGAAGGCGTATCTCCCCTGAGACCATTCGTCCCCAAGCTTCCGACCACCGAGGCCGCTAATCGGGAACGGGGTGCCACGTTTGCACACATCGAAGCCGGTGGCAAAAACGATGCAGTCCACCTCGTGCTCGACACCGTCGGCGGTTCGAACACCGTTGGGTGACAGTGTGGCGATGGGCCAGCTGATCAGCTTACAGTTATCCGACTGTAGCGCAGGGTAATAATCGCTGGTCATGAGCATACGTTTGCAGCCAGGTCTGAAATGGGGCGTCAACTGACGTCTCAACCAGGGGTCTTTCACCTGCCGACGGAGATGAGCCTTCGCCGCCAGTTGTATCGCTGACGTCGCAGCGGTGTTCCAGACCATACCCACTGCCATCACTTCGTGAGCCCAGAACCAGGCGTAACGGAGCGCCTGTTCGCTCACCGGCAATTGTTTGAAGGTCGAACGCGCCCAAGCCGGATGCTTGAGGTTCACCCTGGGCAACACCCAGCCGGGCGTTCTTTGGAAGACTTTGACCGACGCAGCCGACTTCACGAGCTCAGGAATGATCTGCACCGCGCTCGCGCCTGTCCCAATGACTGCAACCCTCTTATCGCCGAGATCGTAGCCCTGGTCCCATCGAGCGCTGTGGATCTTCTTTCCCTCGTACGAGTCAATACCCCGAATATCCGGAAAGCTGGCGTCGGCAAGTGGTCCACTGGCCATCACGACTGAACGAGCTTGATAACGCGTTCCGTCAGCCGTGTCGGCCACCCAGATGCCGGCACCCTCATCGAATTCCAAGGCGGTTACATCGGTATCGAACTGGATGAACCGGGCAAGGTCGTACTTGGTGACGATCGTGTCGATATATTCGAGGATCTCAGCGCTCCCCGAGTAGGTATGAGTCCAGCCCGGATTCGGCTCGAACGAGTAGGAGTAGAGAAGCGAGGGAATATCGCAGGCCGCACCGGGATAAGTATTGTCTCGCCAGGTGCCTCCGACGCGATTTGACCGTTCCAGAATGACGAAGTCATCTGTACCCTCTTGAAGCAGTCTGATCGCCGTACCGATACCTGCGAACCCGGCGCCGACGATCAACGTCGTGGTGGTGCCTGTCATTTGGCCACCGGTTCGTAGGTCAGTTCGTCCGTCCATGATGGGGGCCGGCCGAAAATCTGAACAGGGAAGACATCGATCGCATTGCCAAGGCGCTGAGACACGAAGTGCAGAGGCTGGGACCGCTTGATGGAAGACGACATGTGCGCCTTCAAGATGTGATAGCCGGGCACCCTCCGCGTGTGCTCACTCCGATCGCCGACATTGGCATACCGCGTCACTGCATTGTATAACTTCTCCTCGGACAGACCCATAGCGTTGAGATTCATCAACATGCGCGTCAGGAGCGGGATATACAGCAACGCGCCGGTGAGAATGCGCGGGTCGACCAGAGCACCCGCAGTTTGAATGGCGTGGATTCGCATGGGGCTGGCGCCCAGGTCATTCAAGACTTGGAAGCCAACCGCGAGATGCCGCGATTCGTCGCTGTTGACCTTGTTGAACACCTCCCCGCACACAGGGTCGTCAACCTCATCGAGGAGAAACTTCAGCAGTGCTCCGTCGAGCGCAGTCTCCAGTGCCGGGATCGCGGCCCCGATGACGGTCAGGGGAAGGGCTTCGGCATAACGGTCCAGCCATTCGATGACCAGCCGGATATTCTTGTTCGGGACCGGTTTCTCGTCTTCCTCGAGCATGCCCCAGCGACGCATCAGGGCAAGTTCGGCATTGGCGTGACGCTGCTCCTCGGCGTGAAAGTAACGGTAAATGTCTCCGAGCGCTTCGAATGGCGCCTTCGGAGCCATCGCGGCGAAGGCACGTGCTCCAACATGCTCAATCCACACCACGTCGGACATGAATTGCTTGAGTGTGGGACGCTGTTCATCGGTGATCAGTTCCGCGCCAGGGGCGTCCCAATCGATATCGGCGAGAGCCCATTGCTTGTTTTTGATTGTCTCGAGCATGTCGCTGTATGCGAAAGCCATTTTCCCTGCTCCTCTACTCGGCTGAATCGTTCCATGAGGCCATGCGCTCCACGAGGCCCAGCGTGCGTGTAAAGGGACCGGGTAGGGCTCTCTTGAGTTGCCACAAGACTTTGGCATCGAGTTGGGGTACTACATAAATTTGTCCGCGATCGTGCGCGTTCAACGTCGTTCGAGCAACGTGCTGGGGCGAAATGCCGGTCCATTTCATCAGGTTGGTCGCGAGTCGTGCAGCCGCCTCGTCGATTTGAGGATTATTGGCGATGTTCGTCTTCACGAAGGTGGGGCAAAGCACTGTGACGTTGACGTCAGTACCGCTCAGTTCGGCCGCCAGTGTCTCCGATAGAGCGAGCACTCCGGCCTTGCTGACGTTGTATGCCGCCATCCGAGGGGCCGAGCCGAAGCTCGCTGCGGACGCCACATTGATGACTCCGCCATGCCCATTGCTCCGGAGCCGAGGCACAAAAGTCTCGCAGCCGTAGATAACGCCCCAGAGGTTGACAGAAATCGCCGCTTTCCAGTCCTCGATTGACGTCGCGCCGATGCGATTGCCGCCTGCACCGATTCCGGCGTTGTTGATGACGAGGCTCGCTGCCTTCCCGAACCAGTCTTCGCTCACATCAGCGAGGTTGCGGATCTGCTCAAGATCGGCGACGTCGCATGCGATGTCGAAGCCCTCGCCGCCAGCCTGCCTCACCAACTCTGCCGACTCTTTTGCGGTGACGGGATCTCTGTCGGCGCACACCACGCGTCCGCCTCGGCGTGCAAGCTCAACGGCGAATGCGCGGCCGATACCGCTTCCTGCGCCCGTAACGACTGCATCGGCTCGGTGCGTTCTGCCTGGTGCGCCGCCGAATGGCAGCAATCTCATTCGTCTGCCTTTCGGGTCGCGACATTGACGTCTGCTGTGGGGGAAGTCTCATCTGGGGGCACCAGCCACCATTGGTGTCGCATGCCACCAGTTTTGTCGTGGACCGAGCGCTTTGTCAAGATGGAGAGGTGCGGTCGAGAAATAAGCGCTGGGGTGGTCGGACCGGGGCCGAGCGTCGCGCAGAACGACGGCAGCAATTGATCGAGGCCGCAACCGAGATTTGGAGTGAGAGCGGTTGGGCCGCGGTCACTATGCGCGGAGTATGCGCCCGCACAGGGCTCAACGATCGATACTTCTACGAGGACTTCAAGACGCGCGATGAGCTGCTCGTTGCCGCGTGGGATGGCGTCCGCAACGACATGCTGGGAGAAGTTTCCTCGCTGTTCGACGCACGGGCGGATCGGCCGCCGATCGAAACCATCACCGCAGCGATCACCATCGTGGTCGATGGGATCGCACGCGATCCCGGCCGAGCACACATCCTCCTCGCTCAGCACGTAGGTAGCTCACCGCTGCAAGACCGCCGCGCCGTGGCGCTCCAGGAAGCAACGCAGTTGGTCGTTGACGCAAGCCGGCCACACCTCCGACAAGATGCCGACGAGATGGCCCTTCGCATGGACACTTTGATCGCTGTCGGGGGGTTCGTCGAAGTCATCACCGCCTGGCACTCGGGTTTGCTCGCGGTGACCGAGAAGGAAGTGGTCGCGCACACCAGCAGACTTGCTGAAACCCTGGCTCAACGCTATATCGTCAACGACTGATCGAGGCTCACAACAGGGCCCGCCAGCCCCGTGGCGATCGCTGCGAACGGCATTTGCGGGTCCGACCGCCGTCTCTCCGGCTACCGAGCACCGAATCCGTGAGTCGACCGGCGCGTCACACCCTGTTCGGAAGGAGCGACGCAGGAACGGTGCATCCTGCGTCGCCGGACTTCCGTACCTTTGCTATCCCGACTGAGCGATAACTCTCTGTGAACCGTTTTGGTCGAACAGTTCTTTGCTCCAACGCTCCAGGACCGCGGCGCTGTCCCAATCATCAGGATGGAAACCCGGGCGGTTGTAGGAACGGAATCGCCGCAGCGCATCGGCGGTGAACATCGGGGTGCGACTGAAGCGGTACAGACTGCGCACCAACGTGACCGGGTTATACGAGGCTTTGTCAGCGGCCATAGACAGGGCAGTCTGCAGAATGAGTTCGCCGAACAGAATTACTGAAGCGATCCGCATGCCCCGTACACGGGTGCGCTCGGTTCCTCCCACGAGCCGATAGACGTCGAAGGCAACCGCTTTGTGCTCAGACTCCTCGAAAGCATGCCACAGCAGAATCGGTCGAACCTCAGTCTGTCCGATGAGCTTCTGGGCGTCTTCGCTGGTAAGAATGATTTCTGCCAACGTAGCGGTGTAGTGCTCCAACGCGGAGGTCATGGACAGTCGCATTTCCGGCGAAAAGCGCCGTTCCAATCGCTTGATCAGGCGTGCGACATGACGGTCGATTCGCGCGGTCGGATACCCCATGACCTGGAGTCGCTCGTTGAGGAGACGATGCTGGTGTCGATGTGTGGCCTCTTGTCCGATGAAACCCTTGACCGCTGTCTCCAATTGGGGATCGTCGATGGAACTCTGGAAGTTCCTGACCGAGCGGATGAAGAAATCCTCGCCTTCCGGGAACGTCGCAGAAAGCACCGAGATGAAATGGCTCATCACCAGGTCGCCATCGACAAAATGTTGCCGCTTCGTGGAGGTCGGCATCGGAAAACGAACACGCCTGGGTTTTGGCAGCACGCGGGTCCTGGCCGGGGCTTGATCTTGCGACATTTGAGGTCCTTCCTCGAAGTTGTATCTGACTTTATGCCTTGTCAGATAAGACTGCCAGACTGTAGGCCATGAGTCCAGCACGTGTTTATGGCGGGCTGTCCGCAGCTCAACGCGATGCGCAGCGCCGCGTGATGTTGATTGATGCCGCAGTCTCAATCATGGGCACCCATGGAGCTGCCGCGTGCACCGTGACCGCCGTGTGTGCGAAGTCAGGAGTGACGAGCCGGTACTTCTACCAGCAGTTTCGCGACCGAGACGCGCTATTGCGCGCGGTATTTGCCAAGATCTCCGCCACCTTCCAAGCGGTGATAACCAGCGCCATTCCGGACGACACGGTTGCGCCTCAAGAACTCGCTTACGCTCCGATCAAGGCCCTGGTTCAGGTGATCGAGAACGATCCCAGCATGGCCCGCATACTGTTTGTCGAATCGGGCGCGGAACCCCTTCTTCGGCAACTGCGAAGCGAACTGATGACCGATTTTGCGGAGCTGGTCCTCAGAGAGGCCCGCTTGCACCTCGATATACCCAGCGATGTGCTCCAAGTCGCAGATCTCGCCGCTACCTACGGTGTCGGGGGCCTGTTCGAGATACTCCGTCGCTGGATAGACGGACAACTGAACCTCTCGACTGAAATGCTTATCGAGCACGGTGCGGGTTTTCTCGGCAGTCTCGGGCTGTATACCCTCGGGCAGGCACCTGATCAGGCCGCTCCGCTGCTGGCCGCAGTTGACGAGAACCGATAGATTCCGACCGACCCGGCGTTATGCAGGCTCGGTTGGCTGAGGCGCATGGCGCGACGCTGACAATCACTGCTGGCGTTCACCCGAGATCGCGACCGTAGACCACACGCGCCGGACGAGGAACTCGATACGACCTCGCAAGGGCCCTGTGTGCCGTCGCTCCCGCAAGTCTATTTCGATCTGTCAACGGCAACTGAATACTGATCAGTTGCCGGCAAGTGAATTTTGACCAGCTGGGGTCATTGTTCGTCGGCCGTGACCGTGGGGACGCGGCCGAGGTCTCGGTCTTTGATGCGGTAGCTGTCTCCTTTGAGTGAGATGACCTCGGCGTGGTGGACGAGGCGGTCGATCATGGCGGCGGCGACGACGTCGTCGCCGAAGACTTCACCCCAACGGCCGAATGGCTTGTTCGAGGTGACGATGAGGCTGGCCCGTTCGTAGCGGGAGGACACCAGCTGGAAGAACAGGTTGGCCGCTTCGGGCTCGAAGGGGATGTAGCCGACCTCGTCGACGACCAGCAGTGGGTAACGGGCCAGCCGGACAAGCTCGGCCTGCAGAGTGCCTCGGTGATGGGCTGCGGCGAGCCGATCGACCCACTGGCTGGCGGTGGCGAACAAGACCCGATGCCCAACCTGGCAGGCGCGGATCGCGATCCCGATTGCCAAGTGTGTTTTCCCTGTCCCTGGCGGACCCAGGAACACCACGTTGTCGCGTGCGGTGACGAAGTCGAGCGTGCCCAGATGGGCGATGAGGTCGCGTTTGAGGCCGCGGGCGTGGTCGAAGTCGAACTCTTCCAACGATTTCCGCGAGGGGAACCGCGCAGCCCGAATTCTGCCTTCACCGCCGTGGGACTCGCGGGCCGAAACCTCACGCTGCAGACACGCGGCGAGGAACTCCTCGTAGCTCCACGTCTCAGTCCGCGCCCGCTCGGCGAGCCTGTCGACGGCCTCGCGCAAGGTGGGCGCCTTGAGCGCTCGGGTCAGATAGGCCAGCTCGGCGGTCACATCGCGGTGGGTGGCCGCAGTCTTGGGGGCCATCACGCCACCGGCCCGTCGATGTCGATCAGAGCGTCGTAGTCGGTCAACGGCCGCTGCTGGACCTCGACCTGGGTGGGCAGGGTGACCACGTCGAACCGATTGCGGCGCATCGCCTTGGCCGCTGCCAGATGCGCCGGGTCGCTGATCGTTTGGTGCTTGGCCCAGATCCGGTCGTGATCGGCGACCAGCCGGCCGGCACACCATACCCGCACACGCGCCAGGTCGGCGACGACCTCGATGTGCCGGCCCACCGCAGCGGGGTGCACCGAGTAGTCGTTGGCGTCGAGACGCACGTAGTGATCGCGCGGCAGCCGGGCATGGGTCCGCCACCCGGTAGTCGGTTCCACCGGCGATAGCGGCAGCATCGCGGCCTTGTCGGCCTCGATCCGGTCTGCCGGTCGGCACCCCAACACTCGATGCTGGCGGTGGTTGGCGATAACCAACCACTCACCGAGCTGGGCGTTAAAGTCCGTCGGGCTGGTGAACACCCGCCCCGGCAGGAATGCCCGTTCCAGGTAGTCGTGAAAGCGCTCCACTAGCCCCTTGGCTTCGGGATCACCGGGCTTGCAGATCACCACCTTGGCCGCCACCGTTCCGCGGAACGCCTGGCATGCCGTGCTCAACTCGGGCATCCGCGCCCGCCAGCGCCCGACCGCACCCTCTCCGTCCCAGACAAACACCCGAGGAACAACACCCAGTACCGAAAGGTGTTACCACCGGCGGCACAGATCTTCGGCACTGCGGGTAGGGATCAACAACGCTGATGCCCATCGGGAATACCCACATACCATCGTCATCACCGGCAGCGCCGTGGCCGTGGATACGCGCTCAGCAGCTCCCGGATCCGCGGCTCGGCCTCATCAGCCACCGACCCCACCCGCTCGCGCTGATACTTCGGCGGGCGGTCGGAGGCCAACGCCGACTTCACCGTGTTGCGTGCCACCCCCATCACCCACGCCACCTCAGAAATCGACAACTGCTCCGACCGGCGCAACCGCCGGATCTCTGCCCAGTCCTCCACGCTCAACACTCGCTTCCTCCCTGGCTCACCCGAACCCAGGGTCTCTAGGAAGCTGGTCAAAATTCAGTTGCCGCGCTCTGGTCAGTATTCAGTTGCCGCCGACACGATCGCTCGATCTGCAGCGCAGCGCACCGCTTCGTCCATCGCGATTCGACGGAATCGCGGCGCGGGAAACAAATCTGACGCCCGGCCTGCCGCGGTTGTCACCTGATGTTAATTGCGGCTAACATCAGCGCCTAGCAGATCGACGTCGATGCTCGCCCGGAGGGAAAACTTTTGGTACAGGTCCTGCCCGATCGGGTCGACGACACCGCGCCCGGCTATCTCAAGAACCGCGAAGGACTGAGCGCGCAACTCGACACCATCGCGGAGCAACTGGCGCTGGTCAACGGCGGCGGCGGCGCGAAATACGTTGCGCGCCACCATAAGCGGGGCAAGCTGCTTGTCCGCGAGCGCATCGAGCTGATGCTCGACCCCGACACGGCGTTCCTCGAACTATGCCCCTTCGCCGCCTGGGGCAGTAAGTTCCCCGTCGGCGGTAGCGTGGTGGTAGGCATCGGCGTGGTCGAGGGCATCGAGTCGATGATCATCGCCCACGACCCCACCGTCCGCGGCGGCGCATCGAACCCTTATACCTTCCGCAAGGTGTTCCGCGGCATGGCCATCGCGCGGGAGAACCGACTGCCCATCATCAACATCGTCGAATCTGGCGGCGCCGACCTGCCCACACAGGCAGAGATCTTCGTGCCCGGCGGACAGCTGTTCCACGACTTGACCCAGCACAGCGCAGCGGGGCTGCCGACACTGGCCTTGGTCTTCGGCAACTCGACCGCGGGAGGTGCGTACGTCCCGGGCATGTGCGACTACGTCGTGATGGTGCGCAACCGTTCCAAGGTGTTCCTCGGCGGTCCGCCGCTGGTCAAGATGGCCACGGGCGAGGTCTCCGATGACGAGTCGCTCGGCGGCGCCGACATGCACGCCCGCACCTCGGGGCTGGCCGATTACATGGCCGAGGACGAGCAGGATGCGATCCGCATCGGCCGTCGCATCATGGCGCGGCTCAACTGGCGGAAGAACGGCCCCGGACCCACCACGCCGCCGCACCCACCGGTGCACGACCCCGATCAGCTGCTCGGCATCGCCTCCGTCGATCCGAAGGTGCCCTTCGACCCCCGCGACGTCATCGCCCGAGTGGTCGACGGCTCGGCCTTCGACGAGTTCAAACCTCTCTACGGCACGTCACTCGTCACCGGCTGGGCCTCGATCCACGGCTTCCCGGTCGGCATCCTCGCAAACGCACGGGGCATCCTGTTCAGTGAGGAGGCCGAGAAAGGTTCGCAGTTCATCCAACTGGCAAATCAGATCGACACCCCCCTCATCTTCCTGCAGAACACCACCGGTTTCATGGTCGGTGCCGAGTACGAACAGGGCGGCATCATCAAGGACGGCGCCAAGATGATCAACGCCGTATCCAACAGCACGGTCCCCCACGTGACCATCACCATGGGTGCGTCCTACGGTGCCGGGAACTACGGCATGTGCGGGCGATCGTACTCGCCGCGTTTCCTATTCGCTTGGCCTAACTCGAAGTCGGCCGTGATGGGTCCGGCGCAACTGGCCGGAGTGCTGTCCATCGTGGCGCGCGAGTCCGCCGCCGACCGCGGGCTGCCCTTCGACGAGGAGGCCGACGCCCAGATGCGCGCCGCCGTCGAGGAACAGATCGAGCGCGAATCCGTCGCACTGGCCAACAGCGGCCGACTTTACGACGACGGGATCATCGATCCCCGCGATACGCGGACCGTTCTCGGGTTTTGCCTGTCGGTGATCCACAACGGCGAGGTCCGTGGCCAGCGTGGCTACGGCGTGTTCCGGATGTGATGGCGATGCCCAAGATCCGCAAGGTCCTGGTCGCCAACCGTGGCGAGATCGCGCTGCGGGTGTTCCGCACTTGCCGCGATCTCGGGATCGCCACCGTCGCGGTCTATTCCGACGCCGACGCCGACGCGTGGCACGTCGCCGACGCCGACGAGGCCGTGCACCTTCCCGGCTCGTCTGCCGCCGAGACCTACCTCGACATCCACCGGATCATCGCCGCTGCCTCGCTCACCGGCGCGGACGCAGTACACCCCGGCTACGGCTTCCTTTCGGAAAACGCCGGGTTCGCGCGCGCCTGTGCCGCCGCCGACCTCGTCTTCATCGGTCCGCCGCCCGGGGCGATCGACGCGATGGGCTCGAAGCTGCAGGCCAAGAAGACGATGTCCGACGCGGGGGTGCCTGTGCTGCCCGGTGGCGACACGACGGGGCTATCGGCCGAGCAGCTGGCGAAGCTGGCCGCCGACGTCGGCTACCCCGTGCTGGTCAAGGCCAGCGCTGGCGGCGGTGGCCGAGGCATGCGCATTGTCGCGTCGCCGGACGAGCTCGACGAAGCGGTCACCTCCGCTTCGCGTGAGGCCGCCGCAGCGTTCGCCGACGGCACCGTCTTCCTCGAGCGTTACGTCCAGCGCCCACGCCACGTCGAGATCCAGATCATGGCCGACACGCACGGAAACGTCGTCTCTCTGTTCGAGCGCGAGTGCTCCGTGCAGCGTCGACACCAGAAGGTGATCGAGGAGGCGCCGTCACCGGTCGTCGACGACGCGTTGCGCGCTCGGATGAGCGAGGCCGCCATCGCCGCCGCGCGCGCCGTCGGCTACGTAGGCGCCGGGACGGTCGAGTTCGTCTACGACGCCGCTCAGGATGGCAAAGCCGACTCCTTCGCCTTCCTCGAGATGAACACCCGGCTGCAGGTCGAGCACCCGGTTACCGAGCTGATCACCGGCCTCGACCTGGTGCGTGCCCAGCTGCTCGTAGCCATGGGCCGCCCGCTGCCTGAGGAGATGCACAACCCGCGAATTCGCGGTCACGCGGTCGAGGCCCGTCTGTGCGCCGAGGATCCGGCCGATGACTACCGGCCCTGTACCGGCACCCTGCGCACCTTGGATGTCCCGGCGCTTGCCGGCGTGCGGGTTGACTCGGGTTTTCGTGCCGGTTCGGTCATCAGTCATTACTACGATTCGCTGCTGGCCAAGGTCATCGCGTGGGCACCAACGCGCGACGAGGCACTTGCCAGCCTCTCGGCGGCGCTAGCCGGCGCCCGTATTCACGGCGTGACCACCAATCGCAACCTGCTTGTTCGCGTCCTGCGCCATGACGAGTTCGCCGGGCGGGGCACCGACACTGGGTTCCTTGACCGACACGACGTCGCCCAACTCGGCGCTGCCCTCCCAGACACGCAGTCCGAGCGCCTGCACGCCGTCGCGGCGACCGTGGCCGGGGTGGCCGCGCGGCGTGCCGTCGCAACTCTGCAGGCCACGTTGCCCGCCGGCTGGCGCAACAACCCTTCGCAGCCGCAGACCACAACCTGGCAGACCCAGGGTGGGCGCGAAGTGCGCGTCGGGTACACGTTAGGTTCGACAGGGACCTGCCTGCAGGTCGACGACGAGCCGTTGGCCGACGTCGAGGTTGTCGAGGGCAGTAGCGAGCGGGTGGTGCTGCGCGTCGACGGGGTGCGCCGCACTTATGATGTCGTCCTCGACGGCGATGTTGCCCACCTCGACTCGGTCGCCGGCTACTCCGCCCTGCGGCTGGCGCCACGCTTCGTCGACCCGAGCACTCTGAACCCGCCCGGGTCGCTCACCGCGCCGATGCCGGGTTCGGTGGTCCGACTGCCAGTCGCCGAGGGCGAGACGGTCTCGGCGGGCCAAACCCTTGTCGTCCTGGAGACGATGAAGATGGAGCACACCGTCGCGAGCCCGATTGACGGGGTGCTGAACGCCCTGCCGGTCCAGGTCGGCCATCAGGTCTCGAGCGGTGACGTCCTCGCCGTGGTCGAGGCGGTGGACGGCGGTGAAGTGGCGTCGGACGCCACCGAGCTCTAATCAACCCGGCGCGCTCCCGATCGGTGGCGCGTCGATACCGATGTGAGGAGTGTCATGGAATTGCACGAGACAGCGGAACGTCAGGACCTGCGCAAGGCGGTCGCCGAGATCGCCAAGGACTTCGGACACGAGTACTACCTGGAAAAGTCGCTGGCCGGCGCGAAAAGCACCGAGCTGTGGCAGGCCGTGGGCAAACAGGGCTTCCTCGGGGTGAACCTTTCCGAGCAGTACGGCGGCGGCGGCGGCGGCATCTACGACATGCAGATCGTCGGTGAGGAGCTCGCCGCGGCGGGCTGCCCGCTGCTGATGACCGTCGTCTCGCCGACCATCTGCGGCACGATCATCCAGGCATTCGGCAGTGAGGAACTCAAGCAGCAGTGGCTGCCGGGCATCGCCAGCGGCGAGACGATCATGGCATTCGCGATCACCGAGCCGGACGCGGGCTCGAACTCGCACAACATCTCCACGACCGCGAAACGCGACGGCGACGACTGGGTCATCAACGGCACCAAGTACTACATTTCTGGTGTCGACGAAGCCGAAGCGATCCTGGTCGTCACCCGAACGTCTACCAACGACAGTGGTCGCGGACTACTCAGCTTGCTCGTCGTGCCCACCGATGTCCGCGGGCTCACCAAGTCACTCATCCCGGTGCAGGCGGTCACTCCAGAGAAGCAGTTCACTCTATTCTTCGATGACGTCCGCGTGCCGGCCGCCAACCTTATCGGCGCGGAGAACGAGGGCCTGCGCCAGGTCTTCATGGGCCTGAACCCGGAGCGAATCATGGGGGCGGCGCTCGGCAACGGCATCGGTCGCTACGCGCTGGATAAAGCCGCCGATTACGCCCGCAACCGCCACGTGTGGGGAGCGCCGATCGGCTCGCACCAGGGCGTATCGCACCCGCTCGCCCACGCCAAGATCCAGGTTGAGCTGGCCCGGTTGATGACTCAGCGTGCCGCCGCCCTGCACGACGCCGGCGATCCGGGGTCGGGTGAGGCGTCGAACATGGCGAAATATGCCGCAGCCGAGGCGGGCATCCTGGCGCTCGACCAGGCGATTCAGACCCACGGCGGCAACGGCATGGCCACCGAGTACGGCCTCGCCACGTTGTGGGGTCCGGCCCGGCTCATGCGCACCGCGCCGATCAGCCGCGAAATGATCCTCAACTTCGTGGCGCAGCACAGCCTGAAACTGCCCGCGTCCTACTGAGTCGCCGCGGAATGAAAGGGAATCGCATGAAACTCGGCATCGGTCAGTGGGTGACCCGGCGCGCCTTCCTCAACGGCGGGCGCACCGCGTTGATCAGCAACGGCGCGCACATCACCTACGCCGACCTCGATCGGCGCACCAACCAGGTCGCCGCCGCACTCATCGCCCTCGGCGTGCGCAAGGGCGATCGGGTCGCGATGCTGCTGGTCAATTCGACCGAGTTCATCGAGGTGCTGCTGGGCTGCGCCAAAATGGGCGCACTTGCAGTTCCGCTCAACGTGCGCCTTGCCGGACCCGAGATCGGCTACATCCTGGCCGACTCAGGCGCCGATGTTCTGGTCTTCCACGAGCCGTTCGCCGCGCAGGCCAGGAGCGCCGTCACCGAGTCCGGAGTCCGCGTGCGCCATGTCGTGCGCGCCGGTGGGGTGCCGGCGCCGGGCGAGCTCGGCTACGAAGACGTCGTCTCGGGCGCCGCGCTCGAACCGCTCAACGGTGACGTCGACGGCAGCGACCCCGCGTTCATCATGTACACGTCGGGGACGACGGGCCGACCCAAGGGCGCGATCCTCACCCACGACAACCTGCTATGGAACGCGATCAACGTCCTCGGCACCGACATCGGCCTGCGGGGCGAGGACGTCACCGTCGCGGTGGCGCCGATGTTCCACATCGGCGGGCTGGGAGTACACACCCTGCCGCTGCTCTACGTCGGCGGCACCAGCGTCATCATGCCGTCCTTCGAGCCGCGAGCTACGCTGCAGGCGATGGCCGACCACCACGTCACGGTTCAGTTCATGGTGCCGGCCATGTGGACCGCTCTCACACAGGTGTCCGACTTCGACTCCTTCAACCTGTCTGCGCTGCGTTTCGCCATGGGCGGCGGGTCGCCCGTCCCTCTCACGGTCATCGACTTCATGCGCGAGCGAGGCGTGCCCTTCACCGAGGGCTTCGGCATGACCGAGACCGCTCCCCTGGTGACCGTCCTAGACGCCGAGAACATCAGCAAGCGGGCCGGGTCGATCGGCCGCGTCGCAATGCATGTCGACGCCCGCATCGTCGACGACGACGACCGCGACGTCGCGACCGACACCGTGGGCGAACTGATCGTGCGCGGCCCGAATGTGTTCACCGGCTACTGGATGAAGGCCGAGGCGAGCGCCGAGGCGTTACGCGGGGGCTGGTTCCACACGGGCGACCTCGGGCGCATGGACGCCGAGGGCTTCATCACCCTCGTCGACCGCAAGAAGGACATGATCATCTCCGGCGGCGAGAACGTCTACCCGATCGAGGTCGAGCAAGTTCTCTTCCGCCACCCGGCGGTACTCGACGCCGCCGTGATCGGCGGCAAGGACTCAAAGTGGGGCGAACGCGTCGTCGCGATCGTCGTCGCCGACCCGGCAACACAGGCACCGAGCGCCGAGGAGATCGTGGCGTGGTGCCGGGAGCGGCTGGCGCACTTCAAGTGTCCGCGTGACGTGCACTTCGTCGCCGAACTGCCGCGCAACGCCACCGGCAAGCTGCTCAAGACCGAGCTGCGCGCGCAGTTCACGGGCATCGAGGGCGGAGTCGTTTTGCGCTGAGTCGTGCCGCTGCACATCGCGGGTTCGAAGCAGGGCCCCTAAATCATGAACTGAGAAGAGGATGCGACAGCATCGGCGGGGGCTAGCGGTTTCGTTCACCTCCCTTGATTTGGTGCGGCGGGTGCCGACGCAGGCAACCCCAGCGCCGGTAGGATCCCAGCCCGGCCCAGCGGATCGGACGGCGAACAACGTAACCACAAATCGACAGGAGGCCTGAAAGTGGCCGGTTTGCGCCGCAAACTGCTCCTCGAGGCCGCCGCCGACCTGTTCGCGCGGCAAGGCTTTCACGCCGTGGGCATCGACGACATCGGTGCCGCAGCAGGGGTGAGCGGGCCGGCCGTCTACCGGCACTTTCAGAACAAGGACGCGATCCTGCGCGAGTTATGCGACGCCGCCATGACTGAGCTGCTGGCTGGCGCCCGGCGCGCCACCAACGCCGGCACACCGACGGAGGTCCTGCACGCCCTTGTCGACCTACACGCGGCCTTCGGCGCGCGACGACGCGGCCTGTTGGCCGTCTACGCCCGCGAGCACCGCTCGCTGTCGCCGCTGGCGACCCGTGCCCTGCGACGCCGACAGCACAGGTACGAGTCCTTCTGGGTCGACGCGCTCGTACGAGCACGGGGCGATCTGGACCGTGAGCGCGCACAGGGCCTGGTCGCCGCCGTGCTGTCATTGCTCAACGCGTCCGCGTACATGCCGGCGTCGCTGGACGACGCGACGATTGAGGCGATGCTGGCCGCCGCGGCCGTTGCGGCGCTGTTCAGCGGCGCGGTTACACAGCAGGTAGACGGCGCCCCGCACCGGATTTAGTGTGTGACGAGCAGCGACTGGGGAATGTCCACCATGCGGGACCGCACATATTCCCCGAGCCCCTTGGCCTGCGCGTCCGGCCGGGTCGAGGAGGCCACTCCGTCACCGAGCAAGCCGTGCACCACCACGTTGAGGGCGCGCAAGTTCGGCAGTTCGAAGCGCTCGATGGGCAGGTGCGCCGTCTCCGGCCCGAGCAGTGTGCGCAGCCGCTCGACGCTGAAGTAGTCGCGCGCCCACGCGTACCCAGGGTCATCCCGTGCCCACAGGCCGAGGTTAGCGTTGCCGCCCTTGTCTCCGGACCGCGCGCCGAGTACCGACCCGAGCGGCGCACGACGTGTCGGCCCGGACGGCACCGGCAGCTTCGCGGGCGGGGCAATCCCAGCCGGCGGGACGGCACCGGTCGGCGGGTCGGGGATCTCGTGCCGTGTGCCGTCGGCGTCGACCAGTACGTGCGTGAGGGCCGAGCGCGCAACGTAGGCCGGCCGGTAGATGCCGAAGGCGGTCTCCGAGGACGGTGGCGTGGTGGTGTGGAAGCCGGCGAAACCGGCCAGGGCGATCTCCATGACCCCGCCGGAGAATGCTCGGCCCACCTTGCGCGGGTCGGCGTCCTTGACCGTCACACGCAGGTGCGCGCAGGCTTGCTCGTTCGTCGGTGCATCGGAGACGTCGAAACGCAACAGCCTCACGTCGACTTCGTCGAAGGCGTCGCGTCCGCCGAGAACGTCGAAGAGCTGCTGTTCGGCGAAGGCCGCCTTGGCCTCGATGTCGAGGCCGGTGAGCACCATGGTCATCGTGTTACGGAAGCCGCCCACCTCATTCAACGCCACCTTCAACGTGTCCGGCGGCGGACTGCCTTTCGTACCGCTGATCGCGACGCGGTGCTCATCCTGTTGAGCCAGCCGGATGGTGTCGAAGTGGGCGACGACGTCGGGGCCGAGGTAGGCAGGTTCAGCGATCTCGTAGAGCAGCTGGGCGGTGACCGTGCCGACTGAGACCAATCCTCCCGTGCCGGGATGCTTCGTGATCACCGAAGAGCCGTCCTCGGCGACCTCGGCGATCGGAAACCCCGGGTAGCGGCGGTCGGTGATCTCGTCGAGGAACGCGTAGTTGCCGCCTGTCGCCTGAGGGCCGCACTCGATCACGTGCCCGGCGACGACCGCGCCCGCGAGCCGATCCCAGTCCTCGGGCGCCCAGCTGTGCCACCAGGCGGCTGGACCGACCACCAGGGATGCGTCGGTGACCCGGCCGGTCACGACGACGTCGGCGCCCGAACGCAGCGCCTCGGTGATGCCCCAGGCGCCGAGGTAGGCGTTGGCCGATACCGGTTTGATGTCGCCGACGGGCGGCGTGATTGCGTGGAGGCCGCCACGTAGGTCGTCGCCCTCGACGTGCGCGACGCGCGCGGTGAGGCCGAGACGTGCGGACAGCTCGCGCAACGCGGCGGCCAAGCCGGCGGGATTGAGCCCGCCCGCGTTCGCGACGACCTTGATGCCACGATCGAGACAGGTGCCCAGCACCTGTTCCATTTGGGTGAGGAAAGTCCGCGCGTACCCGCCGGACGGGTCTTTGGCCTGGGCCTTGGCCAGGATGAGCATGGTCAGCTCGGCCAAATAGTCACCGCACAGGACATCGATCGGACCGCCCTCGACCATCTCGCGGGCTGCGGCGATGCGGTCGCCGTAAAAGCCGGAGCAGTTGCCGATGCGGACCGGGACGCTCACCGCTGCCCCCCTGCGAACTGGCCCGCCACGCGCCCGCCGCCAGGGGGCCCCGCGAAGGCCTGGGCGATCGCGAGCCACTGGTCGGCCAGCGGTCCGTCGGCGACCAAAGCGGTGTCGTCGCGGTGGCGGCGTTGGGTCACCAACAGGCAAAAGTCCAGCGCCGGCCCGCTCACGCGGTTGGCGGCGTCGGCTGGCCCCCACGTCCAGACGCTGCCGTCCGGAGCGGTCAGCTCGACGCGTACCGGGTCCGCGGGGAGGTCCAGACCGTTGGCCAGGTAGCTGAAAGCGCGCGCACCCACCCCGATGTGGGCCACGTGCCGCAGCCGTGCCGTGGCCTCGCGGGTCGCGCCGAGCGCGTCGACGATGTCCTGGCCGTGCGCCCAGGTCTCCATGAGTCGCGCTGTCAGCGACGAGACCGCGCTCATCGGCGGCCCGAACCACGGCAGGCGGGTCGCCGGGGCAATGTCCGCGAACGCCGCAACGAGGGCTGCACGCGACGTGTCGAACCACGCGAGCAGGTCGGCAGCCGGCATTTGACGGTAGCGCTCAGCGATGACGTCGGGTGAGATGCTTCCGTCGGCCATCATCGGCAGGTAGTCGCTGCTGAAACCGTCGGGGTCGGTGGCCGAGCGCACCGCCACGTCGTCGAAGAACGCCAGATGGCTGATCTGGTCGCGGATCGCCCAGCCCACGGCCGGAGTCGGCGCGTCCCAGCCGCGCGGACCTTCGGGCAGCGGTGCGATGAGTTCGCGCAACGCGGCCGTTTCGGCTTCGATGTCGACGATTACCGACTGCATGGTCACCGCCATGTCAGCGTCCCTTCCACTGTGGTGCGCGCTTCTCGCGGAACGCCGTAGGGCCTTCCTGCGCGTCGTCGCTCAGATAGACCGGCTCCCATATCTCGTCGGCCAGGTCGTAGGCGGCGGCGAGGGGGTGCTGTGCCGAGAGGTACACGGTGCGCTTGGACGCAAGCACCGATAGCGGTGCGTTCGCGGCGATGCTGAGCGCCAACTGCTGGGTACGCTCGCGCAACTGATCGGCTGGCACCACCTCGTTGACCAAGCCGACCTGGTGGGCGCGCTCGGCGGTGATCGGCTCGCCGGTCAGCAGGATCTGCATGGCGATGCGCGGAGGCACCAGCCAGGACAGGGGTGCCGCCCAGGGCGACCCGCGGCCGACTTTGACCTCGCTGACGGCGAAGGTCGCGTGTTCGGCAGCCACGACCAGGTCGCACTGCTGCGCGAGCAGGAAGCCCCCGGCGAAAGCGACACCGTTGACGGCCGCGATCGTCGGCTTCGCGACATCGATGTTGCGGCCGAACTGCGGAGCGAAGTCCTTCGGCGGAACCTTGAGCGCGTTGTGCGCCATCTCCTTCAAGTCCCCGCCGGCACAGAACGCCTTATCGCCCACGCCGGTGAGGACGAGCACCTTCGCCGCGTCGTCGTCATTGAAGCGGCGTACCGCGTCGAAAAGCCCCGTGCGCACAGCGTTGTTCAGCGCGTTGCGCGCCTCGGGCCGGTTGATCGTCAGCCAGGCCACGCTGTCGACGACCTCGTAGCGAATCGGTTGCTCGGCCACCGAGCCTCCGTCCCTCACCGTCGCCTCGCATGTGAGTGGCAGTTCACCCCGGCACCTCGACAAACGGGTCGGCCAGCTCAACGGTGGCTTCACTCGGCACGCACGGACCAGCTTCGCTCGAGACGAGCAACTCGAGGTCGACGAGGCGCCGTCCGCCATCGTCGCGTTTGGCCACGACCTTGCCGCTCAGGGTCGCGGTCTGGCCCGGGTAGATCGACCGGATCATTGAGATTCTGCGGCGCCGGATGAGTGCGTCGGGTCCGGCCCATTCGTTGAGGCCGCGGTCGATGAAGCCATGGAAGAAGAGGGTTGACAGGTAGATCGTGCGCTGGCCCTGGCTGCGCGCGTAGTCGGGGTCGTGGTGACCGGGGAACCAGTCCCATGTCGAAGCCGCGTTCATGCAGATGCGCTTGTAGCTGATGTCGATCGAGACGGGCGTCAGGGTGTCGCCGACGGCGATGTCCTCGAACCGCACGGGGACGCGGACCATGCTGTGCTCGGCGGAGTCGTTCATGATGCGCCGTCACTATCGGCAGTGTCGTATCGGAAGAGCACGTTGGTGTTGCGGCCGATGACCTCACCGTGCTGGTCGGAGAAGGTGCTCACCGTGGTGATGAACACGCCGGTGCCCACCCGCGTCGTCTTCGGCTCGGAGATCGAGGCGATCTCCTCCACGATCGACACGTGATCGCCTACCCGGGGCCGGCGTTCGAACTCCGTCGTCGTCGAGGCGTTGATGATGTGGTGGCCCGGCAACGGGACGCTGAGCGCGAACATCATGTCGGCACGCGCTAGGTACCCGGGCACCCACTGCGGCGCGAAGCCGAGGCTCATCAGCAGCCCGGGCGGGCAGTCCTCACCCTCCCAGTAACGGGGGTTCGCGTCCTCGACGAGCGAGCAGTAGTACAACACCATCGAGCGGTCGATCGGGAACCACGCATGCCGCGGTTCGGAGCGATGACCGACCCACGCCCGGCCTTCGTCGAAGGTCCCGAACGTCATCCCGAGGCCGGTGACGTCGCTCGTTGGCGCGCTCACCGGGCCACCTGCACGACGGCGCTCCCCTTTATCGCGGGTTCGCCGGTCTGGCGCGTGACCACGAGTTCGAGGTCTGCCACCTGGTGCCCTCCGGCCTCGCGCACGCCGGTGACCCTGCCGCCGAAGCTGAGCAGGTCACCGGGCCATACCTGACCAGTGAACCGGATGCGGAACGAGCGGATGTTGGCCAGCCCCACCCAGGCGGTCAGCCGCTGCGCGAGCACACCGCCGTGCAGCAGTCCCATACCGAACACACCGGGCATGCCGGCCGCGCGGGCGAACTCCTCGTCGTGGTGGATCGGGTTGAAGTCGCCGCCGGAGCCGGCGTAGCGGACGATGTGCGAGCGCGTCAGCGGGCCGAACTGTGAGCTCGGCATCTCGTCGCCGATGGCCAACGCCACCGGCGCGGGGGATGTCGTCATTGGGTGGAGCCTCCGGTTTCGATCAAGACGTCGGTCTGGCGCACGACGAGTTCGTCGCGCTGGTTGGTGAAGTCGGTCTCGATCGTCACGATTGTCATGGTGCCGCCGCGCTTGCCCTCGCGGCTGGTCACGTTCGACACCCGACGAGTCTCGGTGAGCTCGTCGCCGACGAACACCGGCGCGAAATACTCCCAGCCGCACTCACCGTGCAGTACGCGTCGCAGGTCGAGCCCGAGGGCGCCGAACATATCGTCGTCGGCGCGCCAGTGAGCCGAGGAGACTACGAAGGTCGGAGGAGCGGGGATCGCGCCGAAGCCGGCGGCGCGGGCGGCCGCGACGTCCTGGTAGACCGGGTCGCGGTCGCCGAGCGAAAGTGCGAACTCGCGCACTTTGGACCGGTCGACGGGAAACGTGGTCCTCCCGAGTTGCGTCCCGATGAGCGATGCGTCAGCCACTCTGGTCACCTTTCCCGCCGGCGAAGGCCGGCGCACAATCGCGAATGAGGCTGCCGAGGTTCTCGGCGATGCGCTCGGGCGCGAGGCCAATCGAGGGTGAGTAGAGAACGATGTGGTCCAGCACGCCCTCGTAGCGGCGCAGCCCTTCTCGGACCTCGGCGGCGGTGCCGGCCACCGCCATCGCGTCGATCATGTCGTCGGTGACCGCGGCGAACATGGCCGGCAGGTCACGCCGCGCGAACGCGTCGCGGATGGCCGCTCCCTGCCTGGCGAAACCGCTGACGTCGAGCACGTGCTCGTAGGTCTTCACCGAGGAGTAGAACGCGATCTGCTGCGCGGCCTCACGACGTGCGATCTGTGGGTCGTCGTGCACCGCGCAGATGACCATTGAGACGATCTCAATGTCGGCGGGATCGCGTCCGGCCCGCTCCGCACCGCGCACGACGGCTGGGCGGGCGACCTCCTCGACGTAGTTCGTGGTGAACAGCGGATGACCAGCCAACCCGTCGGCTACGCGCCCTGCCACCTCGCACATCCGCGGACGCACGCCCGCGGTGATGATCGGGATCGCTCGCTTCGGCGGCGCGACGTCGCCGGTTGGGACGAGATTCATCCGGTAGAAGCGCCCCTCATGGCGCACGGGGCCCTCGTGCAGGTTCCAGATCCGACGCACGAGCGGGACCAGCTCCTCCATGCGCAGAGCGGGAGCGGAGGTGTCCTCCACGCCGTGCCAGTCGCTCATCATGCGGCGTGTGCCGTTGCCGAGCCCGAGTACGACGCGCCCGCCTGAAAGCTCGTCGAGGTCACGCGCCTCGGTGGCGAGCACGAGCGGGCTGCGCCCGACGCCATACAGGATCGACGACCCGATGCGGCAGCGCTTTGTGCGCGCGGCCATCGCGGCCATCGAGATCGAGCCGGAGCGCGAGTAGAACTCCGAGGCCCAGGCGGCGTCGAAGCCGGCGAGGTCGGTAGCCTCGGCGGTCTCGACAAGGGTGGCCAAGTCCGCGCCGAGCACCGAGACCCCGTACGTGCTCACGACGCCGCCGGCCTGAATCGGACCAGCCCAAGGTCCTCGTTCACCCGCTCGAACACTGCGCGCACTCTTGCGCCGATCGCAACTTCATCGGGGGCCACGCCCTCGAGACTGGCCAACAACTGCGGCCCCTCGTCCAGACGAACGAGCACGACGACGTACGGCTCGCTGCGCGGGAACGAGTCCCACGGGGGGCGGTACACCGGCGCGAAACTGACGATCTCACCAGTACCCGCCGCGGTCTCCCAGGCCAACTCACCGTCATGGCAGACGGGACACACCAGCCGCGGGTAGAGGAACGGGTGGCCGTTCGCGCACCGCTGGAAGACGAGTACGCCGCGGGCCGCTGCTGCGAAGTAGGGACGGTTGACATCGGTCAGCGGCGGCAGCGCCTCAGGATCGTGCAAACCGTCGAGCGAACTCGAAGCTGCGGTCATGACGCTCCCTCCATCACCATGCTGACGTGACTGCACAGCATCGAGCCGTAGCTGTGCACGAACGCGGTGTCCGCCCCGAAGACCTGACGGCCCTCGGCGCGACCGGACAACTGCCAATAACCCTCGAGGATCTGCGAAATGCCAGAGGAGGTCCCGGTGTGCCCGAACCGGATCAGGCCGCCGTCAGTGTTCACCGGAAGGTCGCCGCCCGGATCGGCGCGGCCGTCACGGTAGAAATCGCCTGCCCCGCCGGGCTTCACGAAGCCCGCCTCCTCCAGGATCATCGCCGGGTTTGAGGCGAAGGCGTCGTAGAGCAAGGCGATGTCGATGTCGGCCGGCGCCCGTCCGGAGCGCTCGAAGGCCATCGGACCAGAACGGGCGGCCCCGGTACGACCGGGGCGGGCCAGCGAGGTCAGGAAGCCGTGGGTGTGACCCTCTCCAAACCCGAGCAGGTGTACCGGCCGGTGTTTGCCCTGGCGGGCCCGGCGGGCCGAGCCCAGCACGAGCGCGCCACCGCCCTCGCAGGGAATCGAGCAGTGGTAGAAGTGGAACGGCCCGGCGATCGGTCGGGACGCCAGCACGTCCTCCACGCTCAGGCGTTGCGAGCGGTGCGCGATCGCCGCGGGGTTCAGCGCCGCCCAGCGGTCCTGCGACGCGGTGACCTCGGCGATGTCCGCCTTGCCCTGTCCTGTCTCGTGCATCCATGCCTGCGCGATCAAGCCGTAGAGCGCCGGCACGGACGGTCCGTAGGGCATCTCGAACGCGTGGTCACACACCAGCGCCATCAGTTCGCGCCCGCCATCGCGTATCGGCGGAAACTTGCCCGCCGACACGACCAGCACCGTCTCGGCCTCGCCTCGGGCGATGACGTTACTCGCCATGCGCGTCATGGCCAGATGGGTCCCGCCGCCAAGCTGACAGGTCATCTGAAGTTTCAGGTTGTGCAGCCCGAGATAGTCCATGAGGTCCTCGGACAGGAAGACCGAGCCCTCGTTCGTCATCGGCCCAGCGCACACGAGACCGTCGACCTCGTCTGGGGCCACCCCTGCGTCGGCGAGAGCCGCGACCGCGGCGCGCACATGCAATTCAGTGGAGGTGTTCGGAACGTTTCTTCCTGGAGTGAGTTCGGCGGCACCAATGATGGCCGGCTGGTCGTGTGACATCCGGGCTCCTCTCGACCACGCGTTCAACGCCGACCCCGACGTGAACGACGGTTAGCATAGCGTGCCCGGCGGTCCGAGTCACCCCCGCCCCTAGCGCGGTATGAAAAATCTGGAAAATCGTTGCGGCTCTTCCCAAGACGGTGCCGGGATGACCAGAACCCGCGCCGCTCGTGTCGTTTCTCGACCCTGTCCACGTGACAGATGCGGCCGATCGTGGAGCCCGCCGGTTCCGATGGGCGCCCAGCACACGCCAGGACGGATCTATGCGCGCTCAGTCGCGCGTTCTTCTGAAGTGGCGCGGTGAACGACCGGTCCACCGTTTGAAGGCATGTGTGAAGTTCGTGAGGTCCGCGTACCCGAGTTCTGCCGCGATCTCGCTCACAGACACCGATCTGTCGAGAAGTCGCAGAATTGCTCGCTCCTGCAAGAACGACTGACGTAATTCGCGAAAGGTGGTCCCCTCTTCGCGCAGGCGCCGCTTCAGCGTGCTCGGGGATATCGAGAGCTCGCCCGCCGTCCGGCTGATGTTCGTTTGTCCGGGATCTTTCTCCAGCAGGTCTCTAACTTTTTCGGAGAACGATGCGTCACGTCGTTGATCGAGAGTTCGCTGCAAATCGGTGACGGCAATCCGATACGCCACAGGATCGGTGAATCGACAGACCTCTTCGAGTGTAGCCGCGGGAACGTGGATGAACGAGCTGGGGGCGTCGAAGAAGATCCGACCCGCCAACACTTCGTCATGAAGAACCCACGACTCCGGCGCTGAATGACTCAGATGCAGTTCAATATTCGGTACGGCACCCGCAAGCATGTCGAGCAGACGCAGCAGCGCCAGCCCACCGTAGGTGACGGCCAGGCAGTTCAGGGCCGCGTCACCGGTGCGACCGGTGAGCCCGATCGTCAGGCCGCGTTCCGTCGAATGGAACGACGGGCTGAGGGCTGTGGTGATCACCGGCAGATAAGCGAGCAACTCGACAACCTCGGCTACCGAGCCCGCACTGACCAAGGGAACACTGAGTGCCCCAAAGGACGTCAGTTTGGCGTGTTCAGCGAACGCGAAACCCAGACGGGTTCCCTGATCACAATCGAAATCGGAATATATCTCCCTGAACCACCGTAAGGGGACCTGTGCGTCGCGGCCCACCAACATCGACTCGGTGACGTGCTCGCGAACCATGATGCTGCGCAGCGCAATGCTGGCGTCATGCCCCAGCGCCTCACTGTCCAGCATCTGCAGGAAAGCCAGCGCTGGCATACCCGAGTCGTCGAGTTTCACGTGCCTCCCTGCGCGTGAGCTAAAAACACAACTCTTTGACTCTTGCGAGCCTAGCGACGCTGGTCACGCGCGACAAAACTCGTTAGGAGAAGTTCCAGATTGAGGAGAGTCAACCATGGCAGTCGTCACCTTCGTCTCTCATGACGGCGAGAAGTACGAAGCCCCCTTGACCGAAGGGCAGTCCTTGATGCAGATCGCGGTCAATAACGCGGTGCCCGGCATCGACGGCGATTGTGGAGGGGAAGCCGCATGCGGAACATGCCACGTGATCGTCGCTCCCGAGTGGTCGGACACGGTGGGACTCTGCGGCGCCAACGAAGAGGAGATGCTCGCGATGAACCCCGAGCGTCAGCCGACGTCGAGGCTGTCCTGCCAGATGGCCGCCTCCGAGGCATGGGATGGCATGACGGTCGAGCTACCTGAGTTCCAGCTCTGAAACAACGTCATGGATTTGGAGGAAACAATAATGAGTATTCCCGCGGCAGTGGCCGCCAAAGCCCAGTCTGCCGTGCCTCTGGAGCTGCAAATCCGCGGCGCACACCTCTACGACAAGACACGTCGGTGGGTAACCGGAACCAATGGTAAGAAGATCTTCACCGAGACGCCCATTCCTCCGGTCGAGGACGTCGATATCGCCGACATCGATCTCAGCAACCCGTTCCTCTACCGCCAAGGCCGCTGGAAGTCCTACTTCGAACGCGTGCGCAACGAGGCGCCGGTGCATTACCAGGCTCGCAGTCCGTTCGGCCCGTTCTGGTCGGTGACCCGCCACGCGGACATCATCGCCGTCGACAAGAACCACGAAGCTTTCTCCGCAGAGCCGTTCATCATCATCGGGAGACCGCCTCGTTTTATGGACATCGCCATGTTCATCGCGATGGATCCGCCACAACACGACTTGCAGCGCGCTTCCGTCCAAGGGGTTGTCGCGCCGAAGAACCTGCGCGAGATGGAGGGGCTGATCCGCTCGCGTGTCCAGGAAGTGCTGGACGATCTACCGGTGGATCAGCCGTTCAATTGGGTGCACCACGTCTCCATCGAACTGACAGCGCGCATGCTCGCGACCCTGCTGGACTACCCGTACGAGCAGCGGCACAAGCTCGTGGAATGGTCGGACCTCGCCACCTCCATGGAGCAAGCCAATGGTGGTCCTTCCGACAACGACAGAGTGTTTCGTGGCATGGTCGACATGGCGAAGGGGCTCAGCGCTCTCTGGCATGACAAGGCGGCCCGTACCGCCAACGGGGAGCGACCGGGCTTCGATCTGATCACGATGCTGCAGGCCAACGAGGACACCAAGGATCTCATCGACCGCCCGATGGAATTCCTCGGCAATTTGGTATTGCTGATCGTCGGGGGAAACGACACGACTCGCAACTCGATGAGCGGAGGGGTACTCGCCTTGAACCAGTTCCCCGATCAGTTCGAGAAGTTGAAGGCGAACCCTGACCTGATTCCCAACATGGTGTCCGAGATCATTCGCTGGCAGACCCCGTTGGCGTACATGCGCCGAGTCGCGAAAAAAGACATCATGTTGAACGGGCAATTCATCCGCAAGGGCGACAAGGTCGTGATGTGGTACGCCTCTGGTAACCGCGATGAGCGTGTCTTCGAGCGGGCCGATGAGTTGATCATCGATAGGAGCAACGCCCGCAATCACATCTCGTTCGGGTTCGGCGTGCACAGGTGCATGGGAAACCGACTTGCTGAGTTGCAGCTTCGAATCCTGTGGGAGGAATTGCTCCCTCGCTTTGAGAACATCGAGGTTGTCGGCGAACCCGAGTATGTGCAATCGAATTTCGTCAGGGGTATCAGCAAGCTGATGGTTCGCCTCACTCCCAGGCCGAGTGCATGACTCCCGAACGAGCAGTGATCGTCGGCGCGAGCCACGCCGGCGCGCAGTTGGCAGCTAATCTTCGAAGGGAGGGGTGGTCTGGGGAGGTCGTGCTCATCGGCGACGAGAGGGGACTACCCTACCACCGGCCTCCGTTGTCGAAGGGATACCTGGCCGGCAAGAACGGCCTCGACGACCTCCTGATTCGCGGCGCTGATTTCTACGAAAAGCAGCACATTCGACTCTTGAATGCGACCGTGGAGGCGATCCACCGGAGTGCCAAGCGTGTGTCTCTGAGCACCGGCGACACGCTGACGTACACCAAGCTCGCGTTGTGCACCGGCGCAAGGGCCAGACGACTCCCCACACCAGGGGTGGATCTTCGCGGAATTCACTACCTGCGTACCGCTGCAGACGTCGAGTTGATCCGTGCCGCCGCCACACCGGGTCGGAGGGTTGTGATCGTGGGCGGCGGTTACATCGGGTTGGAAACGGCGGCCTCGCTGTGTTCGCTCGGCATGAACGTCACCGTCCTCGAGGCAACCGAGCGTGTACTCGAACGGGTCACCGCGCCGGAGGTTTCCGCGTTTTACACCCGAATCCACCGCGGCGAGGGAGTGGAGATCCGAACACACGCCCTCGTCGAAGCCTTCTCCGGTAACGGTGGGGTGCAGGAGGTCGTGCTGGCTGACGGCGAATCGATCCCCGCCGACTTGGTCATTGTCGGCGTCGGCGTGGTGCCGAATACCGAGCTCGCCTCGGCCGCAGGATTATCCGTCGACAACGGCATCGTGATCGACGACCAGGCCCGCACCAGCGACCCCGACATCGTGGCCGCCGGCGACTGCACCAGCCACACCATGGCTCGATACGGCTGGCGTATTCGTTTGGAATCCGTATCGAGCGCCGGCGAGCAGGCCAAGATCGCTGCGGCGACGATCTGCGGAAAACACAGCGCAATCGCTGCGCTTCCGTGGTTCTGGTCCGACCAGTACGATCTCAAACTCCAGATTGCCGGTCTCAACGCCGGATACGACGAAGTGTTGCTCAGTGGTGACCCGTCGCGTGAGCGTGACTTCAGCTGCTTCTACTTCCGCGAGGGCGAACTCATCGCCGCCGACTGCGTCAATCGTCCGCGCGATTTCATGTCCAGTAAGCGGGCCATCAGCCAGCAACTTCGGGTCGACCGCTCAGACCTCCTCGCCGGCTCGATCTGACATGTTGCGACAGCGGCAAACCATGCGCTCGGAACTCAGAGACTATGCCGTCGGCTCGATGCATAGTCGCGAAAGCTTGCTGATCACAAACTGTGGACAACCCCCAGGTACCTAAGTGCTACGCGGGAGATCCGCTCACCAGTGGTGGCAATGTCCGCAGCTGGGAGTACAACATGGCTCACTGTCAGTCGCACCAGAACATCTGCGACGTCCTCGACGTCTTCGGGGTCGAGATCGGCGAAGTGGTCGTTAAACCACGTGGTCAGAGCCCCGGAGCAGAGCTGAAGCAGGGAAGCCGAGGTCGGCAGAAGAGGAAGGACCCCCGTAGACGACGAGCCACCGCCATCATTCCCCGAGGGGTTGGATGTCAGAACTGCCTTGAGGAGCGGGCTGTCTTCTGCTTCAGAGAGGGTGAACTGCACCGCTGCGGTGATGCCGCCCTGCACATCGCCCACATGTTCGGCAAGGACGGCACGAATGCCTTCCAGGAAGCGCTGGCCCTCTGACACCACAAGCGCGTCACCGAGCCCCTGTTTGTCGCCGAACTCTTTGTACAACGTCGGGCGGGAGACGCCGACCGATTCGGCAACCTCGCTCATCCGGACCTGATCCCAGCCCTTCTCGATGGTGAGTTCTCGTGTCGCCCTGAGAACCTGGTCACGCACATGTCGGCGGAACGACATCCGCACGGGTTCAGCTGGCATAGGAGCAGGATAGGCGCCATCCCTACACGGACAGTCAACCGACACCAGGGTTCATATCGTCCCGTCGAGAAAGTCGACAACCGCCGTCGAGAACACGTCGTTGTTGTCGCCGGCGACCATGTGGCCCGCGCCCGACACGTCGACGGTTTGCGCGTGCGGAACCAAGGTGAGGAAATCCTTCACTGTCTCTTCGGAGACGATGTCAGATAGCAGGCCTCGGACCAGCAGCGTCGGCGCGGATACCCGGCGGGCGCCATCGACGAGGATTGCGCTCATCATCTCGAAGTCCTCTGCGCCTTCGTCTGGATCGCCCTGCAGAAACTGGAAATTCGACGTCACGAAGGCTGGATCCCATCGCCAAACCCAGCGACCGTCTTCGCGACGTTGGAGGACTTTTCGGAGGCCGTTGAGGTTGTCGGGGCGGGGGCGGTGCGGGTTGTGGGCGGCGATCACGTCAGCGGCCGATTCTAGGCTGTCGAAACCTTCGGGGTGTGCCGACATGAACGCTACGACTCGTCGGGCGCCGTCCATCTCCATTCGCGGAGTGACGTCAACCAGCACAACGGCCTGCCATAGGTCCGGCGGGGCGAGCAAGTGTGTTCCGAGAATGGTCAAGCCGCCCAGAGATGCGCCGATCGCGGCGACGGGGCGGCCGGAACCGGCGTATGAGCGCACGGCCAACAGGTCGGATCCAAGCCGGTCCATGTCATAGCGTCCGTCAGGGGCCCAGTCGCTGTCCCCGTGTCCCCTGGTGTCGTACGCGGCAACCGTGTAGCCCCGCTGGTGCAGGCGTTGGGCGGTGACATCCCAGGCGTGCCGGCTTTGACCTCCGCCGTGAAGGAGCAACACGACCGCCCGCGGCGCGTCACAGCGGTAGAGGTCGACGGCCAGCGACAGCCCGTCGGCCGTGGGCACCCGCTCGACGACAGGGGCCGACGAATCACTTGCTCTGTGTGCAGGCATCAGGAGTTCGTCTTCGGTGCGACGACGGTGACAGTGCCCTGGGCCGCACACACCGCTCTGCCGTCGTTACAGATGTCGATCCGCGCCACACCGCTGGTTCTGCCCAGCGCGATGATCTCAGCTGTGGCTACACAGGTGCCGCTGGAGACCGGACGAAGCAGATTCAGTTTGAACTCCGTTGTCGCGACCCAGGATCCCATTGGAATCACGGGATAAAACACCACTCCGAGGCAGTGGTCGACCATGGCCGATAAGCAGCCCCCATGCAGGTTGCCGAAAGGCGTCTTCAGGTCGTCGCGTGCGTCCATCTCCGCGACGAGACGTCCCGCAGTGAATTCCGTGTGGCGGAAGCCGAGGTAACCGGCCAACCCGCCCGTGGCTTCTGCTGCGCTCTTTAGTTGCTCGGCGACCTCTTCGTTGAACGCGGTGAATTGCACAGGCCCTCCTAACTCATCTGCTGTCGAGACATTACGCCATAGTTGTCACACCGGTCGACGGTGGTCACTTGCCAGGATCGCCGGAAGGAGAAACCTCGACAGAAACGCCCGGAGTCCGTCACGACTGCGCTCCCGCGGCCCCCGAACAGTCAGCAGGCTCAGTATCGTGCGGACAACCCACTCGGCGGCGTCGTCGACGGAGACGCCCGGTTCCACGCAACTCCAGTGTCTGGTGAAGATGGGACGCAGAAATTCGGTGACGATTTCGAAGAGGGACGTCGAGGTCCCCGCCGCGAGACCCACGCCGGCGAGTTCCTCGTCGCTGCCGAACAACAATCCGATGATCTCTTCGCGGCGCGCGGCCTCAATCGTGTATTCCACGAAATCGACGAGCGCGGAGCCCAGGTCGGCGTGCGCCGCGATCCGCGGGCTGATGCGGTCGAGATAGCGCCCGGCGGCGCGAAGGATGACGCCCGACATCACCGCCTCCCGACTGGGGAAGTAGCGATACACCGTTGCCCTGGACACACCCGCTGTTCTGCCGATGTCCTCCATGGTCGTGCCCACCACACCGCAACTCTCGAGGCACCGCTCGGCAGCATCGAGCAACCTGTCGCGAGCGGACCCACGATCTGTCGGCGCGGCGGCGCCCCATCTCAACAACTTCGTCGCCACACAGCCAGTATGCCGCGAGCGCGCACCATTGTGACTTGCTCACGCACATGACACCATCGCAGTTATGTCTCAAGTCAGCCCCGTGGCCCTGAGCGGGCGCCGGTGTCGGTAGAAGCGCGTACCCCGGTGGTCGTCGGCGTGGGCGACGTCACCCATCGCGGGGACGACTTCGTGGACCCGATCGACTTGGCGGTGGAGGCCGCACGCCGCGCGGTCAGAGACGCAGGTCGCGCGGTCGAGCGGCGCATCGACACCGTCGCGACTCCCGGCATCCTGGTCATCCCGCGCGACAATCCCGCCAGCAGGATCGCCGAAGCGATGCGCATCGGTCCCGCCCGCCGCATCAGCTGTCCGGTCGGCGGAAACACCCCGCAGTATCTCGTCGAGGTGTTGGGTGGCGAAATAGCCAAGGGTCGCGCAGATGTCGTCCTGGTCGTCGGGGCGGAGAGCGGGCATTCCGCGCGCAAGCTCCAGGGCGGGGGACTTCTCAACTCGCCGCCCCCGCCCCGCTCCGGCGACGAATCCCTGGGCGACGCCCGCCCCGGGCTGAGTCAAGCCGAACTATCGGTGGGTCTGAGTTGGCCGCACGAGGTGTATCCCATCTTCGAGTCCGCGATCGCCGCGCGCCACGGCCGCGACTTCGATGCTCAACGGGAGTGGCTGGGCACGCTGATGGCACCGTTCACAGCCGAGGCGGCACGCCATCCCCAGCAGGCTTGGTTCCCACGCACACGAAGTGCCACCGAACTCAGCGAAGTCACCGCGGAAAACCGCATGGTCTGCTTGCCCTACCCCAAGCTGCTCAACAGCATCATGTCCGTCGACATGGCTGCAGCCTTCATCCTCATGGCGGCCGAGGTAGCGGACGAATTGGGCGTCGGGCGCGATCGTTGGGTCTTTCCCTGGTCAGCAGCGACTTGCAACGACGTGTACTTCCCCGTGGAACGGCCGGACCTCAGTCGCTCATCGGGTATCGAGGTAGCGGCACGCAAGGCTCTCAATGCGGGCGGGTTGACCACCGACGACATTCGGTGGTTCGACCTCTACTCCTGCTTCCCGTCGGCAATTCAGATGGCTGCCGAGGCTCTCGACGTGGACCCCCTCGACGAGAGAGGCCTCACAGTAACCGGAGGGCTGCCTTATCACGGCGGCCCTGGTAACAATTACGTCAGCCACTCGATCGTTGAGATGGTCCGACGGTGCAGACGCGACCCCACCGATGCCGGACTCGTCACCGGCCTCGGGTGGTATTCGACGAAGCATTCGGTCGGTGTGTGGTCGGCCTCCCCGCCGCCAGCCGGATGGCGGCTGATCGACACGGCAGTCGAACAGGCTCACATCGATTCGTCGCGGCTGGCCGTCGCGGGCGTCGGCGAGGCGACCGGTCGCGCGACAGTGGACGGATACACGGTTGTCTACGACCGAGACGGGCGACCTCGATGGACTCCGATCATCGCGCACCTGTCCGACGGGCGAAGAGTTGTCGCACGCAGTGACGATCCGCAGATTGCCGAGGCGATGGGCGGGGAAATGTACGTCGGTAAAACGGTGTGCCTCCGAAACACAGGGTCGTTCACCGGATTCGAGCTTTCATGATCGCCGAGGCGATGGTGCTGACCGGACCGCAGAATCTGGAGCGACGCCGGATCACCATTCCCGACGTCGGCGACCGGGGTGCGATACTGCGAGTTGAAGCATGTGGTCTGTGCGGGACGGATCACGAACAATTCACCGGACACCTGCCTGCCAGCTTCTCATTCGTTCCAGGTCACGAAATCGTCGGCATCGTCGAACACGTCGGCACTGCGGCCAGCCAACGCTGGGGTGTACAAGCCGGCCAGCGCGTGGCCGTCGAGGTGTTCCGGTCCTGCCGAGACTGCCCCGAGTGCCGCCGCGGCGAATACCGGCGGTGTGCGGCGAACGGCATCGCCACCATGTTCGGGTTCGTCGACGTGCAGATCGGCGCGGGCTTATGGGGCGGATACGCCACCCATGTGGAGCTTCCGTGGGACGCGATGCTGCTCCCGATTGCCGAGGACATGGATCCCGTTCTCGCCACGTTGTTCAACCCTCTCGGGGCCGGTATCCAATGGGGGGCCACTCTTCCCGACACCAAGGCCGGGGACGTCGTAGCGATCCTGGGGCCCGGCATCCGCGGAGTCTGCGCGGCCGTGGCGGCCAAAGAGGCGGGAGCCGCTTTCGTCGCGATGACCGGCGTCGGCCCACGCGACGAACAACGACTGGCCATAGCCAGATCATTCGGTGTCGACCTGCCCATCGATGTATCGCAGCACAACACAGTGACAGCGCTCCAGCGTGAAACAGGCGGACGGCTTGCCGACGTGGTCGTCGACGTCACCGCCAAAGCACCCTCCGCATTCGCCGATGCCGTCGACCTTGCCAGACCCGGCGGCACAGTCGTGGTGGCCGGCACCCGCGGGCGAGGCGGCGCGCCCCGGTTTGAACCAGACTTGTTGGTATATAAAGAATTACACGTCGTAGGCGCACTCGGCGTGGAGTATCCCGCCTACCGGGCAGCCCTCGAGATCCTCGCTGAAGGCCGCTGGCCGTTCGACCGCATCACCAGAGAATCAACCGGATTCGCTGGGCTCGCGCCGCTGCTCACTTCGCTTGCAGACGAAAATGCCCGAACGAGCGCGGCGCTGCACAACGTCTTCTTGCCCACGCCCTGACGGCATGCAGAGGTTCAACAGAGAGGGCCACCCGTGACCATGGCGGAACGCGTACCGATGCTCGACCGCGAGCAGGCCCAGCTGCGGGCTGCCGAATGTGGGTTGCCCGAAGAGTTGGCAGACCTGTCGGTATTCCGCGTGGCACTTCATCAGCCGCGTGTGGCAGTTGCGCTGCACGGGCTGCTCGACGCGTTACTCTTCCGCGGTTCCCTTGACGCGCGGCTACGCGAGCTGGTCATCATGCGCATCGGCTGGATCACCGGCTCCGAATACGAATGGACCCAACATTGGCGAATCGCCACACTGCTCGGCGTGCCTGAGCATGATCTCCTCGCGGTGCGCGACTGGCAGAATTCCGAAAGCCTCGGGCCAGTCGAACGTGCGGTCCTCGCAGCGACCGATGATGTGGTACGCGACGGGGTCATCTCCGAGGAAAACTGGGCTGCGTGCCAGAAGGCATTCAATAGCGATCACGCGGTTTTAGTCGAACTTGTCGGAGCAATCGCCAATTGGCGGCTCTTTTCAATCCTGCTTCGATCCCTGAATATTCCACTTGAGTCCGGTACCGACGGCTGGCCGCCCGATGGGCGAGCTCCTCGGCGTGGCGATTGAGCGAAAAACGTGGGCCGATGCTTGACCGAAGCGGTCAGCGCCCCAATCGCCAGACTACGACCCGTGTCGTAGACGGACAAGTCCCCCCTCGGACACAAAAGTTAGCTGTATACCTCCAAAAATCCGCTCCTACCTTGTGGGAGTGGATTTTTTATGTTTGCCGATGCGCGCTCACTTCCGGTCCGCTCCGATATGAACCCCACAAGCAACACACCTGCTGCGAAGTACCAGCGCAAAGAACAGCTAGGCCGCAGGCGATGAAACCTTCCGATTTGGAATGGGAGCTATCAGGCTCGATGTAGAACTCCTGCGTCCCGCTGGTGTGTAAACATCCGCCCGCCGCTCATGGAAGAGCTTCTCGCAGTGTCGCATTCGGGTGTTCAGGCACTCCCCGTTGTCCCTTTGTCTCCGGGCGTGTCAACCGCCGACAGCGCGTTTGATGATCGCGTCGAAGGCCCGGTCGGGCAGCACCTTGCGCGCGTAGATCAACGGCCGCGCACCGAACCCGACGGCGTAGCGGGTACGGGGCCGACGCGCGGTGACCGCCTTGCCGATCGCGTCGGCGATCACCGTCGGCGGCGAGTTACGCCCGGCATTGGCCTCCGATCGCAGCGACGCCGCCACCGCACGCGCCTGGCTGGCATAAGGGCCCGATCCCGATGTCTGCTCGACATGATCGGCGGCGATACCGCCCCACTCGGTGGCGATGCCGCCGGGCTCGATCACGACAACGTTGATCCCGAACGGCTTCACCTCGAGCCGGAGGCAATCGCTGAGTGCCTCCAACGCGAACTTCGTCCCGTGGTACCAACCACCAAGGGGCGTATAGATCTTGCCGCCCATCGAGGTGATGTTGACGACGGTGCCGGCGCACTGGGCACGCATGTGCGGCACAACCAGCTGGGTCAACCGCATCGCACCGAAGACATTCACATCGAACTGGCGCCGCGCCTCCGCCTCCGGTACGTCCTCGAGCGCGCCGTAGGACCCGTAGCCTGCGTTGTTGACCAGCACATCGATACGGCCGGTCTCGGCGATGATGGCGGCGACCCCCGACTTCATCGAACCGTCGTCGGTCACATCCAGGCCCAGCGGCCGGATCCCCACGTCGCGCAGCTGCTCAAGCCGATCGACCCGCCGAGCCGCCCCGTAGACGGTGTATCCCAGTGCCGCCAGGCGGCGGACGGTCGCCTCCCCGATCCCCGACGACGCCCCGGTGACGAGTGCGGTCTTGACGGCCACGGTGACTCCTCCAAATAACATGAGCAATGATTCACCTTCTATCATGAGTCATTATTCATGTTGAGGCAAGTAACGAGCCGGGCAAATCAGGTCGGAGGTGGACAGCCGTGGCGCAAATCCCCGTACAACGGGCCGATGCCGTGCGCAACAGGAGCAATATCCTTGCCGCCGGGCGTTCCCAGATCGCCGAGCATGGTCCCACAGTGTCAATGGAGCAGATCGCAACCGAGGCCGGCGTCGCTGTCGGCACGCTGTACCGGCACTTTCCGACAAAGGCCGACCTCGTCAGCGCCGTCGTCGACGAGTTCGTCGACGCGGTCGCCGACGACGCCGAGGCCTGTGCGGCCAAGGTAGCGGCAGGAGCGAGCGCGGCCGCGGAACTCGGACACTTCCTTCGGCGAGTCGTCGACACCGCCGCCGCCAACAATGCCGCAAAGGCCGCAGTGCAGACGGTCGGCGAGAGCGCGTCCTCCACCCGCCAGGACTCCGAGCAGCGCGCCGTCGACGCGATCGCCGCACTCCTCCAACACGGCCAATCAGGCGGCGACCTCCACCCCGACATCACCGTCGCCGACATCTACCTACTGTTCGCCAGCGCCCCCACCGACCGTCCCCGCACGGACCGCCACCGCTGGGTGAGCCTTGTCCTCCAAGGACTGTCTCCGCCACAACCACCCGGCGCCCCTGCCCAGCGCTGAGCAACACCGACTCAGCGACGCCCGGATCGATCGCGGACAGCGGACCGCTGCTCCTCGCAACGCGCGGAACCCGAAGAGTCGCACCTGCGTTCTTATCGCGTACTGAATGCCCTCGAGGACCGTAGAACTGACTGGTCAACAACTCAGTTGGAAGTCTCAACTCGTGTCGCAGCTGGACAAATCCCTGACCCACGTTTCAAAGCGACGCGGGCTCATCCCGATAGCTTTCCGGGAACGCTGTACCAATGGGTGATGTCCTGGCCCCGCGCTTCGGCTTCGTACCACTGGGCGCTGAATGCCGGAAGGTGCTGGCGCTCCGGGCGGTGAAATGGGGCCTGGGACAACGCCAGTCGCCACACCATGGTGGCGATCTCTGACCGGGGAATATCACGCAGGGTAGCCCAGCGCAGGGCCATCCTTGCCTGGTTCACCGAATCGGATTACGCCCGAGCGGACACGTCATCGTCGCCTGACTCTGTCGTCACTGGTAGTCCATAGACTCAGCGGCATCACCAACTACATCTACGTCGACGAGAGCAAGCAACGCGACTATCTGCTCGTCGCCAGCGTCCACGTCGACTCCGACCTCGCCGAACATCGCGCCGTTGTCCGCGACCTGTTGCTGCCCGGCCAACGCTACCTGCACATGAAAAACGAGAAGGCCGGCCGCAAACGCACCATCGCGCAGGCCCTCGTCACCGCTGGAGTCACGGCAACGGTCTACCGAGCTGGGCCTCCCCTACTACGGACAGAAAAGGACCGCCGCGCAGCATGCCTGCGTGCCCTGGTCGCCGACCACGCCGCCGCACCCGCAACGCACATCGTGTTCGACCAGGACGACACCCTGCTCAGCTTCGACAACCAACGACTCATCGAATACACCCGTGCAACCGGCTGCCGCGATCGACTGCGCTACGAACACAAGCGCCCAAACGCCGATACCCTGCTGGGGATCCCCGACGCCATCGCCTGGTGCTGGGCCAAAGGCGGGCCCTGGCGCCAACTCATTGCGCCAGCGATCATCAGCGTCCGCGATGTCTGAGATGCTGAAGAAACCGTGAAGCCCGAGCGCCACGGTCGTCCGGCCGGGTCTCGGGCTCACTTCCTGAAGCTCAACGCTCCAAGCAACCCAAGTCTACAGCCTGGTCCCGCCGGACAGGAAGCAGCGACAGCTAGGCCGGTCGCTACCCGGATACACGCGTGCTGCACCAAAGCAATGAACGAAACCGGGAAACACCGCGCCGGCGCCTGGTCGAACCCGTCAAGGTCGCCTCCAGGTCCTCGGACCCCTCTTCACCAGCGGTCAGGGCGCTGATCAACGACTGAGTTGAAAGGTCCCGACTCGTGTGTCGCATGTGGCAAAGTCCCCCTTCGGACACAAGTTTCAACCCTTCTCCTGCGCCAGGATCGCGCTACCCAGCCACCGTCGGATGAACCGGCGCAGTTCGGCCGGGCTGCGCGCGGGGTCGTTGGGCGCCACGAAGAACGACAGCATGGTGCGCAGGGTAAACTCGACCAGATCGCGCAGCGCGTCGTCGTCGTAACCAAACCGGGCCCAGTCGACGTCGAACCGGGTGATCATCCGCATCCCGACGTCCTGCGCCAGTCCCGAGGTGACCTCGCCGGAGTGCGCCGCGGCATTGGGCGCGGCGAGCAGCACGGCCAGATGCGGGATCCGGGTGACGGCGTCGAGGGTGAACAGCACGCCCTCGGTCATGGCGTCGGCCGGGTCGTGGATGCCGCGGACGGCCTCTGTGAGTTGGTCGAGAAACCCGTCCACCGAAGCGATTCCGGCCGCGCGCATCAGGTCGTCCGCGGTCGGAAAGTAGCGGTACACCGTCTGGCGGATCACCCCGAGGGATTCGGCGACGTCGGCAATGCTTATCGCAGAACCGGTTTCAGCGATCAGCTCGACGGCCGCCGCGACGATGCGCTGGGCGGCTTCCTCGTCACTGGCCGGCGGGTCGCCACCCCATCCGCGCCGTCTGCGTGCCATCGGGCCGACGGTAACACGGCGTTGACGGGCCGACGGCGATCCTGTAATCATACATACACATAGTTATTTGTATGATGATGCAGAGGTAGTCCACGGTGACCGATCTCCAGATCCGCAAGATGCGCTTCGCCTTCGCCGACCATCCCGTCCCGTTCCTGTGGAACGAGGCCAACCCGGCGTTCTCGTCCATGGCAAATGCGGTGTCCTTCTTGGCAATTGCCTTCGAGAAGATGATCGGCGCCATGATCACCGAGGCCATGCCGTTGATCCCCGACCCCGATGTGCGCGACGAAGCGCGCGCCTTCGTGCGGCAGGAGGGTCAGCACTCGATGGCGCATCGCCAGCACGCCAAGGGGCTGATCAAGAGCTATCCCGGACTGCAGGAGACGCTCGACGAGGTCATCGGATCGTTCGACCACATGACGGCCACCACGCCGCTGAAGTACCGGCTCGCCTATACCGCCGACCTGGAAGCCACCTTCACGCCGGTGTTCAAGCTGATGCTCGACCACGACGACACCCTGTTCGCCCCCGGTGACGACCGGGTGGCCTCGCTGTTCCTCTGGCATTTCGTCGAGGAGGTCGAGCACCGCAGTTCGGCGCTGATCATCTACGACGCCATCGTCGACGACCCGTGGTACCGGATGCGAATGGTTCCGTCGATCTTCAAGCACGTGTGGGCGGTGCTGCAGACGGCGTGCGACGGCTTCAACACCCACGTCCCGCTGCCCGAGCGCAAGGTCGATGCCCTGTCGATGTTCGGCATGCAGGCCCGCAAAAAGGCACTGCTGCAACGGCTTCCGTTCACCCACGTACCCAACGACGGGCCGTTCGGCAACGCGTTCCGCCATCTGCCGAAACGGGAGATGCTCACCGCGCTGGCCGGTGTGGTGCGCAGCCAGATCCCCGGGCACGATCCGGCACACGAGAAGCTGCCGCAACTGGCCGGCGAATGGTTCGATCGCTACGACGACGGTGCGGACTGCACCCTCTGGTATACGAAAGCGGCTGCCCATGTCTGATCTGTGCTCCCCCACCTTCGCCGGCCTGGCGCAACGACTCGGCTTCTCCTGTGACACCGCGGGCGGACCGCTGGAGTTCCGCAACCCGTTCGGACTGGAGAACTGGACGCTGCCGGTACTCGAGATCACCGTCATCGCCGGGGCGGTACTGGCCCTGCTGTACGCGATCCGGCGCTGGCGCCGGCACGACGACCCGACCAACCTGGTGCTGTGGTTCGGCGCGATCGCCTACCTGCTCATCATCGAACCGCCGCTGTACTTCCCCGACGCGTTCGGCATCGGCGCACACGTCGACACCATGTTCGCCCACAACGTGTTCAGCGTGCAGTTCCTGTGGGGGCGGCTACCGCTCTACATCGTCGCGATCTACCCGATGATGGCCACCATCGCGTTCGAGATCGTCCGCAACCTCGGGGTGTTCCGCCGCTACGGGACGGTGGTCGGCGCAGTGTGCGTCGGGTTCGTCCATCACGTGTTCTACGAGATCTTCGACCACCTCGGACCGCAATTGCGTTGGTGGGAATGGACTTTAGGCAACCGGATGAACCTGCCGTTCTTCGCCTCGGTGCCGGTGCCCAGCGTCGTGGTGTTCGCCGCGCTGTGGCCCACGTCGCTGGCGTTCTTCGTGCAGTTGCTGGTGGGCCGGCATGTCGACGATGGCCGGAGCTTCTCCGGCGGCCAGGTGCTGTGGCGGACGGTCGCGGCCGGTGTGCTGGCCTCAGTCGGCACCTTCGTGCTGCCGTTGCCGGCGACGGTGGCGACCGCGGTCTCCGGCAGCACCGGCGTCGGGGGCGTCGTCTACATCATCATCCTGGCGATCCTCACCGTGGTCGCGGTGGCCGCGCTGGTCGCCCAGTGGCGCCGGTTGCGGGGCGGGGCGTCCGCCGGGTATCACAGCCGGCTGATGCCCGGATACGGCGCGGTGTACCTGGCGGTGATGGCCCTGCTGTGGATCACCGCGCTGCCGGCCTACTTCGGCTCCGTCGACGGCGTCACCGCGGCGGGCGATCCGGTCGGCAGTCTCTGGTACGCACTGGCGTGCTTCGTGGTCGCGGCGCTGTGCGTGGCGGCAGTGTTCACGGTGCGGAGCACCGCACCCGCGCCGGACCTGGTCGGGCAGCCCGCCGCCACCGGTTAGAGGCCCGCGGCCCACTCGGTCAGGATCCCGGCGAACAGTTCCGGGTCCTGTCCGTGCATGGAGTGACCCATCGTCGGATGGGTCTGGTAGGTGATCGGCTGACCGGTTCCCTCGACGAGCTTGACGACATGTGCGGCCTGCAGGTCCGACGACGCCCCCATCAGGGCGCCGGTCTCCTCGTCGACCGACCGGAAGTGATGGGTGAACAGCACCGGCACCTTGACGGCCGCCAGCATCCGCTGGTGCGGGCAACTCTCGCCCACCGTTCCGGTCCAGAACGCCCGGCCCCACTCCGGGTCGTACTCGCGCAAATTCGGCGGCGGCTCGCCGCCACCGGCCGCGGCCATCATCCCGGCGATCCACGGCGGCAGTTCGTCCGGCGCGGCGGCCAGCATGCCGGCCCAGTCGCCGATGCACCACTGGTCGCCGAGGTACTTCGAGAACAACCCGAACAGCGGGCCGAGGCCCTGCCGGATCGACTGTCCGACAATGGGATTCAGCTCCGAGGAGAACAACGGCGGATCCTCGTAGTGGGCGCCGATCAGCTGACCGGGTTTCGCGTAGGCCGACAGCCAGGCCGCCAGCACTCCCCCGGACGACAGCCCGCTGACGAGCGCGGGGCGTCCGACTACTCCGTCGAGGAAACGCACTAGGTCGTTGCCCATGTTGTCCAGCGTGTAGCGGCCCGGGGTGCGGGTCGATCGGCCCTGACCGCGTAGGTCCACGGCGTACACCTGAAACTGCTTGCCCAACAACGGCATCGCCGCCTCGTACCCCCACCACGACTCCGTCTGCCCGGGGATCAGCAGCAGCGGCGTGGCCGCCGGGTCTCCGGTGGTGGCGTAGTTCAGCATGACTTCGCCGGTGTCGAACAGCTGCTCGTCGAACCCGTGCGCGGTGTAGGTGGCCTCCGGTGCGTGCGGGCCGAAGGCCCCGGCGTAACTGCCCATGGCTGGATTCCTTCCGGTGCGCTGCGTCCACGCAGAATACGATCCCTCCCCATTGCTCACGCGGTAGCGTCATTTCATGAAACTCTCCGTCGGTGCACTGGCCGTGACGCTGATGGCCGGCGGCCTGATCACCTGGGCGCCGCCCGCCAGTGCCGGGTGTCTGTACGGCGGGCCGGTCATCAGCAAGTGCGACGGCCCCTTTCAGCCCGACGGCACCTGGGAACGGTGCGTGGCGGTTTTCAACTACGTGCCCAGCGGGTTCAGTTCGCATCTGGTGCCCGTCAAGCGTTGCGATGTGATGGGTCCCGGCCGGCAATTCGCTCCGTGGGACTCCGGCTTCGCCGACCCACCGACGCACATCGACGACTGACCGGGTTCGCGTAGCCGACTACTCGTGACCCCGGCGCGGGGTCCGCCCAAGATCGACGGCATGACCGCACTGACCGTTCTGCCCGAACTCGACTACGAGAACCTCGACGACGCCGGCGAAGCGCACCGGCGCATCGCCCAGGCCCGGGCCGCCTCACCCGTCGCCATGGGCGCACACGGGCCGGAGGTGCTGACGTACGACCTGTGCCGCGCCATCCTGCGCGACGACCGGTTCGTCGTCCCGCAGGGTTTCGCGCTGCCCTCGCAGGGCATCACCTCCGGGCCGCTGTGGGACCGGGCCGCCAGCAGCCTGCTGTGCCTCGAGGGCGACGAGCATCACCGGCTGCGCCGGCTGATCGCCAAGGCGTTCACCCCGAAGTCGGCCGCCCGGATGCGCGCCGCCTGCGTCGAGGTCATCAGCACGCTGCTGGACGCGTGCGTCGACACCGGCGGCTGCGATGTGGTCGAGGACATCTCCCGGCCGTATCCGGTGCCCATCATCTGCGCGCTGCTGGGCGCACCGAAGCAGGACTGGCAGCGGTTCTCGGTCTGGGCCGACAACGTGCTGCGGCTGTTCAGCTGGAACATCGCCGGCAGTGAGGACGACATCCTGCGGTCGTGGGCCGAACTCGACGACTACGTCGACGGAATGGTCGCGCAGCGGCGCGACACCCTGACCGACGATCTGCTCTCGGACCTGATCCGGGCCGAGGACGACGGCGACCGGCTGAGCCACGACGAGTTGCTGATGCTGGCCGGCGGTCTGCTGATGGCCGGCACCGACACCACCCGCAACCAGCTGGCCGCAGCCATCGAGGACCTCATCGCAAACCCGGACCAGTGGGAGCTGTTGGCCGCCCATCCAGAACTGGCTCCGCGGGCGGTGGAGGAGCTGATGCGGCACAACCCGATCGTGTTCGGCGCGGTGCGGGTGGCCGCCGAGGACGTCGAGTTGGCCGGCGTGCCGATCGCGGCCGGCACCCTGGTGATCGCCAACACCGCCGCCGCCAACCGGGATCCGGCCGTGCACGACGATCCCGAGCGACTCGACATCACCCGCGACGGTGCGCCGTCGATGCTCACCTTCGGCGGCGGAATCCACTACTGCCTGGGCTCACACCTGGCGAGAACCGAACTGGCCGAAGCGCTTTCGACCATCACCCAGCGCATCCCGACGCCGCCGCAGATGACCGCCAGGACGGCGTGGAAGCCGCTGACCGGCATCAGCGGCCCGGTGAGCCTGCCGATCGAGTTCGCCGCGGCCTGAACGACAGTAGAGTCGGCGCCGTGGCCCGGCGCGTTCTGTTCATCTACAACGACCCCACCGCCCCCGAGGCGCTGCTCGGCGCGGCCTTCTCCGATCAGGGTTTCGACGTCGACATCTTCAGCGCCGTGCCGGCCGAGCACGTGCAGGAGCCGGCGCGCCAGGTGCGGTTCCCCGACCCGCTGGACTACGACGTCGTCGTCCCGCTGGGTTCGCGGTTCTCGGTGCACGACCAGGCCCTGCGCGACACCTGGGTGGGCGGCGAGATGGCGATGGTGCGCGACGCCGTCGAGGCCGGCGTCGGCGTGCTGGGCGTCTGCTTCGGCGGGCAACTGGTCGCCCAGGCCCTCGGCGGGACCGTCGGCCGGTCGGGCACACCGGAAGTCGGGTGGTACGCCGTGGAAAGCTCGGTGCCGTTCCTCGCCGCGGGGCCCTGGTTCCAGTGGCATTCGGATCGCTGGACGGTGCCGCCGGGCGCCGTGGAGATCGCCCGCAACGCCAATGCGTCGCAGGCGTTCGTCTCCGGCAGCGCGCTGGCGTTGCAGTTCCACCCCGAGTTGGACCGTCCACTGCTGGAGGTGTGGCTGGCCAATGACGCCGACGGGGACGTGCCGCGACTGCGCCTCGACGTCGGCGAGTTGCGGCGCCGCACCGATGCCGAACAGGACGCCGCCGTCGAGCGGCTGGGCAGCCTGGTGTCCGGTTTCCTCAGCCACGTCGTGCCCGGGAAGGTGCCGCGGTAGCCCATGCACCGTCGGCACTATCACGACCGATCCGACGCGGGCCGCGTGCTGGCCGCGGCGCTGGCCGGATACCGCGGCCGGCCGGGTCTGGTGGTGGTCGGACTGGCCCGGGGCGGGGTGCCGGTCGCGGCCGAGGTCGCCGAGGCTCTCGGCGCACCGCTGGACCTAGCGGTGGTCCGCAAACTCGGCGTTCCCGGACACGAGGAACTGGCCATGGGTGCGATCAGCGCCGACCACACCGTGGTCGACGAGGCGCTGATGCGTTCCCAGGGGGTGTCGGCGGCGGCGCTGGACGAGGTGATCGAACGGGAACGCCGCGAACTCGCTCGCCGTTCGGCGCTCTACCGCGGGGGCCGGCCGGCGACCGACCTGACCGGCCGGACGGTGATCCTGGTGGACGACGGACTGGCCACCGGTGCCACGATGCAGGTGGCGGTTCGTGACGCGCGATCCGCCGGGGCGGCCGCGGTGATCGTCGCGGTGCCCACCGCGCCGCGCCGCGCCGCACGGGAATTCGCTTCTCTGGTAGACGATTTCGTCTGCCCGTACACACCCGAACCGTTCCGTGCGGTCGGGATGTCTTACGGCCGGTTCGGCCAGGTGGACGACGACGAGCTACTGGCGGCGCTGCGTCGGAACGACGCTACTGGTCCTTGAGCTCGTCGGCGGGCTCGGTCTCGGTGACGTATTCGACGGCCGTGTCGGGCTCCTCGGAACCCACGTAATGGACCTCGATCGCCGAATCCGCGTCCTCCGAGGACACGTAGTGGACTTCGGTCTCGGTGTCCACGGCCGCTTCGTCCGCGGCCACGTCCGGGACGTCGGCGTCCGGGACGTCGGTTTCTGGGACGTGGGCTTCTGCGACGTCGGACTCCGAGACGTCGGCTTCCGGGACGTCTGAGGCGTCGGGCTCCGGTACGTCGGCCGGTTCATCAAGCCGCTCGGCAGCGAGCGGCTCGGCGGTGACGGGCTCGGCGGTGACAGGTGCCGCGGAGTCTTCGGGGTACTCGGCGTCGAAGTTCTCATAGGTGTTGTCGACCGTCGCCGGGGTCGCAATTACCGCGTCGTCGGCGCCCATGTCGACGGCCGCCGCACTTCGGGTCTGCCTTTCCCGGATCGCGTCGATGATCAACAGAATCACCCCGAGGACGCTGGCGCCGATGCAGACCCAGGCGATCAGTTCATTGCCGGTGACGACCGCGGTCACCAGGGAGGCGAGCCCGATCACTGCCAGCACCAACGCAACGATCAACATCGATCGACCATCCCTCTCGAGGCGATACCGAACACATCCGCGGGCGAATACGTCCGGTCAGACTAGTTACTAGCTACTGCCCCCGGTTGAACTGGGTGTACCCCGCTTCGCCCGAACTGTCCACCGGCGCGGCCGAGCCGCGCTGACCGAGCTCTTCGAGCTGGGACTCCAGATAGGTCTTCAGACGGGTCCGGTATTCGCGCTCGAAGGTGCGCAACTGCTCGAGTCGGCCCTCGAGCACGGTCCGCTGCTGGTTGATGTTGCCCATGATCTCGGTGTGCTTGCGCTCGGCGTCGGCCTGCAGGGCGTCGGCCTTCTCCTGAGCCTGGCGCAGCTGCGCCTCCGACCGGGTCTGCGCGTCGGCGAGCATGGCGTCGGCACGGGCCCGGGCGTCGGCGACGGTGCTTTCCGCGGTCCGCCGCGCCTCGCTGACCAGGGCCTCGGCGTTGGCGCGCGCATCGGAGAGCATCTTCTCCGACTCGGCCTGCGCGCCGCTGGTCAACCGGTCCGCGGTGTCCTGCGCGAGCGCCAGCACGCGGGCGGCCTTGACGTGGATGTCGTCGGGCACGGGTGCCGCGGCGGCCGGAGCGGGGGCCGGGGCTTCATATACCTGGGCCGGCTCGGGCTCGGGCTCCGGTTCGGCCTCGGGCTCGGCCTCATACAGCGGGATGGCCTGGGTGGCCTGCATGCCACCGCCGGCGCGCGCACTGGCGAGTTCGGAATCCAGTTCGCTCACCCGCTGGCGCAGGTCGGCGTTCTCCTCGATCAGGCGGGACAGTTCGTTCTCCACCAGGTCGAGGAATGCGTCGACTTCGTCCTCGTTGTAACCACGTTTGCCGATCGGCGGCTTGCTGAACGCCACATTGTGGACGTCGGCGGGCGTAAGCGGCATCGGGTGCCCCCTCAGGTCTGGACGGTCTGATCCAACGGTAACTGGCGTCCATCCTGTCACACCAGACCCTGGTGTTGCGGGTGGGAGTCAGAATTTAAGTTCGATTTCCCAGACTGCCGCTTGACGGCGGCGGTTCGACCGTTCCGTCAGACCGTCGCGCCGAACGCCATGTTCCAGCCGATGAACACCACGAGCAACAGCACCATGATGGACAGGTCGATGCGCACGGAACCGAGGTTGAGCTGCGGGATCAGCCGGCGCAGCAGCTTCACCGGCGGATCGGTGATGGTCATGATCAGCTCAAGGATCACCACGGTGACGCCCCGCGGACGCCAGTCACGGCTGAACGACCGGACGAACTCGACCACGATGCGGGCGATCAACAACAACCAGAACAAGAACAGCGCGAAACCGAGGATTTGGAAGAAGACCGCCAACGACTGACCGACCTAACTGACCTGGGACGAGGTTCTGGCACCGATCGGCGCCGCGTCGCCAGCCTACCGATGCGGCGTCACTGCGCGTAGAAGCCGGCCTCGGCCATCCGGCGCCGCTCCTCGGGAGTGACCTCCACGTCGGCCGGCGACAGCAGGAACACCTTGGTGGCGACCTTGTCGAACGACCCGCGCAGCGCGAACGCCAGGCCGGCCGCGAAATCGACCAGGCGCTTGGCGTCGGCGTTGTCCATCGACACCAGGTCCATGATCACCGGGGTGCCGTCGCGGAACCGCTCGCCGATGGTGCGGGCCTCGCTGTAGTCCTTGGGCCGCAGCGTGGTGATCTTCGACAGCGCGCTGCCCTCGTCGAACAGCATCGCCATTCGGCGCTGGTCCATGGCGAGCGCACCGCGGGTGGCGGTGGTGCGCAACGGGGTCAGCCGCTGGGTGGGGCGGTCGAAGTCACGGCCCCGGAAGCGGGAGTCGTCGTAGCCGCCGCGGTAGCCCGACCCGTATTCCTCACCGTCGTAGTCGCGACGGTCGCCGCGCTCCGGGTAGCGGTCGTAGCGGTCGTCGGCGAATCGCTCACCGCCGCGGCCGTGGCGGGCCGGACCGCGGTCGTCGTCGTAGTACTCGTCGTCGTAGTCCTCCAACGGAGCCATCCCGAAGTAGGCCTTGACCTTGTGCAGTGTGCTCATCGCGTGACCCTTCGCTTGCCGGCTCGATCGAGCTGAGTTGTCTTGGGATGTTTGGGTGTTCGGTTTAGGCGGTACTCGTGATGAATATGTGACTGGAGTGACTACTCACGGTGACGTTAGCGGTCGCCGGCCCAGAAGCGCGGTACCGACACGCACACAAGTCGATCCGTGTTTGACGGCGATTTCGAGATCGCCGGACATCCCGGCCGACAAGCCGGTGGCCTCCGGATGACGCCGCAGCACCCGGCGGTGCTCGTCGGCCAGCCGGGCGAAAGCCGCATCCGGGTCCGCCTGCAGCGGCGGGATCCCCATCACGCCCACCAGCCGCAGGCCCGGCGCGCCGGCCACCTGATCGCACAGCGCGTCGACGGCGGCGGGGTCGTCGACGTCGACGCCGCCGCGCTCGGTGTCCTGGTCCAGGCTCAACTGCACGTAGACGCCCAGCGGCGCCGCGCGGACACCCTCGGCCAGCGCCGAGCCGGCCGCCCGGTCGAGCGCGGTGACCACCCGAGCGCTGCTGACCGAGTGGACCGTATCGGCCCATGCCGCAATGGATTTGGCCTTGTTTCGCTGGATCTGCCCGACCATGTGCCAGGTGATCGGACGCTCGTCGTCTTCCGGGACCAGCGCTTTGGTCAGTTCGAAGACCTCGGCCACCTTGCGGCTGGCCTCCTGCTCGCGCGCCTCCCCGAACGCCCGGCAGCCCAGCCGGCACAGGATCGCCACGTCGCTTGCCGGAAAGAACTTGGTGACCGCCAGCAATTCCACGTCCGCGGGCCTGCGGCCGACGGCCTCGGTCGCGTCGGCCAGTCGCTGGCGCAATCGGGCCAGCGCGGTCATCAACTCGATCTCACGCTCCGCCGGTTCGGTCATTCCATCCACACCACCGAGGCCAGCCGGCCGGTCGGAGCGTCACGGCGGTGGCTGAACAGAGCCGGGTCCTCGACCGTGCAGCGCGGATCCACGTCGACGGCCGAAACCCCGAGTTCGCGCAACTGCCGGACGATTCCGGCGCGCAGGTCCAGGGCCGGGGTGCCGGCCGCGGTCACCGTCCGGCTGCCGGGCAGCGCGGCCTCCACCTCGTCGGCCATCGCGGCGGGAACCTCGTAGTTGGGGCCGCTGACCGCGGGACCGAGGAAGACCGAGATGTCCTCGACATGGGCTCCGGCGCGGAGCATCACCTCCAGCGTGCGGGCCACCACGCCCTTTGCCGCGCCGGTCCGGCCGGCATGCGCGGCGCCGATCACCCCGGCGCGGGCGTCGCCCATCAGGACGGGCACGCAGTCCGCGCTGATCACCACCAGCGCCAGCCCCGGCGCCGTGGTGACCAGGGCGTCGGTGTCGTCGACCGCGGTCTCGCGCGGACCCTCGACGAGTTCGACACGGTCGCCGTGCACCTGGTTCATCCACACCATCCGCGTCTCGTCGACCCCGATCGCGGCGGCCAGTCGGCGACGGTTGGCCGCCACCGCGGCCGGGTCGTCGCCGACGTGGTCACCGAGGTTGAAGGTGTCGAACGGCGGCGCGGACACGCCACCGGCGCGGGTCGTGGTCACTCGGCGGATGCGGGCGGCCACCTGGTTTCCTCTCGGGTCGGTGTGCGGACCCGTCAGTGCCGCATGAACGGCGGGACGTCGACGTCGTCGTCGGAGATGCCGTCGTCGTCACCGCCGCCGACGCGAACGGTCGCGCCGTTGGTGTGCGGCAGGCTGGCCGCCGACTCCGGCTCGAACACCGGCGACGCGGCCGTGGCGTTGACCGCACCGGCGCGCGCCGTGGCGATGGCGGCCGCACCCGCCGAGGTGGCCGGTTTGCGGCTGGCCGAACCCGCCTCGAACCCGGCGGCGATGACGGTGACCCGGACCTCGTCGCCGAGCGAGTCGTCGATCACCGTGCCGAAGATGATGTTGGCGTCGGGATGAGCGGAGTCCTGCACCAGCGAGGCGGCCTCGTTGATCTCGAACAGGCCCAGGTCGCTGCCGCCGGCGATGGACATCAGCACGCCCTGGGCGCCTTCCATGGACGCCTCGAGCAGCGGCGAGTTGATGGCGATCTCGGCGGCCTTGAGCGCCCGGCCGTCGCCGCGCGCGGCGCCGATGCCCATCAGGGCGGTACCGGCGCCGCTCATGATGCCCTTGACGTCGGCGAAGTCGACGTTGATCAGGCCGGGCGTGGTGATCAGGTCGGTGATGCCCTGCACGCCGTTGAGCAGGACCTCGTCGGCGCTGCGGAACGCGTCCATCAGCGACACCGCTGCGTCGCCCATCTGCAGCAGGCGGTCGTTCGGGATGACGATCAGGGTGTCGCAGCTTTCCCGCAGCGACTGGATGCCGTTCTCGGCCTGCGTGGAGCGGCGCTTGCCCTCGAACGAGAACGGCCGGGTGACCACGCCGACCGTCAGCGCGCCGAGCTTGCGCGCGATGGTCGCCACGACGGGCGCGCCGCCGGTGCCGGTGCCGCCGCCCTCGCCGGCGGTGACGAACACCATGTCGGCGCCGCGCAGCAGCTCCTCGATCTCGTCCTTGGCGTCCTCGGCGGCCTTGCGGCCCACCTCGGGATCGGCGCCGGCGCCGAGGCCGCGGGTGGAGTCACGCCCGACGTCGAGTTTGACGTCGGCGTCGCTCATCAACAGCGCCTGCGCGTCGGTGTTGATGGCGATGAACTCCACGCCCTTGAGGCCTTGCTCGATCATGCGGTTGACGGCGTTGACGCCGCCACCGCCGATGCCGACCACCTTGATGACGGCGAGGTAGTTGTGCGGGGGGGTCATGGGTCGTCTTCCTCCCTGGTGCCTGATCCGAATTTTCCGGAGTACCCGACCGTGTCCCTAAACCCTCAACCTCAACCATAGGCTTAGAGTTATGTCAAGTAGTTCCGCGTACTCAGCAAGTTAGGTGCTGGCCACGGCCGTGCGCCGCAGGCGCGCCGCGTGTTGCGCGGATTTTTCGATCGGCGGCATCCCTCGGCATCTGTTGAGCGCTCACTGCGACTTCTACTCGCACGTTGTCGCAGGGACCGCTGAACAGATGCGGGGATGCGGTTACTTGACCGTCGGCAGATCCGGACTGGACACGTCGTAGGTGTGACCGGGCTGGGTGAGCAGCGCGGCCAGTTTCTCGGCCTTCTCGTCGGTGCGGTCGTTGGTGCCCCACACGACGACCCGGCCGTCGGTCAGCGTCAGCGTGATCGAGGCGACCGACGGCGCCGCGACCCGGCCGACCTGGCTGGCCACATCGGGACGCAGCGAGGTCAGCACCTCCAGGGCGGCCCTGGTCGGCGGGTCGGTCGGGCCGGGGTTGTCGACGTCGAGGTACGGCAGCGCCGGCGGCGGCGGCCCGGTGTAGTCCACGCCGTCCCGGTCGTAGAGGTGCGGCCCGTCCGGAAAGTCCTTGACCGCCACCGGAACCCGTTCGGCGATGGTGATCCGCAGGGTGGACGGATACTCGCGCTGAACCCGGGCGGTGGCCACCCGGCGGATGGTGGCGACGCGGTCGGCGACGGTGTCTGTGTCGACCTGCAGCAGCGGCGTGCCGATCTGAACCGACGCCGCGCCGAGCACCTCCTCCTTGGTCACCGAACCGGTTCCGACCACCACGACGTTGCGCACCGACATCAACGGGGTGAAGTACAGGACGAGGCCCAGCCCGACCGCCAGCACCAGTGTCAGCAGTCCGAGGACCACCACCTTGAGGCCGCGCACCGCTCCGCGGGCGGGTGTGTCGGCGGCGGGGTTGCGGGTGCGCCGTTTGGCCTCCCGGCGGGCCTCCTCGATGGCGCGGGCCCGCGCCTCGGCCTTGAGGTCCTCGATCCGGAGGCCGTCGACCTGCGGCTGCACATAGACC